>MPLX02354570.1_pt1 | contig 61551 bp, 60 predicted proteins | sample 1617341 | NCBI WGS metagenome assembly MPLX02 (sample SAMN05944804, study PRJNA350692) | marine metagenome | biome: marine; feature: ODZ; material: water; isolation source: 120 m water sample filtered on 0.2 um supor filter | place: Pacific Ocean | collected 2012-04-08 | depth 120m m | reverse complement strand
GCCGCAGATTGACGTATTGGTCAAACTCGCGGCGAAACTTGATCAGCGAATCCCAAAGAGAGACGTGATCCAGCACGCGCTCGGGCCAGCCGCAGGCGCCAAAAAAGATACAGGCGCAGCCGTCGATACGCTGCTTCCAGTCGCTAGGCATCCACTTGCCAATCTTGTCGTACTGTTCGCACGACCAATCGAAATGTTCGAACGCTACTGTCAGCCCGAAGCGGTCGACTGCGGCCTGCACAACGCGCACGCCCTCGGGCATGACCTCTTTGCCGATGCCATCGCCTGCGATTACAGCGATCCGGTCGGTATCTGTTCTACGGCTCATGCCGGGTTCTTTCTCCCACATTAAAGGTGAAGATGAAGAGTAACACTGAGAACAAGGCAGTGTCCGGGTTACCGAAGGCGCGGGTAAGCTGCCAATGGTTATCGGACTGAGGAATGAAAATCATTGCTGGCGATATAGCGAGGCCACCCGGATATCTTGGGTCAGCTTGCCTGTGTTTGGCACGGACCCTCGGACTTCTTTGCGGCGGATCTATTGCATCTGCCGCGGGTTTTCCAAAGGCCTGGGGAACCGTAATATTTTGAAATATCCCAGCAATCAGAGTTACTTGATGGACGCAGTGAAATCGGCTCTTTGGTGTGACCATGGACAGGGTTTCACCAGACAATCAGGCTCATGCTATGAGCCACCGGTTAATCGACAATGAGGATCACAAACGGGAACTGAGTGACAAAGATATGAAACAGTCTGCCACAACGAGAACCCCCGAATCTTTTCGACCCCTCAAGCTGGCGCTGAAGGATTACAGTGCCTGGATAAAGGGATGGCGCGGGCAGGGAGCGGGCCGCGTTGCCGAGGATGTTGCATGGCGCCGGCCGCCGGCAGATACGACCCCCGGCTGAATCAGGGCTTTTGATCGGCGGTCGCCAGGATCATCTGCGCCGCCCGGTGAGCAACCATTAACGTTGGCGCGTTGGTATTTGCAGAGGTGATGTTGGGGAAAACCGACGCATCGACTACGCGTAACGCTTCAATACCGTGAACCCGAAGCTTGGCGTCGACTACGGCACGATCGGGTTTGGGCCCCATGCGGCAGGTCCCGCAGGGGTGATAGACAGTCGTGGCGCGTCGGCGAAAATCCGTGATGATCTCTTCATCTTTCATTTGCGAAAGATTCAATTGCGGGGGGTTGGCCAATAGCTGTAGCAACTGGGGGGTATCCTGGATCCTGCCAAGCAGGCGAGCCATGGAGACGACGTCGTCAATGTCTTTTTGCGTGCTCAGGTAGTTACCGGCAATACGTGGGCTAACCCCCGGTTGCGGTGAATCGATCTCTACCCGCCCTTCGCTGGTGGGTCGGCAGGCATTGAAGCCCAGAATAAAGCCGGAGAAGGGATCTGGTTCGGTGAGTTTGCGTACATTGCTTTCGTCCGGCTGGTAGCTCACGGGATTGGCATACAGTTGGGTGTCGATCTTTGAGCTGGTCGGATCCGAACGGACCAGCCCCCCCAGCTGATTAACACTGAGTGACAATGGCCCGGTGCGGGACAACAGGTATTGCACCCCGGCACGGATGCGCCCGGGCCAGTTTCCCAGGGTGTCGTTCAGAGTTGGCCGGTTTGCGCGGTAGTAATAGGTAATGCCCAAGTGATCCTGAAGGTGGTGGCCTACGTGTGGCTGATCGAGTTGCACCGGAATCTCATTGGCCTGAAGCAGTGCGCCTGGCCCAATGCCTGAAAGCTGCAGCAACTGCGGCGAATTGACAGCACCAGCACAGAGTAAAACCTCTCGCCTGGCACGGAAGGTGTGCCGTTGCCCTTGATGAAGGCACTCGACCCCATCGGCCCGCCTTGCCTTGATTAAGATTCTTTTCACCAGCGTGCCCGTAAGCAACTTCAGGTTAGAGCGCTCCAGCGCCGGATGCAAAAATGCGGTGGCGGAGGAACAGCGCCTGCCGTGGCGAGTGGTAATCAGGTAGGTCCCCAGACCCTCTCCCTCAAGGCATGGTCCTTTGTTATAAGGGATGCCGGCTCCCCGGAAGACTTCAAAAAGGTCATCTTTGATGGCGTGACAATCCTTTGAGGCATCGAAAATTGATAATTTCAGTTCATTATTCCCGCCGCCCCTGCTTTTGAAAGTGGGTTCAGCTTGGTTTGGCTTCGGCGTATGTTCTTCCATGCCCGTGTAAGTTGCACGGACGCTTTGATAAGCCCACTCTGGGTTTCCGGCCCGGGCCCAGTCGTCGTAATCCGCCGCCTGACCTCGATGGTAGACCAACGCATTCACGGAGCTTGAGCCTCCCACCACCTTGCCACGCGGCCAGTACAGGGCCCGATGGTTCAGTGCGGGTTCCGGGGCAGCGATATAGTTCCAGTTGATTGACGCGTCGGTGTAGGTGATACCGTAGCCGATAGGGGTGTGTATCCAGAAACGATTGTCACTCGGCCCGGCTTCAAGAATCAGCACACTATATTTCCCGCACGCACTGAGCTTATCGGCCAGGACGCACCCGGCGGAGCCTGCGCCGACGATAATAAAATCAACTTCCCTTTGAGTCATGGCCCGATTGAGTCTGACTGAGAGGGCTCAGCGCTGACAAGTGCAATGTGGCCTGGACCTGCGCTTTTGAATGCGCCAAACAGTTGAGCCCGGTTGGCAGGAGTCTGCAGCGGGGGCTCCACCAGCGCAGGTCAGTAAGAATCAGCAGGCAACGGAAAAGGCCTGTATTATTAAATCGTTGTCCCCGCGGTTGGTAATGGGCTGACCGCTTTGATAAACAGGAACATGTTATGCCTTGCTATTTATATCAGGCGTCGTATTCAGGCGCTGCGATCAAAACCCTGGTGGGTAATCCTCAAGACCGGACTGGGCCTGCGAAAGCGGCGATCGAGGCCAATGGCGGAACCATGGTTGGGGCCTGGATGGCTTTCGGCAGTGATGATCTCGTAGTGATAGCCGATATGCCCGATGATGCCTCAATGGCGGGTGTTGCACTTGCGGTGTCGGCAACCGGTGCGATCGTCGGGGGGAGGACCACCAAGCTTTTAGATATGCCCACCGCGATCGAAGGAATGAAAAAAGCGAAAACCGTGCTGGAGGCTTACCAGCCACCCAGCTAGAGTGGGAGGAGCACCCCCGGGGGGTGCTCCAAACTCTAATCCAGGGGCGCTAAGAATAAAGACTAAAGACGCGGCGGACCGATGGGGACGCGAGAAGGAGACAGCCGGAGGGTGTTCCCATCGTTACGATGCCGCCGCACACCGCTTAAGCCCTTCCGGGGTAGTCAACAGAAAGCGACTACCCAATAGATTAAAACGGTGGATCGGCGGGCGCACTGGAGGAGTGCTCCGGGGATTGCCCCCGCCGTATCGATGCCACCGTACACCGCTAACCCACCCCCGGAGCGGTCTTACCTGTGATCCCGGGTATAGAGAACTGCCCGGGTCTGCTGAATTTTTCATAATGAGGATTTGAGCACGGCCTCGACCGCAGTCAGATAGGTCTGAACTGCCTTTCTCCCTTTGTTTGTGCATAAGTAGGTCGTCCGGGGTTTGCGCCCCACAAAGTTCTTGTCGATCCTGACCAACCCGTCTTCCTCTAGTTTTTTCATATGTGTGGACAGATTGCCTCGAGTGAGTTGGAGTTCCGTTAACAAAGAGGTGAAGTCCACCGCTTTTTTTGCCAGGGAAAGGTGCGCCATGATCGCGAGTCGTACCCGGTCGAATAGTGCCGGATGCGCACGCAACAGGTCGTTGGTAGCCAAGCTAGCCATTCCTTCAGGTGGCGTTTTGGTTCTGCACGCGGTGCAGTCGAATGAGCCTCCCGATCGAAACGCTGGCTATTGCGCTGAAAACCGCGAGGGGCGGAATCAGGGACTCAAGGCCTGCGACAAATTGAAAAAGGCCGATAGCGATACACAGCGCTCCCAGGAGTACGGCGGTCCGGGTCGGCAGAGTAAAGAGACGACCCTGCACCAGGTAGTCTCCGGTGAACACCAGCAGTAGAGGTGGAACCCATTCCGGATGGCCCGCGAGCAAAACCAGTGCTACGGCGGTAAATTTCATCAACAGGTCAGAAAGGTAGGAAAGCAGCCTTGCGTAGCGAAAGTTGCGCACGATGTAAGCGTTGAATTCCTCGCCGTTGTGCCTGGCCGCGCGCCAGATAATGAAGTACAGCAAGATGACCAATCCGACCAGAATGCCCCCCATTAGACCAATGCCGATTAAGCTCAGATCAGGCGACTGGCGACCCAGCATCAAGGTGCGGGTGAGAATTCCATCACCCAGGACTTCCACCAGCAATAGGACGCCGGTACCGGTGAGGGCGAGGCTTTGCAGAATGATATTGGCAGTCAGCGTGACGCCGAAAAGACCAGCGGTAGGGGCGGCAGGGCGAGATTGCGCTTGATCGACTTGATCGAGTACCCGGCGGATAAGTTCAACGTCGGCGATAGCCTTTCGGACATTGAGTTGCTCGTCAGCCATGACTTGTCTCCATGCAAACCTGTTTGTAGTACAAACAGTCTAGAAGGGTAATTCGGTGCTGTCAACCCTTCCTGAGTCATCCGGGCGCCCTGTACGCAAACGCGTTGAGCCAGAGGCTCAGAACGGCCAGTTATTCCGGTTTCACCCAACCACCAACGGCTTCTCCAGTTCAATACCCAGGCGCTGGCCGGCGTGACGTTCACGTGACAGCCGATACAATCGCCTTCCTTACTTTTACCGGAGTATCTTTCCCGGGGCGGGGTCGTGGATGGGCTAAACGCCAGGCACGGACGAGTGATCCTGCTATGGTCTTCGGAGCCTTTCCGTTGCAAAAAATGATGATCCTGGAATTTGCCCCATGCCCGTGACCCTTTACCCCATACCGGTGGGGTCTTGCCTTTATGGGCTTAGCCCGGCCGGCGTTTCGAAGACGACGGTATGGGTAAATCGCGCCAGCGGGGCATCCACCGGGTACAGGGATCTTTTTAACCCATGACTATGATCAGTGAGTTCGACTACCCGTTGCCCCAAGCGCTGATTGCACAGTCACCACTGCAAGCGCGCAGTGCCAGCCGGCTACTGATCGTGCCTGGGGCTCTAGCCCCTTTAATCGACGGGCGTTTCACGGATGTTCTTTCGCGACTCCATCCGGGTGACCTGCTGGTGGTCAATGACACGCGGGTACTTCCGGCAAGGCTGCGGGGTAAAAAAGCCATCACCGGAGGCCAGTTTGAGTTGCTGGTCGAGCGTTTGCGCGGCGGTGCACAAGCTCTGGTGCAGATCCGCTCGAGCAAGGCACCGCCGTTAGACACGGTGCTGGAAACGACCGGAGGCGCCCGTTTGCAGGTTACCGGCCGGGAAGGGGCATTTTTCACCGTCAAGCGGGTTGATGCTGATAGTTTTGAGGCGCTGTTACATGCCGAAGGCGCGGTGCCCTTACCCCCTTACATCAGACGCTCGGCCGGGGAGGACGATGCAGAGCGCTACCAGACGGTCTACGCACGCTCGCCCGGTGCCGTGGCCGCACCGACAGCGGGACTGCACTTCGACCAGAGCCTGCTTGACACCCTTATCACCAAGGGGGTATCCCTGGCCCGCCTGACACTGCACGTGGGGGCAGGTACTTTTCAGCCCATACAGACCGAATCCCTTGCAGCGCATCAGATGCATGCCGAGTCCTTTTGTGTCGATGAAAAACTGGCTCAGGCCGTTTCCGATACGCGCGAGCGTTCGGGTCGGGTTGTGGCCGTGGGAACCACGGTGGTGCGGGCCCTGGAAAGTGCCGCAGTCGGGGGCCAGCTGGCGCCCTGTACCGGCGAGACGTCCCTTTTTATAACGCCGGGCTTCGCATTCCGGGTCGTCGACGCGATAATCACCAACTTTCATCTGCCCCGTTCAACCCTGTTGGTGCTGGTCAGTGCTTTCGCCGGTCGGGATCGCGTTAAACAGGCCTATGCCCATGCAATCGCCCAGCGCTACCGTTTTTTCAGTTACGGTGATGCCATGTTACTGGAGGAGCGTTTGACTAAATGATGAAGTTTTCACTTACCGATACCGATGGAGATGCACGACGCGGCCAGTTGATATTCCCCCGTGGCACGATCGATACACCGGCTTTCATGCCGGTAGGGACACTCGGTTCGGTTCGAGCGGTGGCACCTGATGAAGTCCGCCAGACCGGCGCACAGATTATTCTCGGCAATACTTTTCACTTGATGCTGCGTCCCGGTACCGAGGTGGTCAGTGCCCACGGCACGCTGCACGATTTTATGGGCTGGCCAGGGCCAATTCTCACCGATTCAGGCGGCTTTCAGGTCTGGAGTCTTGCCCAGAAAAGGCAGATCAGTGAGCAGGGCGTGTACTTTCGTTCCCCGGTTGATGGCTCCAGCGTCTTTTTGGGGCCCGAGGAATCGATGACGGTCCAAAAGAGCCTGGGATCGGATGTCGTGATGTGCTTCGATGAATGCACGTCTTATCCGGCGACACGGGCACAGGCGAACGCTTCGATGCAGATGTCCCTGCGTTGGGCTCAGCGCTGTGCCGCTGTGCCGCTTAGGGCAGGGCAGGCCCTTTTCGGTATTGCGCAAGGAGGAATGTACGAGGATCTTCGAATGGAATCGCTGACGCAGCTCGAAAAAATTGGCTTTGCCGGCTATGCATTGGGGGGGCTCTCTGTCGGCGAGCCCAAGGATGACATGTTACGCATACTGCAGGCAGTCGGGCCAACCATGCCAAAGGATAAGCCGCGTTACCTGATGGGGGTGGGCAAACCGGAAGATCTTCTGGCTGGTGTGGCTGCGGGCATCGACATGTTTGATTGTGTCCTGCCGTCCCGTAATGCCCGCAATGGGTGGTTGTATACCCGGAGGGGGATAGTGCGCCTGAAAAACGCCGTAAACCGCTCCGACACCCGCCCGATCGAGGTCGATTGCCCCTGTACAGCCTGTGCCCGTTTCAGCCGGGCTTACCTTCGTCATCTCTATGTTACCGGGGAACTGCTGGGGTCACGACTGTGTACCCTGCATAATCTCGTGTACTTTCAGCGCCTGATGTCTGATATTCGGAATGCGATCGCCCGGAATCAGTTCGCCACATTTGCTCGCGACTTCCTGACAGATTTCGCCGGCGAAGGTCGCGATATGGCATAATCGCGCGCTTTTCGAGGCCCCAAAAAGAGGTACAACGATGAACTTTCTGATATCCGACGCTTGGGCCCAAGCGGGAGGAGATGCCGGTAGTAGCCTGTTCAGCCTATTACCGCTGGTGGTTATTTTTATCCTCTTCTATTTTCTGCTGATTCGCCCCCAGCAAAAACGGGCAAAACAGCACAAGGAGATGGTGACGGCGCTGAAAAAGGGTGAGGAAATTGTGACGAATGGCGGCTTGCTAGGCAAGGTGACTGATGTGGACGACAACTTCATAACGTTGGAGATTTCCAGCGGCCTGAATGTCAAGGTTCAGCGGCAGTCAGTTGCGCAGGTGATGCCCAAGGGCACCTACTAATACTGATGCGAAATCACACCCCGTGGTGGAAGTGGCTGATCATCGCGGTGGTAATCGTGCCGGGGATGTTTTACGCCCTTCCGAACCTTTTCGGTGATGATCCCGGTATTCAGTTGCGTGGCTCGCGGGGAGGGAGCCTGGGAACATCCGAATTCGGGCAGGTGCAAAAGGTCCTGGATGCGGCCCAGGTCTCTTATCGCTCGACGGTGCTCGACGAGCAGGGTATCCGAATCAGATTCGAGACCACCGATGCACAATTGCAGGCCCGAGACCTTCTCGAATCGCAGTTACCGAATAGCTTCACGATTGCCCTGACGCTTCTGCCGGCTGCACCTGACTGGTTATCGGGCTTGGGCGCTTTACCGATGTACCTGGGTCTGGACTTGCGCGGTGGGGTGCATTTTCTGCTTGAAGTCGATATGGAAAGCGCATTGCGTCGCGCCGAGGACCGTTATGTGGCCGACCTGCGGTCGACACTGCGTGAAGCGAAGATCCGCTACAAGGGGATTCATCGGGATCCGGCCGGTGGCATCACGATTACCTTGCGTGAAACGAACGTAGCGGTGGATGCAGTGAAGGCGATCAAGGACGAACTTCCAGGACTCATTATCGTTGAGGCAGGGGACAACGGTGACAACGCGTTGCGGGTCCGGTTGGCCGAAGATGAAATCGAGGAACTTTCCGGGTTTGCGCTGGAGCAAAATATCACCGCACTTCGGAACCGAGTTGATGAGTTAGGGGTGGCCGAGCCCGTGGTGCAACGCCAGGGCGATCGACGCATCGTGGTGCAATTGCCAGGAGTTCAGGATACTGCTCGCGCCAAACGAATTCTGGGCCGAACGGCGACTCTGGAAATGATGATGGTGGATGAAGAGCACAGCCTGGACGCAGCTCTGGGCGGGAAAGTGCCGCCCGGATCTAAGGTTTTCCGATTTCGTGATGGGCAGCCCATATTGCTCAACAAAAGAGTGATTTACTCGGGCGATAATATTGTAGATGCAGCTGCCAGTATCGACACGCAAAGCGGCGGTCCGATTGTCAGTATTACCTTGGATGCGATCGGAGCACGCATCAACCAGAAGGTTACCGGAAAAAACATCGGTAAGCGGATGGCCGTGCTCTACATAGAGAGCAAATCCGCGATCAAAACCGACGCCAACGGAGTAACGCTAAAGGATGCTCAAGGCCGGGCGTTAAGGGTCAGACAGCGCATCGAGGAGGTCATTACCGCGCCGGTCATCCGCGATCAACTGGGTAAACGTTTTCAGATTGAGGGCCTGGACAGTGTCAACGAGGCCCGCGACTTATCCTTGATGCTGCGCGCTGGATCACTGGCTGCACCCGTTGAGATTATTGAGGAGCGCACTGTCGGGCCGAGCCTCGGACAGGCCAATATCGACCAGGGCTTTCGCTCAGTCATTATTGGGTTTGTCCTGGTGCTGGTTTTTATGGCGATCTATTATCGAGTCTTTGGCCTGTTTGCCAACGTGGCCCTGGCGCTTAATCTGATTCTGATCGTAGCCGTGCTATCGCTGCTGCAGGCGACCCTGACCTTGCCTGGCGTCGCTGGCATTGTTCTGACCGTCGGTATGGCTGTAGATGCCAACGTCCTGATTTTTGAACGTATCCGTGAGGAGCTCCACAACGGCAACACGCCTCAGGCCAGTATCCATACAGGCTATGAGCGAGCGCTTTCGACTATCGTGGATGCTAATGTGACAACGCTGATTGCAGCGATCGTGCTCTTCAATTTCGGTACAGGGCCAATCAAAGGGTTCGCAGTGACATTAAGCATCGGGATTCTGACTTCTATGTTCACCGCAATTGTTCTGACCCGCGCTTTGGTTAACGTCTTTTTCGGTGGACGCCGTGTTAAGGCACTTGCGATCTGAGGGCAGTATGCGCTTCTTCAAGAAAGTCACAGATTTTGATTTCCTGGGTAAACGCCAGGCGGCGCTGTTTTTATCACTGGCCTTGGTGGTTGCCAGTGCTGGGTCACTGGGCCTGCGGGGATTGAATTTCGGCATCGATTTCACCGGTGGAACATTGGTAGAGCTGGCCTACCTGGATTCTACCGATCCGGTCGAAGTGCGCGCTGTACTTAAAGAGGCCGGGATTGCCGATGCCATTGTTCAGTATTTCGGCACTTCACGGGATATCCTGGTTCGGTTGCCGGTCGTCGCAGGACAGGCATCGGCTGAACAGAGTAGCGCCGTGGTCGCGGCGTTACGCGCAGCAAGTGGTGAGACGCTGGCTGAAAGCCCAGAAGGGGGTTTGCAGCGCTGCCTATCAGGTGATTCGGCCATAGCGGCAGATTGCCAGGTGCAAATGCGCCGAGTTGAGTTTGTCGGCCCGCAGGTCGGTGGGGAGTTGACAGAGAAAGGCGGCCTGGCGATGCTTTATGCCCTGATCGGTATTCTGGTGTACGTGGCGATCCGCTTCGAGTGGCGTTTTGCTGTTGGCGCGGTCATTGCATTGGTACACGATGTGATGATTACGCTCGGGCTATTCTCATTGTTGGCGCTGGAATTTTCGCTACCGGTGCTCGCCGCAGTTCTGGCAGTCATTGGTTATTCGTTGAATGACACCATCGTGGTGTTCGATCGGGTCCGGGATAATTTCCGCAAGATGCGAAAGGGCAGTGTGACAGAAATCATGAACCGCTCGGTCAACCAGACTCTGCCACGGACAGTGCTGACATCCGTTACCACCTTGCTGGTGGTGTTGACGCTGCTGCTTGCCGGCGGCGAGATCATCAAAGGCTTCGCTATGGCGCTTCTGATCGGGGTGATTATTGGGACGTACTCCTCTATTTTTGTCGCGAGCCCGACGGTGCTGATGTTGGGTATCTCACGCGAAGATATGCTGCCGGTGCCCAAGGAAGGTGCGGAAGGCGACTCCGCACCCTGAGAGTCCCCGGCTACCCGGCCTATCCCGCTATGCGTTGTCCCGCCTGTTCCAGTGAAGACACCCGGGTAATTGACTCCCGTCTGGGGGATGCCGGTGCCACGGTGCGTCGTCGGCGTGCGTGTCAGGCCTGCCAACACCGCTTTACCACTTTTGAGCGATTTGAGCGAGAGCAGCCGCGGGTGATTAAGAGTGATGGGCGGCGCGAAACCTGGGATGAGGCCAAACTACGGCGAGGTCTGCTGCGGGCTCTGGAGAAGCGTCCCGTGAGCGTGGACCGGGTTGAGGCACTGGTCAACGATGTCAGTCGAAGCATGCAATTAAGTGGAGAGCCTGAGGTGCGTTCAGCCGATATCGGTCAATCTGTAATGGATCTGCTCCAGCAGATCGATGAGATCGCTTACGTACGATATGCGTCGGTATATCGAAGTTTCGAGGACGTATCGGCGTTCAGCCAGGAAGTAGACCGGCTGCGGCACGAAAAGCAGGAAGCCTCAAACATCACCCAGTTGTCTTTGTTGACAGAAAAGAGCGCGGGGCGAAAGCCGTGAAACCGACGCCTTTGAGCCCGCGGGATTCTGATCTGCTGTCTCAGGCGGTCTCGCTCGCCCGAAGGGGCCTTTACACGACCAAACCCAACCCGAGGGTCGGGTGTGTCATCTGCCAGGGAGAAACCCTTGTCGGCGAAGGCTGGCATCAAAGAGCGGGTGAGGCGCATGCAGAAATTCTTGCCCTGCAGCAGGCGGGAGAGCAAGCGAGAGGAGCCGAGGTTTTTGTCAGTCTTGAACCTTGTGCACACCAGGGCCGGACCGGACCCTGCGCGCAGGCGTTAATCGATGCAGGCGTCAGGCGCATCGTGGTCGCCATGGCAGATCCTAATCCAAAGGTCTGCGGGAAGGGTCTGGCACTGATGAAACAGGCCGGAATGGAGGTTGTCCTGGCGGATGACGATATGGGTGCGCGAGACCTGAACGGGGGGTTCTGCCAGCGAATGGAGCACGGCCGTCCGCTCGTTCGGCTCAAGTTGGGGGCAACCATGGATGGCCGGACGGCCGCCAATGACGGCACCAGCCAATGGATTACAGGTGAGGAGGCGCGTGCCGATGTGCACGATTTACGCGCCCGCAGTTGTGCGGTGGTGACCGGGATCGGAACGATCCGAAACGATAACCCGCGACTCAATGCGCGAGTCGATGGTGATGTCGTCCAACCCTTGCGCGTGGTGTTAGACGGCAACGGCCAGATGAGCTTAGGGGCGCGGTTATTTTCTGAGCCGGGTCAGATCCTGGTTGTGACTGCCAAAGATACCGAAGAGGCCGGTTACGACTTTGACGACCGGACTGAGCAAATTTGCCTGACCGGGAAAGGCAGCAGGGTTGATATTGCGGCCGTGCTTGCAACGCTGGCGGCCCGTTCATGCAATGAAGTCCTGATTGAGGCCGGTGCAGGGGTCGCGGGCGCGTTTTTGTCGGGTGGCTTAGTCGACGAGATTTGGGTTTACCAGTCGCCCGATGTGTTGGGTTCCGGGGGACATGGAATGTTTGTGATGCGCGGTATTCGTACCCTGGAGGAACGAGTCCGGCTGGAGTTGTCCGATGTGACTCGTATCGGCCGTGATCTTCGCCTGATCTTGCGGCCTCAGGATTCTCAATAGCGATGTTCACTGGGATCGTTCAGGCGCTCGGCACGGTTTGTGGGACCGAATCCCGGGATGGTGATCTGGTGATTGAGATCGAGGCGCAATCGTTGGGAGATGTGGTGATTGACGTCGGCGACAGTGTCGCAGTCAACGGCGTGTGCCTGACCGCGGTACGTCAGTTGGGTCAAAAGCTGCTTTTCGACGTTTCCCGGGAGACCCTGTCATGCACTCGTCTTGGTAAACTGGCACCGGGCAGTCAGGTCAATCTGGAGCTCGCTATGCGGGCGCAGGATCGTTTCGGCGGTCACCTGGTGAGCGGCCACGTGGACGGCCTGGCAATTCTGATTGCGCGAGAGGCTTCGGCACGATCAACGCAGATGTCGTTTCGGGCGCCGGCCGTGGTGGCGCCTTTTATTGCAGAAAAGGGTTCCGTGACGATCGATGGGGTCAGCCTGACGCTCAATCGGGTGATCGATGTGGATGCCGGGGTGGAATTTGAACTTAACCTGGTGCCGCATACGCTGACCGTGACCACGCTCGGCGCGTTACAGGTCGGCCAGGCAGTGCATCTCGAGGTCGATATGGTTGCCCGTTATCTCAAGCGCTTACAGGATTACAATCAATGATCGATACAACAGGCACTCGCCAGGATGCGCTGACAATAGGTCCAGTTCAGGTAACGAGCTCATGAGCGCTCAAGAAATGTCGGGACCGGTGAGCCCGATCGAAGAAATACTTGCGGATTACCGGGAAGGAAAGATGGTAATCCTGGTGGACGACGAAGATCGCGAAAATGAAGGCGACCTTATTGTCGCGGCTGGCTTCGTGTCTGCTGAACATATCAATTTCATGGCGGCTATGGGCCGGGGTCTTATTTGCCTGACCCTGACAGAGGAACGCTGTCGTGATCTGAAGTTGCCCTTGATGGTCAACGATAATAATGCCCGTTACGCGACCAACTTTACCGTCTCGATTGAAGCTGCAGAAGGAGTGAGTACGGGGATCTCTGCCGCCGATCGGGCGCACACGATCCGCACGGCGGTCAGCGAGAATGCTTCGGCCGAGGATATCGTCAGCCCGGGCCACGTTTTCCCGATCATGGCGCAACCCGGCGGTGTGTTAACGCGGGCGGGCCATACCGAGGCGGGTGTAGATCTTGCCCGTTTAGCGGGTATTGAGCCGGCGAGCGTCATTTGTGAAATCCTTAATCCAGATGGCAGCATGGCGCGACTGCCTGATCTGATGGAGTTTGGCCGGACCCATGAATTAAAACTGGGCACCATCGCTGACCTTATCCGCTACCGGATGCAGGTAGAGCCCACGGTATGGCGCGTCTCGGAAAATATCATCAGTACGCGGTACGGTGACTTCCGGGCCGTGGTCTACGAAGACGGGGAACTCAAGCAGGTACACATGGCCCTGGTGCATGGGACGGTTGATGCAGCCCGGCCGACTGTGGTTCGTGTCCATACGCACCGTGGCCCTTACGACATGTTAGCGCAGGCTCGTGAGGCGCAGCGCTGGAGCGTCGATACGGCTCTGGAACGAATCGCACAGGAACCTGCCGGTATTCTGGTGTTGCTGGAGTATTCGGAAGATGCTGCGCAGCTTGACCGGCGCCTGCGGGGTGAGGCCACCAGCGATGGCCAAGAGCGGGAGTTACGAATGCTTGGGGCCGGCAGCCAGATTCTTTCTGATCTAGGCGCCGGAAAGGTGCGGGTGCTCGGAACGCCATTGCGAACCCATGCGTTGTCAGGGTTTGGCCTTGAAGTGATCGAATACATCCGAGACCCCGGAGCGTTTTAAGGTGTCCCGGGGGAGTCGCCACCTCGCGCGACGCAATGCGGCTCAGGCTCTGTACCAGTGGATGGTGACCGGGCAGGGCCCGGGAGACATCGAATCAGGTTTTATCAGTGATGAGGCTCTGGCCGGTGTGGATGTGGATTATTTCCGCCATTTGATTACTCAGATTCCGCGTTACCAGCAGGAACTGGAGGACCGCCTCCAAGCATTTGCGGATCGCCCTTTAGACCGAACCGATCCGGTCGAGCGCGCAATTGTTCTCATTGGAGCATACGAGATTCTCTTTCGCCCGGATATTCCAGCAAAAGCGGCAATCGATCAGGCGGTCGAAGTAGCTCATGTGTTCGGGGCCCAGGATAGTTACCGTTTCGTCAATGGGTTGTTAGACCGGCTGGCTGCTGACCGACTCGCCGAGGGTGATACCGGGTAAGCAGACTGATGGACGAATTTGAGCTTGTCTCAACATTTTTTGACCGCCCGCAGGGTGAGCGTAGTTGGGTTAAGACCGGAATCGGTGACGACGGAGCCGTTCTCAAGCTTGTGCCGGGCACTGAGAGTGTTGTGGTCACCGACACCCTGGTTTGTGGGGTGCATTTTTTTTCAACCCAGGCACCGTGCTCGGTGGGCCACCGGGCGCTCGCGGTCAATCTGAGCGACATTGCAGCCATGGGAGCCAAGGCGCAGTGGTCAACCCTTAACCTGACCCTGCCTAATCTTGAGTCGACCTGGATCGCCCAGTTTGCTGATGGTCTATTGAGTCTGGCCGATCGGTATGACGTGGCGCTGATTGGCGGCGATACGACCCAGGGACCGTTGTCTGTGACCATGACCGTGGGGGGTTATGTGAATCCCGGGGAGGCCCTTTATCGATCAGGTGCCCGTGTGGGCGATCTGGTTTACGTGAGCGGTTGTCTAGGCGGTGCGGCGGCGGCACTGCAGCGCGGGGAGGGGCAACCAGCCGATGCCTTGCGTGAGGCCCTGTGGTTCCCCGAGCCACGTCTTTCACTCGCGAACAAGCTAAGGGGCATCGCTCATAGTGCAGTCGATATCTCGGACGGGCTGTTAGCGGACCTGACCCATGTGCTCAAGGCCAGTGGTAGCTTAGGCGCAGATATCGAGAGTGGGTGTGTACCACTCTTCGATATTGCTTGCGAGCAAATAGGACGGGATCGGGCACTCGAATTGGCGCTTACGGGCGGCGACGATTATGAACTGTGTTTTACAGCGGCACCACAATCCCGCAAAGCCATTAGTGCGGTGGCGGCATCTCTGGATCTACCGTTGACCTGCATTGGTCGCGTGACCTCGTCCGGTGGTTGTCGGGTAACCGGGTTGAGTAAGGCGCTGGAGGAGACTGAGCTGGGTTACCGGCACTCCTGGGATGTTGACACGTGACAACCAGAATTCAAATGCGCATAGATAGCGTGATTTGTTTTGTGGGCCAGGGCTTTGGGACCGGCTGGAGTCCACTGGCGCCCGGCACCGTTGGCACATTACCGGGTCTGGCGGTGGCGTGGCTATTGTGGCAGGGCGGAGGGGCCGTTTACTTGTCAGCCGCGATCGCGATCATACTGGTAGCGGTGTGGGTATCCGGGCGCACCGCACAAATACTGGGAATCCACGATGACCCGCGCATCGTCATTGACGAGGTGGCGGGAATGGTGGTGACGTTGGCCCTGGTTCCCCCCTCGATACCGGCTCTGCTGGCCGGATTTTTCCTTTTCCGCTTTTTCGACATCACTAAGCCGCCTCCGATCTCGACAATCGACCGGCGTCTAGGCGGTGGATGGGGTATTGTCGCAGATGATGTGTTAGCGGGTTTGGCCGCTAACCTTTGTCTGCAACTTGTGTTCCGGTAAGCTAACCTGGTGCGATGAGCGCGCTCGACTTGCAGTTTGGGGGTCAGCGCTGCAAGTGCTCTAATTTACCCGATACCCCTTTCCAGTCGTCTGCATCTTCGGGTGCCGGCTTCATTTCGGTAATCACCGGCCATTGCTGAGAAAGCTCGGCATTTAAGGCAAGAAATTCCTGTTGATCATCGGGCAGGTCTTCTTCGGCGAAGATAGCATCTACGGGGCATTCGGGCTCACAAAGACTGCAGTCAATGCACTCCTCCGGATCGATCACCAAGAAATTTTCTCCCTCGTGGAAGCAGTCTACTGGACACACTTCGACACAGTCTGTGTATTTACAGCGGATGCACGAATCACCAACTATGTAGGTCATCTTAAGTCTCCAATTGCTAAAATCGAATTTCAGCGGGCATTGTAGGGAAAACCCAGGGTCGGGTAAATATTCAACTTGCTCCCCGTGCCACAATTTTTCTCAGAGCTTCAAAAAGAAAAGGATTGGCGGTAACCACGTTACCGTTCGTCAGAAAGTCCTGGCCGCCATCAAAATCTGAGACTAGCCCGCCGGCCTCACGGATCAGCAGAGCCCCGGCTGCGACATCCCAGGGTTTTAACCCGAACTCCCAGAATCCATCCAGGCGTCCCGCCGAGACATAAGCCAGATCGATCGCAGCAGCCCCGGACCGGCGTATCCCCGCGGTCTTCGGGAGTAAGGCCTGGAAGGTGCGCATCCAGGGCTCGATGACTTCCATTTCCCGAAAGGGAAAACCAGTGCCCAGCAAGGCTGGGGCGAGTTTCCGCATGGTGCTGACGCGAATGCGCTTACCGTTAAGTTGAGCTCCTTCACCGCGACTGGCGGTGAACATTTCATCGCGCAATGGGTCATAAACGACGCCATGTTCAATCGTGTCACCACGTGTGACAGCAACCGATATACCAAAAACAGGAAAGCCATGCAGGAAGTTAGTGGTGCCATCCAACGGATCGATTACCCAGGTGTGTTCTCCGCCGGCTTTGCTGCCACTTTCCTCGGCTAAAATGCCGTGGTCAGGGTAGGCGCGCGTCAGCACCTCCAAAATCGCGCGCTCTGCCTCGACATCGGCCTGGCTGACAAAGTCGTTACGGCCTTTGGAGCTGATATCGAGCCGATCCAACTGGTCCAGGTACATTAAAATCACCCGTCCGGCTTCACGAACGGAACGTACGGCGGTATGCAACATTGGATGCATGATGGGCGCGGGTCCTCCGCAAGTGTTCAAAGGGGGCCAGGCCCGGTTTTGCAGCGTACCATCGACGTAAGCCAGGCCGGGAGGGCAACTGGAACGGGGATCGGATCGGTGTGCAATCGTGAGCCCCATTCTAGCGTAAGGCGCGGCTAAATGCCGCCCGCGTCGCGACCATTAACTGGAACGTAACTTTGAACTTTTACCCCAGAATCATCCTGGTGGGCACGACTCACCCAGGCAACATAGGCGCCGCAGCACGGGTAATGGCGAATATGGGTCTGCCAGATCTGTTTCTGGTCAATCCCCGGGTTTTCCCTGATCCGGCAGCAACGGCGCGTGCGGCGGGTGCCGAACACGTCCTTGAGCGGACCCGGGTCTTTGGCAACCTGGCCGAGGCCGTGGCGGATTGCGGGTGTGTCATTGGCGCGACTGCGCGCCGCCGCTCGGTCGCCTGGCCCGTGCTGGAACCCAAATCCGCGGCGCAACGCCTTGTGCACGAAGGGGTCCATACCCCAGCAGCACTGGTATTTGGTCCGGAGGCTTCGGGGTTGTCCAACGAACATCTGGATCTTTGTCATGCCCATGTGCGGATAGACGTAGAAACAGATTTTTCCTCTTTGAACGTAGCGACGGCTGTTGCCATTCTTGCCTATGAGCTGCGCAGCCATGTCTCCAGCGCAGCGACTCCTCAGGCGCAAATTCCAAGCGCGGACCTGACCCAGCCTGCCGGCGCGCCGCCGATGACAATGGGGGAGTTCGACCGCATGATGGATCACCTTGAGCGGGTAGTTCAGAAAACGGGTTTTCTCGTGATGCCCCGGACGCGCCTGTTGCGCAAGCTTCGCCGATTATTCCTTCGGGGGGTGCGCTCGCGGGAGGAGGTCAATATTCTCAGGGGCGTGCTGACTTCAATTGAGCAGCCTCATGGCGGTGGCGAACCGGGCTCTGATCACAAGTAAGAGGGAGTAAGTCCATGGTAAAATGGAACCCTCAAATCCTGCTGAGGGACAGGGGAGAGGCCTAGATAGGCTATTCCCACAACGGAACAAGTGCATGGCTATTACTTTGACTGAAGCGGCGGCCGAACGGGTGCGCACCCACCTGCATTCGCGGGGCCGGGGTCACGGGCTGCGACTGGCGGTGAAGACGACTGGTTGTTCGGGGATGGCCTATGTGGTTGATTTTGCCGACGGTGTGAACACTTGCGATAAAGTATTTACCAGCCGTGGCATTAAGGTCATCGTCGACGATGAGAGCATAGCTTATGTGGATGGGACCGAAATTGATTTTACGACTGATGGCTTGTCAGCAGCGTTTCGCTTTAACAACCCCAATGTGACTGACGAGTGCGGTTGCGGTGAGAGCTTCACCGTGAAATCCAGCTAAGTGGAAGCTGGTTCTGGAGGGACTCTTCAGCCAACGACCCCCCCGGCGCGGGGATCCGGAGGGGCAAAAATAAGGGGAACCGGGCGGGCAGCCATCACGACCCTGGGTTGCAAGGTGAATACTTTCGAGTCGGCCGTTATAGCGCAACGACTGGCGGCAGATGACTGGGAACTGGTTGACGCTCGCCAGGACGCCGATCTTTACATTATTAATTCCTGCACCGTTACGGCGGAGGCGGACCGGCAGACCCGCCAGACCGTGCGCCGGGTCTTGCGACAGAATCCCTCGGCGCGAGTCGTCCTGACCGGCTGTTACGCGCAAAACGAGCCCGAGTACTGTGCCGAGATTCCCGGGGTCTCCTTGGTGATCGGAAATGATCACAAACTGGAAATCGCCCGGATCGCCCGGGATTTGTCACCCCACACCGCAGCAGGCCCCGCGCCGATTCGAGTAGACCGGCTGAGCAGTTTACCCGTGGCGCTGTTAAAGGGTTACGAGTCACGCACCCGTGCTTTTGTGCAGATTCAACAGGGATGTGATCAGTCATGCACCTTCTGCGTAATCCACCGTGCCCGAGGGCCAAGCCGATCCTTTGATCAGGCAGGGGTGCTGGAACAGATACGAACTTTCAGCGAGCACGGCTATCGTGAGATTGTGCTGTGCGGGGTTGATCTGGGGAGTTACGACAGCGGTTCCAAGCAGTGCCAAGAAGGCTCAACAGCGCTTACGACACTGCTGCATGAGATTGCCATGCTCCCGGGCGAGTTCAGGGTGCGCCTGAGTTCAATCGATCCGGTACACCTCGATGAGGGCCTGCTTGAAGTTCTTGCCACCGGGCCGCGGTTTTGCCCTTATCTTCATGTGTCCCTTCAAAGTGGTAGTACGCTCATTCTCAAGAGGATGAAACGACGGTATGACAGGGTTTTTCTGCTGGAACGATTGCTAGCGGCCCGTGAACGGATTCCCCCCTTGGTGTTGGGAGCCGATGTGATGGCGGGTTTCCCGACCGAAACCGAGGCCGACTTCATTCAGACGCAGGAAATCATCGAACAGGCGCAAATTCTATATCCGCATGTCTTCAGTTATTCAGCGCGGCCGGGAACCCCTGCGGCGCAAATCCCCCGGCAGATTCCTAAGCCCGAGCGCCGCCGCCGCGCCGGCCTGCTGCGCGAGACCGGGCAGGAACTGCGTAGGAGCGCTCTGGCGCAAATGGCAGGCCAGGAAGGCATTTTGCTTATGGAGCAGGGTGAAGCGACAAGGGAGGGAACGGGTTATCATGGTCGCCTGGCGAATTATATGCCGGTCCGCCTCCCGGATTCCCCGGCGCAGCCCGGCACCTTTGTAAAGGTGCGAATTTGTGGCGTAGAGGGGGATGTGCTCATTGCTCAGAAATTGGGCTCCGAATAAAATCCGACTTCTGGCAGTGCCCCGCCGTCTTGTCAGCCCTTTACTTTAAAGACGTTCGGTGTCCTCGGACTTCAGGTAACAGCGGGACGGGGCAGACCTATCATTAAATCAACCATTCAAACTGGAGAAACTGAATGACCCTGGAACGTACCCTTTCGATCCTTAAACCCGATGCCGTCAGGCGCGACCTGATTGGCAAGATCTATGACCGATTTGAGTCTGGCGGCCTGCGGATCATTGCCGCCAGGATGATGCAACTTACCCGTTCACAGGCTCAGGATTTTTATGCAGTGCACCGGGAGCGACCGTTCTACAACGACCTTGTTGAATATATGACCTCCGGCCCTGTCGTAGTCCAGGTCCTTGAGGGGGAGAACGCGATTGCGCGCAACCGGGAGATCATGGGTGCGACCAATCCGGCGGATGCCGCACCTGCAACGATCCGCGCCGATTTTGCAGAGTCGGTTGAAGCCAACGCAGTTCATGGTTCTGATGGTCCGGACACTGCCCGGCAAGAGATTGGATTCTTCTTCGAGTCCAGTGATCTTTGCCCAAGGCCTGATTAAAGAGATTGGGTGCCCCGTGCCACAACAGATCAATCTGCTCGGCCTCGACCGACCCGCACTTGAGGATTACTTCGTTTCGCTGAATGCGCGCGCGTTTCACGCACGACAATTGCTGAAGTGGGTCTACCAGCGGGGCATTACGGACTTCTCAAAGATGACAGATCTGGGCTTGCCTCTCAGGCAAGTCCTTTCCGAAACAGCGGCGCTGGCGTTACCGCAGATAGCCAGTGATCAACACGCCTCGGATGGCACACGCAAATGGCTGCTCCGGTTGGAGGATGGCAACTGTATCGAGACGGTCTTTATCCCAGAAGAGGATCGGAGCACTTTATGTGTCTCTTCCCAGGTCGGTTGCGCCCTCAACTGTTCTTTTTGCGCAACGGCTCGCGAGGGCTTCAGCCGTAACCTGCAGACCAGTGAGATCATTGGCCAACTGTTGCTGGCGAGTCAAACACTTATCGCCGAGGGGTTCGGGCCCAGGCCAGTGTCAAATGTGGTCATGATGGGAATGGGGGAGCCGTTACTGAATTATGATGCGGTGGTGAGTGCGATGCGGCTGATGCTGGATGATTTGTCCTTTGGTTTGTCGCGTCGGCGGGTTACCCTGAGTACGGCAGGGGTGGTGCCGGCAATGGACCGGCTGGCACGGGATTGCCCTGTAAGCCTGGCGGTTTCGTTACACGCGGTGGAGGACGAATTACGGAGCAAGCTGGTTCCTTTGAATCGAAAATACCCGCTTGCTGAATTGCTCAATGCCTGCCGACGTTTCCTGGCAAATGACAACCGGCGCAAGATCACTTTTGAATACGTTATGTTAGAAGGCCTTAACGACTCTATTGAGGACGCCCGCAAACTCGCTCGTTTGCTACGGGGTATTCCGGCAAAAGTGAATTTAATACCCTTTAACCTGGTGCCCGGCACTCCTTATCGCTGCTCTGCCCCCCAAGTGATCAATCGCTTTCGTGAGCAGTTGCTCTGTGATGGACTCGTTACCATTACCCGGCGCACACGGGGCGCAGATATCGCTGCTGCCTGCGGACAACTGGCCGGCCAGGTGCGCGATCGCACGAATCGCAGCACCCGTCTTGGCGCTAGTGAGATAGGCAGATGAAATCGCTGGGGGTATTGCTGCTGATCGTGAGCCTGGCTGGTTGTAGTACCGCATTTAATAACGTACCGGGATGGGATGATGAGCAGCGTGTAGAACTGTACACCCGTCTCGGCCTGGGTTATATGAATCAGGATCGACTGGCAGTCGCGTTATCCTCGCTGGAGGAAGCCCTGACAATCGCGCCACAAGATTCACCCGCCAATCACGCGATGGCTCTGCTCAGACTTCGTCTGGGTGAGCACGATAACGCTCGCCAGAGTTTCTTGACAGCTCTTGAGACAGACTCTGGTAATTTTGCGGCCCGCAATGATTACGGGAGCTTCTTATGCGAAGTGGGCGAATGGACTGAGGGCATCAATCAGTATCACCAGGCGCTCAGGGATCCCTTTAACACAGCAGCGCACCGTACGCAGTATGGGCTGGGGGTCTGCCTGCTGGGAGCGGGCGATCTGTTGGGCGCCCAGGGTCAGCTCCAGGCAGCACTTGCAGCGCGGCCAAAAGCCCCGGCGGTGCTATACCAATCTGCGGTAGTGAGTTTTCATCTGGAGAAATACCTGTCAACCCGGGCTTTTCTTGAGCGGTTATTCAGCACCGGGCAAGTCTCCGCGGAGAGTTTGCTGCTTGCCGTTCGGGCTGAACACAGGCTGGGGGCCGAAGATCTTGCGGCGCAGTATGCGGCGCAATTACGCGCGGGATATCCGGCAAGTCCGCAGGCGGACCAACTTAAAGTATTGATGGATAATAAAGGTAATGGTTGAGACCCCGCCCCAACTTCCAGCAAGCCCAGGAGAAATCTTGCGCGGTGCGCGCGAGCTGTACGGCTGGAGTATCGACGCCGTGGCAGCAGAGCTAAATCTCCTACCACATGTCGTCGAGGCATTAGAAGCGGATGATTACAGTCATACCGCCGGCTGGACCTACGCGGTAGGTTACCTTCGAAGCTATGCTCGGCTGACCGGGGTCTCTATCGAGGCGGCGATCGCTGATCGTCATGAGTCTTTGCCGCCCAAGGAAGATGGGCCCGGCACCATGACCGAGGGCGCGAGCCGTAAGCGTCAGCCGGTCGCAATCCACTACCGCTGGGTAGTCACGACGGTAGTACTGCTTCTGGTTGTCAGCGGACTTTATGTTGCTTACCTGAATCGTTCCACCGATGTGGAGCGGGGTCGGGTGGATTTGGCGGACGAAAGTCGGACTGAGCCCGTGGTCGACTCATCCACGCAGGCATCGGAAAACAACAATAACGCGGTGGTGCCCCGCAACCCAGAATTGGCCGTGATCTTGGATTCACCGGAAATTAAACCGGGCGATCCAGTCTCTCCTGCGCCAGTGCCCGCGACAACCCAAACCCAGCCAGAACTCCCCCCGAAAGAGTCGGCTGGGGAGCCAGCGGCGGTACCCGAAGCTCCAGGAAGCAAAGCACCCGGCACCACCCCGACTTCGGAGTCGCGCGAGCAGGTCTCAATTTCACAGCCAAAAGTGGATCGGGAGCCCGAAACTGCGCCAGAAACCCCCTCTGCCGTGCCCGTGAAACCCGAGCCCAAAGCTAAGGCTAAGGCTAAGTCCCAGCCCAAGGTCAAGGCCAAGCCCGAAGCGGGCACACCGGCCACAGCCGTCACCGCACGGCGTGAGCCCGAGCGCAAGAAGGCGACCCTCGCCGCTGACCGGCTGGTCAATACCGCATTTTCGACCGATATGGCCGGGGCCAACGTTACGTCAGGTGGAACCTCTACAACTGCGACCCGGCCGGTCTCAACCGATACCCGACGGCTGACGGTGCGGGTAAGGGAGAGCACACATCTCGTGGTCTGGGATCGTGATGAGCAGACCTTGTTTCGCCGCTACGTGGAAGCCGGTAAGGTCATTAGCCTCGCCGGCGATCCCCCCTTTACGCTCCTGGTGAGTTACCCGGAGGGGACCAGTATTATCTATCGTGGCCGGGAGCTTTCTATACCAGCGCCGAAAACGGGAAGAAACGCCAAAGTCCGGGTAGGGCGTCAGTAGCATGGGCCACGAAACGAGTGTGCGTTCTGTTCGCGGAATGAATGACTTGCTGCCGGATCAGGTAGATTGCTGGCAGGAGGTTGAGGCGGCGTTGCGCGAGGTAACAGGGCGTTATGGTTATCGGGAGATCCGTACACCGGTGCTCGAACATACGGAACTTTTCTGCCGGTCCATCGGCGCGCAAACCGATATTGTGGAAAAGGAAATGTATACCTTTTCCGACAACAATGGCGACAGCCTGACGTTGCGCCCAGAAGCGACCGCAAGTTGTGTTCGGGCCGGCAATGAGCATGGTCTCCTGTATAACCAGACCCAGCGGTTATGGTACGCGGGACCCATGTTTCGCCATGAGCGTCCGCAAAAAGGGCGTTATCGCCAGTTCCATCAGTTTGGCATAGAGGCGCTGGGCTGGCCCGGTCCAGATATTGAGGCGGAGATCATCACGCTAGGCGAGAGACTGTGGCGTCATCTTGGTATTTCGGGTCTCACGCTGGAGATTAATTCCTTAGGTTCGGTGGCGGCGCGTGCGAGGTATCGCGATGCGCTGTGTGATTATCTTCAGCAGCATGAGGGGATGCTTGACAGCGACAGTCAACGCCGCCTGGCACGCAACCCATTGCGGATTCTCGACAGCAAGGATGCCCGGACACAGGAGATATTGCAGGGAGCGCCGGACCTGGGAGCATTCCTTGACACGGCTGAGCAGAGGCAGTTCTCGCGACTCCAGGATCTGTTGGATGCGGCCCAGATTAACTACCAGGTCAATACCCGCCTGGTGCGAGGGCTCGACTACTATACCGGCTTTGTTTTCGAGTGGGTTACCGACCAGTTGGGTGCCCAAAGCGCAGTCTGTGCCGGTGGCCGGTACGATGGCCTGACTGAACAACTTGGAGGACGTTCGACGCCCGCTGCAGGTTTCGCTTGCGGCTTGGAGCGACTGATTGAACTCGTTGGTACCCAGCAGTTGATGAGTCCGCGTAGATCGCCCGATCTTTTTCTGGTACTGGTGGGCGATCAGGCTGAGATTCGCGGTATCGGATACGGCGAGGAACTTCGAAATGCCGGGTTCGATGTGTTGACAAACTGTGGTCAGGGAAACCTGAAGAAGCAGTTGCGCCGAGCGGATGCCAGTGGGGCCCAGGTCGCCGTTATCGTCGGTGCAGCCGATGTTGAAAGCGCCACCTGTGACGTCAAGCCCTTGCGGGGGCAGGGTTCACAACGGCAGGTGCAGGCAGACGAACTGATAAACGACGTCCGGAAGATCTTGGACTCAACCCTCAACTGAATGGAACGACAGATGACGCAAAAGCAGCAGGGCCCGCAAATTCATTTTGCTCAGGACGATGAGACCGAGAAGCTTAAGCAGTGGTGGAAGCGAAATGGGGTCGGCATCATCGCCGGAATTATTATTGGGATCGGGGGTGTCGGCGGAATTCAAGGTTGGCGCATGTATCAGGATTATCAGGCCAACCAGGCCTCGGCGTTGTACCAGCAGATGCTCGGTGCTGCGTCTGGTGTCGATACGGGTATGACCACCCGCGCGGCCGAGGCGTTGATCTCCGGCCACGCCACCAGTGGCTATGCGGACATTGCCCGCCTTATGCTCGCACGCCTGGCGGTCGACGCGGGGGATCTCGACACAGGCAAGGAGGCACTGAACGGCCTTTTAAGCTCCTCCTCGGACCCTGTGATGCGCCACGCGGCCCGGGTTCGCCTCGCCGTGCTGGCACTCCAGGACGGCAACCCCGAACAAATCAAGGCGCTCGCAGCTCAGGAGGACAGTGAAGGTTTTGTTTCGCATTATCAGGAGTTGCTCGGGGATGCATTAGCCGAGTCTGGCCAATGGGAGGCCGCGCGAGAGGCGTACCAGCAGGCGCTGGTGGAGTTAACTCCGGAATCCCCTGCCGCACAATTGCTCAACGCCAAACTGAATATGACTCGAAAGGGCGATGGTGCTTGATGAACTCCCGTTGCTTCCTCACTGCCAGCAGCCTGTTGTTGCTTATCGGCTGCAGTTCCGGCGCGATCCACTTTATGCGGGAAGGAGTCCCCGCAGCGGATGCACCGAGGGTTGAAACCCAGGTCACGTTTCGCAAGTTGTGGAGGCGGGATCTTGGTCGGGGGTACGCGAATAGCAATTTTCTGTTGACACCCTTTTTCACGGCTGGGCGAATCTATGCGGCTGAACCCAAGGGCACCGTTTCGGCTCTGGACAGTGCGAGCGGTGACCTGTTGTGGCAGCGCGACCTGGACCAGTCCCTCGCGGCTGGCGTTGGTGGCGACAATTCTGTAGTGGTCGTTGCCACCCGAGGGGGGGAAGTGATCGCACTGGCACCGGACGATGGGGTAGTACGTTGGCGTCGCAAGGTCGGTAGTGAGGTGTTAGCGAAACCGGTGGTGGCGCAGGGGACTGTACTGCTCCGTTCGGGCGATGGTCAGGTCATTGGCCTTTCTGGCGCGTCCGGTGAAGTGGCATGGCGGGTCCGCCGGGCAGTTCCGGCACTGAGTGTACGCGGCTTATCTGCGCCACTGGTGATTGATGATGTCGCGGTCGCAGGGTTTGCCAGTGGGCGTCTCGCCGGGATCAGCGTCGCGTCGGGTGCCGAGTTGTGGAATGTGCCGATCTCGCGGCCTTCCGGGAGTAATGTGATCGACCGGTTGGTGGATATCGACGCAGACCCTCACCGCGTGGGCGACTTACTGTTTGTCGCGGCCTATCAGTCGCGCATCACGGCAGTATCCTTGCAGACCCAGCGGGTCAAGTGGAAGAACCCAATTTCGACCATTCGACCGATGGGCTCCACTGAAAACCATCTGTTAGTGACCGCGGATGATGGATCGGTCAATAGCATTGATATTTCGACCGGCCAGATACAGTGGTCGCAGTCGAGGCTTCGAGGCAGAGGTGTCAGTGGCCCCTTGGGGCTCGGTACCTCAGGTTATGCAGTGGTCGGGGACTACCAGGGCTACTTGTATGCGATCGATGTGAATACGGGAGGATTGCTCGGTCGTAACAAGGGACGTGGTGGAGCGATCCTGGGGTTATTTGCCACGGGTCTAGATGAACAATTTGTGACGCTGTCCGAGAACGGCGCGCTTACCGGCTGGTCCGGCGGCCACTAAGGCTGCCGAACTGGATCGGGCAGGTAGTCAAAGTCTCTTATCGTCATGATTCCAGTAGTGGCATTGGTGGGCCGGCCCAATGTGGGTAAATCTACCCTCTTCAACAGGTTAACCCGCTCACGTCAAGCGTTGGTAGACGATCAGCCGGGGGTGACACGCGATCGCCTGTACGGTGAGGTCTGGCGGGGTTCCAGGAAAATCCTGATGGTCGATACCGGCGGCCTATCTGATGATGCGGATGCGCTGAGTCGCGCGGTCCAGGAGCAGGTAGCGCAAGCGCTTGCCGAGGCAGATGCGGTTATCTTTATTGTCGATGCGCGTGATGGTTTGACCGCTGGGGACGTCGAGATTGGGGCCGACCTTCGCAAAAGCGGCAACCCGGTCCGCCTGGCGGTCAATAAATCCGAGGGGCTCGACAGCGCTGTCACAGCGGCGGAATATTTCGAACTGGCGCTTGGGGCTCCATTCGTTATTTCGGCCCGGACCGGCCAGGGAGTGGAGGAGTTGCTGGGTCAAGTGCTCGAAAGCGTTCCTCGCAGCGATGTGGATGAGCAAACCAATAGTACCCACCGCGTTGCAGTCGTTGGGCGGCCCAACGTAGGTAAGTCAACATTGGTGAACGTGCTGGTGGGCGAGCCTCGTCTTATCGTCGCGGATATGCCCGGTACCACCCGGGACGCCGTCTCAGTGTCTCTGGGCCAGAACGGAGAAGGGATAGTACTCGTGGATACTGCTGGTGTCCGGCGCAAGTCACGTGTACGCGAGACCTTGGAGAAATTCTCAGTGGTCAAGACGCTGCAGGCGCTCGGGTCGGCCCAGGCAGCACTGTTGGTATTAGATGCACACGAGGGCATCAGCGAGCAGGACGCCGCGATCGCGGGGCTGGTGATTGATAGCGGCCGGTCGATCGTGGTTGCGGTAAACAAGTGGGATGGCCTGGAACGACGGGATCGAAACCGGATTCGACGGGACCTTGCCCGGCGATTTGATTTCCTGCCCGAGCACGAAGTGTTGTTTGTCTCGGCGCTACATGGGTCCGGCGTCAGAGACCTGGTGGCAGCAGTGCGCCGGGCGCAGGCGAGCGCACTCGTGGAGATGGGAACTGGCGCGCTCAACCGCGCTTTGGCGCGGGCGCTGGAGCACCATGCACCGCCGATGGTGCACAACCGCACGATTAAACCGAAGTATGCTCACCAAGGGGGTCGTAATCCCCCGACCGTGGTGTTACACGGCAACTTGCTGGATAAACTTGCCGCGAGTTATCTGCGTTATCTGGGTCGAACGCTCAGTAAGGCCTTCCGATTGACAGGGACTCAGATCCGCTTTGAATTGCGCAAGGCAGGTAATCCCTATGCGCGTGAACGCCAGAGCAGGCGTTAGTAAACCTGTCTACTTAGATCGGCTAGAGCGGTGGGACGGGTTTGTCGGCGCTGCAGGCACGACTGTATCAACGTGGGCTCGTGCACTTCCTCTGGCAAACCGGGTGTGGATGATCGCTCCACGAGTTAACTGGTCTGAGGAACGAACGACAGCTGAGTTCTCCTCCAACTGCACGACGGCAAACCCCCGCTCCAAGGTCGCCAGCGGGCTCAGTGCGCGCAACCGGCTTTCGAGTGTGTCCAATGCGTGGACCTGGCGCTCCAGGAGATAGGTCATCCTGCCCGTCACCTGCTTTTTGTACTCATTGTGGGATCGGCGCAGGTAGGGCAAACGCGACATCGGCGAGGCGGTTTGCAGGCGCTGACGATATCGTTCGATGTTATGCCCGGTTATCCGAGCGCAATTGTGCCAGGCCTTATTGATCTGCTCGGCGATAAAGAGGAGACGCCGGGCCTGATGGGCGAGTCGGTCTCGGGGGTGAGGTAAACCCTTTTGTGCGCCATCGACTTGTTGTGCCATAAGCTGAAGGCGATAGCCTATCGTGCTCTGCAATCGTTCAGCGTGCCTCAACAGTAATTCGTCCAATGCGTCGGGGTCCGGTGTTATTGCCTCGGCAGCTGCAGTGGGAGTTGCACAACGCAGATCCGCGGCGAAGTCGGCAAGCGTGAAGTCAGTTTCGTGGCCGATCCCTGTTACCACGGGGGCCGGTGAATTTCTAATGGCCCGAACGACAACCTCCTCATTGAAAGCCCACAAGTCTTCCAATGAGCCCCCGCCCCGGGCAAGGATGACGACGTCAACATTCCCCAAATTGCCCATTTTCGCCAGCGCTTGAGCGATCTGGGGTGCGGCGGTTTCACCCTGAACCATGACCGGATGAAGATCGACATCGGCAAGGGGGAAGCGCCGGGCAAGCGTGCTCAGAACATCCCGTACGGCGGCGCCCTGGGAGGAAGTGATCAGGCCGACTCGTCGCGGCAGGGCAGGTAAGGCCCGGCGTTGGACGGGATCGAAAAGACCCTCGTTATCAAGGCGAGCTTTGAGCAACTCAAACTTTCGCCGAAGTTCACCCTCGCCGGCAGGCTCGATGTAATCGACGATAAGTTGAAAGTCCCCGCGAGGTTCATAAATCGACACTTTCCCGCGCACCAGCACAGCGGCGCCGTCATCAAGGTCCCCGCTGTATTTCAGGCGCCGTGATCGGAACATAGCGCACCGGATCTGCGCGCGATCATCTTTGAGTGAGAAATAGATATGCCCGGAGGCAGGGGTGGCGAGATTGGAAACCTCACCAGTAATCCAGATTTCGCTAAAGCGCCCTTCAAGCACTGCCCGCACCTCACGGGTGAATTCACTGACTTTGTAGACTGACGGGCTCATGGGTTGATTGTGCCCACACTCCACCTATGTAGCCAAACGTTTTTACCTTTTCAGGCGCGCCACTTAATCCGGGGAGCAAAAACTCAACGTGAAAGGGGCTGTCAGCCAAAGCACGGCCAGGCGTTGTGCTGTGACTTTGCCTTGAGGGAGCCCCATAGAGAGATAGAAAAGTGAATAAAAACAGCGACTTGAATTCGATCTGATCGTTATAAGTTTACCTGACCCAAGTCAAACCGTATAATCCGTTGATGGAACGTCCGGATCTGGCACTCACATTTGATGACGTGCTTTTGGTTCCCGCGCTGTCGGAGGTTCTGCCCCACGAGGTCGCGCTCGCGACCCGTTTCTCACGCAATATTGACCTGAATATCCCGCTGGTATCAGCGGCAATGGACACGGTGACCGAGTCCCGAGCCGCAATCTGCCTTGCCCAGGCAGGTGGAATCGGGGTAGTGCATCGCAACCTGACCCCAGCGGCCCAGGCCGAAGAGGTCAGCATCGTTAAAAAATTCGAAAGTGGCGTCATTGTAGACCCGATCTGCGTTTCGACATCGGCCAGTGTGGCCGAAGTGCTGGCGATAACCCGGGAGAAGCATATTTCAGGTGTCCCCGTGTTAGATGAGCAGGGCAAACTGACCGGAATTGTGACCAGTCGCGACCTTCGGTTTGAAATCGATTTCGCACAGCCGGTCACAGGTGTGATGACGCCCCGCGAGCGATTAGTTACTGCATCGGAAGGTGCCAGCCGAGAGACAATCCGTCAGTTGCTCCATGAGCATCGTATCGAAAAAGTGCTATTGGTCGATGATGCTTTCAACCTGAAGGGGCTGGTCACGGTCATGGACATCCAGAAGCAGACCGAATTCCCGGACGCCTGCAAAGATCTCCAGGGCCGGCTGCGGGTAGCGGCAGCGGTGGGTACGGGCAAAGACTCGATCGAGCGCTGTGAACGCCTGGTAGAGGCCGGTGTTGACGCCATTGTGGTTGATACAGCCCATGGCCATTCGCGTGGCGTGCTGGAGCGGGTTGCGTCTGTAAAAAAAGCCTTTAGCGGTGTTGATGTCGTGGCCGGCAATATTGCAACTGCTGAAGCCGCACGGGCCTTGGTAGATGCCGGGGTTGATGCGGTCAAAGTGGGTATCGGGCCGGGATCGATCTGTACCACACGGATCGTGGCCGGTGTGGGCGTGCCTCAGATTACGGCCGTAGCGGATGTCGCGGGCGCATTACAGGATCAGGCGGTTCCGGTCATCGCAGATGGCGGCATTCGTTTTTCGGGTGACATCGCTAAGGCCATCGCGGCGGGGGCAAATGTGGTGATGGTAGGGGGGCTGCTGGCCGGCACCGAAGAGGCGCCGGGTGAGATCGAGTTATTTCAGGGACGCTCCTACAAAAGCTACCGCGGGATGGGGTCCCTGGGCGCCATGCAGGAGGGCTCCAAGGATCGGTATTTTCAGGAAGGTCAGGAGGACCCGGGTAAGCTTGTACCTGAAGGCATTGAGGGTCGAGTGCCATACAAGGGGCCTATGTCGCAGATTATTCACCAACTCGCCGGGGGCCTGCGGGCCAGCATGGGGTACACAGGCTGCCCCACGATCGATGAGATGCGCAGTCGCTGCCGTTTCGTCCAGATCACGCATTCGGGAGTCACTGAAAGCCATGTGCACGATGTCACGGTCGTGAAAGAGGCGCCTAACTACCAGCGAGGCGGATAAGCTTGATGGCTGGGGGCCAGTCTGGATTGATGACTTCGGACCTGCATACTGACAGAATCCTGATTCTCGATTTTGGCTCCCAGTACACACAACTGATTGCCCGGCGGGTTCGCGAATCGGGTGTCTATTGCGAACTGGCGCCGTGGGATGTATCAGATGAGACGGTCCGCGAATTCGGCGCCAAGGGGATCATCCTATCCGGTGGTCCCGAGAGCGTGCATGGGGCGGGTGCACCAAAAGCCCCGGACGCCGTGTTTGAGTTGGCTGTGCCCGTATTGGGAATCTGCTATGGCATGCAAACCATGGCGGGCCAACTTGGCGGCAAAGTCGCCCCGGCAACCCACCGTGAGTACGGCTATGCGCAGGTGCACGCGCGTGACCACTGTGCTCTGTTGCATGACATAGACGATCGCAGAGCAGCACAGGGGTATGGCGTGCTGGACGTGTGGATGAGCCATGGAGACCGGGTTGAGGCATTACCCCCCGGCTTTGATGTCATTGCCAAGACCGAGAGTGCGCCGCTCGCCGGCATGGCTGACGAGGATCGGCGGCTTTATGGCCTGCAGTTTCACCCGGAAGTCACGCACACGCCGCAGGGTAAGCGCATCATCGCGCGCTTTGTCCACGACATCTGCGGATGCGGACACCATTGGACGTCCACTCAGATAATCGATGATGCCATTACCCGGGTGCGTGCCCAGGTGGGCACGGATGATGTGTTGCTTGGCCTTTCCGGGGGTGTAGATTCTTCAGTGGTCGCTGTGTTACTGCATCGCGCAATTGGCGATCAACTCACCTGCGTGTTTGTCGACAATGGCTTGTTGCGTCTACATGAAGGCGACGAGGTCATGTCTACTTTTGCGGAGCACATGGGTGTGCGGGTTGTTAGGGTGGATGCTGAGGATCGTTTCCTGGATAAGCTGGCTGGAGAGGCGGACCCTGAAAATAAACGCAAGATCATTGGGCGTACTTTCATAGATGTGTTTAATGAAGAGTCACATAAACTGACGAATGTGAAATGGTTGGCCCAGGGTACGATCTACCCGGACGTGATCGAGTCCGCAGGAAGTAAGACGGGCAAAGCGAAAGTGATTAAGTCGCACCACAACGTAGGTGGCCTGCCCGAAGACATGAAACTGGGGCTGGTTGAGCCATTGCGTGAACTTTTTAAAGATGAGGTTCGACAGATCGGGCTTGAGCTGGGGCTTCCCCAGCAGATGATTAATCGCCATCCTTTTCCGGGTCCGGGCCTAGGTGTGCGTATTCTTGGCGAGGTCAAGAAGGAATTTGCTGACCTGCTGCGACGTGCCGACAATATATTCATTAACGAGTTACGCGAACAGGATCTTTATGAGCAAGTCAGCCAGGCTTTCGCGGTTTTTCTGCCGGTGAAATCTGTAGGAGTGACCGGCGATAACCGGTGCTATGACTACGTAATTGCGTTACGCGCTGTCGAGACTATTGATTTCATGACGGCACGATGGGCGCACCTGCCGTATGACTTTCTCGATCATGTGGGACGTCGCATCATCAACGAGATTCCCGGAATCTCTCGCGTAGCCTATGATATTTCGGGAAAGCCGCCGGCCACGATTGAGTGGGAATAAAGCGAACATATGAAAGCTTTATCCTTTATGCAGCGGGTATCAACTGGCAAAGTGGTGCTTGCGGCCATTATTCCAGCAATGATTGTATATTTCGCAATGCTGCTATATACAATTCCTCGAGTCTCAGCATATGCACCAGGAATAAATCTATTTGATTTGTCACCCACAGGATATTCGTTTGAATACGCAATCAAACTGCTTGATACCTTGGGTAGTGACGGTAGGGGGGAGTATCTATACAGGCAAATGCCGTTAGATTTTGTTTATCCGGGGTTGTTTGCCGGGTCCTGCAGCTTGCTCTTAACTTGGCTTTTACTAAAAACTCAGAAGACGAACTCTAAATTATTTTACTGTAGTTATATTCCTGTCGCCGCAGGGCTCTTTGACTACCTCGAAAATATATTTATTGCTAGCATTCTTACCTCTTACCCAAACGTGTCAGAAGTAAGTATTTCCTTTGCAAGCTCGATGACTATTGCTAAGAGTGTGCTGACGACAGCTTTCTTCGGGGTTTTGTTAATAGGAGTGATATTGAATCTAAAAAAGAAAGAAAAGCTACAAACTAGTGACAAAGCCGGAAAAATGGTTGTGTAAACAAAGGATTACAAGTCACGGACTATTGAGTGAGAATGAACGATCGCCGCGGCCCGGCAGAGGACGAACGCTGGATGCGCGAGGCGCTGACCCAGGCACGGATCGCAGCCCAGCATAACGAGGTTCCGGTTGGGGCGGTGATCATCGCGAACGGGAAATTGATCGGGGCGGGCCATAACCATCCGGTAGGCTCTCATGATCCTACTGCGCACGCTGAGATCTCTGCGTTACGGGCAGCCTGTCAGAGTATGGGAAACTATCGTCTGCCCGGGGCGACACTGTACGTGACGTTGGAGCCCTGCCTGATGTGTGCTGGTGCCATTATTCAAGCGCGATTGGCTAGGGTGGTATTTGGGGCGCGGGATGATAAAGCGGGTGCTGCCGGCAGTACCGTAAATCTGTTGCAAAGCCCTCTGGCTAATCACCAGTGCCAACTGACCGCCAGCGTTCTGCTGCACGAATGCAGGGCTTTACTGGAAGATTTCTTCGCTTCGTTGCGTTCGGGCGACGATTAAGGTTCGCGCGTTGATGATGGGTTGTTTAGCGATGTTGCGGTGCCGGGGTGGGTGGCATGGCGCGTACTGGAGCCGGCACCTCTGTGACAGCGCCAGCGCCAGAATCATCGGATCGGGGTAGCCGCTCCTCACGGGGTGGGATGCCAAAAAAGTCCCGGTAGCATTTGCTGAAGTGGGGTGCGGAGACAAAGCCGCAGGCAAAAGCAATGTCCACGATAGAGCGTGGGGTGCGTAACAACAGTTGACGAGCGCGGCGCAGGCGGATTTCGAGGTAGTAGCGGGTTGGTACGCACTGCAGATGCTTCTGGAACAAACGTTCGAGTTGCCGACGTGATATTCCAACATGGGTTGCCAGTTCATCGAGGGTCATCGGCTCCTCGATATTTGATTCCATAAGCTCAACGGCTTCTACCAGTTTTGGCTGGCTTGAGCCCAGCCGTAGTCGCAGCGGCATCCGTTGACGGTCGGAGCCGTCACGGATGCGTTCGCACAGAAGTCCCTCGGAAACACGATCCGAAAGCTCGCGACCGCGCTCCTGGCTTATCAGGGTGAGCATCATATCCATCGGCGCTGTTCCGCCGGAGCATGTGTAGCGATCACGGTCCAATTCAAACAACCCGGAAGACACTACCAGATGAGGAAACTCGTCGTGCATATCAGGAATGTTTTCCCAGTGCAGGGTGCACCGGTAGCCATCGAGCAGTCCGGCGCGCGCGAGGTGGTAAGTGGCAGTGCAGATGCTGCCGATGGCGATTTGCCGTTTGACGAAAGGCTTCAGGCGCTCTCGAATAAGTTCTGGGTCCACCGAGTGCAGGTCGATACCGGCGCAGACGAAGAGCGCATCCAGCGATTCCTTTCCACTCAAGGGTTGCACCGGGCTAACGGTCAGGCCGTTACTGGCGCGGCCGGGTGCCCCATCCAGCGTGTACAGGGGAAACTGGTACAACTCGGTATCCGACGCGCGATTGGCGGTACGCAGGGGTTCCACTGCGGCGGCAAATGCCATCATGGTGAAATCTGGCAATAGGAGAAAACCGTAGCGGCGCACGGCGGATGTTCGGACGACGAACTCGCGAGCTGTAATTGGATCCATGCTACCCCTCCTTGTTCGCGCGAATATAGCACCAACCTGGGATGGCGAAAATCAATTTTCCTGGCTGTGAGCCAGATCTATTCCTGGGATACGAACAGACCTATCGCTTTATGGCCCGCTCAGCCAAACCTAACGGTAAAGAAGGGCTGATGGGTTCTGCCCGGTCTACCCGACCGTCTTCGACCCGATCTACCGGGCGATACGCTTTGTCCGGACGGATTAGCAGATAGATGAAAATTTGCACAACTGGTAGGATGACTGACTCACGCAGGCGTCAAGCGCCTCAAACTGAAAAGGGGAAGGTAGTGGAGCTCAGGCAAGTCGCTCTGGAGGATAAGTACCTTCTTGAGTCTGGGCAGGTCTTTGTTACCGGCATTCAGGCGCTGGTGCGTTTGCTTTTGTTGCAAGGTCAGGCAGACCGCCGTGCGGGCCTGAATACGGCCGGCTATGTCACTGGTTATCGCGGTTCACCCCTGGGGGCGTTGGACCAGCAACTGGCATTGGCCAGTGATGCTCTCGCGGCTGGGGGCGTGCGCTTTCATCCCGCGGTCAACGAAGATCTTGCGGCAACGGCAGTCTGGGGTACCCAACAGGCGGGCCTGACGGGCGATGGGCTTAATGACGGGGTGTATGCCATGTGGTATGCCAAGGGGCCAGGGGTGGACCGCTCCGGCGATCCTTTGCGCCATGGCAACCTGGCGGGAAGTAGCGCACATGGGGGGGTATTGGTATTGATGGGGGATGACCATGCCTGTGAGTCCTCCACTACGGCGCACCAGAGCGAGTACTCGCTGGTCAATACTTTTATTCCTGTCCTGAATCCCGCGGGCGTTCAGGACATACTGGACTTTGGACTTTACGGTTGGGCACTGTCGCGTTTCTCCGGGTGCTGGGTTGGATTGAAAAGTGTCCACGATACGATTGAGGCATCTGCCTCCGTTTCAAGTTCGCCCGATCGCATCTGCACTATCCCACCGAGAGATTTTCAGTTTCCCCCGCCAGGTGTGAATCTGCGTTGGCCAGATACCCCCCAGGCACAGGAAGTTCGCCTGCACCAGTTCAAACTGCCCGCTGTGGCCGCGTTTACGCAGTCCAACCCGCTCGATGAGCAGGTCCTGGGAGACAGTGAGGCACCTTTGGGCGTCATTTCCACCGGAAAGTCCTATTTAGACGTACGCCGGGCATTGCTCGAATTGGGCATTGGAGCGCAACAGGCGTGTAGTTTCGGCCTCAAGCTCTACAAGGTGGGAATGCCATGGCCGCTGTCACAGCCTGGAATCAGGTCTTTCGTACGAGGGACGCGTAAGCTGATTGTGGTGGAAGAGAAGCGCGGTCTGATTGAAGACCAGGTGCGGTGTATCTTATACGGTGCAACGGAGGCGCCCGAAGTCGTGGGTAAATACAACGAGACGGGAGAGCCGTTATTTCCTGTTTACGGTCGGCTCGACGCATCGCAGATCGCTATAGCGATCGGTGAGCGGCTCACAGACTACAGCAATGATGAAAATCTGGCGGGAGCACTCGCGGCGCTTGGGAAGCGTACCCGCCAGGATCAAGTTGCAGATCCACCGATGGTGCGCACCCCTTATTTTTGTGCCGGGTGCCCGCATAACACCTCTACCATCATTCCCGTGGGATCCCGAGCCTTGGCTGGAATCGGTTGCCATTACATGGCGCAGTGGATGGATCGAGATACGGCGACCTTTACTCAGATGGGAGGTGAAGGCGCGAGTTGGATCGGGGAGAGCCCATTCAGTAAGACCGATCATGTGTTCCAGAATATCGGCGATGGTACGTATTTTCATTCCGGATTGCTGGCCATTCGTGCCTGCGTCGGAGCGCGAGTCAACATTACTTACAAGATTCTCTACAACGATGCGGTAGCGATGACCGGTGGTCAATCGGTGGATGGTCCCATGGATGTGCCCAGGGTCTCCCGTCAGGTTCATGCAGAAGGAGTGACACGGATCGCCGTAGTCACAGATGATCCTGGGCAGTATGCCTCGAACGCAGACTGGGCCCCTGGCGTGAGCGTATACCACCGTGATGCGCTGGCACAGGTGCAACGCGAGTTTCGTGAAGTGCCCGGTACATCGGTGATCATTTATGACCAGACCTGCGCTGCCGAAAAACGCCGCCGCCGCCGCCGTGGGTCGATGAGTATTCCGGCACAACGACTTTTTATCAATCAGGCGGTCTGTGAGGGTTGTGGGGATTGCGGTGCGCAATCCAACTGCGTTGCACTGGTGCCGGTCGAAACCGATCTGGGCCGAAAGCGGGCTATAGACCAGTCTGCCTGTAACCTGGATTTTTCATGCCAGAAGGGGTTTTGCCCCAGCTTTGTTTCCGTTGTGGGGGGGCAGCGGCGGCAGGGGTCGGGTGGTTCCGGTATTAGTCTGGACCCACAAAAAAAATTACCCAATCCGGAAATACCGCTACTTCGAGCGCAATACAGCATTGTGCTCACCGGTGTGGGCGGCACCGGAGTCGTGACGACCGGCGCGATCATTGGCATGGCGGCCCATCTCGCCCATCTGGGGTGCTCGGTGCTTGATATGGCAGGATTGGCGCAAAAGGGTGGGGCGGTGACGAGCCATATCATCCTCGCTCCAACGCCTGAGGATATCAGTGCGACGCACGTCGCGGATGGGGGAGGCGATCTGCTTCTGGGGTGTGACCTGGTGACCAGTGCTGCGGCATCGACGAGAAAAAAACTGAATCCGCAAACCACCTGTGCGATCAATACCCACCAGATGATGTCAGGTGAGTTTATTCACAATCCCGATCAGATTTTTCCTGTCGATGCTCTGTTGGAGTCGGTCCGTGAAGCGGTACCATCGGGGATCCTTCGGACGTTGCCCGCGACCGAGCTTGCCAAAGTGGCATTTGGGGAGGTGATCGTAGCTAACATGATCATGCTGGGTTACGCCCAGCAGTTAGGGGTGTTACCGATCCCCCCTGACGCTTTAGAGCGGGCTATCGAGATCAACGGGCAATCAGTTGAAATGAACAAACAGGCACTCCAGCTGGGGCGGGCCTTTGCCTTTGATCCAGACGGTGTGGGTCATGAGTTGGGCATTGCACCCCACGCGGTTAGAACTGCCTTGAATGAGCGGGCCGATACGAGGGTATCGTTTCTAACCGACATATTGAGCCAGTCTCATGGATCCAATGCGGTCGCGGTACTGCGGGGGTGGTTGGATCGCGTAGGCGACCAGGCCAGCCCGCGCGTCGTGTCCCGGTTACGTGCCGTTGTCGCAGAAAGCGGATTTCAGGTCTTATATGAAAAAGACGAATATGAAGTCGCTCGACTCTACACCCGCCCCGAATTTCGTGAAGCACTGGCCGGAGAATTCACCGGCAGTTACCGGTTAAAGGTACATCTGGCACCACCCCTGTTTTTTTCGCGCCTCGATCCGGCGACGGGCAGACCTGCCAAAGTGACTTTTGGTTCCTGGATCTTTGTGCTGTTTCACTTGCTTAGGCGCGTTAAATCTTTACGGGGCCGCTGGTGCGATCCATTCAGGTACTCAGCGGAACGTCGTCTCACCCAGCAGATGCAGGTCGAATTTGAAAAGACGCTGGAACGTTTACTCACGATCGGTATTGAGACGGAGAACCTTGATGCCGCGCTCGATATTGCGCGATGGCCATTGCAGGTGCGCGGTTTTGGTCCGGTCCGCCAGGGCGCCTTTGATAAAGCACTGTCGGAGTTGGCGCCAAAATGGGAAGCACTTGAGACGCCCTTGAAACGCCAGGTCCAAGCCGCCTGAAGTGATCCTGAAATAGACCTTAAGCGCCCCCCGTGCGGAAATAATTCTTAATCGCCTGCACTGTGAGTTCGATGTCTGTTGGCGCGACATCGAGGTGAGTGACAAATCGCACTGGATTTTCTTTCGCCGTGATCAGGATCCCGCGTTCCTTAAGGTGGTCACGCAGGTCGGTAAGTTGATCAGAGGGGAAAGATACAAAGACCATATTGGTTCGCTGAGGGGTTTCGTGCACTTTGGCTTCATCCACCGTAGCAAGCAACTCAGCCAGTCGTTCTGCCTGTTCGTGATCATCACTAAGGCGGCTGATATGGTGATCAAGGGCATATGACCCAGCCGCGGCCAGAACTCCGACCTGGCGGGCTGCGCCTCCCAACATCTTTCGCCAGCGCCTGGCCTGAGCGATAAATTCGCGGCTGCCCGTCAGGACACTGCCAACGGGTGCGCCCAAGCCCTTGGACAGGCAAGCGGATACCGACTGGAATCCAGAAGTGATGGTCGAGACCGGGACATCACCACGAACCGCGGCGTTGAATACTCGGGCGCCGTCCAGGTGCGTGCGTAAATCGTGTTGCCGGCCCAGGACTTGGACGTTCGTGAGGTAGTGAAGTGGTAACGGAATGCCAAAAAAGGTATTTTCCAGGCAAAGCAGTCGAGTGACCGCAAAATGGAAGTCGTCAGGTTTTATCACCGCAACAACCTTGTCTAGATCCAAGGTGCCGTCGGGTTCGTTCTCTACCGGTTGGGGCTGCACGCTCGCCAGCACTGCCCCTCCACCTGCCTCCTCGAGATAGGCATGAGCCCGGGCACCGGCAATATATTCCTCACCCCGCTGACAATGCGTCAGAATCGCCAACAGGTTACTCAGGGTACCACTGGTGACAAACAGACCGGCTTCCTGGCCCAGCATTTCGGCCATGCGTGCTTCCAGCCGGTTCACGGTGGGGTCTTCACCGTAAACGTCATCGCCTACTGGGGCATTGAGCATCGCCTGGCGCATTCCATCCGTGGGTTGCGTGACGGTATCGCTTCGAAGGTCAATAGCTCGATCCATAACGGTATTCCACGGGATGGGTTGCTTGGTGAAACTTTTGGCGATAATGTCAGAATGCGCACGTTACTGAGGTCGGGGCCGCGACTCCAGTCTGCCACGCAACGTCATGAGGGCAAAATGGAAGACATTGAATATGGTTAAGAGGATTTTGATGGAGAAAAAAACTTTCGGACATCGGGCTCACAAATGTAATTGCGCGCCGGTCGGGCAAGTGTGGGACCGCTAGTGCAGTCGGGGCAGTGTAGGGTAGGCGTCATCGGGGTAGGCTATCTTGGCGCTATCCATGCTCGGATATATCAGCGGATGCCTAATGTGACCTTGGTGGGGGTTACGGACACGAATGGTGAGGTCGGGGAAAGGATTGCCCGTGAGTGCAACAGCGCATTTTTACCTGATTCGAATGCTATGCTGGGCCAGGTGGATGCAGTCAGCATTGTAGTGCCCACCTCAGTCCACCGGGAAGTCAGTGAGCCGTTTCTCCGTTCGGGCGTTCCTGTCCTGCTGGAGAAACCGGTGGCCCACACGCTTACCGATGCGCAAGCTATCGTCGATCTGGCGAACAAAACGGGAACCTTGTTGCAGATTGGTCATCTCGAACGTTTTAACGCGGGGGTGGTCCGTTTGGTGTCGGAATTAGATCGACCTCGTTTCATCGAAGTCCACCGCTTGGGGGAATTTGTTGAGCGCGCAACCGATGTGGATGTGGTCACTGATTTGATGATCCACGATATCGACATCGTGTTATCACTGGTCTCCTCAGAACTGCGTTACATTTCCGCTGTGGGCGCCCGAGTTGTCACCGAGCATGTGGATATTGCCAATGCGCGGTTGGAGTTCGAAAACGGGGCGATTGCGAATGTCACCGCCAGCCGGATTTCCGCAAAAAAGTTCAGGCGGATTCGGGTTTTCGCTAACGCTTGTTATCTGGGTTTGAATTTCGAAGATCAGCAGATCGATATCGCCCGTCCTGGGCCCCGGCCCGAGCCCGGCGCTTTTGCTCCCATTGTCACGGACTCGATCCAAGTCACCCCGCGTCCACCGCTCGATGCAGAGCTTGAAGATTTTGTGGAATGCGTTGAAAGGGGACGGGCACCCCTGGTGGGTGGTGAAGAGGGGATTCGTGCCTTGCGGGTTGCGCACGAAGTGCGTCAAAGGATCGATGCGTCTGTGCATACGCTGGAGTGATGTCGAAGTTCTCAGGGTGGCTGGTATTCGCCGGGTTGCTTGCCGGACCTATGGCACAAGCCTGCGTGGCGTTACCAACCGAGTTGGCAGGCCTGCCGTTGGTCCGGGTCATCATCGCGCCAACCGGTGGTCGCGAACAGGTGATCGACGCCTATCTGGCTCAGAGTCCGCCTGCCCGCGCACAGGGATTTCAAAATGTCTGCGCCGAGCAGATTCAGATCATGGCGATTCTTTTTGTGTTTGATTCTTCTGGTAGGCGTCCCTTTCATATGCGAAACGTCTCCGCTCCACTGGATATTCTCTTCGCCGGTGACGAGGGCGAAGTATTGGATGTGCAGGTTATGGAGGTATATAGTGATGACCAACCCGTCCGGCTTTATACGACCCCCCAGGCCTACCGGTACGCGCTGGAAACCACGGCCGGTCGGTTGCTGCCCCTTTTTTCTAACGGGATATCGGGCCAGTTGCGCATTGATGGGATGGTGGGCGAGTGAACCGGCTTGAAATCCGGGTGCTGGCCTTAGCCGGTGTGGCCCAGTGTGCGCTAGTGGTACAACAGTTGGCGCGACGGGGTCGAGCTGAGGCTGAGCCCTTCCAGTGTTCCCTGGAGACGATAGTACGTCTGGATCAGGAAAATTCTGTTGCTGTCCTGGGAGGGGTGGATGGCGTGTTCTCCGGGCTTAAAGAACTTAGCCGGCAAAGACCCGATCCATCCGCTATCGAGCGTCTCCGGTACACCATCGCCATGATCGGGCTGCAAAAGAATCTGCGAGCGGATCCGGTCGCGAGCCAGCAGGTGCGCGATGCCTTGTTAGCGATACGGGATGACCCTGAAATCGAGGATTGGGTTGATGAGGGAGCCATCGGCGCTTTCTCTGAAGTGTACGAGTCAATTCTGAGCAAGCTCTCGCCGAGGATCATGGTACACGGAGAGCAACGTTATCTGGAGACGCCTCAGATTCCGCCGCAAGTCCGTGCCGTATTGCTGGCGGGTGTTCGGGCCGCCTACGTCTTTCATGACCAGGGTGGACGCAAGTTCCAGCTTTTTTTGAGCCGAAAACGTATTGCCGCAGTGGCTGCACAGTTACAGCAATCTCAAGCCGCATGAAATGAGGTGCCAGGTGGCCGGGGCGACAGTTCAGGATCCATCTGCAGCCGGATTCGCGCATCTTCAACGATGGGCCCCGCCCCACGCGGTTCCAGGGGGCCCGAATGGCGCAGGAATTCAAAAAGGGCATCAGCCAGGCGATCGGTGGGCCACTGCCCTACAAGTGTAGTGGCGAAGCCGGCCGGCCGAAGGACTCATCCCGGTTCGCAGCAACGACAAGAGGGAAGGCAGGGTGTACGCCAAGCGCGACAACTATGAAGCCCATAATGACGTCTTAGTTGGTACTAAGACATTTCAGGCAGATCAATCGTCATCGCGTCGGCGGGTCGATAGGTCACACCGATACGACCGATGAGTTGCACCGGGGCAGCGTTTGTTTCCTGACAGAGCTTGGCCAGTAGCGCCTTTTTTTCAGGTTTGGGTAACGACGGAAGGCGTATCTTGACCAATTCATGGGCCTCTAACGCGTTTTCCAGTTCGGCGCTGACCGCGGGCGTCGCCCCGGCGACGCCGACCGTGACAATCGGCTTAAGGTGGTGTGCGAGTGCGCGTAGATGGTTAAGTTGTTTTCCGGTTAGTTTCATAGAAAGGGTGGTCCTGTATACGGCTTGTTCTGCCACAGGATAACATTGGAGAATCATGGGTACTAAACGTACAAGCCGAAGTCGTGCCTGGGTGGCACGGCAGGAGAAGGATCCCTATGTCCGCAAAGCCCGGGCAAGTGCCTACCGTTCACGGGCAGTTTATAAACTCGAACAACTCCATCAGAAGGACCGCCTTTTTCGCCGCGGCATGGTGGTAGTAGACCTGGGGGCGGCGCCAGGCAGCTGGAGCCAGTATGCGGCAGTAAAAGTAGGCTCAGAAGGGGTTATCATTGCCGTTGACCGCCTGAGTTTTCAGCCTATTGCAGGTGTAATCCAGATTCAAGGTGATTTCATGCACGCCCCGGTCCTTGAGGTGCTGGATAAGGCCCTCGACGGTCGCGAGCCAGACCTTGTAATTTCGGATCTCGCCCCCAATTTAACCGGTGTGCACAGTGTGGATCAGGCAGCTACAGAAGACTTGGTGGTCGCGGCAGGCAGGTTTGCAGCCTCGCGCCTTGGGCCCAAGGGCGCATTTGTGGCGAAGTTTTTCGAAGGCAGTCAGGCGGCGTCTGTGCGCAGTGAAATTGGGGATCTTTTTCAAAGATCCCAGGTTCGAAAACCCAGTGCATCACGAGCCAGCAGCGCCGAAGTTTATCTTGTGGCCCGCAATCCTGTCGGCGGTGGCGTTTCAGTCACGGATCGATGAATTGTGTTCAACGGCAAAAACTCGCAGAATTGGACCCTCAAGGACCATCTCGTCTGCGCCTGACCCCACCCATAGCCCGCTGAAACCGGGATAATCCAACGTATGAATAATCTCACCAAGAACCTCGTACTCTGGCTAGTAATAGCCATGGTCCTGATGGCTGTGTTCAATAACTTCGCGCCTCAGCAGAGTCGCAATGGGCAAGAGATCGATTACTCGGTCTTCCTGGATGAGGTGGAGCGCGGTGCGGTCGAGCAGGTCACGATCGACGGCGCCACGATATACATCCGAGCACGCAATGGTGAGCGCTTTGTCACGTATTCGCCCGGGGATCCAGGATTGGTCAATGACCTGCTGAAAGCCGATATCGCGATAAAAGCACAAAAAGAGGAAGAAGCTTCCTTGCTGATGCAGATCTTTATCAGTTGGTTCCCGTTATTGCTGCTCATCGGTGTCTGGATATTCTTTATGCGCCAGATGCAGGGCGGCGGGGGTCGTGGCGCACTCAGCTTTGGCAAGAGTAAGGCGCGCATGCTCACCGAAGACAAGAACAATGTCACCTTTGAAGACGTCGCGGGAGTTGACGAGGCCAAGGAAGAAGTCGGGGAACTGGTTGAATTCCTCCAGGATCCGTCACGTTTTCAGAAATTGGGGGGACGGATTCCTCGCGGTGTGCTGATGACCGGCAGCCCCGGTACAGGCAAGACTTTGCTTGCCCGGGCGATAGCCGGCGAAGCCAAGGTTCCATTTTTTACGATCTCCGGATCCGATTTTGTTGAGATGTTTGTGGGCGTCGGCGCGTCACGGGTTCGGGACATGTTCGAGCAAGCCAAAAAAAACGCGCCGTGCATTATCTTCATTGATGAAATTGACGCCGTTGGACGCCAGCGTGGGGCTGGGCTCGGCGGAGGGCATGACGAACGCGAGCAAACCCTTAATCAGCTTCTAGTGGAGATGGATGGATTCGAGGGGAACGAGGGCGTTATCATCATCGCCGCAACCAACCGTCCTGACGTCCTTGACCCCGCGTTGTTGCGACCTGGTCGTTTTGACCGACAAGTGCACGTACCCCTTCCGGATATCCGGGGGCGAGAGGCCATTCTCAAGGTTCACATGCGCACAGTTCCGATTGACTCTGACGTAGACCCCGCGATCATCGCCCGGGGCACACCGGGTTTTTCAGGAGCGGATTTAGCGAATCTCGTAAACGAGGCCGCGTTGTTTGCCGCCCGGGCCAATCGCAAGAAGGTTACGATGGAGCAGTTCGAACTGGCTAAAGATAAGGTCATTATGGGCGTGGAGCGGCGCTCGCTGGTGATGCCCGAAGAAGAGCGTCTCAATACGGCGTACCACGAATCCGGCCATACGGTGGTTGCGAAAGTGCTTGCAGATCGCACTGATCCTGTTCATAAAGTCACCATCATTCCACGGGGACGGGCTTTAGGGGTCACAATGCAACTGCCGGAGGAAGATCGATACAGCCACAACCGAGACCACTTGTTTGCCCGGATCGCTGTGTTGATGGGTGGGCGGATTGCCGAGGAAGTATTCATGAAGCAGATGACTACTGGTGCTGCCAATGATTTTGAGCAGGCGACCGGCCTAGCCCAGAAAATGGTACAGCGATGGGGTATGAGTGACGAACTGGGGCCGAGGGTCTATGGCGATAACGACTCGGAGGTATTTCTTGGTCGTGATGTCACCACTCACCGCAATCTCAGCAATGCGATCGCTGAACAAGTCGACCATGAGGTCAGTCGTATCATAGGAGAGCAATACGACCGGGCACGTCAAATTATCGAATCCCGTAAAGACATCATTGAGGCGATGACGCACGCACTGATGGATTGGGAAACGCTTGAATCTGACCAGATAGATCAGATCATGCGGGGGGAAACGCCCAGACCGCCCAGTTCTAATGATGAGGGCGGCAGACCCTCCGGGAGCGCTGGCGAAAAGCCCGCTCGGTCCGATATCAAGCCTAATCTGGATTCGCCGGCCGGCGACTCGGCGTAATTGCCCGCTCGTAGGCCCGCCTAGTGGGTATCGCTGATGTCCCCGGGCTCCTACCCGGCGAGGGCCCACTGGTCATGGGGATTGTCAATGTCACGCCGGATTCATTTTCTGACGGGGGGCGCTATCTTAAGGCGGTGGATGCGATAGCCCGCGGGCGTGAACTTGCAGCGCAAGGCGCTGCTTTTGTTGATGTCGGCGGGGAATCGACTCGCCCCGGTGCGCCCGCGGTTGCAGCGCAGCAGGAGCTGAGCCGGGTCCTGCCCGTTATCGAAGCGCTCGCGGCAGAAGGCATCCCCGTTTCGATCGACACCAGTAAGCCTGCAATCATGCGTGCAGCCGTCGAGGCCGGGGCGTGCCTGGTTAACGATGTCTGTGCTTTGACCGAGCCCGATGCGCTTGAAACCATTGCCGATCTTGGGGTCGGCGTCTGCCTCATGCATATGCAAGGAAATCCCTGCACGATGCAGCAGGCGCCCACCTATGATGACGTAACCGGTGAGATCAATGCGTTCCTCGCTTCTCGAATCACGGCATGTCTTGCGGCCGGGATAAACCGTTCCAAACTGCTGGTGGATCCGGGCTTTGGATTCGGCAAGACTCTGGAGCACAACTACACCCTGATGCGCGAATTACCAAGGTTTCACGACCTGGGGGTGCCTATCCTGGTGGGATTGTCGCGCAAGGGATTCGTCCGGGTGCTCGCACAAGCGGAGCACGAGGAGTCTGTGGCGCAGCTTAGCGCCTTGCTCGCGGTGCTTGCGGTAGAACGCGGTGTCCGGGTAGTTCGCGTTCATGACGTCGAGATTACTCGACGGTTTCTCGATACCTGGGTTGCCCTACAACGTCCCAACTCGGGTACTTCCAGTTAACGGACCCGTAATGAAGCGTTATTTCGGCACAGACGGCGTTCGCGGTGAAGTCGGCACGTCTCCCATTACGCCAGCCGAGATATTACATCTGGGCTGGGCAGCGGGTCGTGTGCTGGCCGCAGGACATGCCCGCGGGCGAGTCATTATCGGTAAGGACACCCGGATCTCGGGTTACCTGCTGGAATCTGCGCTTGAAGCGGGGCTCAGCGCGGCGGGTGTTGATATTGCGCTAACTGGGCCTTTGCCTACCCCCGGGATTGCTTATCTGACCCGACAGGCGGGCGCCTGTGCCGGTATTGTGATCAGCGCATCGCATAATCCTTACCACGACAACGGTATCAAGTTTTTTTCCGGTGCAGGTCGAAAACTGGATGAACAGACCGAAGCCGGGATTGAAGCATTAATGTCACAGGCGCTAGTGACGGTCGCGCCGGAATCGCTGGGTAAGGCGGAAAGATTGATCGACGCAGTGCCGCGTTACGCTGAACATTGTCGTAATACGGTACCCCCAGGCATGCGCCTGGATGGGCTCAAGATCGCCGTGGACTGCGCTAACGGAGCCGCCTACCAGGTAGCGCCCTTGGTGCTGCGTGAACTGGGGGCAGAAGTCGTGAGCATCGGTGTCGAGCCGGATGGCTTTAATATTAATCGTGAGGGCGGCTCGACAGTTCCCGCGAAGATCAGCCAACTGGTCTGTCAGGCAGGCGCTGATGTGGGTATCGCTTTTGATGGCGATGCCGATCGAGTCGTGCTCGCGGATGCGGCCGGTAATCTGGTCGATGGTGATGGCATTTTGTACCTGCTGAGCCAGCAACGTCACGCCCGGGGTGAAACGGGTGGCGTGGTCGGGACCCAGATGACTAATCTTGGGGTAGAGATCGCATGTCGCGAGGCCGGTGTTCCCTTTGTCCGGGCAAATGTGGGAGACCGTTTCGTACTTAAAGAGTTGCTGCAGCGGGAATGGACTTTGGGTGGGGAAACATCAGGACATATTCTCTGTCTTGAGCGAAGTACGACCGGCGATGGTTTGGTTGCGGCTTTGGCGGTCCTTGAAGTTATGGTCAGTACCAAAACTTCTCTGGCGGCGCTGGTTCAGGATCTGGTGGTCTTTCCGCAATGTATGATCAATGTGCGGGTCGATGGTGTTGAGCCGGCAGGGATGCTTGAGGATGCCAGCGTACAGGATATTGTCGGAATTTGTGAGAAGCAACTCGGTGAACGCGGGCGGGTCGTGTTGCGCTCCTCTGGGACCGAGCCTGTCATTCGTGTCATGGTGGAAGGAGATTGCGCCAAGACGGTAGATTCGCTGGCGCGCAAGATCGCAGACACAGTCGAACTGGCTGGGCTTAACAAAGGTGCATAGGCGCTAGGTTTTAACGAAGCGAAGGTCGGAACAGTGGATCGGGCGGGGTCGCCAAGTTGCACCGGGGACGTTCGGCCGGTAACATCGCCCCCCCTTCGCCCGGGGTTTGACTAACGACCCGGCCGCTGATGCCCTGTTGGAGAACCCAAATGCGTACGCCACTTGTTGCTGGCAATTGGAAAATGAACGGATCCCGGACTATGGCTGATACGCTGATGGCCGGGATCGCGGCTGGCCTGACGGATCGCCCGAATGTGGACGTTGTGGTTTGCCCACCATTCGTATTGGTGCCCCAGTGTAGAGAACAGGCTAATGGAACCGGGATTTCAGTCGGCGGTCAGAACCTGGGGAGTCAGGAATCGGGCGCCTTCACGGGAGAAGTAGCGGCCGACATGCTGCTGGATTTTGGCTGCGAATACGTTATCGTTGGACACTCAGAACGCCGAACCCTCTATGGCGAAACCGACGAAGTCGTGGCAGCGAAGGCCCGGGTGGCATCCGACAAGGGCCTGGTGCCTATTATCTGCATCGGGGAAACCCTTGAGGAAAAAGAAGAGGGTAATACTGAGGTCGTGGTGACACGCCAACTTAGCGCTATTCTGGAAATCGCCGGTACAGCAATCTTTCCCCAGGCCCTGATTGCCTACGAACCGGTCTGGGCGATTGGAACCGGGCTGACAGCGAGCGATGCTCAGGCGCAAGAAGTCCACGCGCTCGTACGGGAACAGCTTGCCGCTCAGGATGCCCAGGCAGCCTTGACAACGCGGATTCTTTACGGCGGCAGCGTTAAACCTGACAATGCAGCCGGACTATTTGCCCAAGCCGATATTGATGGCGGGCTGATTGGGGGCGCTTCATTAAAGGCCCAGGATTTTCTAGGAATTATTGGAGCAGCTCGGTCATGAATCTTGCCACTAGTATCTTTACCGTAATACATCTGGTCTCGGCAGTGGCCATCGTCGTGCTGGTCCTGCTTCAGCAGGGTAAAGGCGCGGACATGGGCGCCGCTTTTGGCGGGGGGTCGTCGCAGTCAGTCTTTGGCAGTCGGGGATCAGCTACGTTTCTCAGCCGTGTAACAGCAGGTCTTGCTGCGCTCTTTTTCGTTACGGGACTGAGTTTGGCGTATATTTATACCAAGCAGAGCACCGCATCCCGGAGTGTCATGACCGAGCAAAGCAACCTGGCCCAGCCGGCTAGTGCAGAAAGCGACCAAGGTATTAAATCGACGTCCGACTCGGACATTCCCGCGGTGCCCGGCTCGGCCGACTGAAATAATCCCGCAGATCCATGGGTAGTTTGATCAATAAGCCCAAGTGGTGGAACTGGTAGACACGCCGTCTTGAGGGGGCGGTGGCGCAAGCCGTGCCGGTTCGAGTCCGGCCTTGGGCACCATGATCAAACTGGGGGTAACTAAAAAGAGATACCCCTGCGGTTGGACCCTTAATCGGAGCCAGCGCTGATGCAAGCAACTGACGTGGCCTCGCGGCCGCTGCTGTACGCTAATAACTCCCTGGTTTGCATTGACGGGGTCTGGCGCATGGATAAAGAGGATGCGGGCCTGGATTACAGTGATGGGGATGCCCAGGAGCGTGAACTCGAGCGACTGCTCCACCAGGCGACCCGATTGGACTGGGCCGCACCGGGCCTGGCAGGCGGGTCTGGCGACTGGGCATTGGAGTATCACTTATCACCGCTCAGAGCCAATATATTGCGGGGCCTGGATCTTACGGGCCGTAGCACGGCCTTGGAGATTGGCGCCGGTTGTGGCGCTATTACTCGCTACCTGGGAGATACCGGCTTTGAGGTTGACGCGGTAGAAGGTAGCGCATCACGCGCGCGATTGGCGAGATTGCGTTGCCGGGACCTCACCCGCGTGTCAGTGATCCACGCGAATATTCATCAGTTATGGCTCCCACCGCAGCGCTACGATCTGGTGCTGTTCGTCGGCGTTCTTGAATACGCGGCGCGCTTTTCGCCCGAAACCAGTGAGCCGCGAAAGGCGGTTTCCAAAATGTTAGCCCAAGCGCTCGCGGCATTGGCGCCGGGCGGGGTTATCGTGATTGCTATTGAGAATCGTCTTGGCGCGAAATATCTGTTTGGATCGCCGGAGGATCATCTTGGGCAGCCCTGGATTGGGCTCGCCGGTTATCCCTTAGCCGCAAAAGCCGACGGAGGGATCTGCACCTTTGATGCGCCTACCTGGACACAGTTGCTGGAAGAAGAGGATCTGGCGCACGCGTTTTTCTACCCTTTGCCGGATTACAAGTTGCCCCAGGCCCTAATCACGAATCCGGGCGCCCAATCGCCGGGCGCTACTGCCGTTGCGGGTAAATATGGTTCGGTCAGTCGTACGGGCACTTTCCAGGGCACCAGCCCAATAAAACTTCAGCAGTTCGCCCTGGTGGAGGCGGGACTGCTCCCAGCCTGCGCTGATGCTTTTGGGATTGTTGCTGCCCTTGAGCCGGGGCTTCCAGCAACGCTATTACCTCATGACTGGATCATTTTTGACCAGCGCGGGAGCGAAGAGGCACCCGGGATCTGCCTCAGATCTGGCCAGACAAAAGTGCGTCCCTTCCCTGATTCAAACGACAACAAGGCAGCCCCGCTTGTCAGCGGGGAATCTTTGTTGTACTACTGGCTGCGTTGTGCCGCAGCAGTAACGGATTGCCAGGCTCTTATAGCCATCATAACGTCGCACTACCAGCAAGTGGTTAAAGAAAACATCACTATTCCCGCTCATTGCCTGAGCGTTGATGGCGGTGGCGATCTTCTTGAGGCAACTCTGCCCTGGCCGGCCGAAAACCAAAAGGGCGGCGCTGATAGTCCCGCCGGCTGGCTCCATCAGGCGGTGACGGACTTCTTCTCCTATGCGGGCAATGATCTGGTGTGCTTTCCGGCAACACAGGCATTGACTGAGGCAGACCTGGAGCAGCAAGTGCTCGAGGCAATCCACGCGGAAGGGGGTGGATCGACACCTTCGGGATTAACAGTGACAGCCCCGGCAATCTATTGGGCTGGGTCCGGACAGTCATTTTCTGAGCACCGGCGGAGCTCAGTCAATTGCCCGCTTCGTGGGAGACAGGTCATCGAGTTCCTGTTGACCGAAGCTACGCGGGGAATCGAACGCCTGCGCTTTGATCCATCGAACCATGAGATTGTAAACCCCCCCCAGCACGTGACGCTGGAGATCCTTAACGCATACCGGGCCGATAATGGCCAAGCGATAGATCTTCTGGCGCAGGTCCGGTCTGGCCGTACCCCTCAAACGCATGACCTGGACATCGTGCCTACCAAAGGCCGGCTACAACTCGCTATCCATGGCCCGGATCCGTGGCTGGTCTTTGATCTCACCAATTTAGGTGACGGTGATCAGGTGCTTCTGGATCGAGTTGAGCTACAGTTAAACTGGGAATCATCTTCACCCTGATCTTTCGCTCTTTTTTCGAGACCGTCTGATTGACCGTTGACGAGGGGGCGACTAGAATCGGCGCTTTATTTTCTGGCAGTTTTCCGCTACCCCCACACCGGTCGGATGCTCGATAATTACTTGCCTGTTCTGCTGTTCCTGTTAACAGGAATCGGCATCGGAGCCGTCGCGCTTGCTGCGGGAAGAGTCCTCAGTCCGCGCAACCCCTATTCAGAGAAACTCTCGTCCTACGAGTGCGGTTTCGAAGCATTCGAAGACGCGCGCATGAAATTTGATGTGCGTTATTACCTGGTTGCGATCCTGTTTATTATCTTCGACCTTGAAATCGCTTTTTTATTCCCCTGGGCTGTCGTGTTGGATGAAATCGGGATTTTTGGTTTCATGGCCATGATGGTGTTTTTGCTGATTCTGGTAGTCGGGTTTATCTACGAATGGATGAAAGGGGCACTCGAATGGGAGTAATAAATAATGCCACTTGAGGGCATGATGTCACAGGGGTGGGCGACAGCCAGGCTCGATGACCTGATCAATTGGGCCCGCACGGGTTCGATGTGGCCAATGACTTTTGGCCTGGCCTGTTGCGCTGTTGAAATGATGCACGCAGGGGCCTCTCGCTATGATCTGGATCGTTTTGGCATCATTTTTCGCCCCAGCCCACGGCAATCTGACGTCATGATTGTAGCGGGCACCTTGACCAACAAGATGGCGCCGGCTTTACGCCGGGTATACGACCAGATGCCCGAACCCCGCTGGGTCATTTCGATGGGGTCGTGCGCTAATGGCGGCGGCTATTACCACTATTCGTACTCCGTTGTGCGCGGGTGCGATCGCATTGTGCCGGTAGATGTTTATGTACCGGGTTGCCCGCCAACACCTGAGGCGCTGTTGTACGGGATTATTCAGTTGCAAAAGAAGATCAAGCGTGACGACACCATCGCTCGCTGATAACACGGACATCCCAGAAGCCCAGAGCGAGGCTCTCGCGGGTCTCAACGCGCTTGCCGAGTCGTTTGGCACTCGCGTGGAAAGGGCCTTCGACGAGAACACGATCGTGGTCGAGCGGGGCAAACTGTTTGAATTGCTCAAATCACTGCGCGATGATCCCCGGGGGCGGTTTGAGCAGTTGATCGACCTTTGTGGAATCGACTTCAGCGACTATCAGTCTCAGGCGTCTTCGCATCCGAACCGCTTCGCAGTGGTCTATCACCTGCTGTCTATCAGCCGCAACGACCGGCTTCGAGTCCTGGCTTATCTGCCAGAAGATCATCCCTGCGTGCCGACGGTCATCCCCATCTGGGCGTGCGCCGACTGGTATGAGCGCGAAGCATTCGATCTGTTCGGGATCCTTTTCGAAGGGCATCCGGACCTGCGCCGTTTACTCACCGATTATGGCTTCATCGGATTTCCTTTCCGCAAGGACTTCCCATTAAGCGGGCATGTGGAGATGCGCTTTGATGAAGACAAGGGCAGGGTGGTCTATGAGCCTGTCTCTATCGCCCCACGTGTGACGGTCCCCCGCGTCATCAGACAGGATCGAAATGATGACTGAGATCCGTAATTACACGATGAATTTCGGGCCGCAACATCCGGCGGCACATGGAGTCCTGCGGTTAGTTATGGAAATGGACGGCGAAGTGGTTGAGCGCATTGATCCACACATCGGGTTGCTGCATCGCGCTACAGAAAAGCTGGCAGAGAGTAAGCCTTATAACCACAGCATTGGGTACATGGACCGCCTCGACTACGTGTCCATGATGTGCAATGAACACGCTTATGTGCTTGCTATTGAGAAGTTACTCGGTGTAACCCCACCCTTACGGGCCCAGTACATACGGGTCATGTTCTCAGAGATAACCCGGATTCGTAACCATCTTTTATGGATTGCGGCCCACGGGTTGGACATCGGAGCTATGGCCATTTTTCTTTATGCGTTTCGGGAGAGAGAAGATCTGTGCGATATCTACGAAGCGACCTCCGGAGCCCGTCTGCATGCGGCTTATTTTCGCCCTGGTGGCGTCTACCGGGATTTGCCTGAAAAGATGCCACAGTATTCAGCATCAAGGGTTCATAACGAAAAGCAGACTCGAGAAAAGAATATTAATCGCGAAGGTTCGGTACTCGACTTTATCGATTCGTTCGTATCCCGGTTTCCTGGTTGTGTGGATGAATACGAAACCCTGTTAACGGATAATCGGATTTGGAAACAACGCACCGTTGATATCGGAATCGTCTCGGGCGAGCGCGCGCTGCAACTGGGTTTTACCGGGCCGATGCTGCGGGGATCGGGCGTTGAATGGGACCTGCGACGCAGGCAGCCTTACGAGGTGTACCCCGATCTTGATTTTGATATCCCGCTAGGGAGCACCGGCGACTGCTATGACCGCTACCTTGTGCGAGTGGAGGAGATGCGTCAGTCCAACCGGATTATCCGCCAGTGTGTTGACTGGTTAAGGGAGCATCCTGGGCCGGTAATGATCGAGGATCACAAACTGGCCCCGCCCACACGCCGCGAAATGAAGGAAGACATGGAATCGCTGATTCACCATTTCAAGCTTTTCTCCGAAGGCTACAGCACGCCTGTGGGACAGGTATACCAGGCGGTTGAGGCGCCCAAGGGTGAGTTTGGCGTGTTCATTGTCTCTGATGGCGCGAATAAGCCTTATCGCCTGAAGATTCGGGCCCCTGGATTTGCCCACATTGCCTCGCTGGATGAGATGTCCCGGGGGCATATGCTGGCGGATGTCGTGGCAATCATCGGAACTCAGGACATCGTTTTCGGTGAGGTTGACCGGTGAGTGAGGGTCCATCAAAGGCGCTTTCCCCTTCGGTTTTGGAAAAGATTGAAGTCGAGGCGCTCAAGTATCCGGTGCGCCGGGCTGCGGTCAAATCGGCACTGCGTTACGCCCAGGCTGAACAAGGTTGGGTTAATGACGATGTCGTGCGGGCTGTTGCCCAAGTGCTCAACCTTGAGCCGATTGAAGTATTTGAGGTGGCCACGTTTTACGACATGTTCTACACCCAGCCTGTGGGGCGCCACCCGATCCGTGTCTGCACCAACGTATCTTGCCTGTTGCGTGGCGCCGGCGGGGTGGTCGATGCTCTTTGTAAGACTCTGGCGGTGGGCGTGGGAGAAACCAGTGCAGACGGGCGGTTTACTATTCTCGAGGCAGAATGCCTGGGTGCCTGTGGTGGGGCGCCGATGATGTCGGTGGGCAATGACTACCATGAGAATCTAGAACCAGAGAAACTCGAATCGATATTGGAGCAGTACAAGTGAGCGGACCCTGTGAAGTTCAGGTCTGCTTGCCTCCAGCTGGATCAGAGATGCCGTGGACTTTGGCGTCGTATCAGGCACGTGGTGGGTACCGCGCATGGGAAAAGGTCCTCCGGGAAGGTACCACTCCGAATGAGCTCATTGAGGTGATCAAAGCGTCAGGCCTGCGCGGACGCGGCGGAGCCGGTTTCCCGACAGGACTGAAGCTCAGTTTTATGCCACGCGATGCACAAGGCCAGAAATATATCGTCTGTAATTCGGACGAGAGCGAACCCGGCACATTTAAGGATCGGGATATTCTGCGTTTTAACCCCCACCAATTGATCGAGGGGATGGCAATAGCGGGTTACGCCATTGGGGCCACAGTGGGTTACAACTACATCCGGGGGGAGTATTACGAGCCCTGGGAACGTTTTGAGGCGGCGTTGGCTGAGGCTAAAGAGGCGGGGCTGCTGGGGCTAAACCTACATGGCGGCGGCGTTGATTTCGAGCTATACAGTCAACGGGGCGCCGGTGCCTATATTTGCGGCGAAGAAACCGCACTGCTGGAATCCCTTGAAGGGAAAAAGGGTCAGCCGCGATTCAAGCCGCCGTTTCCGGCCCAGGTGGGCGCCTTTGGTCGACCGACCACAATAAACAATACCGAGACATTGGCGTCGATTCCGCCCATCCTGCGCAATGGTGCGCAGTGGTTTGTCGACATGGGTGTCGCCAATAGCGGGGGCAGCAAAATCTTCTCAGTTTCAGGGCACGTCAACCGGCCGGGGAATTACGAGGTCGCGATGGGTACGCCGTTTGTGCAATTGCTAGAACTCGCGGGTGGGGTGCGTAAGGGGCATACGCTCAAGGCTGTGATTCCGGGCGGGTCATCAGTCCCGGTGCTGCCTGCAGAGCAGATTATGGCCTGCACGATGGATTATGACGGGCTGGCTCAAGCGGGGTCGGCCTTGGGTGCGGGGTCTGTTATCGTCATGGATGACTCGACCTGCATGGTCGAGGTGCTCGAGCGCATCTCTTATTTCTATTTTGTTGAGTCCTGTGGTCAGTGCACACCTTGTCGCGAGGGTACAGGCTGGTTATACCGCGTGCTAAGCCGGATTCGCCGCGGCGAAGGAGTTCCGGGCGACCTGGATCGCCTTAAATCGGTCGCGGATCGTATCGAAGGTCATACGATCTGTGCCTTGGGTGACGCAGCTGCATGGCCGGTACAGAGTTTCCTGAAACATTTCCGGCACGAGTTCGAGGCAATGATTCCCTCGCAAGAGGCGGCCTGATGGATGCCATCACTACGGTTACGGTAAATATCGATGGTCGTGAGGTGCAGACGCATCCCGGGTCCATGATTATTCAAGCGGCGGATGCGGCCGGTATCTATATCCCAAGATTCTGTTACCACGAGAAACTGTCGATAGCGGCTAATTGCAGGATGTGCCTGGTCGAGGTCGAAAAGGCTCCGAAGCCATTGCCGGCCTGTGCGACGCCGGTGAGCGAAGGCATGATCGTACGCACCCGGTCTCCGGTTGCCGCCAAGGCGCAGCAGGGAACCATGGAGTTCCTTTTAATTAATCATCCGCTTGATTGTCCGGTGTGTGATCAGGGAGGTGAGTGCCCGTTGCAGGATCAGGCAGTGAGATACGGCCAGGATTACTCACGGTATCTTGAAGGTAAGCGTGTAATAGGAGCGCTGGATCTGGGACCGCTGGTGGCTACTGCAATGACCCGCTGCATACACTGCACCCGCTGCGTGCGTTTTGGTCGGGAAGTGGCCGGTAGTGTGGAATTGGGTGCGACGGGACGCGGTGAGCAGATGACGATCGGAACCTTTCTGGGGGGAACGATCGACAGTGAGGTTTCGGGAAATATCATCGACTTGTGCCCAGTTGGTGCGCTGACTTCCAAGCCCTATCGCTTCAGTGCTCGATCCTGGGAACTGACCAGCCATGATGCGGTGAGCCCGCACGACAGCCTGGGCTCGAATTTGAAATTACAGACAGTGCACGGCAGTATCAAAAGGGTCGTACCCCGAGACAACGAGGCTGTGAACGAATGCTGGATTTCTGACCGCGACCGTTTTGCTTACGAAGGCGCCGATTGTGATGATCGTTTAACCCAGCCGCTCGTACGCACTGCAAACGGCATGGAGGAGGTCTCCTGGGAGCATGCGCTAGAGCAGGCAGCCAAGACACTCAAGGCCGCGGGTGACCTGTCAGAGGCCAAGATCGGCGCGCTGATTCACCCGATTAGCAGCACGGAAGAGTGTTTCCTGCTGCAAAAACTGGTTCGAGCACTGGGGTCGGGAAATATCGACCACCGTTTGTTCCAGCGCGATTTTTCTGACGACCCGTTCATGCCGGCCTATGCAGGAATAGAAACGCCCGTGGCCGATCTGGAAATGCTAAAAGGCGGGTTATTGATCGACTGCAACCCACGAAAGGAGCTCCCCTTAGTTGCGTTGAGATTGCGTCGGATGGTTTTGGCCGGCGGGCGTATCGGTGCATTGGGTTCTCTGGCCCCCGAGTTGAATTTTCCTCTGGCAGCACAGGAATCGGTACGTCCTGCGGAGCTGTTGGCTACTCTTTGCGGCGTCATCAGCACGATTGAAGGGGGAACAGCAAAACTCCCCGAGGCCCTAAGGTCAAGAATCCGGGACGCAAACGACGCGGTAGATTGCGCAGCCTTAGCGTCAATTTTGACCGACTCGCAAGGCCAGGGCGCCGTGATTCTGGGCCAAGGCGCATTGAATCACCCCGATGCTTCGGGCCTGCGCGCTGCGGCGAGCATCCTGGCCGAGCTGACCGCAAGCCAGTGTGGGTGGATTGCCCCGGGAAACAGCGCAGGGGCGTGGTGGGCGGGTGCCGTGCCCCATCGATTACCCGGTGGTAAGGCTGCACGCAATCCAGGAGAAAACGCGTGGTCGCTCACGGAGCAGGAACTTCATACCTTAGTGCTGTTTGGGGTAGAGGCGGCAGTCGATCACTCAGATCCAATTCGACTGGGGGGGTTACTCGACCGGGCGCACAAAGTCGTTGTGTTGAGCTCATACCGTTCGGCAGTTCCTGACCAAGCGGACATTGTGTTGCCCATTACCCCTTACACAGAATCCTCAGGTACGTTCATCAACTGTAACGGCCAACGTCAGTTTTCCCGTGGCGCGCTTGAACCTCGGGGCAACGCCCGGCCCGGTTGGAAAGTGTTGCGCGTTCTGGGTAATTTCTTAGGCTTGGATGGGTTCGATTATCGGCAGATTTCCGAGGTGGGCCTTGAGTTGCCCGAGCCACCCCGGCCGTGGGCGCGGACCGATGCTCAGCAGTGGAAAGGGGAGAGCGGCAGTGACTGGCCTACCGGAAACGGCGATCTGATCCGGGTCGGCGATATCCCAATTTATCGTACTGATCCGGTGGTGCGTCGTGCGCCAGCGCTGGCGCAGACACATGACGGAGTCCGTGCAACTTATTGCCGGCTCCACCCTCAGGAGATGACTTCCAGGGGATTGACCGATGGGGCCTCGGTACGTGTGTTAAGCGACGCAGATTCGATAATTATGCCTGTATGGTCCGATGCAGGTGTCCTGCCAGGGTGTGTGTTTCTGGCGAGTGCCGATGCGGTGACAGCGGTGCTCAGGACAGCTCAACGCCTGTCGATCGAGACGGTGAATTAACGATGGATTGGGTTTTGAACCTTTGGTTCGAGTTGCCAGTGCTGGTGCAGATTGGTGTCAAAATTGTAGCCATCGTTGCGCCGCTGATGGTTGCCGTCGCCTACTACACTCTGGCCGAGCGTAAGGTGATTGCGTACATGCACGTGCGAGTTGGCCCGAACAGGGTAGGGCCCAAAGGGTTACTGCAACCCATCGCGGACGCGGTCAAGTTGATGTTCAAGGAAATGATCGTGCCCACTCACGCTGATCGTTACCTTTTTATTATCGCGCCGGTGCTGGCGTTAGCGCCTGCGCTGGGCGCCTGGGCTGTGATGCCTTTCACGGACACCCTGGTTCTTGCTGATGTCAATGCGAGCCTGCTCTATGTATTGGCACTGACGTCGATGGGCGTTTACGGCGTGGTGGTGGCTGGCTGGGCTTCGAATTCCAAGTATGCTTTTCTCGGCGCCATGCGCTCTGCCGCACAGATTGTGGCTTACGAGATTGCAATGGGTTTTGCGTTGGTCGGGGTGCTGATGGCGGCGGGTTCCCTGAACCTGCGGGAAATCGTTTTAGCGCAGTCCGGCGGCCTGCATCAATGGTTTTTCATTCCGCTATTTCCCCTGTTCCTGGTGTACCTGATCAGCGGCGTGGCCGAGACTAACCGTTCACCTTTCGATGTCGCTGAGGGTGAATCGGAAATCGTGGCCGGATTTCACGTGGATTACTCGGGGATGGGCTTCGCGGTCTTCTTTCTGGCTGAGTATGCCAATATGTTGCTGATTTCCGGGCTCACAGTGTTGCTGTTTCTTGGGGGGTGGCATCCACCTGCCCCGGTGGCACCGTTCACCTGGATTCCTGATCTATTCTGGTTTCTCGGCAAACTGGCCGTGATCGCTTTTTTGTTCCTGTGGTTTCGCGCAACTTTCCCGCGTTATCGCTATGACCAGATTATGCGACTTGGATGGAAAGTCTTTATCCCTGTGACATTGGTCTGGATCACGGTCATCGGGGTAGCGAAGTTCTTTACCCCCATCGGGCATTGGTTCGGTTGATCAGGCCTTATGTTTAAACGTTTCTTCAACACCTGGCTACTGCCTGAACTTGCACGAGGCCTCGGGGTGACCGGCAAATATTTTTTCCGAAAAAAGTTTACAGTTCAGTACCCCGAGGAAAGAGCACCCCGTTCTCCGCGTTTTCGGGGATTGCATGCTTTGCGTCGGTATCCGAACGGGGAAGAGCGCTGTATCGCCTGTAAGCTTTGTGAAGCGGTGTGCCCGGCGCTGGCCATTACCATCGAGTCACAAGAACGCCAAGATGGCACCCGGCGAACTACAAGATATGACATCGACTTGTTCAAGTGTATCTACTGCGGATACTGCGAGGAGGCCTGCCCGGTGGACTCCATCGTTCTGACCGATCTCCACGAATATCATTTTGAAACCGGGGCCGCCGGGACTATTAGCAAGGAAGATTTGCTACAGATCGGCCAGAAGCACGAACAGGCCATCGCTCGTGCACGGGCAGCGGATTCAACCTACCGATGAACAGATGAGCTTCCTTCAGATCGTTTTCTACATCTTCGCCGCTATTTTGATCGGTGCCAGTATCATGGTCGTTACCGTGCGCAACCCGGTTCGTGCGGCGTTGTTCCTCGTCCTGGCTTTCTTTAACGCTGCCTGTTTGTGGATGACACTGGAGGCGGAATTTCTGGCCATTGCACTGGTGCTGGTTTACGTCGGCGCAGTCATGGTGCTATTTCTTTTCGTCATCATGATGCTCGATATCGATATTGCCCAGATGCGGGCGGGATTTACGAACTATCTGCCACTGGGGATTATCGTGGCGTCGGTCATGGCGGGTGAATTGATCCTGGTGATGTTGTCTGGCGAATTTGGCAGCGCCCAGATGCCACGGCCCGGGGGTCATGGCGAGACATACAGCAATACTGAGGCCCTTGGGCAACTCATCTACACTGATTACGTTTTTGCGTTCGAACTTGCTGCAATCATTTTGTTGGTCGCCATCATCGCGGCAATTACCCTGACCTTGCGTCGGCGCCCGCAGACTCGATACCAGGCTCCGGAAGAACAGGTCAGGGTGCGAAAGCAGGACAGGTTGAGAATCGTCCAGCTACCTTCAGGAAAGGAAGACGACGCATGATCCCCCTGTCACATTATTTAGTGGTTGGCGCTTTGCTTTTTGCGATCAGCGTGGTGGGGATTTTCCTTAACCGGAAGAATCTGGTGATCATCCTGATGGCGATAGAGTTGCTGCTGCTTGCAGCGAATATGAACTTCGTCGCCTTTTCCCATTATCTGGGTGATCTTTCTGGGCAAGTGTTCGTATTTTTTATTCTCACGGTCGCCGCAGCCGAAGCGGCGATCGGCCTTGCCATCCTGATCGTTCTATTTCGAACGCGCCGGTCAATCAATGTTCAGGACCTGGACCGATTGCGGGGCTGATAACGGCATATGAGCAGACAGATTCTCTACCTGGCAATCCCGTTGCTGTGCCTTTTTGCAGCAATAATCTCGGGATTGTTGGGCCCACGTATCGGTCGGGTAAACGCTCACCGGGCCGCGATTGGGGGAGTGGGGCTGGCATTTATCCTCTCAAGCATCGTAGCAATCGATGTGTATTTTGGGAACACCTTCAACGGCACCGTGTATACCTGGGCGACCAGCGGGGACGTGCGGTTCGAGGTGGGCTTTCTCATTGACCCTTTGTCCGCCGTGATGATGGTAGTAGTGACCTTCGTGTCACTTATGGTGCATATCTATACGATCGGCTATATGGCAGAGGATCCGGGATACACCCGGTTTTTCGGTTACATCGCATTGTTTACTTTTGCGATGCTCATGCTGGTGATGTCCAATAATTTTCTTCAGCTGTTTTTCGGATGGGAAGGGGTGGGGCTGGTCTCGTACTTGTTGATCGGTTTCTGGTATGAGCGTGAATCTGCGATCCGGGCCAACCTCAAGGCTTTTCTCGTCAACCGGGTCGGGGATTTCGGCTTTCTGCTTGGGATCGGTGCGGTGCTCGCCTTATTTGGGAGCCTCGACTACGCCACCGTTTTTGCGGCAGCGCCGAGTTCCGAAGGTCTGAGCCTGGTTGATCCTTTTGGCAATGAGTGGCACTGGATCACGGTGATCTGCCTGCTGTTATTTGTGGGCGCGATGGGTAAATCTGCGCAAGTCCCGTTACACGTGTGGTTGCCCGACTCCATGGAAGGCCCCACGCCAATATCCGCCCTGATTCACGCAGCGACTATGGTAACGGCGGGCATTTTTCTGATTGCCCGAATGTCGCCGCTGTTCGAGCTCTCTCGTACCGCGCTCTCGGTGGTTTTGATCATCGGGGCCCTGACGGCATTGCTGATGGCCTTGGTGGCATTGGTGCAGACCGATATCAAGCGCGTGGTAGCGTACTCGACTCTTTCGCAGCTGGGATACATGACGGTAGCACTGGGGGCTTCGGCTTACTCGGTAGCGATTTTCCACTTGGCAACCCACGCCTTTTTCAAGGCGTTGCTTTTTCTCGCCGCAGGTTCCGTCATTATCGCGATGCACCACGAACAGGACATGCGTCGTATGGGCGGGCTTAGAAAATCAATGCCCATTACCTATCTTACCTGCGTGATCGGGAGTCTCGCTCTTGCCGGGGTGCCGCCTTTTGCAGGGTTCTTTTCTAAGGATGCGATTATTGAAGCGGTTCACCTTTCAACAACGCCCGGCGCCGGTTTCGCTTATGTCGCG
>MPLX02151928.1_pt1 | contig 61881 bp, 70 predicted proteins | sample 1617341 | NCBI WGS metagenome assembly MPLX02 (sample SAMN05944804, study PRJNA350692) | marine metagenome | biome: marine; feature: ODZ; material: water; isolation source: 120 m water sample filtered on 0.2 um supor filter | place: Pacific Ocean | collected 2012-04-08 | depth 120m m | reverse complement strand
TTCAGCCCTGAAGCCTTCACCAGGGCTGCTGAGATGGCAAGCCAATCAGCTCCTGCCTTGCGAATCCATCCAGCCAAGCCCGGTGCCGAAATTCTCTCGGCAGGTTCACCCTTGGAAGACAGAGGGCAACGGTTTTGAATCACCACCATCACGCTCCCCAGCCAAAAACTGAACACCATCACAGCGATGGGGACTCAGGGCCTCAACCCAGCAGAGCAGGTTCCAGAGAAGCCTTTCGCTGGGCGATTCTGCTCAATTCCAGCCTGACCGGCCTTCAGATCGTCATCGGCATGGCGTTCGGATCAGTGGCCCTGATCGGTGATGCCGTGCACAACCTGGGGGACGTGCTGGGGCTGCTGCTTGGCTGGGGAGCTGAAGGGCTGAGTCGGCTCTCGCCATCAGGGCGCTACACCTACGGGTTCGGCCGAAGCAGCCAACTTGCCGCCCTGATCAATGGGATTCTGATCCTGATGGCCGCCGCAGTGGTGTGCGTTGAATCCATTCAACGGTTCGGCAGACCGGTGGAGATTCACCCCGGACCAGTGGCCTGGGCCGCCGCTGCAGGGCTTGCGGTGAATCTGATCTCGGCAGGACTGTTTGGCAACGATCATCACCACGATCTCAACCGACGTGGAGCCGTGATGCATCTGCTGTCTGATGCCGCCGTTTCAGCAGCCGTGCTGCTCAGCGCCCTGATCATTCAGATCACGGGCTGGTCATGGGTGGATGCACTCACCGGCGTGGGGGTGGGGATCACCGTGGGCTGGATGGGGGTGGACCTGATCAGGGAAGCCCTGGCAGAAAGTCTTGATGGGATCCCCAGCCGGATCAACATCGAGTCCGTGCTTGCCGAGCTCAAACAACTCCCTGACGTAAGCGATGTGCATCATCTGCATATCTGGGGAATCAGCACCTCAAAAGTGGCGCTGACAGCCCACCTGGTGCGACCGGTTGACGCAGCTGGTCAGGATCCTGATCTGCTCAACCAGGCGCAACTGGCCATGGCAAAGCTGGGCATTGCCCACACCACGATTCAGCTGGAAACCAACCGAGAAGATCACAGCAGCAGCTGCGAACTGAACAGCAAATCATCCGATGGCTGAGCCTCGCTGCCGAGCCCAAAAACAACAATCAGCAGGACAGGTCGGGGCGACCCTGGCAGGGCTGGCTGAACTTGGCTCAAGGCAAAGACCTTGACTGCGGCGGCCCCCAGCGACTGAGCAGAATTCGATCTCCGGCGACCCCAGCCGCAGCCAGGCCATCGGCAAGGGTCACGATCACCCGGTAACTGAGCGCCACAGCAAGTAACGGCCCCTCAGACACCTCTGCACCCAGGGCCAGCAACAGCACGGCCTCAAACACGCCGAGGCCCCCTGGGGCCGCCGGCACCACAAGTCCGATCGTCCAGGCCAGCGCAAAGCCAGACACCCATTCCCCCCAGCCCAGACTGGGCCCGAGGGAGAACGCCGTGACACAGCACCAGAATCCGGCAAATCTGCAGAGCAGAAAGGCCATCTCCATGCCAAGAGGCCACCATGGATACCCCTCTCGACCACTGCCGAGCAGCTCAGGATCCAAGCTCCCCACCAGGGCTTGATCAACCCGGTCAAGCTGTTTGGCCTTGGCCTTCTCAAGTCGACGCAGCAAGGGTTCCCGCCAACGGGGAATCAACAGAACAGCTGGCAGACAACAAAGCAGGGCAAGGCCAGACTGCCAGCCCCCCAGGGGCACCAGCAGCAGAGCGGCAGCTGCCATCAACAGGGGTTCAAGCATCACCGCCGCCAAAGCCGGCCCCGACCCGATCGCAGGGCGCAGCGCCCTGATTCGATCAACAAAATGCCAGACACCGCCGGGGAGGTATTTGAGCAGATTGCTGCGCAGATACAGGGGGATCAGGGGCACCCCATCAGGCCTGTGGCCCAGCCAATCCATCAGCACCCGCCAGGCGAGCGCATTGACCATCAGGCTTCCCCAGCTGAAACCGACACCGAGAGCAAGCCACCACCAACCACCACCAGCCAGGCTCAATCGGCGCAGTTGTGCTGCATGGCTGAACAGCGCAACCGCCACGAAGCTGATGCTGGCCAGGGTGATCCAGAGCCGCAGTCCACCGGGCAATGAGACACGGCGGATTGTGGGGATCAGCTGCCGCAGCCTCTGCCCAGGCTTGAGATTCACCATGACCAATCCGCTTCCGTGACGAAAGCGGCCGAGGCCTTCAACACCTCAAGACGCAGCTCATCAACAGAGCGGCCCGTTTCACAGCTGAGCTGAATCAGAGCATCGGCTTCCGGCTTGATCGAAAGACGTCCATCCGGACGCCTCACTTGCTTGACCGGCACATCTCCCCAGGGAGTGGGGCAGACCCCCAGCCGTCGCGGCAACAGCCAACGCTCCTGCGAACGTTCACGCAGCCCCAGTGTGGATCCATGCATAAACCAAAGCCGTCTCAAGGCAGCGGCATGTTCAGGTCTGACCAGGGCTGTGATCGCAACTCCAGGCCGGCCCTTTTTCATCAACACCGGCGCACTCAACACCTCCAGAGCACCCCCACAACGCAACTGATCCATCAATGCCGAGAGATCTTCCGCCGTTGCATCATCGATCCAGGCCTCCTGAACCACCACCGACTGCCGACAGATCCCCTCCCCATCCTTGGGATCCCCTTCATCCCCGCTATGGCGAGGCCATTCAGACGACTCCAGTGCACAGATGCGCAGCAGGTTGGGCCGATCTAGGCGCCTGTGCCCCAGACCGATGCCGATCTCAGTGATGCCCATGGAGGAGGGCTGACCGAAGCTTGACGCCAGCACGGCGACCAAGGCCAACCCCGTTGGCGTGGTGAGTTCTCCGGGGGGATAAGCCTCACCTCCGAGGAGGGGAATGCGATGGCGACGCGCCAGCTCAAGCACCGCTGGCACGGGAACAGGTAGAAGGCCATGGTCCGTTTTCACCTGCCCACGGCCTGCAGGCGGCGGCGCACTGATGATCCCTAGAGGCTTGATGTAATCGATGGACGCACACACTCCCACCACATCAACCAGGGCATCAATCGCGCCAAGCTCGTGGAAATGAACCTCCTCAACAGCCGTGCCATGGACAAAGGCCTCGGCCTCGGCAAGAGCAGAGAACACGGCCATGACCCTTGTCCGCAGAGCATCAGACCAGTGGGCCCTTGCAATCAGATCCCGGATCTCCTGCCAGCGACGCAGCGGTGGTGCCCCCTCCCGTGCCTCAACGGTCAGCTTCAAGCCCCGGAGTCCATCACTGCGTTCCTCTTTGATCTTCAACCCATAGGCCTCACCGAGCCCGATCAACTGCAGTGGCTCATCAATCACCGCGCGAGGCACACCGAGATCGAGCAGAGCGGCGAGCAGCATGTCCCCCGCCAACCCTGTAGGGCAGTCAATGAACAGGGTTGTCATCGCCTCAGCCGGGAAGCATCAGCCTGAAGACAGCAGAGAGTGTCGACAGGAAGCCTCTGCACAGGGATGGCCATCACAGCCAGGGCATCGTTCAGATGCATCGCCTTGTTCACAGCCAGGGGATTGTTCACGGCCAGCTCACAGCCATCAAAGCCCTGGAGCCATCTCCCTGAAGCCGAGACGAGGGAGCGAGGCTCTGCATCAGCTGCCTGGCTTGTCTTCCCGAGCACTGCGTCGGACAGGTGCAGGTCGACCAGATGCAGGGCGGCCAGGTGCAGGGCGGCCAGACCTCCCCTTGCCACCGCGGGTGGGCATCGGTCCGATCACCTCATGGCTCTCAAGCATCAGTTGCTGCCCTTGGCGCCGAACATCAAGGCTGACGAAGTGACGCAAGTGTTGAAGAGGCATCTCGCCCCTCAACTGCAACTTGAAGGGCAGCGGACGACTTCCATCAGAGCGTGGTTTCTGGCGAACCTTGACGACAAGCTCACCGGTCTCTGGTCTGGTGAAAATCAACTCTCCACGAATCGAGAAGTAATCGTCTCCCTCCGGAAGTTGATCCTGTTCAGCAGCGTCTGCATCTGCGCCAGCGGCAGCTGCAGAACCTTGTTCTCCTTCATCTGCTGAGGGATGAGCGGAAAGGGTGCTCGGCTCCCAGATGCCTGCGATCTGGAGATGAAGATGCTCTGACTCACGGCAGCGTGGGTAAACGACCCAGAGATGGGGCTCATCCATGGCCAGGTGACGTCGCATCAGCGTCATCACCCTGCCGAGAACGACCGTCTCTATCTCTGCACCATCAGGAGCCACAAGTCGCCCCCGGGTGAATTGCTCAGGATCTGCAGGCAGGTAGGTCCCTCTGACCAGACCAATGGCCCGGTATTGAAGCGGCTCAGTGACCTGGGGAATCGGATGATCGCGCATCGAAAAACAAGGCCATTCACTCAGCCGCTCAAGACTCTAGCCAGGCGCTCCGAAGCCGCTAAGACTGAGACATTGAATCCCAAACCTTCTTGGCGCGTCCTCGACAAGGACTCCTGCATAACCGCCGGCCATTCCTGATCAGCATCGCCCTGATCACAGCAGCAGTGGTTGGCTGGCTTACCGCCCAAAGTCTGGCGCCAAAAGCATCAGCCGATGGCAACCACAAGAGGTTGGACGCCGAGGTGCAGTTGCTGCTGGCGCGTCAGCAGCAGGATGACCTGAACCCGGCGGAACAGCGTCGACTCCTGGAAAGGCTGATCGTGCTTGAACGCCCTGAGCAGGCCCTTGGCTTGCTGCAGCAACTGAGCAATCAGGAACCCAAGGCACTGATCTGGCCATTGATGATCGCCGAATTCAAACGCTTTGAGGGGGACCTTGATGGTGCGCGGCAGGAGATCAACCGCCTGCTAACCCTTCATCCCCAGAAGCTGGAGGTTCTGGAGCTGAAGGCACTTCTGGAGCTTGACAGCGGCAGAGGATCCGCCGTGGTGGGCCTACTCAAAGCAACATTCAACAGCCAGCCGCGGGGGCAACGACTGACCACTGGCCTGCTGCTTGCAGACGTGCAACGCCAGAGTGGTCAGACAGAGAAAGCCGCAGCCCTTTACAACGCACTGGCGGCGGAATCTCCAAATGACGCAAGGCCCTTAATCGCCCTTGCGCTGCTCAGGCAGGAACAGGGCATGGGCAAGAAGGCCCAGCTGCTGTTGTTCAGAGCGCGGCAACGTCGCACAAAACCCGGTGAAGCCGATCCGATGATTGATTCTCTAGCCGCGCATTGGGGTCTTCTGTCAGCCCGCAAGGTTGTTTCCAGGACATCTCAGCAGACCTCCGCAGAGGCGGCCGCAGCTACTGCGCAGAGAAAGAGCCATCGGTCTCATAGGCCTTAAGAGCCGCATCAATGGCATCTTCTGGAGTGGTGGCGTCGTCCATGGCGGTGGCACGGCGCAGACGATTCATCAGATCAAGGGGATTGGTTGAATTAAGAACGTTGTCTTCATCTCCCTGCCCTGGAGAGGTCCTGTAGATATCGCGCTCCTGCTTGGTCATCGTGGGACTCGACACCTGGGCCTGGGCAGGCTCAAACCAGACCGGGAAAGCAAGCAACAGGAAAGGTGTAAGCAGGCGGGCAAAGCCCTTAGAGGGCTTAAGGGCTAGCGAATGGAGATTGGATGCCATGGACAGTGCCCCACCTTCAGCAGAGTTCAGATGTTAAGGGTCATTTGCCGGTAAGGAAAAACTGTGAGGATTGCCACCTGGAATGTCAACTCAATCCGAACCCGACTCGACCAGGTCAGGACCTGGCTGGGGGAGGTGGAACCTGATCTGCTCTGCCTTCAGGAAACCAAGGTGGATGACCCGCTGTTCCCAGCAGAAGTTTTTGAAGCAGCAGGCTATGAGGTGCGTTTTCTTGGCCAGAAGGCTTACAACGGCGTGGCCATGATCAGCCGCCAGCCCCTTGAGGATGTTCGCCTCGGATTCAACGGTGAACTGGCTGGAGAGGCTGAGGCAGAACGCCTGAGTGAGCAGAAGCGGGTGATCAGCGCACTGATTGATGGCATCCGTGTGGTGAATCTGTATGTGCCGAATGGATCGAACCTTGAGTCAGACAAATACGCCTACAAGCTCGATTGGCTGCAATGCCTCGGGCGCTACCTCAAAGCACAGTCCCAACGGGATGAACCCCTCTGCATGGTGGGGGATTTCAACATCGCGCCTGAAGCAAGGGATATCCACAATCCCCAGCGGTTGACGGGTGGAATCATGGCCAGTGAGCCAGAACGTCAGGCGCTGGGCATGGTGCTGGGGGACGAGCTCCATGACGTGTTCAGGGTGTTTGAACCGGAGACGGGCCACTGGAGCTGGTGGGACTACCGCAGTGGTGGCTGGGCCAGGGACAGGGGCTGGCGAATCGACCACATCTATCTCTGCGATGAGCTGCTGCGCCAGGCGAGCAGCTGTGTGATCCACAAACAGCAGCGTGGCCTTGAGCAACCCAGTGATCACGCACCGGTTTTAGTGGATCTGGTCTGGCCAGCGGCTGATGACGATGACTGTCTTGAACAGTGAACTGTCTTGATCACTGAACTGTTCTGTCAGCTGAACTGTCTTGCTGAGCGATCAGCTCAGCGGCCCGAGCATGTCCGTTGCCGCTGAGATCACTGAAGCCAACGCAATGCTGATGAGACGATCAAAAATGCTGATCCAATTTCAAACCGTCACAGTCGCCAGACTCCGGCGCCAGCCACCTCAGCCCCGCCTTCAGCAAGTGATTTAAAGGGTAAGTTTCCTGTCCAGAACTGCCCATTGGCGATAGCAACCCCTGCCCTGAACCAAGGGCGAAAACAGAAAGCACAATCTGCCAAGAAAGGCAAGGGCAGACACAGTTGAGACGCTTCCGACCTTTTTGGGTCAAGATGGCCAACGGTTTGATTCAGCTCTTTGGCTTCGGTCCCCGTGTCAGCATCCGCATTGAACACCAGCCGTTCCCAGGCCATCTTCGGCACTGCCCAGACGCTCATGCCAGGTGGGGTGAGCTCTCCTGTGCGTGCCTTCCGTTCAGTCGGGGGGCAACCTGTCGTCTTCGATCGGGTCAAGGGTGCCTACGCCTGGGACGTGGATGGCAATCGCTATATCGACTACATCGGCAGCTGGGGGCCGGCGATCTGTGGACACGCCCATCCAGAGGTGATTGGCGCCCTCCAGGAAGCCCTTGAGAAAGGCACGAGCTTCGGTGCTCCCTGTGAGCTGGAGAATCAGCTGGCAGAGATGGTGATCGAGGCCGTGCCCAGCGTTGAGATGGTGCGCTTCGTCAACAGCGGCACAGAAGCCTGCATGTCAGTGCTGCGCTTGATGCGGGCCTTCACAGGCCGCGACAAGGTGATCAAGTTCGAAGGCTGCTATCACGGCCACGCCGACATGTTCCTGGTCAAAGCAGGATCCGGCGTCGCCACCCTGGGGCTTCCAGACTCGCCAGGGGTACCGCGCACAACCACCGCCAACACCCTCACTGCCCCCTACAACGACCTGGAGGCCGTCAAGGCCCTGTTCGCAGAGAACCCCGATGCGATCTGCGGCGTGATTCTCGAGCCGATCGTCGGCAATGCGGGCTTCATCACCCCGGAACCAGGTTTTCTAGAAGGCCTGCGGGAACTGACCAAAGAGAACGGTGCCTTGCTCGTCTTTGACGAGGTGATGACGGGCTTCAGGGTCAGCTATGGAGGCGCTCAGGCCCGCTTTGGGGTCACACCGGATCTCACAACCATGGGCAAGGTGATCGGCGGTGGCCTGCCTGTTGGCGCCTATGGAGGCAGAGCCGACATCATGGGCATGGTGGCGCCTGCAGGTCCGATGTATCAGGCGGGGACCCTCAGCGGCAATCCACTGGCAATGACCGCTGGCATCAAAACCCTCGAACTTCTCAAACAGCCGGGAAGTTATGAGCGGCTTGAAGCAAACACCAAGCGCTTGATCAAAGGCATTCTTGCGGCAGGCAAAGAAGCCGGCTTGCCAATCACTGGCAGCAGCGTCAGTGCAATGTTCGGCTTTTTCCTGTGTGAAGGCCCTGTGCGCAATTTTGAAGAGGCCAAGGCTGCCGACGCAGAACGATTCGGCAAACTGCATCGAGCCATGCTCGAAAAAGGCATTTATCTGGCACCAAGTGCATTTGAAGCTGGCTTCATGTCACTTGCCCATTCCGAAGCTGACATTGACGCCACCCTTAAGGCCTTCGAGGAAAGCTTCGCACTGATTGCCTGACTTACACATTACCTGACTTACACATTACCGGACTTAAGTTGAATAAGTCGATTAACTTGACCAGATACAGTCTCAACTCTTTAGGCAGAAGAGTTGAGAATAAATAACTTGACAACAAAAAGAATTGGATTGGAAGCGATTAAGCCCATCAGAATCAAACAATCAACTAAGCCCATCAGAACAAACCGCTAAAATTCCTACTGGAACGAGCCCATTCCAGCTATCATTGCTATTGGAACACCAAATGCAAACGCAAAAAAGCAGGCTGATCAGAACATCCTGTCTTTTTGGCAAAAAGATTAAAGCTTGATCTGATGAGGAAAAGCCGCAGAAAGTCATGGTCAGCCTCTCTTCTGATCGTTCTTGGCTGCCTTTCTACAGCACCAGCCAAAGCCAACGGATTTCAACTCAAATCATTGCTTGGCCTGGCTGATTGGATTGACTTGGGGATCTCCTATAACACAGAACCCATGGCCGTAATCATGGGAGGCAAAGATCCATCTGCCAACAGCTTCTTTCAGTTCGTCGCCATTGACCTTGACTTCAGCACTGGGTTCAAAAAGAAGCCATCTGAATGGCAAGAGATCGATCACTGGATGCTGAATTTTGAAGTGAGCCAGCTAAATGGCAACATCAACTTTCAGGAAAAGATTGGGGCTGCGTTCGCACCTCAGGCCAGCGCCAGCCCAGTTGGGACTTGGCTGACCGAAGCTCATATCAGCAGGGAGCCCGGGGAGAGCCGCTGGAGCATGCAAGCAGGAATCATGTCTATCAACAACAACCTGCTAGCGATCGAAGCCTACAATTTCTATAACACTTCAACGATCAACAACAACTATAACGTCAACAATACCGGATTTCCAATCAACCCAATAATCACAGCAGGCCTTCAATTCGCCTTGCATGATCATCAATGGGGAGAACTTCGCTATGGCTACTTTGATCTTGATCAGGAGAATGAAATTTCATCCTGGCTTGGCGTTGACCTTGCGCAACCAAAACTGGGAGGAAGCTACCAAGGATTGCAATGGACAGTAGACCTCCAGCAAAGCTGGACTGGCTTGAGTCATGACATCCCTATCAGCGGTGGGGACAACACTATCCCTCGCCTGTTACCTTCTCCCTCAGGGCAACTGGGCGGCTACATTGCAGATGTAAACATCCAAGGGAACGAACAGATTAAGTTACAGAATGGAGATGGATTAAGCCGTGGTGTTTATCTGGCAACAACGCTTGCCATTGACCTTCCAATTGGCCTTGACAATCGCATCTGGGCAGCAGGAGCTTTCGCCCTTGACGACAACAATCCAACCCCCACCTATTTTGCCTTAGGCCTGCTTTCTCAAGGAGTGGTATCTGCTCGGGAGGAAGATGTGCTCGCCCTGGGCTTCTCACGCACAAGCATGCCATGGTCTCAAGGATATGTGCCACCATTGCCAACCTATGAAGGCGTCATTGAGCTCAACTACACAATACAGGTGAATGAAAACATCCAATTTCAACCCCAGATGCAATGGATCATCAATCCAGGCGGAGGCAATGGAGGCGCTGGGGGCAATGCCAACACCCCAGGAATCTGGGCTGCCGGCATCACAATCAACCTGGCAATCTGAAAAAGATTGATTAATTACCCGTAAGAGAATCAGACTGGGAATTCTGCTGAATCGTCTCCGAAGGAGTGTCTCTGCATTCGGTTTTGAGTGTATTCGTCAAAACAACACTTGCCAGCCTGAGATGCTTGATCTCAGCCTGTTTCATAGCCATGATTCTCTGCAGCTCAGCAAGTTCCTTGGAAATGGACTTGGCCTTATCGGACAGATCATCAAAACGGTACTTCTTATCTTCAATAACGATTGCTGCTGACGAGCTTTCCATGGAATCAAACAGACTTGCAGAAGAGATTATACCCCACTAAAAATAAACGACCACAGCCTGGCTCAAAGACCAGACAGCACTGGGCCCAGGCTGTGATCAGAGCCCGGGCCGATGCGTTAAGGCAAAAAACAAGGCCAAAACATTGCCAAAACAAGAACAAGCAGGGGCAATTTGACAAAACGAATGCCCTTCCTTATCCATACCAGAAGAATCAGTGGAAGAAATGTTGAATCAATCCCCTTCCTCAAAGCACTCTTGAGTTTTGGGCCGCCTGACAACAGCTCCTGCAACCCCCAGAAAGGATATGCAACTTCTCAGCCAGAACCAAAAAGAGGCAGCATCCAGCCCCCATGGGGGAGCTGGCCCGCCGCACTCCGACAATCAAACAGCCCAAAAACCTGCAGAAAGCTTGTGATAAGAAAGGAGCCTGATCATCAAGCTGATTTCAACACGACAAGTACTTAGACTCATCCCTATCAACAGGCCATTGTAAAATCAGCGAAGGCAATCAGTTTTTGCCAGACTTATTATGACGGCCAGCTTCAGCAGACGATGTCAAACGATTCAAGCGGACTTGATCAAGCCAGGCGAGAACGTCTGCTCAAGGCTCTCGAAGCGGTGACGCCATCGGGGAATCAAGACTTGATCGAAGCAATTACAGCGGCTCTTGAAGAGCGTGAGCCGATCAACCGAATTCCTGATTTTCCTAAAGGCCTCGACTGATCGGAGGCTTCAGGTTCAGTCAGCAAGCCACTGCGAAGCCCTGAGGCCACAAACCTTAAGCCCATCAACATCGGCTTTGCTTGGCAGCCCTACAACCCGGAAAGCACTTCTAGCGATAATTCTCAAACTGAAGCGGCACCTCCAGCTCATCTTCCTTGCTGCGCAGCAAGGCAATGGCCGACTGAAGTTCATCCTTGCTCTTGCCCGTGATCCGCAGGCTTTCTCCCTGAATGGCCACCGTCACCTTCTTGAGTTCATCACGAATCAACTTGCTGAGCTTCTTGGCGAGCTCCTGACTCAGCCCTTTGCGAAGCAGCACGGTCTGCTTGATCCGACTCCCTCCCACAGTCTCAGGCGGCTGAAAATCAAAGATCTTCAGAGATAGGTTCCTTTTTGTCGCCTTTTGCCGCAGCACATCCTCCACCGCCTGCAGCGTCATTTCGCTGGCGGTGGTGATCACAATCGACGTGTCCTCAAGCTCAATTTCTGTTTTGGAATCCTTGAGGTCATAGCGCTGATCAACATCCCTCTTCACCTGATCAATGGTGTTGACAAGCTCCTGACGATCAAAATCGGAAACAACATCAAAGGAGGAGCTACTGGCCATCGGTCCATCAGGTTCGACCCTTCAGCTTAGAAAATGGAGGGATTCCAGACCATCCGATGGCATTCCTCTCACTGTTTACAACCACCACCGCCGCTCCCTATGCCTGGTCTCTGGTGCTCTCCGGCGGTGTGGTGGTGGCCAGCATCATTCCCCTCGGCGCCGCCCGTTCCCAGGCGGATTTCAGCATGGCTGATCTGGCTGCACCGCGCACCATGTTCGAGCGCTTCCCAGCCTGGGGGAAACGGGCCAGCTGGGCCCACCAGAACAGCTTCGAAGCCTTCAGCATCCATGCCCCAGCAGCGGTGCTGGCCCTGGTCGCAGCTCTGCATACAGGCCCCTTAGCTGAGGCGGCCGTGGCAGCGGCCCTGTTGCACCCATTGCTGCGCTTGCTCTACATCGGCGCTTACGTGGGCAATCTGCCGCCCCTGCGGGCCTTGTGCTGGGCCAGCGCTCTGCTCTGCAGCGGCATCCTTTACACAGAAGGCCTGCAAGCATTGATCAGGGGCTGATGATTGGCTGATGCGGCGTGATTCAGCCCAACTCCATCAGCCAGCCGCAAAATAGGTTGCAAGCGAAAAATGCAGCTGATCTGGCATGACAGTTGATCGGCAAAAACCCGTCATGAACAGATCCAATCTGAGAGTGCTTACGGCAGCAAGCTCAGGCCTCTGCCTGCTGGCTATGGCGCAAGCAAGCACAGGTGCGCCAACCGTTGACAGGAAGCCATCTATCCATAGCCTTCAGCAGGCCATTGAGACCCGTCGGCAGCAGATGGCCATCCCCGGTGCCTCGATCGCCGTGATTGATGGCGGCAGAATTGCCTGGGCCAGGGGCTTCGGGGTGGCGGATGTAGCCACACAGCGGCCGGTCACCACGGCCACCTTGTTTACGGCCAATTCGATCACCAAAACCCTCACCTCTCTGGCGGTGGTGAAATTGCTTGCCGTCAAAGACATCGCCCTGGATGAACCGGTGAACCGCTATCTCAAGGGATGGAAAATCCCTGAGAACAACTACACCGCCAAGGTGCCGGTGAGCTTCCGGATGCTGCTGAATCACAGCGCTGCCCTCACCACGCCCTATCCCGATGGCTGCTGCGGCCCCAAGCAACCCTTGCCCTCACTGGTGCAGTTGTTGCGCGGAGAACCACCGGCCACCAACCCACCGGTAACGGTTAACGGCGTGCCAGGGGAACGCTATGCCTATTGCAATGGCTGCTACTCGGTGCTGCAGCCGGCCCTGGAGACCATCGCCGCAAAACCCTTCCAGACCTTGATGGAGGCTTTGGTGCTCAAACCGGCAGGCATGAATAACAGCACCTTTGACGACAACTTCTTCCTGGAAGACTCTTCAAGTATCGCGCTTCCTTACGACGCTGATGGCAGAGTCCATCAACAGGCGCCGATGCGCAATCCGATCCTCTCCACCGGACTGCTCTGGACAACCGCAATCGATCTGGCCCGCTTCAATCTGGCCTTCACCCGTGCACTTAAGGGAAAGGATGATCTGATCAACCAACCCCTGGCCGAGGCCTTGATTCTTCCCAGCTCATCACCAACACGCAGCCTGGGATTCTTCATCGGCAACAAGTCTGCGCAGGAGAACCCAAAGGGTGATTACCTGTTTCACAGTGGATCGAATATCGGTTACCTCTCACTTTCAATCATCAGCAAAGACGGCCAGAAGGGTGCTGTATTTCTGATCAACAAGGGGCCCAATCCTTTCACAACAATGGATCTACCTCAGTACGCCTTTATCACAGATAGCCTCAGGCTGATCAGTCAGCACGATCACTGGCAGTGAGTAGGCTAAACCAAGAAACTAAAACAAGAAACTAAACAAACAAGCTGAACCAAGAGACTGAACAAAAAAGAATAAGAGAAGCAGCAGATTGAAGCTGAGTCAAGGTGAATGGCTCTGATCAGACTGAAGCCAACCCACAAACTTGGCCAATCAACAGCACGCAGCGGCCAGATCCACTCGCCCCTTCAGGGTTGTGGGGATGCCTTCCTGAAAAAACCAGGCAATGAATCAAGGGACACACGAAAGTCCACCCCATCAACCATGCCTGCCCAGAGTGGAAGCGCAGCCACTCAAAAAGCCTTGCTTCCTTCCACCTGGATGCCCCTGATCTGGCTTGTTCTCGCTGGTCTTCTCCTGGCACTGGGGCTTGCTCAACCCAGCGTTGACAGTTTGATCTTTGCGGCTCTTGGAGCCTTGCTGGTTTCGATCCTCAGCGGAATCATTGCGATACCAGCGTTACTGCAGATCCTGCTCTTTGCTGGGATTGCTTTAGCTGGCAGCCTCTGGTTGAAACGCTTGTCCCGTCGACGCCATCCCTCTGCAGCCGCGCTACGGCAAAGCCAAGACCTTGCTGAGGTGATTGCACCAATCTGCACCGGTGGCGAAGGTCGCGTGCGTTGGCAGGCGCAAAGCTGGGCGGCGATCTCAATCGACAAGCAAACAACTCTCAAGGTTGGTGATCAAGTGCTTGTGATCGGGCGACATGGCACCCGGCTGCAGGTCCTGCCCCTGCCGCCTCTCTAGACGATCAATCAAAGAAGAGCAGGCTCACCACCTTGCCCATGTCCTCAGCGCTGCGGCAGCTGGTGAGCAGGGTTTCACTGTCATGAAAGGCGAAACAGATCAGCTGGTCACAGCGGCTGATGATTTCCTGATTGCAAAGACTGCTGGCCATCGGCAGCGGTAGATCATCATGCTCAGGCTTCTCAATCAGATGCAGCACACTCTCCAGCTGATCACGAATTTCAGGCACCTGTCGATCAAGGCTCTGGGGAAGCAACACCGTAAGGCTGGCTGGGTTCACCTCAAGCACCCCACGAATCACCGCCGCATTCACCCCCTGGGCGCCTGAGGTGATCAGAGAATGGCCCTCCTGGGCAAGAGCCCGCGCCACCAGCTCCAACAGATGAATGGCCACCACAGGCACATGTCTGCTGCCAAGCATCGCAATTCTGCGCTTGCCCTTGTCCTGCAGCAGTGCCAGCTCCTGGGCAAGGGTGTCGACCTTGTCGAGGGCAGGCAGATCCAGGGATTGACTCAAGGACATCCCTTCAGCAACTTTTTGAAGTTAGCAGCGTTTACTGAGCTGGCAAAAAACTCTTGAAGGCTTCCATCAATCTGGCCAGCTGGCAATGCTCCTCCACCAAACGGAAGGCATAGGTGGCCTTGACGGTTTCATGCAGACGCACATGGCCAAAAGCCTGTTCGATCACCTCCACAGTCGAGAGAGTGTCGTGGTCAACCTTGAGCAACGGCACATCCAGTTCTTCGGCACGGCTGATCAACTGCGGCAGAGGTTCACCAGCACCGGTGAGGATCAGGCATTGGGTCGAGGCTTCAAGAGCCGCAAGCTGAATATCCGTTCGATCGGCCCCTGTCACCACCGCCATGTTGCGGCGACGGCGGAAGAACTCCATGGCGGAATTCACATTCATCGCGCCGATACTGAGGGTCTCAACCAGAAGTTCAAGGCGCTCATCGCAGCAGATGACCCGCGCATCCAGCCGGCGCACCAACTCGCCCACGGTGACACTGCGCAGCAACGGTGAGCGGGGCATCACCCCAAACACACTGAGGCCAAGGCTTTCCAGCGCTGGCACCACCTCATCCTCAAGCATCTTCACCTCCTCAGGGGTCACCGCATTGAGCACAACTCCCAGCAGATGATCCCCAAGCTCTTGCTTGGCTGCCAGCAGTGCATCAACACTGCAACTGTCCTGCCAGAGATGAACCAGCACCACAGGCGCCTTCAGGCCCCGGGCCAGTTGAACAAGGCTGAGGCCATAGAGCAGACCTTCATGGAGGCTGCCGGCAGCTTCCAGAATCGTGAACTCATTCGAGCTGCGCTGAAGTTGCTGTTGCAGGTGCAGGAAACCAGGACCTGGCTCCAGCTGCGCCGCCGCCAAGCGCTGATCAGCCGTGGCAGGGGCCAACAGATGCAGGGAGGGAATCAAGCGACTCTCCTCGAGGCCGAGGGTCTCGCCGACGAAGCGCACATCGTCATCGATCAGCTCTTCCGGCAGGGACTCCTGCTCTGGGTCCCATTCAACGCTGGTGGCGAGTGGCTTGCCGAAGCAGAGCTGCTGACCAGCCACCATCAGATAACGGCCTAGCCCCAGAACAAGCGCTGATTTCCCGCTGAATGGCTCGCAGGATCCGATCAGCAAGGTCGTTCCCATGACCAGAGTCCCTTTTCAATCAGCTTCGCAATTTAGGCCTCAACCCCCAGGCGTTTCCTCTCCAAGCAGCAACCAGCTCCAGAACCGATCCGGCAGATCCCCTTTCTGCCGGTCATCTGAACAATCCATCAGCCAGTCAACAAGTTGATGGGTGGGGGCAGCAAAGCTGTATGAGATCTCAGGTTGATCGGGAAAACTCAGCTGACAGTCGCTGGGTTCCATCGGCGATGCGCCCTGCCTCCAGCTGAACTTGAACCGGTGAGCCTTGCCGCCGCTGAGGGGCCTCTCACCACTGAGATGCCCCGTGGCAAGCAACCGCAGTGCACTGAGAAGCTCCCCCTGTCTTGCAAGCCCTCCGCAATAAGGGGCGAACAGAGCCGACTGGGCCACATCTGGAGGCGTTGACAACAGCATCGATCAGCGCTCTTCAAGCATGCCCCAAGCTGAAGGGATGACACAGAGCAGCTCAACGGCCAATCGATGGGCTCAGCGTCGCATCGGTATCACCGGTGCCCGCGGCCGACTGGGGCAGGCCCTTGCCAAACAATTGCGTTCAAGGGGAGCCATTGTTGTGGGGCTGACCCACGGATCCATTCCTGCCAGCACCTGTTGCACCGATGAACCCCAGCAATGGGTGCGCTGGCAATGCGGGGCGGAACAAGCCCTTGACGACACCCTCCGGGATCTCGACATCCTCGTGCTCAATCACGGCATCAACCCCCATGGCGGCCAGAGCCCTGAGGCTCTCAATGCAGCCCTCGAGGTGAATGCCCTCAGCAGCTGGCGTCTGATGGAGAGGTTCGAAGCCGTCGTCAGTGATCGCAACAGCCTTGCTGGCCATCGCAGTGATGGCATTGGCCCTGATCGCAACAGCAGCGCCCTGCCCTGTGAACTCTGGATCAACACCTCCGAGGCGGAAATCCAGCCAGCCTTGAGCCCCGCCTACGAGATCAGTAAACGCTTGATCGGCCAACTCGTCAGCCTGCGTTGGTGCAACCGTTCCTTAGAGCAGAGAAGCGCCCTGAGAATCCGCAAGCTGGTGCTGGGCCCGTTCCGCTCCGAACTCAATCCGATCGGCGTGATGTCTGCAGATCTGGTGGCAGACCAGGTGATCAAACAGGTTGAACTGGGCCTGAGCCTGATCATCGTCACCCCGAATCCGCTGACCTATGTGCTGATGCCCCTCACGGAGCTGGCCCGCTGGATCTATGGCCGGCTGCTCAGGCAGAACCCCTAGGGGAACAGAGCCCTTTCAACGCAACGGGGAATCGCCGCGATCCGTAAGAATCTCGCAGCCATCTGAGGTCACAACGATGGTGTGCTCCCACTGGGCGGAGAGACTCCCATCCTTGGTGACGACAGTCCAGCGATCCCGCAAGGTGCGGCAAGCCTTGCTGCCTGCATTGAGAATGGGCTCCACGGCAAGGGTCATCCCTGGGCGGAGGGTGACGTTAGGCATGACGTCGGTACGGAAATTGAAGACGGAAGGCTCCTCATGCAGATTGCGGCCCACACCATGGCCGGTGTAATCCTCCACAACGCTGAAGCCATTCCCCTTGACGTGATCCTCTACGGCGCCGGCGATATCAAGCAGGGTGTTCCCCGGCTTGATCTGAGCCAGGCCCGCCATCAGCGACTCCTGAGCCACCCGACTCAAAAACTGAGCTTGTTCGGAGACCTCGCCAATACTGATGGTGACGCAGCTATCGCCGTGATAGCCATCGAAATAAGCCCCGGTATCGACTTTCAAAAGATCGCCAGCCTTGATCACACGCTTGGAGCTGGGGATGCCATGAACCACCTCGTTGTTGATGCTGGCGCAGATGCTTGCCGGGAAACCGTGATAGCCCTTGAAACTTGGGGTCGCCCCCATCTCACGGATGCGTTTCTCGGCATAGGCATCGAGATCTGCGGTGGTCTGTCCTGGTTCGGCAAGGGAGATCACCTCCCGTAAAACGGTGGCCACAATTTCGCTGGCCCTGCCCATGATCTTGAGCTCACGGGCCGATTTGATCTCAACCCCTCGGTGCTTCTGAATCCTTGGTCCTATGGACGTGGCACTCGATTCAGTCGTGGAATTGAGAAGTTCAGCGAAAAGATTCATCGAGCCGCAGCATCAAGATCGATTTCGGCAGGGACGATGTGATGGCAAATCAGTCTCAGTCCGCAGCACCCAATGATGACAAGCTATCAATGATCCCTCCGCTTGTGGGGTGAATGCGCTTCATCAAGCAGGCACGCCAGCTGCATCTGTGGCTCGCTCCCTGGGTGACTCTGCCACTGCTGATCACGGTCTTCAGCGGTGTGAGCTATCGGCTGGCCAGAGATTGGGGTGGTTTTTCCCGTGACCAGGTGCACTGGTTGATGGTCCTGCACCAAGGGGAATGGCTTGGGCAGAGGGCTGAGCCCGTAGTCGTTCTGCTCAATGCCCTTGGTCTGCTCTGGATGCTGATCACCGGGATCGGGCTGCTGCAGCAACGGCTCTGGCCACGAAAACCAGGCAAGGCTTCGCCGAAAGAGGGTTGATCAGCAGGTAAGCTGGTTGTTTGTCGAAATAACCGGAGCTGGGATGTCAGCGGATTCGAAGGACACCTCCCCTAATGAGGACAAGGCGGACGCGGCAGCCGACACCAGCGCCACTGCGCTAGCGGAAAAAAACACTGCAACAGAAAAAAGCAGCGCTGACGCAGCAGGCACCAGCAAAAAAGCCAAGGCCCGTCTCAGTGCAGAACAACTGATTCAGAGTTTTGAGGCAGCACAGCTGAAAAGCAAGCTTCCAGACATTTATGTGGGCGACACTGTGCGGGTCGGTGTCCGCATCAGTGAGGGGAACAAGGAACGGGTTCAGCCCTACGAAGGGGTTGTGATCGCCAAGAGGCACGGTGGCATCCACGAAACAATCACCGTGCGCCGCATCTTCCAGGGCATTGGCGTTGAACGTGTGTTCATGCTGCACAGCACGCAAGTTGCCTCGATAAAGGTCGAACGCCGCGGTAAGGTAAGAAGGGCGAAGCTTTTTTATCTGCGGGAACGGGTTGGCAAGGCCACCCGCGTGAAGCAGCGCTTCGATCGCTGAGGTTTCGGCCTCGTTCAATCCAAATCCCATCGCTAAGCGATGGACAAGGGTTTCATCGCCCTGCGCCGTTAGTTCAGTTGGTAGAACGCAGGTCTCCAAAACCTGATGTCGGGGGTTCGAGTCCCTCACGGCGCGTCCGATGCCCCCTTTCGCAGTTTCCTGGTTTCGAGCATGGAGTTGGATCTTCAACCTGGTGATGTCGTGAAGGTGCTCGAATCCGCCGCCCTAGGCTGGGTTCGTGCTCGCGTCATTCGAGTTAAATCTGGTGGTCGCGTTGTTGTGCAGAGCGACCAGGGTCGTGAATTCACAGCCCGTGGCAACCAAGTACGCCTGATCGAACCCGCCGGTTTCAAGCCCTGAATTCAAACCGGCTTGATTCAGTCAGCCATTTCCTTACAAGTCTTCTTCACGAAAGTCCCTGCAGCCTGTTTCTGCATGGGGCCTGCTTAAGCATGGCTTTTAAAGCTCCCCTTCGGCCGCGGGGGAAGCCTCCAGCAGCGGTTGACGATTGGCAGGTCTGAGGTCGATACTTCCTTGGTCGCGCAGGCGACACTGAGCAGCCATCCACCAGTGAGATCTGGTTGGATTCTGAGCAGATCTGGGACCGTAGTTCAATTGGTTAGAGCACCGCCCTGTCACGGCGGAAGTTGCGGGTTCGAATCCCGTCGGTCCCGTTATCCCCCTGATTCGCTCGTGACGGTACGTGTTCGGCTGGCCCCCAGTCCTACAGGGTCTCTTCACATCGGCACCGCCCGAACGGCTGTATTCAACTGGCTTTTCGCCAGAAATCAGGGGGGTGAATTCCTCTTGCGCATCGAGGACACCGACAAGGAGCGTTCGCGACCTGAATTCACCGCCAATATCCTCGAAGGCCTGACCTGGCTTGGCCTCAGCTGGGATGAGCAGCCGGTGATCCAAAGCGAAAGGATCGCCAGCCATCACGCCGCCATCCAGAGCCTTCTCGATCAAGGCCTGGCCTATCGCTGCTATGCCACTGATGCGGAGCTGGAGGAGATGCGTGAAAGCCAGCGCGCAAAAGGCCTGCCTCCCAGGCACGACAACAGACATCGGCATCTCTCCGCCGATCAGGAGGCCTCATTCCAGAAAGAGGGGCGAACGGCAGTGGTGCGCTTTCGCATCAACGATGCAGAAACCATCATCTGGAAAGATCTTGTGCGCGGCTCAATGCAATGGAGCAGCTCTGATCTGGGCGGTGACATGGTGATCGCCCGACGGGCCCCATCAGACCAGATCGGAGACCCTCTCTACAACCTGGTGGTGGTTGTGGATGATGCCTCCATGGCCATCACCCATGTGATCCGCGGTGAAGATCACATTGCCAACACAGCCAAACAGTTGTTGCTTTATCAGGCCCTGGCACTGCCTCTGCCTGAGTTCGCCCACACACCATTGATCCTCAACCCCGAGGGCAAAAAACTGTCCAAGCGGGATGGGGTCACCTCCATCAATGACTTCAAGAGCAAGGGCTATACCGCAGAAGCGATGACCAATTACATGACCCTGCTGGGTTGGTCTGTTCCGGAAGGGATGGAGGAGCGTTTCAACCTCCAGCAAGCCGCTGAGGTGTTCAGTTTCGGGCGGGTCAACAAAGCAGGGGCAAAATTCGACTGGGACAAGCTGAACTGGCTGAATGCCCAGGTTCTGCATGGCTGGGACCCGGCCAAGCTGCTTCTCGCCCTGGAGCCCCTTTGGTCAGCAGCGGGCTGGGATCTACCTGATCAGGACTGGGGACTGGCGCTTGCAGAACTGCTCGGACCTTCCCTCACCCTCCTCAACGACGGCATTGAGCAGGCCAGGCCCTTCTTTGAGGAACCGCCTCTGCAGGCGGATGGCAATAAGCAACTGGACATTGACGGTGCCCGCTCAGCACTGGGCAGCCTGCTCGAACAACTTGAGGCCTCGCCATGGGATGGTGACGACATCCCTCGTGCCCAGCAGCTGCTCAGCGATGCTGCACAAGCCGCCGGTGTGAAGAAAGGCGTGGTCATGAAAAGCCTGCGGGCAGCCCTGCTCGGCCAACTGCAGGGACCGGACCTGATCACCACATGGGGCTTACTGGCCAGGGTCGGGCAGGACAGACTGCGACTGCGCCGTTGCCTCTGATCGATCAGAAGCGGAACTCTCATCCTCAGCCATTTCTGCGACAGGCGTTTCATCTACAGCCAATAGCCCCAGGGCTCGGGCCAGGGGTTGGGCTGTGAGACCCTGCAGGCCGACGGTCATCAGGATCGTCAGAAACACCAGACCCTGAAGACGGCCGGCACCCAAGACGCCGGCCTGCTCAAGCCGGATCGCGAACAGGGATGCCACCGATGCGGTGACGATTCCCCGGGGAGCCATCCAGCCGAGGAAAAGCCTTTGCTGAAACTGCAGCGGCAAACCAACCGTGGCCAGCCCCACGGCGATGGGACGCACAATCAACATCAGCACCAACACACAACTGACGCCACCCAGGCCAAGGGGACTCAACTCAGCCCAGGACACATCAGCCGCCAGCAGGGGAAACAGCATCGTGATCGCAAGACGGGCGAGCTCCTGGATCAATTCATTCAGCTGGGCTGCCTGGGGAGCCTCACGGCGACCAACCACGACACCGGCAGCCACAGATGCTGGCAATCCAGATTCAGGCAACAGCCACTCACAGATCGAATAGGTCAGGAACACTGCCCCGATGGACAGTTGCAACCTCAGCCCCGCCGTGGCGCTCTCATCAATTCTGCGAAGCCCCTCAGAGAGCACCCACCCTGCGGATGCACCGATCAGAACCCCGCCCCCCAGGCGGGACATCAGGCCCAGAAGCAGCTCCCGCCAGCCATGCAGATCACCGAGCACCAACTCCAGCAAGACGGTGGCCAAGACCGCTCCAACGGGTTCAAGCACAAGGCCCTCCCCCTCCAGCACATCCCCCAGAGGCGGCGCCAGGCGGATCTGCTGAACCAGTGGGGTCACAACCGTGGGGCCTGTCCCCAGAACGATGGCGCTGTAGACAGCAGCCACAGACCAGGACAGCCCTGCCAGCCAGTGGGCCGCCAACAGACCGGCCGCCATCGAGACCACCAGCCGGATCAGTGAAATCCGCAACACGGTGGCCTTGATGGTGTCGTCGGGAAGCCTGAGGTTCAGGCCACCGTCAAAAAGCACAAGGCTGACAAGCAGGCCGACGATCGTGCCAAGGCCATTGCCGAGATCAAGGGGCTCCACCAGGCCCAGACCAGAGCGACCGATCAATAGACCTGACAGCAACAGCAGCACAACCCCTGGCAAGCCGGAAAGGGCTGCCAGCAGCCGTGCCCCTGCCCCTGCAAAAACAGTGATGCCCCAGAGCAGGCTCAGCCGCTCAGGTGTCATCGAGAGCTGCGTACTGGGGTTCGACCCTCACGCTGATAACGGCTTCGGGTCGGACAACCAAATATTCCCCATCCAGATCTGTCAGCGGGACATTGACGAACCCCCCTGTCCCGGAGGCATTGACCACCCCCTGATACCACTGCTGGAAAGTCTCCAGGGTGGGGAAATGAACCTTTTCGGTCTGGCCGCCGGAAAGATGAAGGTGAACCGCATAGCGGCGAGGGGTGCGTGTCATCGGCGAACCGTTTGCAACGGATCCATCGCCTCAGGATGACGGATCAGCGGCGGTTCTGCCCAATGGAATGGCTGCAGACGAACCTGACGCGCCAGGTAGAGAGGATGGCGAGGCTGGCCGCCCTTGGTCAGAGCGAGGACCTGCGCACCCCTGGCCCCGGGGAAGCGCTGACGTCGCCGGTTCTGGTGTTGATCGATCATCCGAATCACATGCAGGTCACGATCTCGCCACTGACCTCGAACGCCCCAACCACAACACAGCTCCGATTGCGGGGAACTGGACCAATGGGCAAGCCATTCCTCAGTGACAGCATCATTGATCAGGCCAACAGGATCAACACATCGACGCAAGACCGCCGGGGATGGACTGATCCGTGCGAACAGATTGACAACAATCAGACGACCATAGTGCCAGCGATCGGCAAAGCCCAGAAGCCTGCGCAGGGTCGGATCATCCCTTGAGGCCGAGGCCAGCGATGGGTTCAGGCCGATGAACAGCAGGGTTCGCTCACTGCTGCCACACCCCCTTGAAAGCCACCAGCGATAGTGACCGCATGGACTGAAGGATGCATCAGACACCAAGAAGTTCACGGCTGGCCTCAAGGATCCTGCCGCTGGCAAGGCCATCGCCAAAGGGATTGATCGCCCGGGCCATGGCCTCATAAGCGGCCTGGTCCGAGAGAAGCAGATCGGTCTCAGAGAAGATGGCTTGCGGGTCTGTTCCCACCAGCTTGGCCGTCCCTGCATCCACCGCTTCTGGGCGCTCAGTCGTCTGGCGCAGGACCAGCACGGGCTTGCCCAGGGATGGAGCCTCCTCCTGAAGGCCGCCGGAATCGGTGAGCAGAAGCGTGCATCCCCTGATCGCCGCCACAAGCCGGTCGTAATCCAGGGGCTCGGTGAGTTCCACCCTGGGGTGATCTCCGAGGAATCTCTGCAGAGGCTCCCTCACCGTGGGATTGCGGTGCAGAGGCAGGAGCAGAGCCGTGTCCGGATGACGGTCCAGCACCAGACGCATGCCTGCAGCGATGTCTTTGAGCCGATCTCCCCAATTTTCACGACGATGGACCGTGGCAAGAATCACCCGCTGTTTTGACCAGTCGATGCGCTCGAACTGAAGACTGGGTGCCTGATCGGCCATCAGCAACAGCGCATCGATCACCGTATTGCCGGTGACAGCGATCCTGCCCACCACACCCGAGGCCCTGAGGTTGGCCTCCGCCAGGGGTGTGGGGGGAAAGTGCAACGTAGCCAACTGCGAAATCAATCTCCTGTTGGCCTCCTCAGGGAAAGGATCCAGCAGATTGTCAGTGCGTAGCCCCGCCTCGACATGGCCCACGGGGATCTGCTCATAGAAAGCGGCCAGGGCTGATGCAAAAGCCGTTGTGGTGTCCCCCTGCACCAGCACCAGGCTGGGTGGGAAGGCATGGAAGTCGTCCCGCAGGCCTGCCAGTGCAGCGCAGGTCACATGGGTCAGGGTCTGGCGAGGTGCCATCAGATCAAGATCCCTGTCGGCGCTGAGACCGAAGAGATCCATGACCTGGCTGACCATCTCACGGTGCTGACCGGTCAGCACAACACGGGTTTCGAGCAGGTCACAGGCCTTGAACGTCCTGATCACCGGCGCGAGCTTGATCGCCTCGGGTCTGGTGCCCAGCACGATGGTGACGCGGGGCAGGCCTGCCATGACGTTGCAATGAGTGGGCAGATCCTAGTCGTGGCAACAGCGGCGCAACTGGAAGGCAAAGCGGGCAAAAACTTGCCAGCTTGATGACCATGGCGATGCTGCAGCAAGAGTGCTTGCGCAAACGTGACTCCAGCGGTTCTTCCCCCGAACTTCCCCCCCCGGCGAGCCGGTCCGGGCACGTCCTCGCCGCCAACAGTCGCACCTGCCGCTCCTGGGGCATCACCGCCGACAGCCGGGACGCCCCCCAGTCCAGTCCAGAAGCAGGCCAACACTGCGCTGATGCCACCTGCTCCGCAGCAGGCCGCCAGCGCAGTGGGGGACTCACCCGGCTTGGAGGAGATCGTCAGGATTGCCCATCAGCAAGGCCACTCCGATGTTCACCTTGGCGTCGGCGAAAAGCCCCGCTACAGAGCCCGTGGAGAAATCCAGACAACCTCCTGGCCAACAACGGATGTTGAGGTGTTTCAGGGCTGGCTGCGGGAAATGCTCTCAGCCAATCAGATCGATCAGTTTTTCCGCAGCAAGGAGTTCGACGGCTCCCATGCCTTCTCCTTTGTCAGGGTGAGAATCAATCTGCTGGATTCCCTGCGGGGACCTGCCATGGTGCTGCGGCTGATCCCCCAGACAATCCTGACCCTGGAAGATCTGAAGCTGCCGGATGTGCTGCGGGAGCTGGCGGCAAAGCCCAAGGGCCTGATCATGGTGACCGGGCCGACAGGCTCAGGGAAAAGCACCACCCTGGCGGCGATGATCGACTGGATCAACCGCAACGAGAACCGCCATATCCTCACCATTGAGGATCCCGTTGAGTTTGTGCATGAAAGCAAGCAATCGCTTGTAAGGCACAGGGAAGTGGGGCAGCACACCCTGAAGTTCCATCACGCCCTGCGCGCCGCCCTCAGAGAAGACCCGGATGTGATCCTGATCGGAGAGATCCGCGATCAGGAAACCCTGGCCACCGCCCTGGAAGCCTCCCAGACCGGCCATCTGGTCTTCGGCACCCTGCACACCAATTCAGCGGTGAAAACCGTGGAACGGGTTCTGGGGATGTATCCACCTGAAGAGCAGGAAAGTGTGAGGCGTTCCCTTTCCGAATCACTGCTGGGGATTATCGCCCAGGGATTGCTGCGCACGACTGATAACAAAAGGGCCGCCTTCCACGACATCCTCATCAACACCGATGCTTGCAAGGACTACATCCAGCGAGGAGCCCTCGATGAGGTGGAGGAGATCATGGAGAGGAGTGGATTTGATGGCATGGTGACCGCCAATCAGTCGCTTCTCGCCCTGGTCGAACAGGGCAAGGTTGAGCCAGAAAAGGCGGTTTCCGTGAGTCTCAAGCCCAATGAACTGGCTCAGGCCCTGAGAGGACGCAGCTGAGCAGGATTGGCGCCGTCAGGAGAGGCAGCCAATCTGGGGTGGCGGCAGCCAATGGGTGTTAGCAGCAGCCAATGGGTGTCAGCCAATCAGAGTTGACCCTTTCGAGGCAGCCAGAGACAGCTCCAACCTGGATCGAACCAGCTGGGTGGGAGAAGGGAATCGCCAACAGCAAGGGCATCCTCAACAGCTAATTCATGGTCAACCGCTAATTCATAGTCAACAGCCGAATCACAAGCAGCAGCGACAAGCCCAGGACAAGGCTGAGCATGGCCATGCGTCCATTCCAGATCTCGGCCTGGGGAGTGAAACCCCGTCGCCATGAGTTCAGTTCTGCAGCACTCGGGGGCTCCCCTTGGCTGGGGGTGGGGGTGGAATCTGTTCCGATTTCAGTAGCCATCTAAGTTTTTCTGAGTTACGTGACCCTGCTTCCTAGATAGCAAAACCTCAGAAAGGAGGTGACAACTTGTAAAAAGCGACGCTGTCCGCAAGGGGCCAGCGGGCCGAAACACCAAGCTCCAGAGAGCTGTAACCCACTGCACTCACAAGCCTTTGCAAAGCGGCAGCCCCCACCATCGCCCCGTTATCTGTGCAGTAATCGAGGGGAGCGACGTGAATGGCAATCCCCTGCTGCTCGCCTCGCTGCTGCATCAGCCGACGCAGGCGCCGATTCGCCGCTACACCGCCCACGATCACAAGCGAGCCAAGATTCTGATCGCTGACACAGCGAAAACTTCTCTCCACCAGCACCTCGGCCACCACCTGCTCGAAACTGGCGGCAAGATCAGCCAGGGGTAGATCTTCTTTTGAAGCTTTCAAGCCATCAACCTGCCGCAGCATGGCTGTCTTCAAGCCGCTGAAGGAGAAGTCGTAGGGATAGAAGCCACCTCCCGGCTTGGAGACCCGGCCCTTGGGTAGGGCAAAACGGGAATGGTCTCCGCTTTCAGCGATCGCCTGAATCGCCGGGCCACCTGGATAGGTCAGGCCGAGAAGGCGGGCAACCTTATCGAAGGCCTCACCGGCAGCATCGTCATGGCTTCGTCCCAGACGCGTGAACTCTCCAGGGGCTTCAACACGAATCAGTTCGGTATGCCCACCACTGACCAACAGAACCAGATAGGGAGGTGTGGGCGGATTTTCCGCCAATTGAACGGAAGCGAGATGGGCTTCGAGGTGGTGAATGCCAAGGAAAGGGACGCCATGCAGAGCGGCGAGTGTTCTTGCTGTGACGGAGCCAACCATCAACGCACCGGCAAGACCGGGTGCCACCGTTGCCGCCACCGCATCAAGGGATGAAATCGACAGCGTCGCCTCTTCCAGAACTTGCTCAACCAGATGGGGCAACGCTTCCACATGTCGCCTTGAGGCGATCTCCGGCACCACCCCACCCCACTGGGCGTGTTCCTCAATCTGAGAGGCGATCTGATGGGCGATCACCACGATCCTGCCCCTCTCGAGTCGCACCACTGCAACCGCAGACTCGTCACAACTTGTTTCGAGGGCCAGGACGCTTGGCATGGTTGTTGCGAGGCTTTCCTATCGTCACGGGGTGACATCCTGCCCTTCAGTGGCACCTATCAGGAATCGAACCGATGCGTCGTATTTTCGCGGTTGTGCTCTCGGCCCTGCTTGTTTTCGGCTTTGCGCCCATTGCCAAAGCTGAAGTTTCAGGTCTGACCCCCTGCGCAGAAAGCCCACATTTCCAACAGCGTGCCAGCGCTGCAGCCACTCCACAGGCCGTCGCTCGCTTTGAGCGCTATAGCAAAGCCGTCTGCGGTGAGGACGGACTGCCCCATCTCGTTGTGGATGGTCGCTGGAATCATGCCGGAGATTTCATGATCCCTGCGATCATTTTCCTCTACATCGCCGGTTGTATCGGCTGGGCAGGTCGTCAGTATCTGATCGCGGTTCGGGGGGCTAAAGATGCCGCTTCAAATGAAATCATAATTGACACAAGCCTGGCCTTCAGATGTTTCCTAGGCGCTGCCAGCTGGCCGCTTCTTGCTCATGTGCAAGCCACAAGAGGTGGCTTGACTGAAAGTGACGACAAGGTCACCGTCTCTCCACGCTGAACGAAAACCTTCTCCAAACCTCTTCAGATCTAAATGCCATGAGCAAATTCCTTAGAAGCGCACCAGTCCTTGCAGCAGCCTTGTGCATCGTCACTGCAGGAATTCTGATCGAATGGAATCGTTTTTACCCAGACGTTCTTTTCCACCCGATGTGAGCTCTCAAGCCCTTCCTTTGCAAGCTTCTTAATTCAAACAAGCCACTTGCGGGGCAAGGTTCCAAAACCATCAACACCGAAAGCCCCAACAGGGGCTTTTTTATTGCCAATGCCAAGTTGATTGCCAATTCAAGATCCCAATCCCATCAGCTTTTTCACTTCAGCCAGGGCTTTGTTCAGATCGTCATTGACAACCACGGCATCAAATTCCTGCTGAGCCTCAAGTTCCTGCTGAGCCCTTGCCAGACGCCGGCGGATCGCATCCTCAGAATCTGTAGCCCTGCCACGAATACGCCGCTCCAGCTCCTCGTCACTGGGGGGCGCAAGAAAGATCTGCAGGCCCTCCTTGAAACTTCTGCGCACCTGTCTGGCTCCCTCAAGTTCAATCTCGAGCAGAACGGGGCGGCCTTTCAGCAGTTGAGCCTGCACCGGCTCACGGGGGGTTCCATAACAGTTGCCAGCAAACTCAGCCCATTCCAGGAAACCCTCCTGAAGCACGAGTTGATCAAAGTGGTCGCGGCTCTGGAAAAAATAATCAGCGCCATCCACCTCCCCCTTCCTTGGAGATCGTGTTGTGGCGGAAATCGACAACCAGATCTCAGGGTGTTGATTTCGCAGCTGCGTCACGAGCGTGCCTTTGCCAACACCACTGGGTCCAGTGATCACGGTGAGCCGACCGCTAGTGCTTGGGGACGATGCCATCAACGGTGCCATCAATTGAAGCAAGATGCTCCGCAGAGTAGGAAGGTCTTCTGAGATTCAGGTCCAGGCCGCCTCGATGAGCTCAGCTGCCCTTCAGGTGATGGACCTGACCAGCCTGCGGGCGGTGCTTGCCGAGCTCAGGGGCGAGCTGCTGCCGAGTCGCTTTGAAAAGGCCCAGCAACCTTCCCCCCAGACACTTCAACTCGGCTTTCGCACCCTTTCAGGGCTGATCTGGCTTGAGCTCTGCTGGCGTGCAGAGGCAGCACGGCTGGTGCGCATTCCGCCACCCTCCCGTCAGGGCACGGGAAGCACCCTGGCTCAGCAGGTGCAACACGGCTTGCGCCAACTGGCGTTGATCTCACTGGAACAGAAGGGCTTTGAGCGAGTGGTGAACTTCGGTCTTGCCAACAGGCCCGGTGAGCCCGTGCAACGCACCCTGGTCCTTGAACTGATGGGGCGTCACAGCAATCTGCTGCTGCTCGACCCCCAGACCAGGGTGATCGCCCTGGGCCGACAGGTTCGCAATCACCAATCCCGGATCAGACCGATCGGCACCGGAGACATCTATGCAGAGCCACCGCCACTGCAAAGCCTTGAGCCCTGCGCAACCGAATCAATGCAACGCTGGCGGCAAAGGCTCTGCGTCATTCCCAACACAGTTCAGAAGGCCCTTCAGGAGTGTTATCAGGGGATCAGTCCGGCTCTGGCCCTGCAGCTGGCTGGCGACAATCCCGAGCAGGCGCGCGAATTGCTGAGGCAACCGATCAGAGATCTCGATGAAAGGCAATGGCATCGCCTTTATCAGCGGTGGTGCTGCTGGCTTGAGCAGCTTGAGCAGGGCAGATTCCGGCTTCGTTTCGATGGTCCCACCGCCTATCGCGTCTGGGATGGCGAGGCTGGCAGTGCGCCATCCCCACCGGAAAAAGGACTGAGCCTTGGCCTTGGCCACTATTACCGCGAGCAGCTCCACAGAAGGGAGCTCAACCAACTGACCAACGACCTTCAACAACGGCTCAACCGCTGGCGGGATCGGGAGCAAAAGGCCCTGAGCGAGCAGCAGCAACGTCTGGATGCCACGGCTGAAAGCGGCGCACTTCAGCAACAGGCCGATGCCATCCTCTGCCAGCCGTCTCCGAACCGGGAACAGATCGAGGCTGCTCAGAAGCTCTACAAACTCGCTCGCAAACTGCGGCGTTCCTCCACTGCTCTCCTGGAAAGGATGGCCCACCATCGGCAGAGAATCCAACTGATCCAGGGGAGTGAAAGCTTCCTGGAGGATCTGGCTGCCGCCGGATGGGAACCCCCGGAGGATCGATTGAGCCGGCTGCAGGACCTGCGCCGGGAACTTGATGAGTTGCTGACACCCTCTCCCCGGCAGCAGCGCAAAAACCGGGGCAGCTCCCATCAACCACCCCAGCCCCTTGAGCTCTCAACACCAGGGGGGCTGAGGCTGCAGATCGGCCGGAATCATCGTCAGAACGATTGGATCAGCCTGCGGCAGGCCCGACCTGGTGATCTCTGGTTTCACGCCCAGGAATGTCCTGGCAGCCATGTGGTGCTGAAGGTTTCCGCAGGCCTGGCTGAGCAGGCAGACCTTCAGCTGGCGGCTGATCTGGCCGCCCATTTCAGCCGTGCGAGAGGCAATCAGCGCGTTGCCGTGATTGTGGTTCCAACTGAGCAGTTGCAGCGGATTCCTGGCACAGCACCAGGCACAGTTCGCCATCGCGGCGGCGAGGTCTTCTGGGCGGAGCCCGACAGAGGGCTGCAACACCTCTCCTCCCTAAAGCCCTTAGCCTGAAGGCAATCTGGGGACAAAATCCTGATCCCTCCTGCCGATCAGTCCGAAGGTTCGATTCTGCCGCCGCCACCGCCGATCAGGATCAACAAACGGCCATCAGACAGCGATCTCCCCAATGACGTGGAGATGCCCCTGCTCGATCACCTGGAGGAATTGCGCCAGGGGGTGCTCCGCAGCCTTCTTGCCGTTGTCATCGCCGCTGGCTTGTGTCTTCTCGCCGTGAAGCCCCTCGTTCGTCTTCTGGAAGCGCCAGCAGGACCGATCCACTTCCTGCAGCTGGCTCCAGGTGAGTTCCTGTTCGTCTCCCTGAAGGTGGCCGGCTATGCAGGTCTCACCTTGGCGTTGCCCTACGTGCTTTACCAGGGCCTGGCCTTCATCCTTCCTGGCCTGACCATTCGCGAGCGCCGACTGATCGCTCCGGCGGTGGCTGGATCCGCCGTTCTGTTCCTGCTCGGCCTGGCCTTTGCCTGGTGGGCGCTGGTGCCTGCGGCCCTGAGGTTTCTGGTGAGTTACGGCGCTGATGTGGTGGAACCGCTGTGGTCAATCGAGCGTTACCTCGATTTTGTGCTGCTGCTGATGCTCGCCACCGGTCTTGCCTTTCAACTCCCTGTTCTGCAGCTGCTTTTGGGTGTGCTGGGGTTGGTGCGCTGGCGAGCGATGCTGTCCAGCTGGCGCTGGGTGGTGCTCACTGCAGCCCTCGCCGGAGCAGTGCTGACCCCCTCCACGGACCCGATCACGATGCTGCTTCTGGCTGGGGCGATCACGGCCCTGTTCCTGATTGGCGTGGCCCTCGTCGCCTTCGCCGAACGATTCAGACCAGAAATTCCTGCAGAGATGCAGACGCCTCGAGAGGAAAGCTGAGAGCCTTGCCCAGCCTGGGCTTATCAGTTGTGGTGGCCAGCCACTGCCTGACCTGCTCGGACAACCCCAGACGATTCACCACCTCGATCACAGAAGCGAGGTTGGCGCGATAGCCAGCCTCATCAAGGGGGAAGGACTGCTGCTCCAGATAGGCCCACATCACCTGCAGATAAAGGCGTTTACGGCGCACAACCAGCTGCATGTCATAACTCGCCTGCCAGCGGGTACGCAGGCAGGCGATGACCTCCTCAACGACCAGGGGGGAGGGAGTGCCTGGGGGCAACTGTTTACACACGGCAACAACTGTTCAGATTAGTAAAAACCCTTGTCAGACAAAGCTGATTTGTGCCTCTGAAAGTTCATAATGATCCTGATTCTGTGCTGGCTGACCGTCCTCCATGACACAACTCTCATCGAGCGATGTGCCCGGAATGGGTCGCAGGCAGTTCATGAATCTGCTGACATTCGGCTCTGTGACAGGTGTTGCACTGGGTGTCCTCTATCCGGTCGTCAACTACTTCATCCCACCCAAGGCCTCTGGCAGTGGTGGTGGCACGAGCGCAAAGGATGAGCTGGGCAATGCGGTAACAGCCAGTGGCTGGCTCAGCAGCCATCCAGCTGGAGACCGCAGCCTTGTCCAGGGGCTGAAAGGAGATCCCACCTACCTGATCGTCGAGGGGGAAGATGCCATCGGCAGCTATGGCATCAATGCCATCTGCACACACCTCGGCTGCGTTGTGCCATGGAACAGTGGCGCCAATAAATTCATGTGCCCCTGTCATGGCAGTCAGTACGACGCCACCGGCAAGGTTGTGAGGGGTCCGGCTCCCCTTTCGTTGGCACTGGCAAACATCAAGGTCGAGAACGACAACGTCTTCATCAGTCAATGGACGGAGACAGACTTCCGCACGGGCACGAAGCCCTGGTGGGCCTGAACACGGCTGCAAGTTCTCCCTCGTTTCATTACCCACCTTCCGCTCCATGCGTCGCTTCCTTCCCCTCCTCCTCGGCTCCCTGATCATTGGGCTTTCCGTGCTGTTAGCTCCAACAGCAAGCTGGGCCTACCCCTTCTGGGCGCAGCAGAACTACGAGAACCCTCGTGAAGCCACAGGCAAGATCGTCTGCGCCAACTGCCACCTGGCCAACAAGCTGACCCAGGCGGAAGTTCCCCATGAAGTGCTTCCTGACAGCGTCTTCAAAGCAGTGGTCAAGATCCCCTACAAGAAAAACCTGGCTGAGATAGGAGCTGATGGCAGCGAAGTTCCCCTGCAGGTGGGTGCTGTTGTGATGCTCCCTGACGGCTTCAGCCTTGCCCCCCAGGATCGCTGGAGCGAAGAGATCAAGGAGGAGACCCAGGGTGTCTATTTCACCCAATACAGCGACGATCAGCCCAACATCATCACAGTCGGTCCCTTACCTGGAGATCAGAACCAGGAAGTTGTCTTCCCGATTCTTTCCCCTGATCCCAAGACAGACAGCAACATCCACTTCGGCAAATATTCCATTCACGTCGGTGGAAACCGTGGCCGCGGCCAGGTTTATCCCACTGGTGAGAAGAGCAACAACACCGTCTTCACCGCCAGTGCCTCCGGAACTGTCACAGCCATTGAACCCGGTGACAATGGCGCCAGTGTGGTCACCCTTGCCACTGCCGATGGGCAGGACATCAGCGAAACCATCCCCATGGGACCCGCCATTGAGGTGAAGGTCGGCGACACCGTTGAAGCGGGGATGCCCCTCACCGACGATCCCAATGTGGGAGGCTTCGGCCAACTCGACACCGAGGTGGTGCTGCAGAATCCTGTCAGGATCTATGGCCTCCTGGCCTTCTTTGCAGTGGTTTCAGTGGCCCAGATCATGCTGGTTCTGAAGAAGAAACAGGTTGAGAAGGTCCAGGCTGCAGAGGGGATCTGAGTCTGAACTCCTGAGCTTGTTCCACAGTCCATGGACCTCGTCACCGCAACCTTCAGCTCCCCTGGGCCCGTGCTTTTCAAGCTCGGGCCCTTTGTCTTGCGCTGGTATGGATTACTGATCGCCTGCGCAGTGTTGATCGGGCTGACCCTCTCCAGCCGGCTGGCCAAACAAAGGGGCTTGCCACAGGGACTTGTCATTGATCTGCTGCCGATCCTTGTGCTCGCCGCTGTGATCGGAGCAAGGATCTATTACGTGCTCTTCGAGTGGCGTCATTACAAACACAACTGGACGGAAGCATTAGCCATCTGGCATGGCGGCATCGCCATCCATGGGGCTCTGATTGCCGGAACCCTCGCCGTTGTGCTGTTCTGCAGGTGGAGACGCCAGCCGTTCTGGGACCTTCTCGATGTGCTCGTTCCCTCCGTTGTGCTCGGTCAGGCGATCGGCCGCTGGGGGAATTTCTTCAACTCCGAAGCCTTCGGTCTGCCCACCTCTCTGCCATGGAAGCTGGCGATCCCTTACGCGAACAGACCAGAGGCCTTCATCAATGATCAATATTTCCACCCCACGTTTCTCTACGAATCGATCTGGGACCTACTGATCTTTGTGCTGTTGCTGGTGCTGTTTCAGCGTGGCAGCAAAGGGCTGATCAAGCTGCCAGCCGGAGCCCTGAGCTGCATTTATCTGCTGGCTTACAGCCTGGGACGGGTCTGGATTGAAGGCTTGCGCATCGACCCTCTCTGCCTCGGTGGCATCCCTCCCTATTGCAATGGAGGCCTACGCATCGCCCAAATGATCAGCCTTGCCCTGATTGCCCTGGCTGGACTTGGCCTCTGGTGGCTCTACGGCCAGAGGCGAAAACTACCTGATCCAGGCCGGCCAAGGGAGGCCACATCATGAATCGACTGGCGATTGTCGGCGCTGGTCCAGGTGCGCCAGATCTGCTGACCCTGCGGGCTGCAGACCGCATCCGTGAAGCGGAGGTTCTGGTCTGGACCGATTCACTGGTCTCACCCCAGATCGCAAACCTGGCCCCGAAGGACTGTGAACGGATCCGCACCAGCTCGATGACCCTGGAAGAGGTGCTCGCCCTGCTGATCAACCGGATCCAAGAGGGCAAGAAAGTTGTGCGCCTCCACGATGGTGATCCCTGCCTCTATGGAGCCCTTTCAGAACAGATCTGTGGCCTGGCCGATGCAGGCATTGAAGTGGAGGTGGTGCCAGGCCTGAGTGCCTATCAGGCCACTGCCGCCGCCTTGCAGAAGGAGTTGACCATCCCGGGATTGGTGCAGACCATTGTTCTGAGCCGGGCCGGTGGGCGAACAGGGGTGCCTGAACGGGAGGCTCTTGAAAGACTTGCCGCCATAGGGGCCTCCCTCTGCCTCTATCTGAGTGCCCGCCATGTCGAGGAGGTTCAGGCCACCCTGCTTGAGCACTATCCCGCCGACACACCAGTGGCCATTGGCCATCGGGTGAGCTGGCCTGATCAATGGCTGGAGGTGGTGCCCCTTGAACAGATGGCCGCTGTCTCCCGAGACAAAGATCTCATTCGCACGACCCTATACGTGGTGAGTCCAGCCCTTGCCGCAGGGCGACAACGCTCGAAGCTCTATCACCCAAGCCATGCTCACCTGTTCCGAAATTCGGCTTGAAAGATTCGGCTTCAACGATTCAAATACAAAGATTCAGACTGAAGCCGTGGTTTAAAATCCAAGGGTGCGGGCGATTAGCACAGCGGTAGCGCACTTCCTTCACACGGAAGGGGTCGTGGGTTCGAATCCCGCATCGCCCATAGGATCAAGACCCTGCATCAGCTTGGGTTCTCTTTTGTTCACCAACTGAGCCAGACAGTTATTGACAACATCATTGAACGCAGGAAATAGCGCAGCCCTGTGATCGACCGGGATCAGGTCCTTCAAACGGTGCTCAGTTGATGTTGATCAACTCTCTCCGCAAGGCGATGACGCCAGCGCAGTGCCTCGCTAGGCATGGGCAACAAGCCCTACCCCAGTGGCCAGCGAATCCGCCGAGCTGATCTTTTACGGAGGCCCGATCCTCTCGATGGAGGCCGCCCAGCCCCGGGCCGAGGCGATCGCCATCGCCGCTGGGCAGATCGTGGCGGTGGGTGCCAAAGCCGACGTGATGGCCCATGCGGGGCCCCATACCCAACAGGTGGATCTGCAGGGACGCACCCTGCTGCCGGGCTTCATTGATGCCCACGGCCATTTCGCCAACGCGTTGAAGGTCGTGGGCTGGGCCAACATTCAGCGACCGCCGGCCGGGCCGGTCACCAGCATTGCCACGTTGCAGCAAGTACTGAGCGAGCACGTGACGCGCCATCCCGTCGCCAAGGGCAAGTGGGTGATCGCCTACGGCTACGACCCCGATGGCTTCAGCGATGGCCGCCCGCTTGACAAGGCCGATCTTGATGCACTGTTTCCGGACAACCCGGTGATGGTGATCCACAACTCCAACCACGGCGCCGTGCTCAACAGTTGCGCCCTGGCCCTGTCTGGCTACGACGCCAGCACCCCTGACCCGGCCGGTGGGGTGATCGTGCGCCGGCCCGACAGCACGGAGCCGGCGGGTCTGGTGATGGAGACCGCCTTCATTCCGCTGTTCGTGCACATGCCCCAGCCCTCGGATGAACAGCGACTGGCCCAATTCGAAGAGGCCCAACGGCTGTACACCTCCAAGGGCATCACCACCATCCATGACGGGGCAACGTTGGCCGGCGATCTGGGCCTGTTTCTGCGTGCCGCGCACGAAGGACGCCTCCACATCGATCTAGTGCTGCTGCCGCTGATGCTGGAGGTGCCCAGGATGTTGCAGGAACGCTTCCCTCACTTTCATGGTCAAACGCTTGAGCTGCCGCAACCGGCGCTGGAAGCCTTTGGCAGCTACCGCGATCGCCTCAAGCTGCAGGGCATCAAGCTGATCGTGGATGGTTCGCCCCAGGGCAAAACCGCTTTCTTCGGTGAACCGCTGCTCACCGGCGGCCCCAACGGTGAGGCCAACTGGCGCGGCCAGCCGTTGTTTCCGCCCGAGCAGCTCATGGAGGCGGTGGCGCAGCTGTCAGCCCAGGGGCTGCAGCTGTTTTTCCACTGCAACGGTGATGCCGCGATCGACTTGACGATTGAGGCGTGCCGCCGGGCCGGGCTCAAACCGGAGCAGGACCACCGCACGGTCATCATCCACTCCCAGTTCATGGCGCCAGGGCAGCTGGAGCAATACGTGGAGCTGGGCCTGCATCCCAGCTTCTTCACGGTGCATGCCTTCTTCTTCGGCGATGTGCATATCGCCAACCTGGGACCCGAGCGGGCCGGTCGCATGAGCCCGATGGCCAGCGCCATGGCGTTGGGCCTGCATTGCTCCAATCACAACGATTTCTCGGTGACGCCGATCGAGCCGATGCGCATGTTGGAAACGGCCATGACACGCCGCACCCGAAGCGGTGTGGTGCTAGGTGCCTCCGAGTGTGTGAGTGCCGAGGCAGCCCTGCGGGCCCTCACGATCGAGGCTGCCTGGCAGATCCGCGAGGAAGCCAGCAAGGGCAGCCTGGCGACAGGCAAGCGCGCCGATCTGGTGATCCTCGACAGCGACCCCACCGCGACAGCGCCCGAGCAGCTCAACGACATCGAAGTGGTGGCCACCATCAAGGATGGCGCCTGCGTGTACGGCTCCCTGGAGGGCTCCCATCGATGAGCAACGTCCCAGGAGCGGACTCGCCACTGGCGTCATTGCGCGGGGTGCCGGCCACCGTCGTCGGTGGCTACCTGGGCTCGGGCAAGACCACCCTGATCAACGGCTGGATGCAGCAGGGGGCTTGCCACGGCTGTGCTCTGTTGGTGAACGACCTGGGCAGCATCAACGTGGATGCCGAGCGCCTGCGCCAGGGCAATGGCCGGGTGCTTGAGCTCGGCGGCGGGTGCGTTTGCTGCACCCTGCGGGATGGGCTCGGTGCGGCGCTTGTGGAGCTGGCCAAGCGTGAGCAGCCCCCGGCCCATGTGCTGATTGAAACCAGTGGCATGGCAGTGCCGCAGCGGGTGGCCAGCCAGATGCGGCTCCATGGGCTGGCACTGGCGCGGGTGCTGCTGGTCGTGGATCTCGAGCGCATTGAGGCCCTCTGGCACGACCCCTGGGTCGGCGAGCTTGTGCATCAGCAGTTCGAGGGCGTCGACGTCCTGCAGTTCACCAAGGCTGATCTGCTCGCCCCCTGCGAGGCGGAACACCGTCAGCACTGGCTGCGGCAGCAGCTCGAGGCCCACTCGCAGGAGCCAACACCGCCGTTCCATAGCGAACGGCAACTGGTGCGCAGTGATGCCTGGCTGCAGCTTGAGCCCCTCGAGCGCAGCCAGCTGCTGGCCTGGGCCACCCAGCTGGGCCCTGAGGTGCTGCGCGCCAAGGGTGAGCTCTGGCTTGTGGATGCCCCCGATGGTCCTGTGAGCTTTGACCGCGTTGGCGATCGGCTGAGCCTGGCCGCCACCCCTAGCCACCCCTGGCCGAGCCCCCTGCAGCGGCGGGGTCAGATGGTGGCCATCAGCCGTGCCAGCGCACCACCTCCCGCCTGGCCTTCTGTCCTCCGCGCCCCCTTCCTGATCCCCGCATGAGCGACAAATCCACAAGTGCCCTGGCGGTGCCGTTTCTGGGGGTGATGGCCAGCCTGCAAATGATCGATCCCACCGTGGCCAACATGGCCCTGGTGAAGGCTTGCCAGGCCCTGCAGATGCAAGGCGCCACCCTTGCCATGGCGGCCAGCATCTCCACCCTCGCCCAGGCCGCAACCGTCTTGCTGATGGGCTTTCTGGGCGATCGCCTGGGGCGCCGTCGGGTGCTGATGGGCACCTTGCTGCTCTCGATCGTCGGTGATGGCATCGCCCTGACCGCCCCCAGCGCTGGGCTGTTTCTGTTGGGCAGGGCCCTGGTGGGCATCGGCTTAGGGGCCGTCCTGGCTCTCTCGTTTGCAGCGGTGCGCTTCGTGAGCCGGCCCAAGCAGCTGGGTAAGGCCCTGGGGATCTGGAACCTGCTGATCATCGTGGGCTTCATCGGCGGGTCCCTGCTCGGGGGCGTGCTGGCTGCCAGCAGCTGGCGCCTGGCCCTGGGCCTTGTGCCTTTGATCGCGCTGCTGTGCCTGCCGCTGATCCCAGTGCTGTTACCCGCGATGCCCGCCAACCGCGAGCTACGGGCCGACTGGCCCGGTCTGGTCAGCATCGCCCTGGCGATGGTGCTGTTCCTCACCGGCGTCAACCACGCCGTCAGCGGCTTCACCTCACCCCAGTTCTGGATGCCCACCCTGGGTGGAGTGGTGCTGTTCGGCGTGCATCTGCTGATCGAGCGCCGCAGGCAGGAGCCGATCTTTCCGGTGGCCCTCTACAGCCGGGGGGTGTTTGCCGCGGCGATCGTGAGCGGCATCGCCTGGAACTTCGCCTCAGCTGTGGTGCAGCTGCAAACCAACAACTTCTGGCAGACGGTGCAGCATTACAGCACCAGCCAAGTGGCCACTGCCCAGCTGCCGCTGCTGATCTGCTTTGCCGCCGGCGGTGTGCTGGCAGGTCGGCTGATGGCGCCGGGACACCGCACCATCCAGCTGATGACCGGCGGCATCGTGGCCCTGGTGCTCGGCCTGGTGCTGCTGGCGGGGGTGCGCGCCGACAGCAACTACTCCAGCTTCGTGCTGCCATTGCTGCTGGTGGGCAGTGGCCTGGCCTTTGTCTCGGTGCCCCAGTCGGCCCTTTTTGTGCAGGAGGCTCCGGCCCGCTATTTCGGCTCCGTCACCGCCTTCCGCACCACCGCAGGTCAGTTGGGCTTTGCCCTCGGCTTCGCTGCCAGCAGCGCCATGGTGAACGGCTTCGGATTCGTCAGCCTGCGCGCGCGGCTGCTCAAGCTGGGCGCCACACCGGCCCAGATCCCTGAGCTTGAGGGAAAGGTGCTGGCAGCCCTGCGTAGTGGCGTGCTCAGCCAGGCCAAGGAGGCGCCGTCGAAGGCCATCGAGGTGATCTCCAGCGCCTATGCCAGTGGGCTTGCAGGCACGATGCTCGTGGTCGCAATGCTGGTGGCGCTGCTTGGAGCCATCAGCCTGCTTCTGCTGGTGATCGGCCGTCAGCAGGGCAGTCCACAGCTTTAAGGATCCTCGCTGGCAGGTCTGACGCAAGGGGGGCTGCCCCTAGCTCACAAGCCAGCCAGAAACAAACCTCAAATGTCAAATACCGAAAAGGCAATTAAAAGAGAAGGCTCAAGGCCAATGCTGAGCTGAATCAGTTTCTGCATGTGATCAAACTTGAACTCAAGCTCAGCAACCCTTGCCGTGAGATTCCCCAGCACTGCTCTCTGAATTTTCCAAGCTTGGTTGCGTCGACGAGTCATCACCCAACCGATCATCTTCAAGCCTTTGCCGGCCTGAGTTCATCATCTCGGTGTAGGAGAGAGCCCTAGTTTTTCTAGACTCTTCGGAATTAGCCATCATCAGCGTTCAGCCCTTGGCGGTGTTGTCATCTTGACCGGTGCTGCTTTCAGTCGCCCCGCTGCCTACTGCGATCCCTGCTCATCAGTCCATGAGCCATAGTTCTAGTGATCGGTCTCCGGGTCGTGGCCCATCAATGCCGCCGTGTCCAGAACACTCAAACCGCGAAGAAAACTCCTCTGAGCTCGCCAGATGAATGAATGGCTTATTTCGATCTGCAGCGGCTCCGTCACCAGGCCGCAGATCCATGGCATCACCAGCTGAGCAAAGGGCCTTTGCTCCTGGAGGTGTTAATTAACGAGCCGGAGCAGACTCCAGCCGAAAGACAAGCAGTTGAGGGCTGCAATCCCTACGATTCATATTACGACAATCCTGCCAATGACTGTTGCGGTGAAGCAATGGGGCATGTTCCATGCATAAAAACCCATAAAAGAAAGATTACATTAGCTGAATCAAAACAAGGCAATATATTCATATTGGCGATAATACTAACACCGGGTTTCATTCGGCCTCTCAATCACAATCAAGGCCATAATTCGTCAAGGCCTTGGCTTGCCTAGCGATGAGCTTACTGGAATCTTCTCGCCTTTCCAGCTGTTAAATTCTCATCCGAAGATCTAGATAACAGTTTCATTTAAGATGCTCAAAATGAATCATAGATGGGCATCTAGCCCACACAGGCATTAATACAGAACTGTTTCAACCATCAGCCGATACAATCCCAAAACCGCTGCGGATGACATGGAAGCGTTATCAGGCCTTTTGTCGGTTGTTTGAAGCGCATGCATATCTGCCGATCATTGCTCAATGTGGTCATTTACAAAGCAGCTTGCACAGGCTCAACGATCTCTCAAATCAATCGACCTTGGTTGACGGTGTTGATGGCATCAATGGGACGTGCAGTGCCTAGAGAATTTTGAAGATGGATGCTTGGGCGTTAAGGCAGCGGTCTTGACATAGAAGAGGAAAGCCAAGGGATACCTCTGGAGAAGGCACCAGAGCAAGGCTGAAGAATGATCAAAGCAAGCCACATGAAAAGGGAAGGCAAAAGGATTGATATCGAACAGGTCTTGATCTTCTGCTAGCTCCTGCAACCACTATCGCCTATGCAATTAAACGGTGCAGGAAATACAAAAGGGAGCCAGCAAGAAACCATGAATAGACCGAAGATGGTATCGATCGGCAACTTGCAAGCACAGCAACTGGCCACCCCTCCATAGACGCATAACAACATCAACAACATCAACAACATGCTATTTAAGAAGTACGCTCCCACCCCTGGGAACAGGCGCAAGCGCCATAAGCCATGGCTACTCAGAAATTATTGCCAGGCTGAATTAGCTATTGACTGAAAAGAACAAATCACAACAGAAGCCAAACGCCACCACACCACGAGCCCAAAGTAATATTAAGAAAGATCAGTAAAAACCAGGCTGCATGCTATTAATTCGTGAACTGCGAGGTTGCAATGCCTACATGGACACAGTTTGTAAACGATCTGGGAGGGAACAACGTAGGAGTGAGCTTCTACGAGTGCACTCAAAGAACTTGTTCACTAGAAGAAACGCTTGTTGCAAGTCTGGAAGGTTTTTGGGATGGGGTTAATTATCCGTACGATGAAAGTACCCACTTACGAAATTATTTTGGCCGTAATAGTGATTTCGGAATTTATCATAACGCATTGATCTCGGAAAACAGCAGCCTGACAGATGAGTTAATTACATTGACATCAGACTACAATTCAATCATTGAAGAACGAGATGAGTTACTGTCAACCCAAGATCAAGGCGGCTCAGCCGAATCTTCCGGAGCAGTTTTCTCTTATGTAAATTGGCCGCGAGCAAATAAAAGCAAAGCATTTTACAAAGATGTTAAGTGGAAAGACATTCCTTTTGATGATTTATCTGAATTGGAGATAGGAAATATTGACTGGTCAAAGGTGAATTATAAAGAAGCAGAACAGGCAGAATCGTTTGATATTGACTTTATTGATTCAGGGGGTTGGGCTGAGATAAACTCAGCAGGCAAGAAGCAGAAAAAGATTTACAAAGACATTGACTGGGAAGGAGTTGATTATCAGAACTTAAGCGCAGACACAGAGGAAGGCATAGACTGGTCTCATGTTGATTACAAAGAAGCCATCCGTTCGGAGACCTTTAATCTTGATTCTGTTGACATTGCTGAATTAAAGGCAAATCCAAAAGCTTTCAAGAAATTCCTCAAAGCCACAGCATTAAAGAAGGCTAGTGCTGACTCATTGCTCGCAGAAGCAAGTTCAGAAACACTAGAAGGCATTGGTCTCAAAAACTACGCAGGCAAGATCTCAGATAAGATCACCAAGTCTTTCTCTACTGATTCTGGTGAATACAAACTTGTCATGAAGCCAAGCTCATTTGACAGAGCATCTGCAATAGCAAAAGGAATGGGGGGAACCCTTGCAGACTTAGAGACCGAGCAAGAATCTGATGATTTTGCTGATGGGCTTACGGGAGTTATCAATGAGCAGCCAGTGGCAAGGAAACTTATTAGTGTTTCAGCACCTCACGACTTTTATGTGGCTTGGCTGGGTGGATCAGACGTGGCAGACTTACATCAAGTGCAATATGAGGGCCAAAGAACTGGACAAGCTATTGTAGACATAGTATCCACCAATGAACCTTGGTGGGGTGAAGAAGGAAGCGGCAATCTATGGAATGTAAATGGACAGGAATTGTGGTATGTCGTTGAGATGCCAGAAGCCTCACCGATTGTGGCTCCAGCCGAAAGACAAGCAGGTGATGATTGCGATCCCTACGATTCATATTACGATAATCCTGCCAATGGCTACTGTGGCGAAGCAGTGGGTCATGTTCCAGCATAAAGCCATGACAAGCTTGCTTTAGCAGGAGCAAACCAAGGAAAATCAAATATTGACGCCATCGTTATTCTTGATTGTGTATACTGCACTTTCAGCCGCAATCAAGGCGATTGCTAGTCAAGGCATTGCCTTGACTAGCAATTAGCTTACTGGAATCTTCTCGCCTTTCCAGCTGTTAAATTCTCATCCGGTGATCCACGTAGCAGTATCATTCAAGCCGCTCAAGCTGAAGCCATCTATCTACATTGCAAATCCAAGTCTAAATCTTTAGCTCCAATCAATACTTCACCCTTCTCAAAACAATCATCAGAAGCTGAACTGAATACCCACATCCTGACACCCCCTAGCCTTGCGATACTTCATAGCCACTTGATGCCATTCTTCTGGAATCTGAGGGTTCCTTTCATCCCAATCCAAGCGCAGCCGTTGTTGATCTGGTGAGATCAATGGCTGCAGTTTTTCAGCCACCAAACGTGCGGCCATTCCATCCCCAGGCACCAGCATCAACATCCTCGAAACTGAGATAGATGCGATTGCCGGGGATGCCCAACCACTCCTCAATCAGCGCAGTGAACACCACACTCATCGCCTTCGGCTTCAAGGCCCCGATGGACTTGATCTCCACATAAGCGCAGGCTTCGCTGCTGCCCGCAAAAGTCATCGGCACCCCCAGCTCAAGCAACGTCATCACATAGGTTTCCGGCTTGCCGGTTTCATTCGCAAGCGTCTTTGAAAGTTGCTTGAGCAGCCCATCTGCATCGTCTACAGACGCCAGGGAAGTGCGCACATTGATCAGGGGCATAGCTGCTGAACGATTGTCTCCAGCATCGCAGCAACTTTCAGCAACGCCTTACAAAGGCCATCCTCTCGGTGGTCTTTATAGATGGCCGCTAACTTGAGGTGGCACTCATGGGCATGGTTAGTCCAGAATTGGTGGATGGTGATCCACAGGAGTGAGAGCAAAGACAAGCGCCCCCCCGGCAGTGACGGCTGGCTTTTCAACAGCGAGCAGGAGATGGCTGTGAGCTTCACTGCTGCTCCATCCACAGACCAAGATGAGTGGAGCTACCTGGAATCTGCGACCCTGATTCCAGGTCGACCAGTGGGCCGCAGACACAAAAGAAGAATGCTCCGCCATAACGCTGAGGATGCCTGGAAGCTGATGCAGCAGCGTGGCTGGGAACAGTGCACGCCCAAATGGTGATTGGCCTGTCCCATCAACTGGGGCAAAGCTCTCAAACTGAAGCAACCCAGATTCACGCAAGTCCGACGGATTCGCACCTTAAGGACCATCTAGGATTTTTCATTGTTTTAACGCTAGCAACTGGTTTAAATGCCATAAATCCGGTCAACCTAACTAAGACTTGTATTCAGAAGACCAGCTCAGGCTTTGCTCTAAGTATTAGTCTCCCCAAATTTCTTTTCAGCAAGCTGGGCTCTATGACGTGCATCAGAGATGAAGACTTGTTTTGGAAAAGGAATCTCAATTCCGTGACTTTGAAAGCAGTCCCAAATAGCCCGTCGAACCGCACTGGTGATACTTACATTACACATTGGATCATTGATCATGAAGCGCAGACTGTATAAGACAGCTGCAGGCTCATAATCAAGCAGGAATACAGATGGAGGAGGGTTGGACAAAATGCCATCAACAGTTGGAGGGATCAACTTGAGCAAAGCAATCACTTGAGCAGGCTGATGATGCAATGCGGCTCGCACCTGAACCTCGGACCGCCGCAATCGATCGACTCCGGTATAAGTAGTGGTGGTTTCAGAGAAAAACATATAATTCGGGACCACTAAATCTGCATTATCACGTTCTCGCCACAACCTTGCAGCACGGGGGCCAAGCTGATGAACTTGACAAGGGTCTTGACCAATATAAACAACATCGCCTGGACGAATCAATCCTTCAAGCAATAGCCAGATTCCGCTTACAAAATTAGCCACCAGATCTCTCAGGCCAAAACCAATGCCAACAGAGAGAGATGCGGCAACCGCCAACAGGATATTTCCGGTGAAGCCAATAAAAAGCAAAATAAATATTAAACCAAAGAAAATATAAATATAACGAGAGAGTTCAGCAATAATGGCAGAAGAAGCTCTTGATATACCCAAGAAAGTCCTGCTGATCAAACCTCCTATTCTGCCGAAAAGTCCAGAAGTGATGATCAGCAAATAAAACGCCAGAACAGATCTGAATAACTCTCCAATAGTTATTTGCAGAGAGTTTTCAGCTTTCTCATCTACAGGCAACAGTGGGCTCGACCAAAGATCATCAAAACCAGCAGCATGAATTAAAAGTATAATGGCAATTACAATCACAGCCGGTCTGGCAACAAGAGAGAAGAAGCCTTTAAAGGTCTTCTCCATGTGTATTCTTTCCAATAAGGAATGAATGCCCTGCAACAAGGCCAGGCTTCCAAATACAGCAGCAATAACCAAGACAATTCGATTGGGCAGGCCGATCATGCCCAGGAGAATCAAAACCAAACCCAGGGCCAACGTGCCAGCAGGGACCACAATCTCTTGAAAAGACCTCCTACTGAAGCTGAGAAGCAACAACACCAGACCCATTGCAATGGCAATACCCAGCAATTGCCCAAATACCACTGGCCGCAACAGCATCTCAAAGACGCGTAGCAATGGATCAAGGAGACTCGTCATCGTTGAATAGCAAATGCATCAATCATGTTTTTCTGCAAACCATGGGCCTCTATCTGTTCATTCCAGTATTGATAAAACAACTTAGCCATTAATTCATCCCCCTTTGATCGAGGCCCAAGAATTGCGGTTACTACAGCCCTCGGGTGAGGACTGGCTTGAAAAGCATTAACAATAGCCTGAATGGCTCGGCCCTCAGCTTCTTCAATATCCGCCCTGGACTGCCTGTTAAGTGGCCTTAAAAACGTTTGCCTCAAGATTCTCTGTTCAATAGGTTGCAACCAATATTTCAGCCAATCTTTAGCAAGCAAGGTCTGTCTTTGCGTTGAATGGACTCCTATCGTAGCCGTGCGAATGATTGGCATTGAGATCGGAACACCATAACTTCCCTTGGGCAGTGGTGAGGTAAGCAGATCTTCACCCAGTGATTGACTCAGTCTTGGGATATCCGATGTGCGGCAAGTCGTCCAGGCCAAAAGGCCTTCTTCCAGGCCTAAAAGCATCTTGTGATGATCCATTTGATGCAGTTCAAGTCCTAGAAACTCAGCCCTTATTGTCTTCAGATATTCAGCAAATGCAGCCGACTCCTGATCAGAGAAGGGCTCTAAATTCGATGCAACAGCGCGCATAATCGCTTCACCTGCACCAAAAACCCCATAGAGCCAAAACTGATCACGCACAGGGATTGAGAATGAAACAGGGTCTTTAAACTTTAACCACTCATCAAAAGTTTGGGGCATCGATTGGATGAGCTTGCGATTCCCACAAGCCAGCTGAGAGTCAAGCATGATTGGCAGCGCTATTCTCTTTCCATTGGATTCAAAATAAAGTTGCTCAATCTTATTCATCGGACCAACAGTATGTGCTTTCTCCATAACGAAGGACTTAACCAATCCTTTCGCATAGAGCTCCTCGGCAACAGTCTCAGATGAGACAATCAGATCTGGCCCCAGGCCATATGCAGATCGCCTTGAAATTATATCCACCAGGTCGCGATTAGGATAATAGTAAATAGTTGCATCAGCCCCAGGATGGAGGCTGTCAAGGTGCAAATTTGCTGTTCTCATCAGCTGCTCTTCGGCCTCTTTAGCCTGCTTGAAGCCAGACTCATTCAAGTCTTCCTTCTTGTAATTAGAGATTCCAACATAGATCGATATTGCACTGCCCCGCTGCCGGCAACCAGTCAGCAAAACAATGCCAAGCAGGAAGAGTGGCAGCCAATACCTTTTTGCATATTTCATACTATCTAGAATATTCGAAGAAGAAACATTCTGCATTCGCAGGATGTGAAGGCTTTAAATTCAGACCTTGAACAAACCATGTTGATGATGCCTGGTTTTATTGCTGAATATTTTATCTTTGCAGCTATTTTTCTGCAGCTTGTTTTGCTGCTTTTTTTGCTGCTTTTTTTGCTGGCATTTGTGCTGATGGCATTGTCTTGCGGCTGTGCTCAGCAAGCTTTTGTTGTGCTTCCGACTAATTGGCGTTTCCTGGATCATCTTGCCTCTGGGGCGGCACCAGGCGAGGCTCACTCACCCCAATGGCCATCAGACCTGACAGCCACAAGCCATCGGCTTAAATTCTGGGCGTCTGATCACGCCTCCATTGGTTCAGGAGTCTCAAAACGGCCACTGCCCTGGTGAGGAAGAGGGCCCTGCCGAGACCCGTTCGTGGGTCCGAGTCGGACAGGCGCTTCGCACAGCCAGGCTTGCCCAGGGGGTATCCGTCGCCCAGCTGGCACAAGGTCTGCACATCGGGCAGAAGCAGTTAACCGCCATCGAGAACGGCGACGATCACCTGCTGCCTGAGCCCGTTTACATCAAGGCCATGGTCCGGCGAGTTGCTGATCGGCTTCACCTCGATGCCAATGCCCTCGTTAAACAACTTCCCGCCTCTGACAGCGGCAGCTCAACACTGATTTCAGCACCTCCTCAACCTTCAGAACCCCTAAACAACCAACTGCTCAAAGGCTTTGTTGTGGTGGCTGCCCTGCTTGGCATCACGGCAGCATGCTTCGCCATCTCATCGCGACAGGAGTTCTTCCTCTGGCCCCAACCGAACCAGAGGCAAACGGCGAAGCCGGGCCTTGATTCTGTCGCGAATCCTGATCCCGCAGCTGTCACTGACCCCGTAACTGATCCAGCTCAGAGCCCCTCCGCAGCGCAGACTTCAGCCACGGGACTGGCCGCCAAGCCTGCCCCGGAGGGGGATATCGAGCTCAGCAGCCTCAAACCCAGCTGGGTCTCCATACGAGACCTTCAAGGCAGGATTGTCTTTGAGGGCACCCTTGACAAGACGGTTTCCTATCCCTCAACACAATCCCTTGAGATCTATGCCGGACGGCCTGATCTTGTTCGGGTGAGTCATTCAGGCACCGCCCCGGTGCCGCTGGGATCCATTGAGAATGTGCGTTGGCATCGGCTGAACACCATCCCAAAAAAATCGACGCAAAAGCAGGAGTCCCCACCTCAGCGTTGAACACCGACCAACAGATCGAGACCTGTGGCTTCCTTGATCACTGGCGCACAACATTCCAGGCTCCAGCGTTCAAGGCTCAGATCTTGATGCAGGCAATCAGGACTCAACAGCAGTTTCAACTCTGCTGACTTGCACTTCACACGGATGGACTCAACCACTGGCTCCGGGCGACGGTCCAGAGCAGCAGCAAGTCTGAGGATCAAGGCCATCTCAGCGACCGTCCTGCGGTCTTCCCTTGTGGCGAGGGCCTGCCAGGCCTCATGGCGCTTTTTCGGCAGGCTGCGGCGGTGATAACGCGCGATGGCCGCAACCATCAGATGCTCTGCTTCGGAATAGCCCAGCAGCTCGCCGTGCCGAATCAGATACCAGGAATGCTTGTGATATGCACTGAGATTGATGTGCTGCCCACAGGCATGAAGCATGGCTGCTGCCCAGAGCAGATCACGGCCACAACCTTTGTCCTGATGCAGCGAACCTCTGGTTTTGTCGTAGAGAATCAGGGCATGCTTGGCCACCCGTTCAGCCCGTCGCTGGTCAACCGCAAAGCGCTGTGCCTGATGGATCACTGTGCGCTGACGAATACTGCTCTGAAAACTGAACCGATCCTCCAGCAGCCCATGCCGCAGCATCCAGTCAACGATCAAGCCCTCCCGCAAAGCCCGTTCACTGAGAACGAACTCATCCACGCAGAGCATCTCCATGCTGGTCTGCAGAATCAACGCCCCTGGAACGATGATCTCGGCACGCCTCTCATTGATCGGCGCCAGGCCTCGGCGTTGTTCTGGCGACATTGCCACCAATTTCTCAACCACCCGATCAAGGCCCTGTCTTGACACGCGATATCCGTGCAGCTTGAGCGGAGGGCGTTCCTCCTCCTGTGCCGCCAGTGCACCGATGGCCATTGCGGTGCCGCTGGTGGCCACCATCACCGGGGTTTCCTCTGATTTGATCCTGCGGCGAACCTTGTCAACAGCCGGTTCCAGAGATCCCTGGATGAAGGCCTTAAGGAACTCTCGCCGCTGGGGTGGGATCGGATCATCGTTGACAAAATCCCTCTGCAGACGCACTGCACCCACCCGGGTCGTGGTCAGAGCTCTGGCATCACGACCATCAGCCAGGATCAGTTCGGTGGAACCACCTCCGATATCAAGCAGAAGATGGGGCTGCCCCCCGAAGGACATGCCGGAGAGCACTCCCAGGTAGATGAGCCTTGCCTCTTCAAGACCACTGACCAGGTCAACACCGAGCCCAAGCTGATCGGTGATCAGATGTAGGAAGTCGCGCCCGTTGGGGGCTTCTCGCACAGCACTGGTGGCAGCGGTGACGATCTGCTCAACCTGGTGGCTTTCGGCGAGTTGCTTGAATCGCTTCAGGGTCTCAAAGGCCCGATCCATGGCCGCCGCTGTGAGTTCACCGGTGTCTGGATCGCGCTCGCCAAGACGGGTGGTGGATTTCTCCGCAAGCTCAATGCTGAAGGTGCCCAGGGCTGGGTCCACCGAGGCCACAAGGAGATGGGTTGAATTGGTGCCGATATCAATGGCTGCCACCTGATGCAACTGCCGCGCTGCATCACTTCCGCGAGGGTTGATGGTCATCTGTTGATCCAGCTCGATCATTGCCGCAGTGAGGCGATTGGCTGGGCATCCAACATTGAGGAACAGACCCTTCACGAACCACTCTGCCACCGGCATCCAGAGCAAAGAAGTGTCTTCCTAGGGTTTGGCAAATCCTGCAACCTGTGACCGCACAAACAGCTGCCAATCAGCTCAGAGCGTGGCTCGAGCTCCTGCGCTGGGATAAGCCGAGCGGTCGACTCATCCTGCTGATCCCTGCTGGCTGGTCGCTGTGGTTGACACCTTCAGCACCTCCCGACCTCAGGCTGATCATGCTGATCGTGATCGGCGGGGTAGCCGTCAGCGGCGCTGGCTGCATCGCCAATGATCTCTGGGATCGACGCATTGATCGCGAAGTGGCTCGCACCCGTCAACGGCCGCTTGCGCGAGGAAGCATTGAGATCAAAACCGCAGTGGGCCTGCTTTTGCTGATGCTCCTGCTCAGCCTGCTGGTGGTGCTGGCGCTTCCAAGGCAAAGCCTGCAGCTCTGTCTTGGGCTTGCCTTGCTGGCCCTGCCGCCGATCCTGCTCTATCCCTCGGCAAAACGCTGGTTCGCCTATCCCCAGGCCGTGCTGGCCCTTTGCTGGGGATTCGCGGTGCTGATTCCCTGGGCAGCCAGTGAACACAACCTGAACGGAGGCTTGCCCCTGTTCTGCTGCTGGCTGGCAACCCTGTTCTGGACCTTCGCCTTCGACACGGTCTACGCCATGGCAGATCAGCTGGAAGATGCCGGACTTGGGCTGCGCAGCAGCGCCCTGAGCCTGGGCAAAGGCGCACTGCTGGCGGTGGCGATCAGTTATGGCTCGGCCTGTCTGTTGCTCGCCATTGCAGCGCTGGCATCCGGCCTCGGTTGGGGATTCTGGCCCTGCTGGTTGATTGCCGCTGCAGGCATGCAGCGGCAAACATGGCGGCTGCGGGGAAACCACCCCCCCCTCTCCAGCTATGGCAAACATTTCCAGCATCAGGTGCAGCTCGGTGCACTGCTGTTGCTGGGAATGATCGTCAGTCGAGGGTTCTGATCGATGCTCAGGAACAGTTCCCAACAGCTCACACCGCCTCTGCGACAAGGAGATCAAGTGATCACGGTGGCACCGAGCTCAGCACTGCTGGATGACCAAAAGCTGCTTGAAGGCCTTCAGCTGCTTGAGAGCTGGGGCCTGGCCTGCCGGCCTCAGCAGATCTGCAACCGCCGCTGGGGATATCTGGCGGGAAACGACCGCAGCCGCTGGAGCGACCTGCACCCGGACACACCCGCAGCGCTCCTCGCCTGTGCCCGTGGGGGCTGGGGGGCAGCCAGGCTGCTGGAGCAGGACATTCACTGGCGGCAGGGCTGGCTGCTTGGGTTTTCAGATATCACAGCACTGTTATGGGCCAGGCTTGCCGCAGGCCTTGATGGAGGCATCCATGGTCCCCTGCTCACAACGCTTGCCGATGAACCCCCCTGGAGTCAGGCCAGATTGAGGTGCCTGCTGTTCGGAGAACAGATCCCAGAGATCGAGGGACATGGCTGGGGCGGTGGGGTGGCCACTGGACCCTTGGTGGTGGCGAATCTGACAGTGGCCTCCCATCTGATTGGCTCTCAGCACGTTCCAGATCTCAACGGCGCCATTCTGATTCTGGAGGATGTGGGCGAAGCGCCCTACCGCATTGATCGCATGCTGACCCAATGGCGCCTGGCGGGGCTGCTTCAGCAGCTCGCAGGTCTTGGTTTCGGCAGTTTCGCAGGTTGTGAGCCGCCAGAGCCTGTCCGCGGTGACCACACCTTTCAACTCGAGCAGGTTCTGCAAGATCGCAGTGCTGATCTTGGAATTCCAATTGTTGCTGATCTCCCGATCGGGCACCGCTGCGGCAATGCAGCCCTACCCCTGGGGAGAATGGCCTGCCTGGACGGCAATCTCGGCCGACTCAGGCTTCTGCCCTGAGCTGCAACACCGCCGCCGCAACGATCAGATCAAACGGCGTGGTGACCTTGATATTGGCTGGCCCCGCATCCATCACCTGAACCGGCCAATCGAGACGCTCATACAGGGACGCATCATCGGTGACACTCCAGTCTCTTGCCATCGCTTCCGCGTGCCCCTGCCTGAGCTGAGCCACCGCAAAACCCTGAGGTGTCTGGGCCGCCCAGAGCTCTGAGCGATCAGGGGTAGCCCTGATCACCCCGTCCTCATCCACACGCTTGATCGTGTCCGTGACCGGGGTCGCCGCGATCACCGCCACTCCCGTCTCCACCAGGGCTGCACAGCGATCGAGAAGCTGCGGCTCAACAAGACATCTGGCCCCGTCATGGATCAGCACCTGAGAGGCCTCCCCTGGCAGTGCTGCCAAGCCACGCTGCACAGACTCCTGACGCGTGCTGCCACCCTCAATCCAGAGAACTGGTTTGGAGTCATCCGATATCAGCCCCATGATCGCTGCCTGATCAACGGGCTGGCCAACGATGCCGATCCAGCTGATCGATTCGGCAGCAAAGGCTGCATCGAGGGTCCAGGCGAGAACAGGGCGACCGGCAAGCTGCAACAGCAACTTGTTGCCATCCGCACCCATTCGTCGTCCACTGCCGGCAGCAGCAATCAACAGATGCACAAGCGACTCCTGCTCAGATCAGAGTGAAACCCACTCCATACAATCAGTTCACATCTTCAGGCTGAGGGATCGTTGGCAGTTCTCTCTCTCCGTCCTCAGACTGTTGAGCAGCAACTTGAGCGAAGGACCACTCAAAAGTCAGTGCAGATCATGATTGGCATCGTTGAGAACCTGTTTCCGTTTGATCTGACCAACGAGCGAACCGCGACCAACAGCCGAACCGCTGCCCAACCGGAAAGATTGGCCAACCAGAACCAGGTACTGAATCCTCTGGGGCAGGAAGAGGTGCTGATGGCAAGCGCTTTCTGATGGCACCGAGGCGGCCGCAACCGGGAATGTTCAGAGCCCGCCATCCGCAGCTCGGGATCATCACAAGGCCATGGCTTGGGCCGATGATCGCTCTGACGGTGCTGGTCATCGGCGGCGCTGTTGGCTATCGCATCACCGAAGGCTGGGATTGGGGTGACTGCCTCTGGATGGTGATGATCACCATCACAACCATCGGTTATGGAGAGGTGGAGCCCCTCTCTCCACCCGGGCGACTGGTCACCGTCCTGATCATCGCCGGGGGCGTGGTGGTGGTGCAGCTCAGCATTCAAAGGGTTCTGGGACTGACAGAATCCGGCTACTTCCGGCAAATCCGGGAGCTGAGGTTTCGCAGGATGCTGCGGCGTATGCAAGATCACGTGATCCTCTGCGGTTATGGCCGGATAGGACAGGAAATCACCAAGCAGCTGGAGATTGAAAAGATCAAGCTGCTGATTGTGGAAAGCGATCCGGAGCGCAAGCAGATTGCTGAAGCCCAGGGGCAGAAGGTTCTGCTTGCCGATGCCACCTTGGACAACACCCTGCTGGAAGCGGGATTGAAGCAATGCCGAAGCCTTGTCGTGGCCCTTCCCAGTGATGCCACAACCCTTTATGTGATTCTCAGCGCCGCCAGCCTGGCCCCGAATTGTCGAATGATTGCAAGGGCTGACAATGATGAGTCTGCTGCCAAGCTGAAACTGGCTGGGGCCAGCGTTGTAGTGAGCCCCTACGTGGCCGGTGGGCGCACCATGGCAGCTTCGGCGATCCGGCCCCTTGCTACGGATTTCATGGATCTGCTGGCCGGATCAGAGTATGGAATCGAGGAATTTCAACTCAGCAGTGACCCGTTGCGGATGATGAATCTCATCCACCGCAGCCTTGGGGAACTGCAGATCGTTGAACGCAGTGGAGTGATGCTGCTGGCCGTGCGTGATGGCTCCAGGCTCAAAGCCAATCCAAGCCAGGACATTGAAATTGGTCCTGGACAATTACTGATCGTGCTTGGCAGTCAGTCACAGCTGGCCCATTTTCGCGACCTTCTGGGAGATGCCGTGGACAGCTTTGAGTCCATGAGCATCTGAAAACGACCATCTGAAAGGGACTTTCTGAAAGCGGCCATACAAAGCCCCGAGGCGGAGTCCGCCATTTGTAGGCAGCTTGTCTGGCTGCCTACGATCCTGCGAGTCAGGCTCTCCTCATGACCACTACGAAGCCCCTTGCCAACCAGACCGCTCTGGTGACGGGAGCCAGCCGAGGCATCGGTCGCGCCGTGGCCATCGCCCTGGGTGAGGCTGGTGCCGAGGTTGTGGTCAACTACTCCAGTTCGGCGGAGGCCGCTGAAGAGGTTGTTTCCACCATTGCCGAAGCTGGAGGCCAGGCCTATGCGCTGCAGGCCAACGTGGCAGAGGAAGCCGCTGTTGATGGACTGATCAAGACCGTGCTCGAGCGCAGCGGCCGGATTGATGTGCTGGTCAACAATGCTGGCATCACCAGGGATGGCCTGATCATGAGGATGAAAACCGAGGACTGGCAGGCGGTGATCAACCTCAACCTCAGTGGTGTTTTTCTATGCACCCGTGCTGTGGCAAGGCCAATGCTGAAGCAGAAGAGCGGGCGGATCATCAACATCACCTCGGTGGTGGGATTGATGGGCAACGCCGGTCAGGCCAACTACGCCGCAGCCAAAGCCGGAGTTGTGGGGCTGACCCGAAGCACCGCCAGAGAATTCGCCAGCCGGGGCATCACCGTCAATGCCGTGGCGCCTGGATTCATTGCCACTGACATGACCAGGGAACTGGATCATGAACCGATCCTTGCCGCCATTCCGCTGGGCTGCCTCGGCACAGTGGAGCAGGTTGCGGGGACAGTGCGGTTTCTCGCTGCAGATCAGGCAGCGACGTATATCACCGGTCAGGTGCTGCAGGTGGATGGCGGGATGGTGATGGGCTGAGCCCATACCGACTGTGGATCTGATTCAGGGGTCGAAAGGCTGACCCAACTGATCCCGCAGTTTGCGGATGCTCTGCAAAAGCTTCAGCCTGCGGCTGCGGGCTGTGGCAGTAAGGAAGATGCGAAGTGGGATATAGACCAATGCCATCAATCCGGCCAGGCCGGCGATGAGCACAAAAAACAGCGCTCCAGAGTCGTTCATGGCGCGACCATACCCACTTGAGCTCTTTCTGACAGGCCAAAACATCAGATCAAAGGATTAGGGATTCGGCTTTCCCCACCTCTCCCCCTCTCCCATCTCGTGAACCCTTTGTGGGACATTGATTCACTGATATAAGCAGACCATGGCCAAACTTCTCAGTTTTTCGGATAAATCACGCAGTGCACTGGAGCGCGGTGTGAATCAGCTTGCAGATGCCGTGCGCGTCACCATCGGTCCACGGGGTCGAAACGTTGTGCTGGAGAAAAAATTCGGCGCCCCAGACATCGTCAATGACGGGGTGACGATCGCCAAGGAGATTGAACTCGAGGATCCCTTTGAAAATCTCGGCGCCAAACTTCTTCAGCAAGTGGCTTCAAAAACAAAGGAAAAGGCCGGAGATGGAACCACCACGGCAACAGTCCTTGCCCAGGCCATGGTTCAGGAAGGTCTCCGCAACGTCGCCGCTGGCGCCAGTCCGGTCGAGCTTCGCCGCGGCATGGAGAAAGCCACTGAGCACCTTGTGAATGCCCTTGCCCAGAGGAGCCAGGCCGTGAGCGGTGACGCGATTCGTCAGGTGGCAACCGTCAGTGCCGGTGGCGACGATGAAGTTGGGCGCTTCGTTGCCGAAGCCATGGACAAGGTCAGCGTCGATGGTGTGATCACCGTTGAGGAATCCAAATCCCTGGCGACCGATCTTGAAGTGACTGAGGGCATGGCCTTTGACAGGGGCTACAGCTCCCCCTATTTCGTCACCGACAGCGAACGGCAGATCTGTGAATTCGAAAATGCCCTGCTGCTGCTCACTGACAGAAAGATCAGTTCCATCGCTGATCTGGTGCCCGTTCTCGAAAGCGTGCAGAAAAGCAGCTCACCCCTGGTGATCCTGGCCGAAGAGGTTGATGGTGAAGCCCTGGCCACCCTGGTTGTCAACAAGAACCGTGGGGTTCTGCAGGTGGCTGCCGTTCGGGCCCCATCCTTCGGGGAACGACGCAAGGCAACCCTGGCAGACATCGCCGTGCTCACGGGCGGCACGGTGATCAGTGAAGACAAAGCGATGAGTCTCGACAAGGTGACCCTCGCTGATCTGGGTAAGGCACGTCGGATCACAATCAGCAAGGACACCACCACGATCGTCGCCAGCGACGACAACCGTGATGCCGTGAATACCAGGGTGGCCTCAATCAAGCGTGAACTGGAGGCCACTGACTCCGACTACGACCGAGAGAAACTCAGCGAAAGGATTGCCAAACTGGCCGGCGGTGTTGCTGTGATCAAGGTGGGAGCCCCCACGGAAACCGAACTGAAGAGCCGCAAACTGCGCATTGAAGATGCTCTGAATGCGACCCGTGCAGCAGTGGAGGAAGGCATCGTGGCCGGGGGGGGCACCACCCTGCTTGCCCTGGCCGATGAGCTGAACTCACTGGCACAGCAACTGGGCGGTGACAAGCGTACGGGGGTTGAAATCGTTCAGAGGGCTTTGAGCGAACCCGCCAGGCAGATCGCCATCAATGCAGGCAGAAATGGAGATGTGGTGATCGCAGAGATTCAGAAACAGGGCAAGGGCTTCAATGCCCTCAATGGCAGATTCGAGGACCTGCTCACCGCCGGCATCCTTGATGCAGCCAAGGTTGTGCGCCTCGCAGTTCAAGATGCAGTCTCCATCGCCTCGATGCTGATCACCACCGAGGTGGTGATCGCTGACAAACCTGAGCCTCCTGCCGCTGAGGGAGCAGGAGGAGGCGACCCGATGGGTGGTATGGGCGGCATGGGTGGAATGGGTGGTATGGGCGGCATGGGCGGCATGGGCATGCCCGGGATGATGTGATGCCCTCCAGGCCTGCTCCAACAGGGATTCAGCCCAAACCGGATCAGGCCTGCATCAAAGCTTCAGCAACTGCTTGCAATAGCTGGACACCTGCAGGTCAACACCGGTGATGGCCGTTCCCACCACCACGACATCAGCGCCTTCCTGCAGAGCTTCACGCCCAATCCCCGCTGAGCTGATTCCCCCTTCACAGATCAGCAAGCGATCAGGAGGCAAGCGACTTCGCAGTGATTTCAGCAATTCCAGGCCGGGAGGTCTAAACATCTCCGTTTCTTCTGTGTAGCCATACAAGGTTGTGCCAACCCAATCACAGCCAAGTTCGGCGGCGCGGATACCATTTTCAACGCTGTCCACATCTGCCATCACGGCAGCGCCAAGCTGCTCACGCGTTCGCGTCAACAGCTCGGTGAGGTTGCTGCCATCAGGGCGTGCTCGCGCTGTTGCATCGAGAGCAACAACATCTGCACCGGCTGCCCAGACAGCCCTGATCTCATCCCATCGCGGCGTGATGTAGACGGAACTGTCCGCAAAGGTTCGCTTCCAGAGGCCAATGATCAAAGCCTCGGGGCAGCGGCGCCTGACAGCACCGATATGTTCCGGACTCTCAAGGCGTACACCAACGGCACCATTGATCAGACTGGCTTCTGCCATGGCCGCGATCACATCCGGGTGACGCATCGGTGATCCAGGCGGAGCCTGAACAGACACAATCAACCCCCCTCTCAGCTGTTCTGCTGCCGGAAGAGCCATTGCTGATCAGGACGCCTTAGTGAGCGCATCATCAGTGGCAGGCAACCAGCGGCGCAGATGCTTGATCGATGGTGGTGGTGGTGGTGAAGCGACGCCCTGATCCAAGCAGGCCTGGCCCTGCCCAAGCTTGTCCAGGGGAGGGGTTTCATCGTTGCTCAAAGTGCTGCTCACCTCATCAAGGCAACCTTTGAAAAAGGTTGCGACCCTCCCCAAGGTCTTTGCTGGAACAACCAAGTTGTCTGCGGCTACACCTTCTGAGATTGGCTCAGATTGAGCAATTTGTTCCACAGGGAACGGCTCCTCCTCCACTGCGATCGGCTCAACAACAGCGACAGGCTTCTCCTCCACTGCGATCGGCTCAACAACAGCGACAGGCTCCTCCTCCACTGCGATCAGCTCAACAACAGCGACAGGCTCCTCCTCCACTGCGATCGGCTCAACAACAGCAGCAGGCTCCTCTTCTTGCAGGGAAGGCAGGGTGGCAACTCCGTATCGATGCACCCACTGCACCTGAAGCAACGTCATCAGGCGTTGATCGTCAAGCTGCTGAGCCAGGGTCATCTGTCGCTGCAGCTCAACCTGGCGAGGCGAGGGGGAAAGGAAGGCGGAGTTGTTCACAGGATCAGGCGAGTTTGCGGTTCAACAGAGGACGAATCATCAGGAACAAGCCCACTGAGAGTGCCAGCAAAACCGTCAGACAGCCATAGCCGCTGACAGCGCCATAAGGAGCGTCAATCAAAACGGCGCTGAGGTCGAGTGGGCCCGTATAGGCAGCACGGATGGGTTCAATTGCGAAGGTAAGAGGATTCAGTGCTGCTAGCCAGCCCAACCAGCCCGGCATGAAGGAGAGGGGCGCCAGGGCGGTGCTGGCGAACAACAGCGGCAGGTTGGTCACGAAGATCACCGCAATCAGCTCGATATGACCTGGCAGGGCAAAGGCAAGGCCGAGGCTGAGGGCTGTGATGGCGATCACCAGTAGAAACAGGGTCACGATCACAAGCAACAAACCGGCAGCACCTGGCCATCCATAACCCAGGATCGATGCCATGGCCATGATGGCAAGACTCTGGGCAAGGCTGAGGGAGGTGATGTAGATCACCGAAGCAAGCACGATCGAACTTCTGCTGCGCAGAGGGGCCACCAGCAAACGATTGAGAAACCCGAATTCCCGATCGAACATCACCGGCAGACCTGCATTAAGCGCACCACTGAAGGCGGTGAACACGATCACACCGGCACCCAGGAAGCGCCCGTAGCTGCCTCCACCGGGAAGCAATCCTTCTGGAGCCTTGGCGAACAGCGCTCCGAAGAGAACCAACCAGATCAGCGGCTGCAGGATGCCGGCAATCAGTGTGGAAGGTCGCCGCATCAACTGCAGGAATAAACGACGCGTCAGTGCAAATGTTTCCTGAGCCAGATCAGCCAGAGGACCCTGCTCAGCGGAACGGGGCGTCAGAGCGGCTTGAGGACTGGTCATCGAGTTTCAGAACAACGGAATCGAGGAGATGGCGGCAAGGAATCGGAACGGAACGAAGACAGATCGATTGACGAGCAACCCTGAAAGCAGTTGGGGAGTCACCCCATAGCTTGCTTGCGTTCCTGCTTGGTATCACGTTGCCCGGCAACTGCAAGTTCGGCATCCATCAGGGTTCTGCCAGTGGCCTGCAGATACACATCATCGAGGCTGGGACGGCTCTGGGCGAGGGCGAAAACAGGCAACTCGGCCCCACCGAGCTTGGTTCGCAGCCTGGTAAGAACAGCTTCCCCCTCAACAACAAGATTCAGGGAGAACCCCTGAGCCCTGTTCACCACAACCTGGCTCACCCCTTCCACCTGCTCCAGCAACTGACGGACCTGCTCAGCTTCAACTTCGTCACTGAACTCCCGCACCCGCAGCGTCACCCGATCACCACCGAGCTGGCGTTTGAGTTGCTCCGGCGTGCCCTCGGCAATCACAAGACCGTCATCGATGATCGCAATGCGATCGGCGAGGGCCTCAACTTCTTCGAGATAATGGCTGCTGAGCAGAACCGTGGTCCCCTGGGACTTCAGCTCCCGCAGCAACTGCCAGATCGCAGCGCGACTCTCTATATCCAGACCCACAGTGGGCTCATCGAGAACCAGCAACTGTGGTTGATGCAGCAGACCCGAGGCGAGATCCAGGCGACGTCTCATCCCTCCCGAATAGCTGCCGCAACGTCGGTCGATCCACTCATCCATACCAAGACGCCTGTTCAGTTCGGCGATGCGTTCGTCCCTGTCCCGCCGATGCAGGTGATAAAGATCTCCCTGCAGTTCAAGCAGTTCACGGCCTGTGAGAATCTTGTCGACGGCCACCTCCTGGGCGACATAGCCAATCTGCTGACGCACACCGCGAGGATCCCTTAATGCATCGATTCCAACCACGCTGACAGTTCCTGAATCAGGCGCCAGAAGTGTGCAGAGAATCCTCAGGGTGGTGGTTTTACCGGAACCATTGGGTCCGAGAAGGCCATAAAGGCAACCACATGGAACGTTGAGGGTGAGACCCTTGAGAGCCTGCACAGACCCATAGGACTTTTCTAGTTTCTGCAGTTCGATCAATGCCATCGCCTCGACTCCTGAGAAGTGAGATAAAACCCAACTAGCCCATCACGATAATGAACATCAACGAAATTTGAAGGGATCGATCTGATCACCCGATGGAAAGGCTGGTGCTCAACTGCAGCAGAAGATCCCAGCTTTGGTTATTGAACTCCACCGCAACTGGAAAACGACTCACCACCAACAACAGACAGATGCCGAACATATAGAGGATTGACCAACGGAAAAGGCCTTTGGCTCGATCAAGATTCTCAGGATCTGCTGACAACCTCCGCACCATCTGAAGGAGTCGACCGTTGAAGGGAAGCAGCAGCAAGCCGTAGAAAAGTCCACCCTCCGGCAACGCCAGCACACCGAGGCCGCTGAGCAGAATCGTCGCCCAGCCATAGCGCTCAATGGCTCTGACGGTCACCGTCGGCCCCTTCACCACAGGCAACATCGGAATGCCAACCGACCGGTAGTCGTCTTTCAGCAACAGGGCCAGTGCCCAGAAATGTGCGGGGGTCCAGACCATCACCAGAGCAAAAAGCCACCAGCTACTCAGCCCCACATGGCCAGTGGCAGCCGCAGCGCCGACCAGCGGAGGGATCGCTCCAGCAACACCACCAATAACGATGTTCTGAGGTGTACGAGGCTTTAGCAAAGCCGTGTAGAGCAGCACATAGCTACAAAGTCCAAGCAGTGACAATGCCGCTGCGAGGCAATTCACACCACTGACCAGCAGGGCCGCTGCTGCCAGGGTGCAGGAGATGGCTCCAGCGAAGGCAGCCGTTGGCGAGAGGCGGCCGGAGGGAAGCGCCCTGGCACTGGTGCGCTGCATCCGGCCATCAAGATCCTGTTCCCACAGACAGTTGAGAACGCCTGCAGCGGCTGCTGCCAGTGCCCCACCACCGAGGGTGCATACCAAGCGAGGCGAAGACAGGGGCCAACCGTCGCTGAGGGCCATCCCGCCGATGGTGGTGGCCAGCAGCAGAGGGATCAGCCGAGGTTTGGCCACCTCGAGCCATGGAGGCAGCTTGATCCGTTTACGGGAGGGAACCAGCTGATCTCTGGTCAACTCGGACTGAGGGATGACCGATGTTGAACTAACCATGACATTGCTCCAGAGCTGAATCTTCAATCAACAAAGACAGGGGAAGAGGCTCGGCCTCAGGGGTGCGAAAGGTGAGAGCGGAGATCAGTGCGACCAGAATTGCCGCCACCAACTGATGGGAAACAGTCACCGCCGGCTGGGAGAGACCGAGGCGGAGGGTGAAAACACCAAGAGTGATCTGAAAGATAACCAGCCCGATCGCTGCCAGCAGAAACGGCCACTGCCGCCGGGGCCATCCACCGATCACCAATGCGGTGAGGGCGAAGGCGATGACCGTGCAGGCCACAGGGGTCGCCGTGAGTCGATGCCAGTTGAGCCACTGGCAGGCCTCACCTCCAGCCAGACATCTCTGGGCAGCCCATGACGTGGCCATGCGTGCTCCCAGCAGGCATTGACCCACAACGGCAATCAGTGCCGTGCCCCCCATAAGCCGCCACCAGAGAGGTGACGCCCCTCCAGGTGAGGCCAGTAAACGCTGAGCAAGAGCACTGACCATGGCCACCAGCGTCAGGGCCAGTGCCAGGTGAGCAGTGACAATTCCTGATGGCAGAAGCTGAAGAACGGTGAGGGCGCCAAGGCCACCCTGAAGCACAACCATCAGCACCAAAACAGCACTGAACCAGGGCAACCAGGCTGGCAGCCTCGAACGCCAGACAACGGCCGCTGCCAGTTGCACCAACAGCGCCATGCCAACAACAAAGGCATCAAGACGATGGAACCACTCAAGAAAAACCTGAAGATTCATCTGCCGACCCGGCAGAAAGCTGCCGAAACAGAGAGGCCAATCCGGGCAAGCAAGGCCAGCCTCCATCACCCTTGTCGCACCACCGATCACAACAAGGGCAATCAATGCCACAACAAGATGAGCAGAAAGCTGGGCCAGACGCCACCGAATCGTTGTCAAGGACGAAGCGGTCAAAGGATCAACTCCATCCTTAGGCATTGGGACCGATTCATTTGACCGTAGCGATCAGATCAATCACTTCTAGCTGTGTGGACTAATGAAACAGAACTGGAACGGTTTAGATCGTCTAACCCTGACAAAGAAAAAGCAAAAAAAGCAGGCCTTATTGCCAGTTTTTTGCTGCTACCAGGGACCTGAGGTCCGAATGCAGCACGATTTAACAATCACTACATTGTATTGTGGAGCAATTTAAATAGGCTGAAAAATGATTGGTTTCGGCTAGTGCAGATTCCTTCGGCCATCCTCACGCTGGTTCTGGGCATGGCCCTGATGCTGGTTGGACTATGGATAGGTCAGAACGTCAATTTCCTCCCTCTGGACGCCAGTGCAAATGCACCCATTTACGACGAGTTTTTCCGGTTTCTCTTCAGCATTGGGGCGATTTTATTCCTCGGTATTGTTGGACTGGTCATTTTCAGTTTGATCAGATTCCGCCGCCGGCCAGGGCAACTTGGAGACGGAATTCCCCTGGAGGGCAATCTTCCTCTTGAAATCTTCTGGACCGCAGTTCCAGCAATTCTCGTTCTGTTCGTAGGCCTCTACAGCTACGACATCTATGACCGGATGGGTGGGATGACTCCCCTCAGCGGGTCTGGTCATGACCATTCAGCGATGGCGAGTGAGGAACGGGTCTGGGGTGGAATCAGCTCCGCCAAAGAAGATGCATCGACCCCGGCGGGCATTACCCAGGGACCGATCGAGGTCACTGCAATGCAATTCGCCTTCCTGTTCC
>MPLX02173552.1_pt1 | contig 62079 bp, 49 predicted proteins | sample 1617341 | NCBI WGS metagenome assembly MPLX02 (sample SAMN05944804, study PRJNA350692) | marine metagenome | biome: marine; feature: ODZ; material: water; isolation source: 120 m water sample filtered on 0.2 um supor filter | place: Pacific Ocean | collected 2012-04-08 | depth 120m m | reverse complement strand
CACTCTCTCCCGCTGTCCCGTCATCGTTATCGTCCAGGCCATTACCATCTTCCCAGTTGGCGGGAAGGCCGTCCCCGTCCCCGTCGACCAAATTCTCTTCCTCCACCTCAATCGCGAAAGCGTAGGTGCGGGGAAGGTTGGCGTGCCCGAAGCTGTCGAGGGTGTTCCCGACTCCACCCGCCTCGTCAAAGTTGCCGCTGTTGGCGTGGTCGGTATTCCCGAAGCTCGTATCGGTCAGGATGCTGTTCTGGACGCCGGTGGCATTGGTGTTCTGGACGCCTGCCGCCACTGTCGCACCCCCTATTGGAATAGTGAAGGTGTCGTCCGCCCCTCCGAAGGGCACCCCGATCTGCACGCCGGGCTCCGTATCAATGGTATCACCGAAGGCCAGGACCGTGTGATTGGCCGGGCCATTGACGACCGTGAGAAAGGGGAAGACCGGTTGAGTCACACCCTGTGTAGCCGAGTCCGGAGCCGCATTGTATTCCCAGCTCGCGGCACGGTAGGTCCCCTCCGGAAGGAAGACCGTATTGGTGATGTTGATGTTCTGGCGCATCTGGTTGTTGCCACCGTTGGACTGGGTGTCCTGGACGCCGTTGAGAGCGGTTCCGAATCCTATCTTGATCGCTCCGACGTCGCTCACTAGTGCGACTGCGAGACAGGTGGTGAGGAGAGTTTGTTTCTTGGACATGGAGAATAAGATCATTACAGAAACCACTGGCAAAACCGGGTTACTGACAGGTTAAATACAAAAGGGGCGACCATTGATCTGGCCACCCCTGGAATGAAATCGATGTTTGTTTCCCGCGCGGCCACCGACTTACCGGCGGCGGCGAAGCAGGAAGAATCCACTGAAACCGAGGAGCGCAAGGCTGGAAGGCTCGGGGATCAACTCAACCTCGACCGAAAAGGCATAGGTGCGGGGAAGGTTGGCGTGCCCGAAGCTATCGAGAGTGTTTCCGACTCCGCCCGCCTCGTCAAAATTGCCGCTGTTGGCGTGATCGGTTCGACCGAAGCTCGTATCGGTCAGGATGCTGTTCTGGACCCCAGTCGCATTGGTGTTCTGGACTCCTGCCGCAATCGTTGTTGCCTGGGTAAGGGTGAAGACATTGTTCGCCCCACCAAAGGCCACCCCACTCTGGACGCCCGGCTCGGTATCGATCGTCGACCCGTATGCAAGCACCGTGTGATTAGCAGGACCGTTCACGGCGGTAAGGAAGGGGAAGACCGGTTGCGTGACGCTACCATTCCCGGAGTCTGCCCCGGCAAGGTAATCCCATGAGGTAGCCTGATAGGTTCCAGGCTGAAGCACTACCGTGTTGGTAATGTTGATGTTCTGACGCATCTGGTTGTTGCCCCCGTTGGACTGGGTATCCTGGACACCGGTCAATCCGGTTCCGAAACCAACCGTAACGGCACCAGCGCTCCCAGCGAGAGCCATGGCAAAACAAGTAGTGAGCAGGGTCTTATGTGTCATAATAGGCAACAGGTGCTTTAGCGTCATGAGAAAAGCGATTTTGGGACCCGATGAAAAGGATTTATTTCCGTGCAAGGTCCCTGCATCCCGCCATAAGTGCCTCCGCGGTCCGATTTCCGCCCCCATCAGGCGATGAACCGATTTGCCGCCACTGCCCTCGCCCTGCCCTTCCTCCTGCCCGCATGCCGGGATTCAGGGCAAAATACGGCCTCCCCCGGGGCCTCCCCCGGGAAAAGCGAAACACCAGACGAATTGCTTCGGGTCACTGCCCATCCGACCATCCGAACCGAGCGACCGGCATCCATGGAAACTTCGTCGTTCCTGATAAACAACACGTCGGAACTGCCGATCAGGACAACCGCCCGTCACACCGCCGCCGACCGGGAAGCGGCCAATTTGAGTGCTCAGGCAGCCGGATGGGATTCCGAGACCCGCGCCAGCCTTGCAATGCGACAACTGGTAAAACTGGCCGATCGCATGACCGAAGGCGCCCTCGCGCCCCTGCTTGCGGATGACTTCTCGTGCTCTTCCCTGATCCCCGTCGATCTTCAAGAGATCACCCTGCCCGGTGGCATCCGCATCATCAGGGGCTCCAACTTCCAATCAACGGCAGAAGGTCTCTTCACCGAACTCTCCGGACTGCGTAAACGCGTCGGCAGCCAAGAGCAATCCGCTCTCAGCTTCAAACCGGTGGGGATTGAAACCGGTGCCACCGGAGAGAACTTCACCACCGAAGTCCTGGTCGAGGTGGCGGCCCTGGAGAGGGCGTCCCAGATCGACGCCACCTGGCGTTGTTCCTGGACTGGGGAGGAAGAGCCAAGGCTGACCAGTCTCACCGTGACCAGGTTCCGCGAGCTCCACGCGCCGGATCCTCTTTTCGCGGATGCCACCCGGAGCGCCTTCCGCCAGACTCCCTCCTTCGCGCAACAGATGATGTCCGGGATCGGGTCCTGGTCCCAACGCCTGACGAGGGTTGATGACATGGCGCTCACGGGCCACCACGGAGTGGCGGTGGGCGACATCAACGGAGATGGCCGCGACGACCTCTATGCCTGCGACGGCGGCGGCCTGCCCAACCGCCTCTATCTTCAGCAGGCCGACGGCACCGTCCGCGACCACTCCGCAGAGGCGCAGGTCGACTTCCTGGAAGACTCCCGCAGTGCACTGATCATTGATCTGGACAACGATGGTGACCAGGACCTCGTAGTGGGCACCGTTGCCCTCGTCCTCTTCCTGGAAAATGATGGCGCGGGAGTGTTCACCCTGCGCGGAGGCCACCCGGGATCGCCCGGTCCCTACTCCATGGCGGCCGCCGACTACGATAATGACGGTGACCTCGACATCTACGTGACCGGTTATGGCCAGCACCGTGACGGAGCAGGGGCCCGGGGCTTCGAGGCCACCGCTCCCATCCCCTACCACGACGCCAACAACGGCGGGCGCAATCTCCTCCTCGCCAATCATGGACAATTTCGTTTCTCCGACGTGACCGCCCGGACCGGACTTGATCAAAACAACACCCGTTGGTCTTTCGCCGCAGCCTGGGAGGACTACGATCACGATGGGGACAGTGATCTCTACGTGGTCAATGACTTCGGAAGAAACAACCTTTACCGCAACGAGGGTGGCACCTTCCGCGACATCGCAGCGGAGGCAGGGGTGGAAGACATGGCGGGAGGAATGTCGGCGGCCTGGGGTGACGCCAACGGAGATGGCAAACCGGATCTCTACGTCGGCAACATGTTCTCGGCGGCCGGCAACCGCGTCACCTACCAGCGTCGATTCCAGGACGCTCGTAGCGCCGGAGACAGTGCCGCCCTCCAACGCATGGCCCGGGGAAACAGTCTCTTCCATCAGAAAGCGGACGGGACGTTCCGGGACGTCAGCGAGGACTCCGGGGTCACCATGGGGCGCTGGGCCTGGAGTTCCGGATTCGTCGATCTGAACAATGATGGCTGGCAGGATCTGGTGGTCAGCAACGGCTACCTTTCCAGCCCTCGCACCGAAGATCTCTGAAGTTTCTTCTGGCGGCAGGTCGTGTCGCCCTCCCCGGTCAACGCACAGGATCAGAAGGGTGTTGACCGCTACACCGCCTCCTGGGCCGCCCTCATGCAACAGGTCCGCAGGGGAGCCTCCTGGAGCGGATACGAGCGCAACTGCTCCTTCCTCAACACCGGCGGCAGGTTTGTGGGTGCCTCGCACGTGAGCGGCCTCGATTTCCCGGACGATGGACGCGGACTGGCCGTCACGGACTGGGACCAGGACGGCGACCTCGATCTCTGGTTCAGCAATCGCACCGCCCCGCGCCTGCGCCTCATGCTCAATCAATCCTCCCGGCACCGCCCCGCACGGCATGTCGCCTTCCGGCTCGTGGGAAGCGAGTGCAACCGCGATGCGATTGGAGCGGTGGTCGAACTTCACCTGAAGCACTCCGGGGAACCGGTCCCGCGTCTGGTGCGTTCCGTCCGTGCGGGAAACCTCTTCCTCTCGCAGTCGAGCAAGTGGATTCATTTCGGAGTGCCCGAGAACGCCACCGTGACGTCCGTTTCGGTCCTCTGGCCGGGTGGGGCGCGCAGCAGCTGTTCCGGGATCACAGTCGGTCAGCGATATCTCCTTCGTCAGGGTGAACCTTCCGCACAACCGGAATCCGGCGATCATCCACGCCGGGTGAACCTGGCCCCCACCCCGCTGGCCACCGTAACCACTTCCCCCGGACAGGGCTCACTGGTCCTGCCCGCCCCCATCCGGTTGCCCCTCTCTTCCTATCACCACCCCGGTGGCTCCGAAGTTGCCCTCCCTCTCGTGGAAGCCGCCCGCCTTATCCTCTTCTGGTCAGCCCACTGTCCCCACTGCCGGGAGGAACTCCAACGACTGGCCACGAATCCGCCCGGGGTGAACGTCCTGGCCCTCTGTGTCGACGGCAGAACGAAGCCAGCGCGCGAGGTCGCCCGGTCGACTCTTTCCGGGATCGGGTACACCGCTGCCTGGGGAATGGTGGGAGCCGCCGACCTCGAACGCCTGCACCTTCTCCAGGAGTCCCTCTTCGATTCCACGCCCCCTTTTGCTGTTCCCTTCTCTCTTCTGGTCCGACCGGACAACGAGATCGTGGCCATCTACCGGGGCGCCCTTTCGCTTCCGGTTCTCGCCCACGACGTCCGGCATGTGGTCCCCGCGCCGGACCTGCAACTGCGGAATCTCGCCCCGCCCTTCCCCGGTCGCTGGTTCACCACCCCCGCCGGCCCTGCCTTCCTTCCCCTTCTCGTGGCCCGGCGCAACCTGGCCCGCTATCCGGAAGAAGCCCTCCGCTATCTCCAGCAGGCAGCGGAAGATTCCGTCGGGAACGAGAGAACCGATCTCATGACCGAGCTGGGACGTCGGCACTACCTCCTGGCCGACAAATTCGCAACCAGTCAACTTTTTGAGAAATCGGACCACCACTATCAGAAATCCCTGACCGCCGTTCCCCACAACTCATCCGTGCACAACGACTTCGGCGCGTCCCTGGCACGAAGGGGAAAACTACAGGAAGGCGCGCAGCACTTCCGGGAAGCACTCCGCCTGAAACCCGACTTCCCCCTCGCCAGAGAGAACCTGACCAAGGTGGAAGGACTGCTGAAACAAGCGGATGAAAAATGAGACCGTCAGGCTCTTGTGATGGACACCCGCCAGAACGCAAAAGCGGGCATTCTGGCGAGGAAACCACCGATCCTGCTACCCCGGCTGCGACTCCTGAAAAATGACAGGAACCCTCTCCCTCCTTCAGGAAACTCCACCCCGGTCCCCACCGAGAAATCACTATTGATCGAACGAGCTATCGCGTAGCGTCATTGCACTCCCGTCCCGCTCATCATCCTCTCGAACAATGAAGCTCGCTCTCATCGTCCTGCCTGTCCTCGTTCTTGCCGGTTCAACCCCTGCGTCCGCCCGCGAAGCCAAGGAACTGGACAACGACATCAACTACGACGACCGGAAAACCCCGCACTACGATCTGCCTCCTCTTCTCGTCACTGCGCAGGGCCGGGAAATAACCACCGCCAAGGAGTGGCACAGCATTCGCCGTCCCGAGATTCTCTCCCTCTTCAGCAACCTGGTCTATGGAAGCATTCCCCAGCCATCCACCCCCCTGAAGGTCGAATTCGAGGTGTCCGAAACCGACCCCGGTTTCATGAAGGGACGCGCCACCCGGAAAGACATCAAAATTCATCTCAGCAACAAGAGCGGACGCATGTCGATGCATGTCCTTGTATTCATACCGAACAAGGCGACCGGACCTGTTCCATGCTTCCTCAAACACAGCTTCCACAACACGAGGGGAGATGATTTTGACGCTGCGATTCTCCGCCCCGGAAAACTGAAGAACGGCTGGCCCCTGGGAGAATTCCTTGATCGCGGCTATGGTTTTTGTGCGGTCTACCATGAGGACCTCATCCGCCACAACGAGGTCGAGTTTCTCCACAGCATCCACAAGCTCTTCTACCCGGAGGGGCAGAGCTTCCCCAAGGCGCATGAATGGGGTGTCATTTCCACCTGCGCATGGGGAGCCATGCGGGCAATGGACTACCTCGAAACCGATCAGGACATCGACCACACCCGCGTGGCGGTGATGGGCCACTCCAAGATGGGGAAGACCGCTCTCTGGACTGCGGCCCAGGATGAACGTTTCGCCCTGGCGATATCCGCCCAGTCAGGTTGTGCGGGAGCGGCTCTCTGGCGCCGCAAGTCTGGCGAAACACTCAAGAAGATGGTCACCCGCTTTCCCTACTGGCTCTGCCGCAACGCGGGGAAGTTCGTTGAACAGGAAGACGATCTTCCCGTGGACCAGCATATGCTCCTGGCCTGCATCGCGCCCCGTCCCGTCTACGTGCACAGCAGCGTGAAAGACACCTGGGCCGACCCCCGGGGCGAATACCTCTCCGCCTACCACGCAGGGGAAGTCTACCGTCTCCTGGGCCAGAAAACGCTCCTGACGGAAGAAGGTTCTCCGCCCGTAGGCAAAGCCTTCATAGAAAGCCAGATCGGTTACCACCTCCGGGACGGCGGGCATTCCATCGAAAAATACGATTGGGAGCGCTTCCTGGAATTCGCGGATTTCCATCTGAAGCCAAAGGATCCCTGAGTCCGGAAGGGGCAAAAATTCCCGCAAGGAACCCTGGTCTCCAGCAACCATTTCATGCCAGGACACAACCTCCCCGTTCTGGCCAGTTGCAGCACTCAATCCCTGGCGCCTCATGGGGAGAGAATCGGTTGCTGAGGAAGCGCTCCGGCCGACCCCGGAGAGAGCCCACCCCTGCAGTCTAAGGGCAACGAGTGTCGCCCATGGCGCTCAAGCCTCTTATTCACATTCCCTAATGGGCATTGCCACGCCCAAAGCACAATGGGGGAAGCGAATTTAACTTCCTTCACTGAGCCAGATAATCCTTGCCATTAGCTGACATTGCCCGACCATCCGCAGCGCCGAATGGATGCGATTTTGGCTTTGGAAGACGGACGCGTATTTCGCGGCGAGGGATTCGGGCACTCCGGCACTTCGACGGGCGAGGCCTGCTTCAACACCTCCATGACGGGCTATCAGGAGATCCTCACCGATCCAAGCTACCGGGGACAGATCGTGGCCATGACTTATCCCCTCATCGGCAATTATGGCGTCAACCCGGAGGACTCCGAATCGCGACAACCCCATGTAAGAGGCTTCGTGGTGGGAGAACTCTGTCGCACGCCCTCCAACTTCCGCTCCCAGCAGACGCTACAGGATTACCTGAGCGAGCATGAGATCATCGGCATCGAGGGAATAGACACCCGTGCCCTCACCAAACACCTGCGCTCTATCGGAGCGATGCGGGCCTGCCTCACAACCGAACTGGAGGAGGACGAAGCGATCGAAGCCGCCAAGGCCTCGCCTCCCATGACAGGATCAGACTTTGTCAAGGAAGTCACCACCTCCAAGCCCTTCACCTGGGAGGGCGAATCCCGCAGATGGACTGTCCCCAACCCCTCCCATGGACAGGACGACCACTACCACCAACTTCCGGCACCGCTTCGCCGCATCGTCGCTTATGACTTCGGAGTAAAGTTCAACATCCTGCGACAACTCCGTCAGCACGGTTTTGAAGTCCAGGTGGTGGGCGCTGGCACCTCCGCCAGCGAGGTCCTCAAGCTTGATCCTGATGGAATCTTCCTGTCCAACGGACCCGGTGACCCGGAAGCACTCGACTATATCCATGCCGAGATCAGGGAACTCATTGGGAAAAAACCGATCTTCGGCATCTGTCTCGGCCACCAGATCCTCACCCACGCCTTTGGCGGGAAGACCTTCAAACTGAAATTCGGGCATCGCGGTGGAAACCAGCCAGTCAAGGATCTCCGCAGCGGGAGGGTTTCCATCACCTCGCAGAACCACGGCTTCGCTACTGATGGGGAATCCCTCCCCTCCCACGTGGAGATCACTCATGTCAATCTCAACGATGAAACCGTGGAAGGCATTCGCTCGACCGCCGATCCCGTCTTCTCCGTGCAGTATCACCCCGAGGCTGCTCCCGGCCCGCATGATGCCTCCTACTTCTTCCAGGAGTTCGCCGACCTCATCGATGCGACGAAGTGAACGATCCCGGCTTCAGTTACCAGGCACCAGGAGACCTCCACTGATAACCGCAAAGCGACAACTCATTCATGAATACGATCGTTAACGGACTCCAATGGGGTGACGAAGGCAAAGGCAAGATTGTCGACTACCTGACAGAGAGTGCCGACTTCGTTGTCCGCGGCCAGGGAGGCAACAATGCAGGACACACCGTCATTGTCGGCGAGAACAAATACATCCTCCACCTCGTGCCTTCCGGCATCCTCTGGCCCGGAAAGCAGAATGTGATTGGCAATGGGGTGGTCCTCGATCCCGTCGGCCTGGCGCAGGAGATCTCCACTCTGGAAGGTCAGGGTGTCACTATCAGTCCGGACAACCTCCTCATTTCCGACCGCGCCCATGTCGTCCTCCCCTATCATCGCGATCTTGATGCCGCCCAGGAACAGGCCCGGGGCAAGTTCGCGATCGGAACCACCCGCCGCGGGATCGGTCCAGCTTACTCCGACAAGGCCACCCGCAATGGCCTCCGCCTCGCTGACCTCCTCGACCCCGAGATGGCTCGTGAACTCGTCTCCGTGCGCCTGGAGGATGCCAATCAGTTCCTCGGCCTGCACAATATGGATTCGCACGATCCGTCGGCGGTCCTGGCGGCGGTGGAAGACGCGCTGGAGCGCCTCCGTCCACATGTCACCAATACCATTCCAATCCTTCACCAGGCCTGGAAGGCGGGCCGGAACATCGTCTTCGAGGGGGCCCAGGGAACATTCCTCGATGTCGATTTCGGAACCTATCCCTTCGTTACTTCCTCCAATACCACCTCGGGTGGAGCCTGTACCGGAACCGGCCTCCCCCCTGTGGCCATCGATCGGGTGGTCGGGGTGTGCAAGGCCTACACAACCCGGGTGGGTGAAGGCGCCCATATCACTGAGAACCAGGAATTCTCCGATTACCTGCACGGTCTTGGCCGGGAGTTCGGGGCCACTACCGGACGCAAGCGGCGTTGCGGCTGGTTGGACTGCGTTCTCCTGCGGTTCGCCTGCATGGTGAACGGTGTCACCGACCTCGCTGTCACCAACTTGGACGGACTGGATGAACGGGAGGAGATCAGGGTCTGCACGGCTTATGATCTCGACGGCATCGAGCACTCCTTTCCGCCAGCACAACGCGACGCCTGGGAGCGGGCCAAGCCGGTCTACGAATCCCATCCCGGCTGGATGTCTGACACATCCGGATGCCGGAACTGGGATGATCTCCCCGGAAACGCCCGGAATTACCTGGACCGCCTGTCCGAGCTGGCTGGTGCGCCAGTCAGGTATGTCGGCATCGGGCCGGACCGGGAACAGACCATTCTCCTCTAGCAAATTCCCGGCATCTCATGGAGAATTCGTCCGGCGCCCGAAGGAATGTGCACACCCTTTCGGGCCAGACCGACGTTCTTTCATCATGCCAGAGATGAACTCCCATGTTCCGCAGCATGTCGCCATCATCATGGATGGCAACGGTCGCTGGGCCCGTGAGAGAGGCTTGCCCCGTCGTGAGGGACATCGTGCTGGAGCAGAGTCCGTCCGCGAGGTGGTGGAAACCTGCAAGGAACTGGGAATCAGGTTTCTCACCCTTTACGCCTTTTCTTCTGAGAACTGGAACCGGCCCAAGACGGAGATCAAGGCCCTCATGTCACTGCTCAAAGGATTCCTCAAGAAGAAGACTCCGGAGATGCAGAAACAGGGAGTACGTCTCCATGCGATTGGACGACTGGAGGAACTGCCGGACGATTGCCGGGCAGAGCTTGAGCAGGCTATTGCGCATACTTCCTCCAACACCGATCTCGATCTCATCCTGGCACTCTCCTACGGCGCCCGCGAGGAGATCGTCGACGCCTGCCAACAACTGGCCCGCGAAGCAGCGACTGGCGACCTCGACCCCGAGAGCATCGACAACAACGCCATCACACAACGCCTTTACACGGCCGGGATCCCCGATCCCGACTTGCTCATCCGCACCTCCGGTGAACACCGTATCTCCAACTTTCTCCTCTGGCAGATCAGCTACGCCGAGATCGTGATCACCCGTAAGTACTGGCCGGACTTCAGGGAAGCCGACCTTCACCAGGCGGTAGCCGAATATGCTCGTCGCCATCGACGCTTTGGTGCTATCTGATCGGCCTCGGCCCCCGGCCTCAACGATAATCACTCATGGCCACCGCTACCAAGGAGCAGACTATTCTGCTGGTCGACGAAGACCTCGACTTTCTCGACTGGGCCACCAAGCACCTTGTAGCCAAAGGCGTTCAAATCCTTCGCTGTGACAACAGCGAAAACGCAGTCAAGATCGCTGATAAAACCGACCTTGATCTGGTGATTTCGGACATTCAGGTGCAGCCCTTTGACGGGCTTGAACTCCTCTCCCGGATTCGGGCGAAGAACAGTAACGCGGTCGTGGTGCTAACCGCGGGATTCCCCACCACCTCCCAGATCATTGAGGCAACCCGACGGGGGGCCCGGGATGTCCTTCGCAAGGAGTCCCTCCCTTTCGAGTTGCGTCCCGTGGTTGAAGCCGCCCTCCAGAACTCGGAGCAACGAAGACAGGCCGAGGACAGCGTTCCCAGCCTCCCCGCTGCTGACGGCCCCGTGAAAATGATTGGGATTTCCCGTCCGCTCCAGGAAGTCTTCAAGATCGTGGGGCGGGTGTCCCAGACCGACGCTCCCGTCCTCATTACGGGGGAAAGTGGAACCGGCAAGGAACTGGTCGCGCGTGCCGTCCACGAATACAACCCACGCCGCCAGGGGGACATGGTCGCCATAAACTGTGGCGCCATCCCCGAGAACCTTCTTGAGAGCGAACTCTTTGGTCACGAGAAAGGCGCTTTCACCGGAGCGGTGGCAAGGCGCACGGGACGTTTCGAGCAATGTGATGGCGGAACCCTCTTCCTTGATGAGATCGGCGACATGCCTGCCTCCGTCCAGGTGAAACTCCTGCGTATTCTGCAGGAGGGCACGTTTTCGCGAGTAGGGAGCAACGAGATTCTCAGTAGTGATGTCCGGATCGTGGCAGCCACCAACAAGGATCTTGCGGTGGAAGTATCTCAGGGCAACTTCCGGGAGGATCTCTACTATCGTCTCAACGTGGTCGAAATCGACCTGCCTCCCCTTCGAAACCGACCGGAGGACATTCCACTCCTGGCAGAATTTTTCCTGCAACGCCTGGCCCGTAAGCAGGGCATGGCTCGCATGCGCTTGAGCGGTGAAGCGGTGGAGACCCTTCAAAAGCACCGCTGGCCGGGCAATGTGAGGGAACTGGAAAACACCATCGCGCGTGCCTGTGCCCTCTCCACCAGTGATCTTCTTCTCCCGGAAGACATACCCTTTGCCCGTAGTCCATTTTCTCACAACGAAAAGCTCAGCTCCGCTTTCGAATTACTCCTTTCACTGGTTCCTCAACCGGAGGAGGGCCTGCTCGAATGGTTCAGGGCTGAGTTTTGCCGACGCGTCTTCGAGCAGAGCGACAGTGACCTGAAAGAGTGCGCACGCCGCCTCGGGATCACCCAACCCGAACTCCGGGACATCCTCGGCACGGAGTAACAATCCGCGATTTTACTCCCCCTCGTGACCGTCCTCGACCACCCCCTCATCGCCGACCGCGTGACGCGTCTGCGGGACAAGGATTGCAGCTGTGAGCAATTCCGTCTCCTGCTCCATAATATCGCCTACCTGATGGTTCCCCAGGTCACTGCCCAACTGGACACCATCCCCACCCCCGTCCAAACGCCTCTTGAGGACACGGAAGGCCGACGCCTCGCCCGTCCCCTCATAATCGTTCCAGTCCTGCGGGCCGGCCTCAGTCTGGCAGAAGGTTTTCTCGAACTCATCCCCGAGGCGATCGTGGCCCATATCGGATTGCGCCGAAACCACGAGACCCTTGAGCCCGAGGTCTACTACCCGAATGCTCCGGTTGATTTTTCTGACTCCGACACGATCGTCCTCGACCCCATGCTGGCCACCGGTGGAAGCGCTATCGAAACGGTGCGACTTCTCAAGGAACAGGGTGCTTCCCGCCTGCGCTTTGCCTGCGTGATTGCTGCACCTGAAGGAGGGGAAGCCTTCCGGTCTGCCCATCCTGATGTGCCGGTCTACACGGCCGCCCTCGATCGCTGTCTCAACGAGCAAGGCTATATCTGCCCCGGACTGGGCGATGCCGGTGACCGCTCGTTCGGCACGATCTGATCCGCTCTGGCAATCGGCGTCCAATGCGCTATACTGCTGCCGTGCCTCGTCCCGCCGTCCTGCTCCTCGCGCTGGCCCTGTGTCCACCCTTGCTCCCGGCACAAGAGGATACCGGCCTGCAGGAGAACGCGTCCTACCAAAAGGGCCTCGCAGCCCTGGCCGATCACCTCCCTGATCTGGCCGTTGCCCCCCTTGAAACCGCCCTCCGCGATTTCGCCGGCAATGCCGCCGCACGGAACACCATCCAACTCAAACTTGGCGAAGCCCTGGTGCGAGCCGGCAGGGTGGAAAAGGAAGCAGTCGCCTCCCATGGCCGCGGCACCGCCGCCCTGAAACACCTTGAGGCAGCCACCGAATCCGGACACGAAGAGGCTCTCTTCTGGTCAGCCCAGGCCCGCATCCTGCGCGCCGAACTCGGCCAGGCGGCCGCGCTCTTCTCGCACCTGGAGAAGGCCAAGGACTCCGAACTGCGCAACCGCAGCCTTCTCTCCCATGCCCACATCCTGGTAGCACTCGGCGAACCGGCACAGGCAAGCGCTCTCCTCAGCACCTTTCAATCCGCAGACCAGAGCCATCTTTCGCAGGAAGCGCGTCTTCTGCGTGCCACTGTTCTCATCGCGCAGGACAAACTTTCGGAGGCAGACGAACTCCTCTCCGGGAGCCTCGAACCCTCTGATCGACCGCAGCAGATCCACATGCGCTACCTTCGCGCCCAGCTCATCGCACGTAACGACAAGGAGAAAGCCATCCCATCATTTCAGGCTATCGTGGAAGACCCGAAGCCCGTGCCGTCCCTCCTTCTGCACAGCGCCCAGATCTCACTGGCAGAGTGCCTGCATCAAACCGGGAAATCCGAGGATGCCATTGAGACCCTTATCACCCTGCTCGACACCCACCCCCGCACAACTCTCCTTGAGGCAGCCTTCCATCGCCTTCTTGACTGGGCCTCCACCGAATCACTCAGAAAGCGTGTTGATGAACAACTCCTCCTATGGGTCAATTTCTCCGCACCAAGAGACACCCCGCCCAAACCTGATGGAGGCGAAATCATCGTCTCTCCGACAACCGCGGCCCGGACTGGATTTGCGCTCTACCATCACGCCCTCTCTCTCGCCCGGAAAAACGACACGAACTCCAACAAACGGGCCGAGAGCCTCCTCGCATGGCTTGGTGCGAACATGCCTCGTCATCCATTCTGTTCACGTGCTCTGCTGGAAACCGCCAAACTCCAGATTGCCGACCAACGCAAGGAGGAGGCCATTCTCACTCTTGCGCAGTTGGAGAAATCGGCCTCCTCGACCCTCCTCCGGGAAGAAGCCGGACGACTGGCGGCCAGACTTAATTTCGAAAAAGGCGATTTCACCTCCGCTGCTGCCGCTTTTCTCCGCGTCCGCTCATCACTCCCGGCCGCCGAAGAGGATGTGAGCGCAGTCAATGCCGGAATCAGCCTGCTGCGATCAGGCGACGGGGCGGGATTCAGAAACCTGATTGAATCCCTCGACGCCTCGGAGACACTTGCAACCCTCCTCCTTGAGCGCGCTCTTCACCAGGCTGCCAGGGAATCCGGAGACGCCCGCCCGAGCCTGGAACGCTTCCTGCGGGACCGCCCGAAACACCCTCGGATACCTGAAGCACGCCTCGCCATCGCCGAAGAGTACCTGCGCCTGGAACCCACCAAGGCTTCTGCCCACCGCCAGATCATGGAAGAGCTCAGATCCCTGCGGGCGATTCCCCTGAGCTTCCAACTTGATCTGCGTCGACTGCTTGTGCACCTGCGAACAGCCAGCCTGACCAGCAAATGGGAACCCGCCATCACTGCCTCCAGGGAATTCCTGCGCAAGCACAAGCCGAATCGCGTGAGCACGCCTGTCCGGCTCAAATTGGCGGAGGCTTATTTCCACAATGGCAACCTGAGTGATGCTCAGGCCAGGTTTCAGGAAATCGCCGCCGCCACCGACGACCCCGTGATTGCGGAAACCGCACTCTATTACGCTGCCTGCGCTGCCTTGAAGCTCAATGCGGGCAACTCCGGCAAGGAAGCGGAGAACCTGCTGCGACAGGTGATGGATGGCGAGGGGGCTCTTGCCACCGATGCCCGACTTCTTCTTGCCCACAGCCAGATTGACCGCCAGCCCAGGGAAGCCATCTCCAACCTGCAAACTCTCATCGAAACCGAAAACCCGGCCCAACTTGATGCCCGGATGCTCACCGCCGATGCTCACCGGGAACTGGGTGAACCCGGAGACCTGCAGACCGCTCTCAGGATCTATGACCAGGTTCTCGCCCAACCCGACCTGACTTACCCCCTCAGCAATCGCCTCTTCTGGCTCAAGGGACAGGTCTACGAAGAACTTGGTGAATCGCGCCCGGCACTCGATGCCTACTACCACGTCGTAAGGCGGGACAACCTGCCCGATGGCGAGGAACCCACCGAGTGGTATTACTTTTCGCGCTGTGCTTTTGACGCAGTAGAGATCCTTGAACAAGGCACCCTTCCCCGGTGGGCCGCTTCGGCGGCAATCCTTCGCATAGTTGAGCATAGCGGAAGTCCCTGGCGGAAGGAAGCAGGCCGCCGCCGGGCCGACATCCAGCTTGAGCATCAACTCTACCAGGGCGAGTGACCTTGTCTGGCCCTGCGGCGCGATAAACGCACTCGACAGCGCCCTCCTGGAAAGCAAGTTTCACCCGCATGCCGAAGCCAAAACTGTTCATTCCCGGACCGGTCGACATCTCACCGGCCACCTATGAGGCGATGTGCGCCCCGATGATCGGCCACCGGGGTCCCGATTTTGAAGAGCTTTATTCTTCCATTCAACCGGGCCTGCAGCAGATCGCCTGTACCACCAGGCCTGTCTTTCTCTCAACCTCCTCCGCCTGGGGCGTGATGGAAGGAGCCATCCGAAACCTGGTCCAACAGAAGGTCCTGAACCTCTGTTGCGGCGCTTTTTCCGACAAGTGGTTTGATGTCGCCCAACGCTGCGGCAAGAAGGCCGAAAAGATACAGGTCGAGTGGGGAACCCCACTCGATCCGGATTCTGTCCGTAGCAGACTGGCCGAGGGAGGGTTCGATGCCGTCACTCTGGTCCACAACGAGACTTCAACCGGGGTAATGAACCCTCTGGCCGAAATTGCGGACGTGGTGAACGAATTCGACGACGTCCTCCTCATCGTCGACAGCGTCAGCTCCTTCAGCGCTGTTCCTATCGCTACGGACCAACTGGGCATCGACCTGCTTCTTGCCGGCGTGCAGAAAGCCATGGCCCTGCCTCCCGGACTGTCCGTCTTCGTCGCCTCCGAAGCTGCCCTCGCTCGAGCGGAGTCAACTCCCGACCGGGGATACTATTTCGATTTCCTGGAGTTCGCCCGGAACCACGGCAAGAACAACACACCCTCCACCCCGTCCATCTCCCTCCTTCAGGGACTTGATGCCATGGTTGCCTCCATCCTCAAGGAAGGCCTTCCGAACCGCTACCAGCGCCACGCTGAGAACAATGCCCTCGTTCATCAGTGGGTGGAAGAACGCGGTTTCGCACATTTCGCCCCCGAGGGTTACCGCTCCAGGACACTCACCGCGGTCGCCAACAATCAGGAAATCGACGTTCCGGCATTCGTGAAGACGGTGCGCGAAAAGCACAACTTCCTCATTAATGGCGGCTACGGGAAAATCAAGGGCAGGACCTTCCGCCTGAGCAACATGGGCAACGAGACACCCGAAAGCATGAAAGAGCTCCTGGCCGCGCTCGACGACGTGCTTCCGGAGTTTGTCTAATCGCGGGCGACTCCAGCTGCAAGACGCCGCAGACTGAGTTGAATACCTCCGCGAGGCGGAAGAGTCCCCCGGCCGAACAACCAAGGCGCCCTGACTCCATCAGGGATTCATCGCCTCTTCGATCTCCTCGACTTCAACGGGGAAGTTCTCGAACAAATTCTTGTTCCCGTCCCGCCCGATCAGGATATTGTCCTCAAGGCGGACCCCAAGACTCTCCTCCCGGATATAGATTCCCGGTTCCACTGTGAAGACCATGCCCTCCTTCACAGGCTCGTAGGCGTTGCCCACATCATGAACGTCCAGTCCCAGGTGGTGACCAATCCCGTGCATGTAGTATTTTTTCACCAGATGCCGATCCTCCGGATCCTGCTCCTTTGCCTCTTCTGCGCTTATCAGACCGAGCGAGATTAACTCAGCCTCCATCAACTCAATGGTGTGATCGCGCCATTCCTGTTGAGTGACCCCTGGCCGAAGGAAATCCGCAGAACCCCGCTGCACTTTGAGGACTGAATTATAGACATCCCGCTGCCGGTTCGTAAATCGGCCGTTGACCGGAACCGTCCGGGTCATATCAGCATTCCAGTTTGCCCATTCCGCACCTACATCCATGAGAACCATCTCTCCATCCTGACAGATCGTATTATTCTCCACATAATGCAACACGCAGGCATTCTTCCCCGAACCCACGATTGGCGGATAGGCAAAACCCTTCGAACGATTGCGCACGAACTCGTGCAAATATTCCGCCTCGATTTCCCACTCCCCGACACCCGGCTTGATGAAGCCCAGGGCACGACGAAAACCGGCCTCAGTGAGGTCGATGGCCTTCTGCAACTGCTTGATTTCCTCCGCGTCCTTGATCACCCGGATCTGGTCCATGAGCGGAGCCAGTCGCTGATAATCATGGAGGGGATAACGGGCCTGGCATTCCCTGATGAAACGCACGTTGCGCGTCTCCACAACCACCTCGGCCCGGAGATGCTCGTTGGTTGCGAGATAAACTGACCGGGCCTGAGGCATCAACCGGTGGAAGTGTGCCTCGAAACTGTTGGTCCAGTTCACCTGCTTGATCCCGGAAACTCCAACGGCCTGGCCCTTGGTCAGCTTTTCCCCCTCCCAGATTGAAATAAGCTCGCTCGTTTCCCGCACAAAAAGGATCTCACGGTCCTTTTCCTCCTCTGCATCCGGAAAGAGAATCACCACCGTCTCCTCCTGGTCCACACCCGAAAGATAGTAGAGATCCCTGTTCTGAACGAAGGGCAGCACTCCATCTGCATTGGTCGGCATTATATCATTGGCATGAATAACAACCATTGAGCCCGGCCCCAGCAACTCCGCCAGTCTGGCGCGGTTCCGGACAAACAGCTCCTTATCAATCTCCTCGGATCTCATACTGCAACTACCTAGCCGATCAGCTCTCCGCTGTCTAGCCACCTGACCACCCAAGCTTGCCGCGCAGGGTCTCGTAGTAACTGCGACCCGGAAGTCGGACGAGCTGAAGCGGCGGCGATCCTTTCTCAATCCGCACCACACTTCCCTCCCCGAGTCGAAGGACATCCCGACCGTCCACCGTGAACAGGATCGCCTCCGAATGCGCACCGTCTGCGACCACCTCGATCACCGAGCTGTCCTCCAGCACCAGCGACCGGTCGCTTAGACTGTGGGGGCAGATCGGAGTGATCACGAAGACCCCTGCCTGCTCGCCAATCAGTGGTCCGCCCGCCGCCAGGGAATAAGCTGTCGATCCCGTAGGAGTTGCCACAATCAATCCGTCAGCCCGGTAGTTATTGAGGAGTTCGCCATTCACCCGGGCCTCCAGCGAGATGAGTCGTCCCGTAGCTCCGCGCATGAGAACAACCTCGTTGAGCGCCATGAACCTGTGCTCCACCCCGGACTGGTCCTCCATGGACACCTGCAGCACCACCCGCTCGACGACCTCCTGTTCGCCTCTCGCCAGCACTTCCGCAAATTCGTCCACATCACCCGCCGTGCAGGCTGTCAGGAATCCCAGAGTCCCGATATTCACTCCCGCCACCGGAACCTCGCAACTCCCCATTCTGTGCACGGTATCCAGGAGGGTGCCATCACCACCCAGGGAAATCACGAGTTGGGCTCCCTCCCATGATCGTTCCACACCCTCCGCCCCGATCAATTCGGCACTTTCCTTCTGGAGCACGGCTTCAATGCCCCGTGCCTCCAGCGCATCGCGCACCTGCCGCAGAGCCGGGGGGGCCTGCACATTCCGGGGATGGGCAACTATGGCAACTTTCACGCCCTCTCTCTAGCGTCCGCCAGACTCCTTCGCAATCCTTCGAACCCTGACCTGCTCAGGATTGCCTCCCGGAATCCGGACCCAAATCGTAAACACTCCTTTTCAGGCGAATTCCCACTGGGAGGAGCATCTCTGCTGGACCCCTCCGAGGTTCGCCGGTATATACCCGGGCCATGATTCTGCGACTGACTATCCTCCTCGCTGCCCTCGGCCTCCTTGCCAGCTGCTGCTGTATGGGCTGATCCGGAAACCCGAGCGCGCCGATTGTTTGCGATTTCTCTCGCACTCTCTCCGGTTTGCGATTAGGTGAACACACACCGCCCGCGTCGGCAGGACCTGAATTGAGGCTTTTTACCTGATGGCTTCGGCCCTACGGACAAGCACCCGACAGGAATCACGTTGAACGGGTTGGAGCATTCCTAAGCAAAGATGAAACTCTACGTGGGCAATTTGCCCTTCTCTGCAACCGAAGACGAGATCCGTTCCCTCTTCGAAAACTTCGGCGGGGCCGTGGATCTCCATATCCCCCTTGACCGTGAAACCGGGCGCCCGCGTGGGTTTGCCTTTGTAACACTGAGCAGCCGCGAACACGGCGAAGCCGCGATCGGCAGCCTCGACGGCAATGACATGGATGGGCGCGCCCTCCGTATCAGTGAGGCTCAGGAACGCGCTCCCCGTAGTGGCGGTGGCGGTGGCGGTGGAGGCGGCGGCTACGGCGGCGGCGGTGACCGGAGAGGCGGCGGCGGTGACCGTCGTGGTGGCGGAGGTGACCGTCGTAGTGGCGGAGGCAGCCGAAAAGGTCGCGGAAAGCCCGACGGCTTCGGAGACGGGTTTTAGCAACCCCAGGGACAAGTCCGGGCCATTCAATGCCCGGCAATTAACGATTTGAACATTGCAAGCGCGTCGCTTGTAGACGTTCATGGCGGTGGGCATGCAACCCATTTCCACTGATCCACAACAACTCTCCGAACGAATCGCCCAGGCCAGTCAATGGGTGGGCACCATAAAGGAGGAGATTGCGCGTGTCCTCGTAGGCCAGGAGGAACTGGTCGATCGGCTTCTGATTGGCCTGATCTGCAGCGGTCACATCCTGCTGGAGGGCATGCCCGGTCTCGCAAAAACTCTGTCTGTCAAGGCCCTGGCAGGCACACTCAACCTGGCTTTCGCCCGACTGCAGTTCACTCCCGACCTTCTCCCTGCCGACCTGGTCGGCACCATGATCTACAATCCGGATCAACGCACCTTCGCTCCCAAGCTCGGCCCTATCTTTGCCAACATCATCCTCGCCGATGAAATCAACCGTGCGCCAGCCAAGGTGCAAAGCGCGCTCCTTGAAGCAATGCAGGAACGACAGGTCACCCTCGGAGATAAAAGTTACCCGCTCCCCGCTCCCTTCCTCGTTCTGGCCACCCAGAACCCAATCGATCAGGAAGGCACCTACCAGCTTCCCGAAGCGCAACTCGATCGCTTTCTCCTGAAAGTGGAGGTCACCTACCCGGACAAGGAGGAGGAACTGCTCATCATGGATCGCATGGCCTCAACGACTCCCTCCGAGAGCACCCGCCAGGTCGTCGATCCCTCCACCATTGAAGCAGGACGCGCGGTCATCGATCAGATCTATATCGACCCGGCCATCCGCGAGTACATCGTGGATCTCGTCAATGCCACGCGCTATCCGGCCAAGGTCGACACCGGCCTCAAACCCCTCCTGCGTGCTGGCGCCTCTCCGCGCGCCTCCATCAATCTCATCCTCGCCTGCCGGGCGAAAGCCTTCATGGAAGGTCGCTCCTTCGTGACGCCCCAGGATGTCAAGTTCCTTGCACGTGACATCCTGCGCCACCGGGTGCTGCTCTCCTACGAAGCCGAGGCAGAGGACTTGAGTGCCGACATGATCATTGAACGCATCCTCTCCAAGGTTCCCGTGCCGTAACAGGATCAACCGTTCTCAGTTATTGGTTGTCAGCCGAATCACGCCCTCTCCATCTGACAACTGAAAACCGACAACCCGATTTCTCTCCCCATGACTGATCCCGCTACTGTTGAAGAAACCATGAAGCGGGTGCGGCATCTTGAGATCCGGGCCAGGCGACTCGTCCGGGAAGCATTTGCCGGCGAATACCACTCCTCCTTCAAGGGGCAGGGACTGGATTTCAGTGAGTTCCGCGAGTACCAGCATGGCGATGAAGTCCGCTTTCTTGACTGGAATGTGACGGCCCGGATGGGCGTGCCCTACATCCGCACCTTTCGAGAGGAACGGGAACTTTCCGTGATTCTCGCGGTGGACGTCTCAGGTTCAACCCTCTTCGGCAGCCACCATCTCAGCAAGCGGGAACTCGCCGCCGAACTCACTGCCATCCTGGGTTTCAGTGCGCGGGAAAATGGAGACAAGACCGGGTTGCTCCTCTTTGCCAACGAGCCCCTCCTCTTCCTTCCGCCCGCCAAGGGCACCAAGCAGATTCTCCGCAGTGTACGGGAGGTGCTCGCCGCCGACCCCGTCCGGGCTCAAACCAACCTGCCCGCTGCCTGCAACTTCCTGGTGCGCTCCGTTCGTCGCCGAGCCCTTGTCTTTCTGATCTCCGACTTCCTGGATACGGACCTGGGCAAACCACTCGCTACCCTGGGCCGCAAGCACGAAACCATCGCCCTCCATCTGACGGATCCTCTTGAGAAGGATCTTCCTGACGTGGGAAAGGTCATCTTCCGGGACCGCGAGACCGGTCACCGCACGATTGTCAATACGTCCAACTCAAATGCCCGCATGGCCTACCGTAAGCTCTCCCGGCGCTACCGCGAAGGCATGCAACGGCAGTTCAAGCGGTTTGGCATCGACCACGCCAGCCTCTCCACCACGACCGACTACCTTCCGGCCCTGCATCACCTCCTGAAACGTCATGCCTCCTCAAACCGCTGACCCCGCAATCCGGGACGAAACTTCTCTCATAAGAGACGACACCTTCTGAATTCAAATCATCCATCATTTCACCGCTTCTGCCCGTCCTCATGTTCGGTCTGCACGACATACCCGATCCTGATCTGCTCCTCCCGGGCATTGCAGTAGCCTGGTGGGGCTGGCTTTTACTCGGGATTCTTCTCACGGGCACAGCCTGTGCTCTGATCCACTTCCTCCCCCGCCACTCTGCTGCCGTTCCCCATTCTGATACCTGCTTCCGGAATTCCTGCGAAGCTCTTGAAACATTCCGCCCTCATCTGGCAAAACTCACCCTGGCGGAAGTCGCCACCGAGACTTCTTTCGTCCTACGGCACTACCTTGTCCTCACCCTCAGGGAACCGGCTCTCTACCAGACGCACGAAGAGTTTCTCCTGCGTTCCGATGCCCTCCAGGACCTTCCCCGTGGCGCCAGAGATCGCCTCGCTCCCCTTCTCTCTGAACTCGCCTCCGCCAAATACGGACCAAGCAGGATAGATCCCTCCGCCAGCGAGCGAATGATCGACGACTCGCTCAGGATTCTCCAGGGCCTCGAATCTACCCGGGAACGTCACATAGCATGAGGGACTTTCTCCAGCACTTTGCCTTCCAGCACCCCTGGTGGCTTCTCAGCCTCCTGCTCATTCCGCCTCTCCTCTTCCTCAGGAATGTCCGGGGTTCCGAATCCGGCATCGATTTCCCTTCTCTCAGCATTCTTTCCTCCATTGGCACGAGACCCCGGGAACTGAGTGGGGCCTTCAGTCCGCTCTTTCTGGCACTGGCTCTTCTTGCCTGCGGCCTCGCAATGGCACGGCCCCAGTGGAGGAATATCCTCACCACCCGTTCTGCCAGCGGCATCGATATCCTTGTCGCCCTCGATGTCTCCGAATCCATGAAGACCGATGACTTCTACGAGGATAATACATCGGGCACATTCCGTCGCAAGAAACAGCGCGTGACGGCAGCCAAGGAAGTAATCGAACGATTCATACAGCAACGTCCCGACGATCGTATCGGTCTGATTGCATTTGGTGCCCGGCCCTACTCAGTCTGTCCCGTTACCCTTGATCATTCCTGGCTCGTAACCCGCCTCAATGAACTCGGAGTCGGAGACCTCGATTCCAACGGCACAGCTATCGGCTCCGCAATCGCGGCCGCCACCACCCGCCTGAATTCCCGGGACGCCAAGAGCAAGGTGGTGGTCCTCGTAACTGACGGCGCCAGCAACTCGGGCCCCCTGAATCCTCTCCAGGCGGCCCGCGCCACCGCTCCCCTCGGGGTGCGGGTCTACACTATTGCGATAGGAACTGCCGAGGGACGCCTTGATCCCGCCAATATAGCACAACCCCGGCAGGAATACGACGCCCCTACCCTGCGCGAAATAGCCCGCATCACGGACGGGGAATTCTTTGAAGCATCCACCATGGAGAGTCTGCGTGAAACCTTTGCCAACATCGACAAACTGGAGAAATCCGATGCCCGCAGTGCCAGCGTAATCGACACCCGGGAACTCTATCTGTGGTTTCTCGGCGCCGCCTTTCTCCTGGCTTTCCTGTCACTCAGTTCCTTCGCCCTTGTTCCGCTCCCTGCTCCATAAGCGCCCATGACGTTCGCCCACCCAGAGTATTTCCTGCTTCTCCTGCTCATCCCCATCATGATCGCGGGCGCCATCCTGACCTCCCGCAGGCAAAGCCGTCAAATGACCCACCTCATCACAGAACGGCTTCGCCCCATTCTCTATCATCCCCGCTCTCCCCGACGCAGGTGGTATGCCCTTACGGCATTCATGCTCGCACTGACTCTCCTCATTCTGGCTCTGGCCTCACCCAGTGCCGGATTCCGGGAACGACCGGAGACCGTGAGAGGTCGGAATATCATGATCGCCATCGACGTCTCCCGGTCGATGTTCGCAGAAGACGTCAACCCCAATCGCTTTCATGCAGCCAAGGCTTCAGCCCTCGAACTTCTCGACCGCTTTCCGCATGACCGCATTGGAATCATCGCTTTCTCCGGAATGGCCTGGGTCCAGTCACCTCTGACCATTGATCATAGTGCCCTTCGTGACACTCTCCAGCAACTCGACTATGCCCGAAACCACGATAATGACTGGATTCCCCGCGATGGTTCAGACCTCGCCACCGCCGTGCGACTCGCGGTCAAGAAGCTCCATAAAACCGGGCAGCAGGACAACACCCTCGTCATCCTGAGTGATGGCGAAACCCATCATGGAGGCATCGAGCAGGCAGCCCACGAGGCAGACCGCGAAGGAGTGACCATCTTCTCCGCCGGTTTCGGCACCGGGCAAGGCACCATGATTCCGGATCCCGCTTCCACCGACGGGCATTTTCACGACCGTGAGGGCACCCTCGTCCTCACCCGTCTGGAAAGCAAACCCCTTTTCCATCTTGCTGACAGCACCGGAGGCGTCTACTCGAAGGGCGCTGGAAGCCATTTTCTCTCCAGGCTGGAAATCGCTATCCAGCATTCCGAACGCTTTGAGATCGAAGGGCGCAGACGTAGGATCGCAACCCCACACTTCCAGTGGTTTCTCGCGCCCTCTATGCTACTTTTCGCCGTGGGAATACTCTTCAATTCCGGTTTCCGCTTCCAACGGGCACGGCACCACCCGTCACTCAAGGCAAACGCTCCCCTTCCTGGCAGGATCTCACCCATCCGCCCCTCCTCGCCCTCGATGTCGGCCCTCGCTCTGGCCGGCCTCTGGTTCGCCTTCGCTTTTCCTGCCGAGGCAGGCCTTCTTCCCCGTAGCGCCGCCGGGCGTGCCCTTGCAAAAGGTGATCACGAACAGGCGTTCAAACTCTTTGAAGACGAGATTCTCAGGGCACGTGGGGAGCGCAAGCCGCGTCTCCAACTGGGCGCCGCTACTGCAGCCTATCGCCTCCGGAAATACCGTGCTGCCTCGCAATCCTACTCAGGAGCACTCCTCTCCCAGAACAGGAGCGTCCAGGAACAGGCTCACTTCGGCCTGGGTAACACACACTACCACGAGGGGCTCCAACTGAAGCATCGCTTGCAAACAGCGGATGCCATCCCCCGCTGCTGGAGAGACTCCATTTTGCACTTCGACGAAGTCCTCCTTCTCAATCCTGACAATCGGGAAGCAGCGGAAAATCGTGATTACGTGAAACGGCAACTGGAAAAATGGCTCGCCGACCAGGAGAAGACCGACGATCACCCTCCTGCCGGTCAACCGAACCCGACCCCGGATCCACCGGAGCGCCCGGAGCAGGAACCGGAACAACCCTCCGAAAAGAACCCCACCAGGAAACCGGACTCCACCCCTGAAGACAACAACGCAACCACTCCCGACAACCGACCATCCCCTCCTGACAAACCCGGCGAGAACAATCCAGAGGATGAGGAAACCAAGTCGCCTGCCACCGACTCGGCCAAGCCCCGACCGGGAGAAAGCTCCAAAGAGTTCGCCCGCCGCATCCTGCGGGACAATGCGGATTTCGAACTGAAACTACTACCGCTGAAGCCACTTGGCGGACGGCGACCCAAGAAAGACTGGTAAGGCGATGCAAGGAAGAGTCTTTCTGCCAGCTTTGGTCATACTGACCTGTGCGCAACCTGTCCACGCAGCTCCTGAACTGAAGGCCTGGCTGGGATCGGCCTACACCGTGCCAGGAGAGGAGACGGAGTTATGGCTGACCGTGACCTCCGATACGAGACCGGCCATGCAACCCGTTGTTCCCGAGACGGAACACATCACCTTCAAGTTTCTCGGTGATCCCATTCTTCCCAACTCCACCCGGGAGCGCACCTACACCTACCGCTATGCCGTCCTCTCCTATAAGGAGGGCCCACATGTCATTCCTCCTTTCTCCATGGAGCACAAGGGCATCACCCTGCGCACCCAGGCCCTCAAACTCCATGTCGCCTCTCTCCCCGACCACGCCTGGTTCGAACAGGATGTTCACGGAGAGAAATACCTGTTCGCCAGTCAGATCTGCCTTCCGGGCAGAACCCGTTTTGAGGGAGAAACCACCCCGGCCGAAGTCAAGGTCTACCTCCCCGCCCGCTTCAAGATCGACAAGGCCACCATTGCTGAACTGGAACACGAGGGAGTGGCCGCCGAACGCTTCGATATCTCGAACCTCATTCCCAGGAATGACATCCTGATCACCACTACGCGACTGAAGCAACAGGACTACCTCGGTGTCGCCTACCGCAGCACCATAACTCCCCTGCACGACGGCATGGTCTCCATCGGACCGGGGCAAGCCCGCCTGACCCTGCAGACGCGTATCTCCCAACGAGGATTTACCAGCACCGTCCCCGTTCCCCTCGATCTCCCGGTGCGGAAGCACGCCTTTACTGCTCGACCATTGCCCGGCCCCGTTCCTGCGGGATTCCGGAATGCGGTAGGCCGCTTCATCCTTGCGGTTCGGGCAGACACCACCGGACTGCGCGAAGAAGAACCCATCTCGATTCAACTCACCGTGACCGGCACTGGAAACCTCGACACCCTGGCCCCACCGGAACTTGCGGGCAATCCCCCTGACTGGAAAAGCTATCCTCCACACCGTCTCCCCAGACAAGGCGCCCGCCACGATGCCAGCGGGGTAACAACCTTCAGCCAGGTCATTCGTCCCAACGGTTCCCAGAAGGTTATCCCGCCGTATCAACTCATCTCCTTCGATCCCGATAGCGAGCAATACATCACCGCCACGACACAACCCATTCCCTTTGATCTTGTTCCCTCCACTCCGGATCTTGGCCTGACACCCTCCGTCCTTCCAGATCTCGACACCCCGGTGGAGGAAATGGAAAGCACGCTCGGCCTGATCAATCCCAGGAAGGATCCCCCCGCCTCCCCTCCGGGTCTCTGGCGCTCATGGCACTTACTCCCTGCTCTCCTCGCCCTTGCTCTTCTTGTCCAGATCATCCGGATTCGCCTCCTGCCCCGCTTTGCCCGACCCACACGTGAACTGGAACTGCAACAGGCACTCACCTCGATCGAACAGGCCGGGACCGGTTCCCGTGACTTCCTGCGAGCGACCGGGGCATTCATCGAACAATGGATTCCCGAGGAATCCCGTGACGAAGAAACTCTGCAACTCCTCGCCCGGCGCGACCATCACTGCTACCAGCGGGAGAGCAACGAACCGGAATTGAAGAACCCCGAACGGCTGGACGTCATCAAACACCTGCGCCGCCGTGCCCTTGAGATCGCCTCGCTTCTTCTTTTCCTCGTTTTACTCGGTCCGGGGGAAGCACGAGCCAATGGAGATGATCCGCCCCCCCGGCAACTCTATCAACAGGCTGAGGCGGCTTGGAACAAGAACGCCTACAACCTCGCCATACACCTCTACCATGAGGCTCATGAGAATGACGCCCTGCCTGCCGATGTCCTCTACAATATCGGGAACTGCTACTTCCGACTCGGTGAACAGGGCTTGGCCACCCTCTATTACCGCCGCGCACTGCACCAGCATCCCGGACACCCTGAGGCGAGCCAGAACCTGCGATTCCTCAAGCGCAAGACCGGTGCAATCACCATGGAGCGCCCCGGATACCAGAAGTGGCTTGAGAAGCTCCCACGCTCACTCTATCCAAACCTCATCGCCGGTGGCCTATGGTTGGTTGTCCTCGCATCCCTCGCCTTCTTTTCCGTGCAAGGATTGCGTCGCCTCCTCCTGACCAGTCTCTCCGTGGGACCGGTCATTGCCCTGGCTGGAGGAGTGTGCCTTCTTCTCTACCCCACCGACATCGAGTTCGCTCCCATCAGTGAGCAGGCCACCATGATCAACAGGGATCCCATCCTGGCCGGCACTGAGGCCGCGACCATCAGTAAAGACGACAAATCCCCCGACGGCAGCCACAAGGTCATTGAGGTGCCGCCGGGAAGCCTCTGTCGCTCCATCGCCACCCGGGGCCCCTGGACCTATGTTGAGCTCGCCAATCATGTCCGCGGCTGGGTTCCCAGCGCCTTCGTCCGCCACATCCTGCCGATTGACGATGACCATCAGGCGGATCTCAGGAAAAACGGCTGACCCGGACCGGAATTGAACCGCCTTCATCCTTAGCAAGGGCGGGAAAATTTCCTAAATATTTCGGAAATGTTAAAATTTTGTTTGACCAACCTATCAAAATTTGAAAAATAATAGCACCCTTACCATGAGAATCCTTGCATTTGCCTTAAGTATCTTCCTTGGTCCGGCCAGTTTTCTTGCCGAGGGCCGTAGCGAACTGGACATCCTCCGGGCCCGTTGTGGCGAGCAGGAACGTCAAATCCGGACTCTGGAGACTGATATCGAGAATCTCCATAGCCAACTCGCCCTCGAACGCCGCCGGGCCCGCGGGGCAGATGCCAGCGCAACGTCAGCCGCCCACCCGAAATCCGTGGAAACCTGTACCGTAAAGACCGGTGATACGCTTTCCTCCATCGCTCGTCGCTACAATACGTCGGTGGACACCCTCATGAAGACCAATGAGATCACCGACCCCACTCGCCTCCGTATCGGTCAGAAACTGACTCTCCCGGAAAAAGCGTCTCCTTCCGAGAACACTGCTATTCCCAAAGCGATCCCGATCCCCGAAAAGGTCGCAACGAATCAAATTCCCCCACCAAGGCCGACATCGAGACCCGCCGCCAAAGTTCCAGCTGATGCGCACAACTACACTGTCGAGCGCGGCGACACTCTCTATGGAATCGCCCGGCGACACAAGATATCGGTTAGCGCCCTCCGTGGCCTCAATCCGGACATTGGCGACCAAATCGTCGTAGGTCAGACAATCACGGTGACAGGCAAGATCGCCACTGTTCGTCCTCCCAGGAACCATCCCATCAGCACCCACAAGCCGAAAGCACAGACACCTCCTCCCACTGCAAAGAGCACCCCCGTCAGGACGGCGGAACCAAAGAAGGCTCCTGCTCCCAAAACGCAGCCTGCCCCCACGGCAAAGAAGCAGACTCCCGCTCCCAAAACAAAGCCCACTCCCACGGTAAAGAAGCAGGCTCCCGCTCCCAAACCAGGTCCTTCCGTCTCCCTGCAGAAGAAAGAGACCAGGCAAAAGGTTTTCATGCCCAAGACCATTTCATCCGTCTTTGTCACCGAGGAGGTCTCCTTTGGCGATTTCGCCAAACGGCATGGCACGACACCGGAGCAACTCAACGCCCTCAACGGTTGGAACTTCAGAAGCAGCCTCGTCCTTGCAAAGGGTTCTGAGATCTACGTCCCCGGCCGCTAAAACCCTTCTCCCCTCAGAAAGAAACCACTTTTCGATTCCTATACGGCAAGGCAGGGCGACGCCCGGTGGATGCTTCGGCACCGCCGGGCGTCATTTGTACCGCCTCAACCCCATCCCCCGGGCATGAGAACCCTCAGAGTCCCCTCTACTCCCCTCCGGGTATATCAACCGCATCCAGATCCGTCCGATCTCCGGACCCTTTTTTCCCCAGCATCCATCTCGCCCCATGCCGAAGGTCTTCCAGCATGACGTATGCCGAGGGCACCAGCACGAGCGTAATGGTGGTGGCAAAAAGGATCCCGAACCCGAGGGAAATCGCCATGGGAACGAGGAACCGCGCCTGCATATCCGTCTCAAGTAATATGGGCATCAACCCCGCAAAGGTCGTAAGCGATGTCAAAAGGATGGCACGGAAGCGCACTCCCCCCGCTTTGACGGCAGCTTCAGACACACTGGCGCAATCCCTCCGGTGACGGTTCACATAATCCACCATCAACAGGCTGTCGTTTACCACCACTCCGGCCAACGCAACGAATCCGCACATCGACATGATGCTCAGTTCCGTGCCCATCACGATGTGACCAAATACGGAGCCTACGATTCCAAATGGAATAACTGACATGATGATGACCGGTTGGAGATACGAACGCAACGGTATGGCCATGAGCACATACATCGCTATCAGGGCAAAAAGAAACCCGATGCCAATCTGACGCACACTCTCAGCTTGATCAGATTGCTCGCCCTCGAATCTGTACTCCACCCCCTGGAAACGACCGGCCAGTTCGGACAGTGCCTCCGACTTGAACCGTTTCACAACATCGTTCGAATTAGCCACGCTGCGATCCACGTCAGCCGTGATACGAATCGCACGCTTCCTTTGCGACCGCCGGATGGTATCCGGTCCCCTGCGTTCCCTCGCCGTCACTACCTGCATGAGCGGGATGTTGCCCTGCGGCGTGCGCAGTTTCATTTGTTCAAAATTTTCAACCGATTCCCGTTCTCCTTCCGGATAGCGCACCATCACCTTCACCTCATCGTAGCCACGCTGCAATCGCTGTACTTCATCGCCGTAAAAAGCCCGGCGCACCTGAGCGGCGACATCTCCCAGACGGAGACCCGCAGCCCGGCCCTCAGCGGTCAAACCCTCGAAAATCAACTCCCGTTTTCCTGGTCGATCGCTATCGGCGATATCAATCACTCCGATATAGCTCTCCAGTTTTTCGCGCAGGAAATCAGCAGCCGCCCGAAGTTCCTTCTGGTCCTTTCCTACCAGGAGCAGGTCAATCGCGTTCCCTCCCCCCGCGGCCTGGGCGATGAAGGTCAATTCGACCGCACTCGGGATACTTTTCACCTGCTCGCGCCAGCGACGCACTATTTCGTTCGATGAAATATCGCGCTCCGCCGATGGGGCCAACTCCATGGTAACCTCCCCGATATTACTGCCAGACCCTGGCCCACCCGCTGCAAATTCGGTAATGAAGGGCTGGATGCCCGCACTGGCCAGCATATGGCGGATAACCGGTTTGCCATCTCTCGTCCTCATGTCCGGGGAATTCGCCAGCTTGAGGGCTTCCTTTTCGATCTTCCGCGTGGCCTCAAGAGAAGACTGGAATGGAATTCCCCGTGGTAATTCGTAACGCGCAATAACCAGGTCGGCCTCCACTTGTGGAAAGAACATGCTCTTGATCCATTTCCCCTTTACCAGTCCCACCGTCAGGCAAAGAGTTGCCAGGAAGATCGAGAGCACGACATAGCGATGTCGCAGGCAGAACTTGAGAAAAGGACTGTAGATCCGGATCACGAACCGCTCGAGTCCGAGCGAGATTTTTCGCTGCAGACGGACCAGAATCCAAACCTTGCGGGCCGGATCGCTTCGTCTCAGCAGGGCAAGGTGAGCCGGCAGGACCAGTTTCGACTGCACCAGCGAGAACATCAGCGTGGGAATCACGATGAGCGGTATGTTTGGCCAGATCTTCCCGCTCACACCACTCAATCCCAACATGGGGGTAAATGCCACCATGGTCGTGAAGACCCCAAAGACGACAACCACTCCCACTTCGTGTGTTCCTTGCCATGCTGCCTCCCTCGGATCCTCCCCATTGCGCATGCGGCGGTAGACGTTCTCGCCCACGATAATGGCATCATCGACCACGATCCCAAGCACGAGAATGAAGGCGAAAAGGGAGATCATGTTGATCGAGATTCCCATATACGGCATGAGCCATATCCCACCGGCAAAGGAAACCGGGATCCCCAACGCTACCAGAAAGGCCAGACTGGGTCGCAGGAACAGCGCCAGAACAAGAAATACGAGAATGAGTCCCCAGGTGCCATTCCGCTTGAGCAGATCGACACGTCCCTTGAGATAAATGCTCGTATCATTCCAGACCTCCAACCTTATCCCCTCTGGAATCTCCGTCCGAGCCTTCTCCAGATACTCTGAAATCGTCTTGCGAATCCTTAACGTGTCCTGATCCCCGGTGCGAAAAACGTTGATGAGGATGGCTTTCCGCCCATCAAAGGAGTTGGTCAGGTCTATCTCCTCAAAACCATCCACCACGCTGGCGATCTCCCGGATTTTAACTGTCGAACCATCCGGTCTCGTGAGCACTACGACTTCCTCGAACTGCCGGGAATCGTCTGGTTTGCCGAGAGCCCGGATGACCACCTCTCCTGCGGAGGTTTGAACTGATCCACCCGGAAGATCAAAGGATGCCTGTCTCACTGCATTGGCAACCTCCTCGATAGTCAGATCAAACTGCCGCAACCTCTCTTCGGAAACTTCAATTGCGATTTCATAGGGGCGCACCGCAGCCAGTCGCACCTTGGTGATCTTCGTTTCCCTTTGAAGGGCGGAGAGAAAAAACGGCCCCGGATTCCTGATGCTGAATTTCGGCTTGCTGGGCTTGAAATCCAGAAGGCCGGTCCGCACATCCTCCGCCACCCGTCGCAGACTGCGCTCGTCGGCGTCTCCCGAGACGGCAATGCTGACTACCTGCGAGGTGATGCGAAGTTCCTCGAGAGCCGGACGCTCCGCCTCCTGCGCGAAGTTATCGATGGCATCCACCTTCGTCTTGATGTCATCCATCACATCCCGCACGTCATAGCCGTTCTCAATCCTGACGGTAACCATGCCCATGCCCTCCGCGGCCACAGAATTGATCTCACGGATTCCGTCCAGGTCTGCGATGGCTTCCTCCACCGGAATGATCACTCCCTCCTCGACATCCTCGGGACTGGCGTTGGGATAAGGCACTCCCACTGATACCGCATCGATCGAGATCTCCGGGAAGATCTCCTTCTTGAGCTGAAACCAAGTATAAAATCCCGCCAGCAGAACCGCCAGCATCAGGAAATTAGCCGCCACGTGATTGCGGCTGAACCAGCGGATAACACCCTTCATTCCTCCCTCTCCCTCTCCTCTCCCTTCTCTTCAGACTCGGTATCGCTCTCCCCTCCCGCGGGTTCCTCTATTGCAATCCGCCTGTTCTGCACCGGGGAATTTGGTGGAGTGATTACGATTTGTGCCCCGGCCGGCACCTCGCCCTTCGCCGATCCCCCCCTTACAATCACCTCCGCTGTCTCCGTGCGAAGCACCTCCACCGGCCGGATATCCAGCCTGCCCTCTTTCGCCAGCAGAACATTATCACCATCAATCATGGCGGAACGCGGCACCCGGACCACCTCGGAAAGAGTCTTCCCGCGGATGAATGCCTGAACGAACATGCCAATGGGTGGAGCGTCACCTCCGTCTGTGCCGAATTCCGCCACCACGTTGATCGATCGAGTGGTTCTCTCTACCATCTCTTCCGAACGAATGATCCGACCGTTCCAATTCACCGTCTTTCCGCCAATCCGGCCGATCGCCTCCACCTCGCCAGTAATCCCGCCGTCCTTCCTCATCAAATACCCGTAGTCCTCGAGGGAGAGAGGTAAGCGCACTTCAACCGCTCCCAGGGAAACCAGGTCAACCAGAGGCATCCCGGGTGTGACAGTTGATCCCACATCGACGTAGGTGCGTTCCAACCGGCAGTCGTAGGGCACACGAATTTCCGTGCGATTCAAATCGCGTTTTGCCTTTTCCAGGGCCGCCTCCGCCGCCGCGATCTTGGCCTTGGCGCTCGCGATCTGCGGTATCCGTTTCACCAGCTCACTGGCCTCTTCCCCGTTCCCGATTTTCAACCAATCGCGCATAGCCTGGGCTTTGCGTGCCTCCTCCATCGTCAGCATCAACCGGGCATCGGCCAGGGTCGCCTCCCCGGCTGCCAGCGCCGCTTCGTAATCCGCCCGGTCAATCTGAAGCAGCAGGTCGCCCCGGCGTTCCGGGCCCCCTCCCTCGAATGTCTCTCCTGTTTCGAACTGGTCGTGAACAAAGGACAATCGGCCTCCCACCTCCGCGCTTACCGCTGTCCGGCGGCGGGGCAGCACCTCGCCCCCGGACTTCAACTTCAGTTCAACTTCAGAGACCACCGCTTTCTCTACCACCACCGTGACCATTCTCATCTTCGGTTCGGAGGTTGGCGCCTCCGGTCCGTTCCTGATCAGAAATCTGGTAATCCCAATCGCTCCGCCGAGAATTGCCACGCAGATCAGCGCCCAGATCCCGGTCCGAACCAGTCGTTCATCGACGAATAGCTTCCTGCTCATCCTGCTACTGTTGTTCTCGCAATTTAAAATCTCCCCCCAGCGAAAGATGAAGGTTTACCCTGTTGTCGAGTCGCATTCGGCGCAGGGAGGCCAACTGAAATGCAGTCTGCACCTGCCGGTCCTGGGCGCTCAGAAGGGTCAGGGCTTCGACTGCCCCATCTGCAAAATCCACGATGGCCGCTTCCGCTGCTTCCCGGGCCGAGCGGGCAGATTCCGCCACCGCCCGTTCCCGCTTGGCAAAATACTCCTCTGCCACGAGCGCCTGCTCGACCTCTCCGAATCCGCGCAGGACGATGCGCTGCAACTCACGCAAGGCGATCTCCTCATCATGACCCGCAATCTTCGCTTCTTGACGGAGGCGGCCTCCGGAAAGCAAAGGCTGGACCAAGCCTCCACTGAGGGACCACACCCCGAACCGACTGTCCAGCACCTCGTGCAGAACATCGGTGCTCGTGCCCCGCCTGCCAGTCAACGAAAAGCTCGGATAGTGCGCCAACCGTGCGGCCTTGAAACGACTTCCGGCCGCGGCGTATCTACGCTCGGCTGCAAGGATATCCGGGCGCCGCAGCAAAAGCTCCGAGGCCAGTCCCGCTGGCGGGGCCGCTGGCGCCTTGGGAAGAACCCGCCGGGAAAGCAGATTTCCCTTCGGATAGCGCCCCACCAGCAATTCCACCTGCCTCAATGCGCGCTCACGTTCAGCCTGCCACCGTGCAAGCGCTGCGCGGGAACCGGCGAGATCCGTTTCCGCCAGGCGCAACTGCGACGCCAGCCCCCCTTCCAGAGCCGCTGTAAAGCGTTCGCGAATCGACCGGGCCGTCTTGTCACGCACCAGGATCGCCGCCTGCGCGAGTCCGATCTGCTCATTGGCTTCCCCCAGTGCGAACCAAGCCTTTGCCAGTTGCGCGGCCAGCGAGGTCCGCGCGGCCCGGTAATCCTGTTCCTGCGCCTGTTTGTCCGCCATCGCTGCCCGCTGGGTAGCACGCAATCGACCCCAGAGATCCAGCTCCCAGTTAACATCCAGCGAAGCCCCGTAAACCTCCGCCGTATTGCTGCCCAGGTTAAGCGGAAAGCCTGGGAAACGCTGCTTCTGCAACTGACCATTGATCTTTCCTGACACCTGCACCTTCCGTGCTGCTCCAGAAAGACGGGCCACTGCTTCCGCCCGACGGACGCGTTCGGCTGCTATCCGAAGATCCGGATTGTTCTTCATTGATTCGTCAACCAGAGCGACCAGCTGAGAGTCCCCAAAGCGCTTGATCCAGTCCTGATCGATCCCCGCCTTCGCAGCCTTGCTCGCAATCCAGCGTTCCGGAGCTCCGGCGGAAATCTTGCCGATACGACTTTCGGGCGGACGCACCGCACAACCTGTCGCAAGGATCACCAGTCCAAGCACTGCCGCCATGGATCTCCTCTCACTCATGACTCTCTTTCGCTGCCTCGATTCCCGCTGCGCAGAACTCAATAATCTCCTCGAAGATTTTCTCAATAGAAGGATTTCCCGCTCTTCCACCTGAGATCTCACGCAAGGTGTCGCCGTGCGTAAGTGTATTGGACATCACTCCAAAGGAGAAATGCATTCGCCAGAGGGCCTCTTCCTCGCTGAGTTGCGGCACCGCCCTGCGCAGGGCGGAGGTGAAGCGGACAGCCATCATCCTGAACAGGGGACGGACGGATTCCGGGAGTCGGTAACCACGCTCTCCAATGAGGCGACCCATGAATTTTCCAAAGAGATCTTCCGACATTTCTCCACTCGTGATGTGGCGCAACACCGGCGAAAGGAAGGCCTTCAGAATCGCCTCTACCGTCAAGGGTTCCTCTCCGCACTTGGCTTCAAAACGATCAAGCAGTTCCAGCCGTTGCTCGTTGATCGGCACCACGTGGCGCTCGATGACGGCATCGATCAACCTTTCCTTGGAGCCAAAATGATAGTTCACCGCAGCAACATTCGCATCCGCCGCCCCGGTAATGTCTCGCAGGGAAACGGTTTCGAAACCCCGCTCCGCAAAAAGCGTTTCAGCAGACCTGAGGACCCTCTCACGAGTGCCCCGGGCATCTTCAAGTGTCTCCGACATCAACTTAAACGAATGTTTAAAACGTGAGTTTCAGCGGTCAACCTAAATTTGGACCCTCAGCGAACTACAGGTTTAACTAACTGTTCTTTTGAGGTTTATGCTATTTATAAAAGAGTGACTTGCCCCCGCCACCCATCTCCCCGCAGGTTGCCGGGGAACCAATTTCCCTCAAAGCAATCCCAACCTCCTTCCAGTTCCACCATGGCGATTGCCTCCGCGGCATGGCCGAACTGGAGAATGAGAGCATCGATCTGGTTGTCACCTCGCCGCCTTACAACCTGGGGATCGACTATCGCAGCTACGACGATACTTCCCCACGTGAAGCCTTTCTCCTCTGGTGCGAAGACTGGGCCGGCGAAATCCTGAGAGTTCTCCGGCCTGACGGCTCCTTCTTTCTGAACCTGGGCGGATCTCCCAGTAACCCGCTCCTGCCCCACCAACTACTCCTTGCGCTGACGGCACCCGATCTCTTCAGGCTCCAGAACACCTTCCACTGGATCAAGTCGATTTCCATCCAGACCCGCAACGACAAAATCATCAGTGCAGGCCACTTCAAGCCGATCAATTCGCAGCGATATGTGAACGACTGCCATGAGTTCGTGTTCCACCTCACCAAGACCGGATCCGTTCCACTCGATCGTCGGTCCGCCGGGGTTCCCTATGCCGACAAGTCGAACATCAAGCGCTGGAAGCACACCAAGGGGTTCGATCGTCGCTGCCGGGGCAACACCTGGTTCATCCCCTACGAAACAATCCGGTCAAGGAAGGATCAGCGACCCCATCCAGCCACCTTCCCACCGGCCCTCGTGGAACAGTGCATCAGGCTCCACGGGCAAGGGTCAGAGACCGTCCTCCTCGACCCCTTCATCGGAATCGGATCGTCTGCCCTGGCCGCACGCAACCAGAACATCGCCACCTGCATTGGTTTTGAGCTCGATGAGCAATACCTTCAGATTGCGCGTGAACGACTGGACAACTCCACCGGCCAGTCGAAGCAGCAGACGGTCATCCCCCTGGAAATGGAGCATGAACCAGAACTTCCTCTCTAACCACTGCCCGTCCCATGGAACACGAGCTTTCTGAGGAATTCGCAGGCGTGGAGTCCATTTTCGTCCGACATCGCAATGTCCTCATGGTCCGCGGCGGATTCCCGCCAATCTACACAGACTACTATCTTCACCTCATGCAGCACGGGTTACGCTATCCTGAGCACCTCGACACTACCCTCAAGGATGCCATGGCCATGCTCACCCTTCATCTGGTCGCGAGACCCTGGGCAGAGACCATCGCCTGGACAGTTAACATCCGTACACCACGGGTAAACCTGTTCACCACCGGTTCCTCCCTCCACCAACAGATCACCGGTCGCTGTTTTACCGAGGATGTCCGTGAAACAGATCGCAACATCTTCTATTCGCAGACCACCGTCCCCGACGAGGAATCGCGGCGCAGTTCGCTGGAGGTCGACTCCACCAATCCCCTTGAATGGACTGAAAATCTCTACCGGTATTCCGAGCAACGACCGGGACGGGCCTTCCGCCTGCCCGACGAGACCTTTGTCCTCCTTGCGGCCCAGCCCGATTATGACGAACAGTGGTTCATGTCCGTCGACACTCCTGACATCGTCCGCCTCGAACAAACTGAGGAAACCAGGCTCCTGGAGACCCGCCGCTTCCGCTGGGATTGTGGCTGCGATTTGAATCGCATCCTTCCAACGCTCGGGATCTGGCGCGACCAGCCTGAGAAACTCTTCCAGGACCAGGAAGAGATCACCATTCAATGTCCCCGCTGCGCCGCTAAATTCGCGGTTACCCGGGACATGATTTGACATCTGCGCCACCTGCCCTATCGCTCCCGCTCATGTCCATCTTCGATGTCCCTCCCAGCCGGCGCGGAACCGGCTCCCTGAAATGGGACAAGCGACCCGAGCTGCAACCCTTCTGGGTTGCGGACATGGATTTCCCTTCCCCACCGGAAGTGATCGAGGCTCTCCACCACCGGGTGGATCACGGCGTCTTCGGCTATGCGGTGCCTCATGATGGCCTCGTCGACTCCATTCTCGACTACCTCGCAAAGCGACACGGGGTATCCATCTCTGCTGATCACCTCGTCCATCTTGGCGGACTTGTGCCCGCCCTCTCCCTCGCAGGCCGGGCATTTGCGGATCCCGGAGACGCCCTCCTCACATGTACGCCCATCTATCCGCCCTTCCTCAGCATTCACCGCGACGCCAGCCTCGAACTCATCACCGTCCCCTACATTCTTGAGAATGGTCAATGGGTGTTCGACTGGGATTCCATGGAAGCAGCGATCACCTCCAAGACAAGGCTCTTCCTTCTCAGTAATCCCCAGAATCCCCTGGGGCGCGTGTTCTCAAAAGAGGAAATCCTCCAGCTTGCCGGGTTCTGTGACCGTCATGATCTCATTCTTGTATCCGATGAGATCCACTGTGATCTCATCCTGGATGAAGAACGCACGCCTCATTTCACGGCCCTCCAGCTTCCGGACGAATACGCCGTCCGAACCATCACGCTCCTCTCCCCCAGTAAAACCTACAACATAGCGGGCATGGGCTATGCCTACGCAGTCATTCCGGATGAACGCCTGCGGCACCGTTTTGCCAGCAGGCGTGGACACACCCTGGCGGAGATCACCTGCCTCGGATACTACTGCGCTGAAGCGGCCTATCGTCACGGTGAACCGTGGCGCCACAAACTGGTTTCCTACCTCCGGTCCAACCGTGATCTCCTCACCACCTTCTGCCGCGAGGAACTCGGCAAGGTGACCATCCCGGACATGGAGGCCACCTACCTCGCCTGGCTCGACTTCCGCCCTGCCGGGATCCCCGAACCAGCCCAGTTCCTCGAAAAGGAGGCAGGCCTTTTCCTCTCGGACGGCCGGCTTTTCGGCGGCCCGGGACATGCCCGCCTTAATTTCGGATGCAGTCGGGCGCTCCTTGAGGAGGCCATCGAGGCCATCCGTAAAACTCTTGGCAAACGGATCTAGTTCTCTTCCTCCTCACTCCTGATGCCGTCCCCGGGCCTCCTGGCCGATCTTTCCCTCACCGGTTCAGCGGAACATTATACCCGCGAACGCGCATGACGGAAACCGCTTTCGTCATCACGCGCAATCTCCATTGCCGCCCAGATATCGATACATGTAGTAGTGCTCGATCTCGGCCTCACAGAATGACCCGCCACGCACCCGAAAGCCTTCCTGCTCATAGAATCTCAGGGCCTGTGTCTGCGCATGAAGGAACACCTGCCTCAACCCCCGGCCACGTGCAGCCTCCACCAACGCTCGCAGCATGCCCGTTCCCACACCCTTCCCGCGGTGGGAACGCAAAACCGCCAAACGTCCAATTTTTCCTTCGGGAGCGAGGCGACCCGTAGCCACCGCCTCACCCTTTTCACCCAGCGCCAGAACATGCAGGCATTTCTCGTCTTTCCCATCCCAGTCGATCTCCGGTGGAACATTCTGTTCATCACCGAAGACTGTATTGCGTATCGTGCAAATCTCAGACTCCGCCTCTGAAAAACTCGTGAGCAAGATCGTCACCCTTCAAGGACCGTGACGGGTGGAAGCTCTCCAGTCAATCGACGACCGCGCCCGGACTCCTCCCCTCTTCACCTCTTCCCAGTCACCCCCCGGAGTGGGATTGACCCATCTAGCCTTCGAGACAATCCCGTTACCCTGCGGTGGATTCAGGGGAAACTGCCGGACTGCCTCGACTCCCTCCTTGCCCCCCTGCCCCTCCTGCCGCATCTTTGGGCCGTGAGATTCCTGGTCCTCCTGACGGTCCTTTTCCCCTTCGCCAGCCTCTCCGCGGCCGTCCGGGAACACGTAATCCTCTGTGGAGGTCCCGCCCTGCGAAAGTGGGAGGATCTTCGCAAGGAGAATGAACAGCACGACCGGTGGTGGGCCAACTTCATCCGCGCCTCTACCCTCCGCATGGCTGAGATCCGGCTCAAGCACGGTAAAGAGTCCAAACTGGTCTGGATCGTCTACCAACCCGGTTATGTCACCCGTGCCCGTGCTGATGGCAAATCCTATCCTGTGTGGATCCAGCAACAGGCAGACAAACGCAATTGCCAGCTCATCTGGGTCGATAGCGGCACCCAGGCCATCGCCGCCATCAATGGCCGTCCTGCCCGTTCCATTTTTACCTTCGACTTTTTCGGACACTCCAATCGCTACGCCTTCATGCTCGACTACAGCAACGATATCATGGCCATCTCAAAGGCTTGGATTCACCAGCGGGATCTGGGCAGGATCAGGAAATCCGTCTTCTCCAGGGGGGCCATCTGCCAGAGCTACGGTTGTCATACCGGGGAGAGCATGAGCAAGGTCTGGCGCCGGAAAGTCGGCACTCGCCTCATCGGCGCGAACGGAAAAACCAACTACAGTGAGGTGGGCCAGGGACGCCTGCCATACGTCACGGGCACGTGGGTCCGCTAATCGAGGCTGAGAACGACCATGCGCTACGCTGACCTTGATATCCTCTACCACCAGCCATTCTTTTCCCTGCTGCAGCAGGCTCGCGGGGTGCATGAAGATCATTGGAGCGATTCCAGCGTCCAGCTCTGCGCCCTGCTCTCAATCAAGACAGGAGGCTGCTCTGAAGATTGCTCCTATTGCGCACAATCAGCCCACTACACCTCTGGGCTGGATACGGAGCGTCTCATGGAAAAGGGACAGGTTCTTGAGCAGGCCCGGGTGGCCAAGGAAAACGGATCCACCCGCTTCTGCATGGGTGCTGCGGGGAAAGGGGTAAGGGTTGGCACTCGTGAATTCGAATCTGTCCTTGAGATCATACGCGACGTGTCCGCCCTTGAGATCGAGGTATGCGTGACCCTGGGGGAACTGGGCGCAGAGGAGGCCGAAGCCCTCCGTCAGGCGGGTGTCACTGCCTACAATCACAACATCGACACCTCCCCTGAGAACTATCCCAACATCGTCACCACCCACGGCTTCCAGGATCGCCTCAACACGATCCGGCATGTGCAGGAGGCCGGCATGTCGGTATGCTGTGGAGGAATCCTCGGCTTGGGAGAGACCGTCGAGGACCGCCTGCGCATGCTGGAAGTGATTTCAGAATTCAACCCTTCACCTGAGAGCATTCCCATCAACACACTCATGCCCATGCCCGGGACTCCCCTGGCCGATGGCAAACCGGTCGACGTATTCGATCTTGCCCGCCTCATAGCTCTCACCCGCATCTCGGTCCCCCGCGCCCGCGTCCGTCTCTCAGCCGGACGCACCTGCCTCTCCGATGAAGCCCAGGCCCTCTGCTTCTTTGCCGGCGCAAACTCAATTTTTTATGGCGACAAACTCCTCACTGCCGCCAACCCGGCGATTCAAAACGACCTTGCCCTCCTGAAGAAACTCGATCTGGAAGCCAAGCCAGCCGACCGCTCCGCTCCTGCTCCCTGCTCAAACCCGGAACGTCCCCTTTCTCCGGCTCCCAAGTAGGCCGTAATAGCGAATGCCCTCCCTCCGTCTCTGCGTCACGGTCGCCACACAGACCATGGAAGTCTGGAGGGGGGATGAACTTCTCAGGACCTATCCGGTCTCCACCTCCAGATTCGGACTGGGCACTGAGGAAGGCAGTTTCAAGACCCCCCTCGGGGCCTTTGAAATCTGCGAAAAACACGGGGGCAAAGAATCCCTGCATACTATTTTCAAGGAACGCAAACCTGCCGGCGAGTGGAGTTCTGATCAGGACCCGGGGGAAGAAGACCTCATCCTCGCCCGCATCCTTCGCCTTCACGGATTGGAGGAAGAAAACGCCAATTCCTATCAGCGCTACATCTATATCCATGGCACAAACCATGAAGACAGGATTGGCACTCCCGCTTCCCACGGTTGTGTCCGCATGAAAAACAGCGATGTAGCCGAACTCTACGACCTCATACCCCTTGGATCCTCCGTCCAGATTTCCAGGATCTGAGGCCTTTCACAGTAAATCCAGGAAGAAGAACTGCTCAAACTTCAGCCTGTCCCGCTCCAAGGGAATCTTCGGGCTGGCTCGCGGCCGTTTTTCGCCACCTCTGCCATTATCTTTCTCAGGTATTGGAAACTCATAATAGAAAACGCCCTCTCGTTCGGGAGGGCGTCTTCCTTGAAAAGGTGATTCTGAGATGAAGTGATTTACTCCTCTGCCTCCTCACTTTCCTCACTTTCCTCACTTTCCTCATCCTCTATCTCACCCACCTCCACAGCGAGGTCGACCCACTCTATGTAGGCCATGGGAGCTGAGTCCGAGAAGCGGGGCCCGAGCTTGACGATCCGGCAGTATCCTCCCTGCCGGTCGCTACAGGCAGGGGCCACATCGGCGAAGAGCTTGCTCACTGCCTCCTTCTGACGAAGGAAGCCTGCCGCCTGTCGCCGGGCATGGAGATCTCCCCGCTTTCCAAGGGTGACCAGTCGCTCGGCCACAGGGCGCAAGGCCTTCGCCTTGGCGAGGGTTGTCCGGATTCTGCGCTCGCGAATCAGGGAACAGGCCAAGCCTGAGAGGAGAGCCCTCCGCTGACTGGAGTTCCGCTGCAATTTCGCGATCTTTTTGCGATGCCTCATGGCAATAACTAAGGGTAGTGATTATTCGTCGATATTCTGAGCAATCAGATCCGCGAGGCCAACCGGGGCTTCGTCTTCCACTCCCAGGCGCGGCGCGGCCACTGATGGCATGGGACCGGTCAGGAGGGTCGGATCGAAGGTCATGCCCAGGCTCAGTCCCAACTCCGAAAGCTTGTCCTTGATCTCGTTGAGGGACTTCTTTCCGAAGTTGCGGTACTTCAGCATTTCAGCCTCGGTCTTCATTGCCAGCTGACCTACAGAAGTGATGTTCGCGTTGTTGAGGCAGTTGGCCGCCCTTACTGAGAGTTCGATCTCGTTCACGCTCATGTTCAGGAGTTTCTTCAGCGCGGCGTTCTCCTCACTTTGCTCGGCCGGTGCCTCCTCGAATTCAACCGCGTCATCGTCATAATTCACGAAGACATCCAGATGATGGCGCAGGATGGCGGACGCATGCAGAAGTGCCTCATGAGGTTCTACGCGCCCGTCGGTCCATACGTCGAATATGATCTTGTCGAAGTCCGTCATCTGGCCGACCCGGGTGTTCTCCACCTCATACTTCACGCGCGTCACTGGAGAGAAGATAGAGTCAATCGCGATCACTCCGATGGGCATTTCCTCCCGCTTGTTTTCGTCACCGGTCCGGAAACCGCGCCCCACCTGCACCTCAAATTCACAGTCAAACTTCACCGCGCGATCGAGTGTACAGATCACCTGGTCCTTGTTGATGACCTCGTAAACATTGTCATCGTCAATATCAGCTGCGGTCACAACCCCGGCCTTTTCCAGCTTGATCGAAAGAACCCGGGGTTCTTTGTCGTGGTGATGAAACTTGATCTTTTTCAGGTTGAGGACGATGTCGGTCACATCCTCCAGCACACCGGGAAGCGTGGAGAACTCGTGCTGCACGCCGGCAATACGCACCGAAGTGATGGCGGCACCCTCCAGGGAAGAGAGCAGGACTCGGCGCAGCGAGTTGCCAATGGTATGACCGAATCCCCTTTCAAAGGGCTCGGCCACAAATTGCGCATAGCTCTCCGTAGCGGTATCCTCGTTCTTGATCAGGCGGTTTGGGACTTCAAACCGGTCGAGCCGAATGGGCTCATTACTGCTTTCGTTTTCAGCAACAGGTGCTTCAGACATGATTTCATGGGGTTGCCGGGTTTCCCTCCGGCGAGATGGCGGTCAGGAATTCTGACTGCCCGGAGGACCTACGGCGGTTGTTAAGTCTCGCGGGCAGGGAATAAAGGACATGTGCCCGGCCAATGCAACCCTTAATTCGGCTCCTCTCAACACCCTCCCAGTCCCTAACAGGTGTGGAGCTTCCATCTAACATTTCCTTCAACTTTTATATTGGCTTGTCTCGTCCGACGGGCCATATGCTCCTTTACGTAGCGACCATGAAATCGAAACGCAACCTCACCCGCTTCACCTACGAGACCACCGCCTTTCAGGGATGGCGCCTCTGCCTGAGCCGGGCGGGAACAACGTTTACCAGGTATTTCAGCGATAAGAAATATGGGGGATCCAAGAAATCGCTCTCCGCTGCCGAGAAGGGTCTCGCCGAATTGATTCAACTGGTGGACAACTCCCGCCGCGTTGACGGCAAACTGAGTCAGGCCACGATCCGGAAGGGCCGCAAACTCCTCGACAAGGCCTGAAGGAAGCGAATCACGCAGAAGTAGCCTCTGTTTTTTCCAGGCCTGCGCCCCTCTATTCCTCCTTCGAATCTTCCGATCCCTCTTCTTCATCGGCACCCTCCGCTCCCTGCGCGGGATTCATCAGATCCTTGATGATCTCACGCAGTTCCTTCGCCGGAATCGCGAACGTCTCACAGCGGTTGGCTCGAGCAATATTCATTCCTATGCACTTCCCCTCAAGGTCCAGGAGAGGACCGCCCACGCTCCGGACTGAAAGAGGCAGATCGGTCTGCAACACGCGGGGGAAATTGCTCCGCCTCTGAGAGACACGGCCACTCATGGCGTCATTACGGGTTTTCTCCTCTTCGAAGATGCTCTCACGCTTCTTCAGTTCCACCTCGCGTTCCTGCTCTTCATCGGCACGTCTTGTCCTGAGCTTGAGTCTGTCTCCCGGTTCCTTCTTCCCGAGAATCTCCTGCAGGTCCTCCATGCTCTTCACCTGGATACCGTCAGCCTCGAGAATGATGTCCCCAGGTTCCAGACCAGCCTCACTCGCTCCGGAATCCTTATGGACCTTGCCTATCGACAGCCCCCCGCTTTCGTCATTGATTTTCAGGGTCACTCCCAGCACCACCGGAGCGCGCCCCCCACCGACCTGGCGCGCGTTGGCACTGATGATTCCGACCCGCACCCGTCGATCACGCCGGGTTGTGGACCCATTGCTCACTACCCAGGTGCCATGCCCCGGTTCAGCTTCCGCCCACTCGACCAGAGGAAGATCCTCCCCCTCCACCTTGAGGAGCACCACGTCCCACTCCACCGTGGTCGCCACCACCTCCACCTTCTTGAAATGCTTCCGGTCGACCCTCACACTGAGTTCCTCAACCTTGTCGATCTCACTGGCTTTGGTCACCAGATAACCGTCTGCGCTGGCCACCACACCATAGGCAACCGACCTCCATCCGTCATAGATCACCGCACTGCTCGCCTGCAGAACCTCGCGAACCGGCTCGAAGGCTTTCCAGGTCTCCTTCCCATTGAGCCTGAACTCCCCCTCGAGTTGGCCAAACTGCTGCTGGGCACTGGAAAGCGAGGCACTGAACCCAACGAGGCTCAGGAGACTACTTCTCACCCAGTTCCACTTCGATTTCCATCTCTTCATCATCTCGCAGGATCTTGAGTTTCACTTTATCTCCCGGCTTGCATTCCTTGATCAAGGCCGAGAAGTGCTCCGCATTTTCGATCTTTCCACCATTCATCTCCACGATCGCATCTCCTTCCTTGAGTCCAGCCATTGCCGCGGGCGTCTTCTCCCCCACCGTTTTCACGATCACTCCACCCTCTTCCCGGTCCTCGGTAGCCACCCCCATGAAAGCGGGTCCGCCTTTCTGAACGAAAGGCCCCTCTCCGATGAATTCGTTCCTGAGCATCTCATCCCAGTTCGCGAGAAACTCCCTCACCGGCACGTGCATGTTCTGCTCCAGACTGGCTCCCACCCGACTGTGAATACCGATCAACCGTCCGTTCATGTCGAAGAGAGGCCCCCCCGAATCGCCCCCGATCAGGTTGCAGTCCGAGTTGATCGTTTCATCCGCCATCCGTACCAGACGGCCGATCCGAACTCCCACTCCGCGCTCCTTCTCGAACCCCCCGGAATGCCCCAGGGCATAAACCCAGTCTCCAAGTGAAGCGGTATCCTTCTTGTCCAGTTCGACGTAGGGATAAGTCCCTTCCTCATCAATCCTGATCATGGCCGCATCTGTCGCAGCCACCAGGCCCTGAGAAGTGGCCTTGTGCTTGGTGCCGTCCTCCATGATAACGGTCATCTTCTTTCCCACGCCTCCGCTCACGTGCGCGGCGGTCAGGATCAAACCCTTCTCGCTGACGATCACACCACTGCCTGAGCCACCTCCCAGATCGATCGAAACCGTAGCCGAACGGGATCCGGGTAGGTTCTTCTGCAGAGCCTCCTGAATCTTCTTGAGATCACGGATATTTTCCGGCACCTCCTTCTGGTTGAAGTAGGGACGGTCCTCTTCCTTCTCTTCGGCCCTGGAGACCAGGTTGCAAACCGCGAACAAGAGAGTGACGAGGACTGCCGACCTTCCAAGGTGCCGGTCGGAATGGGGGAGAGGCTTCATCATCTTTACAGAGGCAAAATAAGTCCCGGATATTGCCACTTCAACGTCCAAGCCCGAAAAAAGACAACCCAACGGCGTGAAACTGGCCCAGGAAACCCCCTAACCTGTAGCCAACGCCAATTGGGCTGTCTAAACCCCCCCAAGGGGGAATCGTTATAGGTTTATGATGGAAGGCTCCTTTGCAAGTACAATTCTGCTCAGCTCAGCGACTGAATTTCAGGGCTTTCTGACCATCTCAAGCAAGATCTCGCGCCCTAACCTGTCAGGATGACTGCGATCAGGTGACGACTCCTCTATGATTCTGAAAGACTCTGTAAACAACTCCCGAAGTTCCAGGAGGTCAACCCGGTAGGGTGGTCCTGGTTCCCCATCTTCCCGCTCCGGAGGATCGAGAAAAAAGACTCCGATCAACCGACCCCCCGGCCCCAGCCAACGAGTCGCAGCCTCAACATACGACCACCGGAGGGAAGGAGCAATCGTGCAGAAGAAGGTATGCTCGAAGAGCATTTCCACATCACAACGGGCAGCGAGGGCTTCATCGAAGAAGTCCCCCTCCAACCAGGTTACTCCTTCCCCATAACGCTCTCGTGCCACCGCAAGCGCACTCGGAGACAAGTCCAGACCGATGGCCCCCATCCCTGCCTCCTGCCACGCCACCGCGTCATGACCCGCTCCGCAACCTGGAACCAGGACCCTGCCTGCACCCCGGGGATCAATCGTTCGCCCCTCCAACAGGGCGAGAAGAGGAGGAGCAGGCCCACCTAGATCCCATGGCATCTCTCCTTTTCGGTATGATTCTTCCCAGTCCATGGGGAAACTTCTGCAACCCTGGCATACTCTACATTCGCTCCAGGTAGTCCGGTACCTGGTCGCGTTGCCGCGACGGCGGGAGATGAGCATTGCTGAACGAGATAACCGCACCCACCCCGGCGGCATGCGGCGCTCCCAGGAGCGGTCCACACTCCACCTCCGGGAAGCGATACTTCCTGCGATGCTGCAGCCACACCCAACCACCCCACCCTGACAGCCCGGCGAGGATCACGCAAAAAGCAAGGAGAATCGCCCGGCCGATCAGCCGGAGATTATCTTCTTCGTTCCCCACAGGGGCAGAAATCACTCGGTTTTCCCTTTCGAGACGACGAGCCTCGCGCGTTGCCGTGGCAACCTTCAACTCCCGTTCGATCCAGTAGAGACGAATCGAGAGTTCAACCAGGAAGTTGTCCAACTGATAGGCCACATCGCTTTTCTCGAATGCTTCCTCCACTGCTGCCCGCAGGGCACGGTCCTGTTCATCCTGTGAAATCACCGCACGGATATCCGAACTCAGATAAAACTGCGAGCGGTCAGGAGCTCCAAGGTGATAGAAGACCAACGCCACCGGACCATGCGTCGTGAACAGGTCCCGGTAAACGGCCTGGATATCGGTGCCCACCGGGAATTCCTGCCTTTGATCGAAAAGATAAACAAACATGTCGATGTTCGACTCACTGGAATGGTAGTGGAGAAAACTCTCCCGATCCCGGAACTCCTGTTGCGACAACAAGTCCTGGGGATCACTCAGATAAATCGGTTCCCCGCTCCCGTCTCCGGGAATCTCCCGGAAGTATTCTGCCATGTGTTCGTCTGAAATCGCGGTCTCGTCTTCCTCTGGCTGCGGCAAATCCTCGACTGGTTCCGGCAGTTCCACCACCGGCGGCTCAATCTTTGCGTCAGGATCGACCGGGACAGGTGCGAAAAAATTCTGGCCCGCCACGATCTCTCCCTTCTTGACCTTCTCATAATCACTCGGACTCCAGACAGGAAGAGCGGGCAACCGGGATGTCCTTACCTTCTCCAGTTCTGCTGCCTTCTCCTCGGGGGACTTCGCCCTGCTCTCCCTGACTTCTACCTCTGCGCCCTTGGCCAATCCCGAAGTTGCGGCGGGAGGTCGCAGCGATTCCTGCCCGGTCAGCGGGGCCCCGGGCAGCACCAAAGATACAAAAATGAAGAGCCCCTTTCTCATACCTGCGTCTTCCTCTGGCTCCTCCGGTGACTGGCCCGGATTCGTTCCAGCATCTTCCCGGTTCCTTCCGTCTTCTCGTGGGACGCCTGGAAAGCTTCCGGGTCGCGCCGAGCCCGGCGGGCCTGCCTGCCCAGGGTCTTGCTGATCTTCCGGATCACCACCTCACTGGCTTTCATCCACTGCCCCTGCAGAAAGTAGGGATGGGCCGCTGACACGGCCTTGAAGGTCGCCTCATCATCGAGGAAGGGCTGGAGGGAGTAGCCATAGGTGATCCCCGCCGACTTCCCCCCAACATCAACGCTCAACAGGATTCCCGCCTCGTTGGGACGGGAAACATCCACGTCCTCGAACGCTCCCCTGTTCAACAGCCAGAAACCGAACTGCCGCAGGCTCGGCAATTCTCTGAAAGTCCCAAAGTAGATCCCGAAGAAGAGCTGGGGAAAGGTGGATTCAAAGTTACGCAACATCCTGAGCAATGCCACCCGCTCTTTCTTCCGCAACACTCCTGCCGCATCAGTCAGGATCCCCAGTCTCACGTCATCTTCACCAAAGACCCGGTCCACATCGGCAATGCTGAATCCGCAGTGTGGACACTGCCGCGCCATCCGGTGAACCCGCTGCACACATCGGGGGCACTTCATGATCTTCTGTCCCGATCGCGCATCACTCCATCAACCACCCCTACCACTCTGCTATCACTCCATACCGGTCAGCGATTTCCGTCAACTCGGAACGCATGGGCCACTCGTCAGCCCTCTCACTGCGCTCGTGACGGTAGCTTGCACCTTTCAGCGGCATGCAGCCCGTGTTATCCCCGGCAACCCGCACCTCCTCTATTTCCTCCGCACTGAGGACAACCTCCGGCAGAGTTCCAAACTCCCTTATCTTGTCCTCGATGGGCCGGGCGTCGGCTCCCCCTTCCTGGATAAAAGTGGGGACCACACTCTTCACAGGCTCCTGGGAGAGATTCCACAGACAAGCGAAATGCAAAAGGGAAAGTCCGTGACGCCTGATGATCGGCTCCATCTCCAAAATCCGCTCATGGCCTTCCTCCACCCAGCCTTCCGGTCTGTAGGACCGGTGATCGCCGGGCTTGAACTCATGTCCGGGCTTCACGTCGCCCTGAAACAATCCTCCATAGTCAACCACTCTGGTCAGGATCTCGACCCCATGTTCCCGGGCTGCTGGCAGGACGAACTGCCCCGGCCACGGCTCCAGCGGATTAATGATAATCATGGCCCATTCGATCAACTCCCCGAAGCGTTCGAAACTGCAGATCAGGTCGAGGACAAAGCCATTGGCCGGACCCGGAGCAACGCCCAGATGTTGTACCATTCCCTCTTCCTTGAGGGCTGCCATTGCCTTCCATACGCCCTCCTGCGTGTATCCCAACTCATCCGGATTGTGCAGGAGGAGAAGGTCAAAGTGATCGGTTCGACTGTTCAGGAGCGACTTCTCGCAAGCCATCCGCAGATAGTCACCGTAGGCTGCGGGCTTACGCAGGCCGGGATCGGTGAAGCGCGGATAGCCACCCGCCCCGGATCGTGCCCCTTCATAAAAATCGTGCCCGATAGTTCCCACCAGACAATAGGACTCCCGGGGGTAGGCACTGAGAGCCTCTGCCAGTGCCGCATCAGCCTGACCGTGGCCATACACATCCGCGGACACGAACGTCCGCACCCCGCTCTCATAAGCAAGTCGGATGCATTCCAGATAGCGGTCTTCCTCCAACTTCTCGCCGAACTGCATGTAGCGCCCCCCGCTCCAGGTCCCGTAGGCTGTTCTGGTCAGATTCATCAGTCTTTCCATACCTAGAGGCAACGCTGGAAACCGTCAACGCTAAGCAGACTTCCCACGAATGACGGCGGAAAATCCCCAGGCCTACCACGATCCACCCTTGCTCCAGGAATTCACAGGTTATGGCCAATCTGAGTCCTGTTCACAATCTATTCCCAATCCCTTTGGCATCCACCCACAGCCTCGCTTGACTTGCCCAGTGCAGTTTCCATCGTGGCCGGGTGATTCAGTCCTGGGACGAACGCAACCTTGCGCAGGGTCGCTGGCTTCGCACAAGAATGGGCCCACTCAATCTTGCCCTTCTCCGTCGCCATGACGAGTGGCGCGTGAGCACGTGGGAGGACGGGGAATTCCCGGAGTTGCCAGAGGAGGGCGACAGGCAGGATCTCCCTGCCAGCCTGGAATGGGAGCGCTGGGACTGCAGCGACGACGACTCCCGGGTTCGTCTCCTGCCCTCCTTCCCTGATCTGCCTATTATTGCCAAGCCAACCACCTCTCTCTCCATTGCGCCCGGGGGGAACGCCCTCTTCTATGTCGGCATCCCCGCAAGTATCGAGGTTCACGGCGAATGTGGCGCCGACCTGCGCAAGCTCACCAGCATTTCGACGGAAACCCTCAGCAAAACCTGGCACGGCGACCGCTCCGAGGGCGAACCCTGCTACTCCCTGCGCACTCGTGCACGTCGTCACTTCGAGCCCGAAGACTGGCTCGGGCATGATATCATCGTGACCGTCGATCTCTATAACGAAGGCGAAGACCCCTTCGAATTTGAACGACTCTTCCTCGACCTGGAACATTTCTCCATCTTCGGCCATGAAGGACGGCTCTGGTCCAATGCCTGCCGCATCCGGATAAGCGAGGACGAAGAGGAAGGCAACGACATCACCTACGAACCCGGTCCCCTCCATCCAGTCGCTGATGCCACTGAAATTGCTCATGCACGGGCCGGAACGATACGCCACTCCTCTCTCCGTCGGGCATTCGCCTCTGTTATTGACGTCATCAACTGAGCCTTTGCCGTGACTACCCCGATTCTCGCCGCCCTGCCTGCCTGGTTCTCCAACTTCCTCGAATCAGAGACTCTCTGGAAGGCCGTAGGAGCTGCCGCCATCCTGCTGGGCGGCGTCATCACCATTACAATCCTCAACAGGGTGGCCCTCCGGATCTTCGGTCCACGTCTGGGATCCCAGGGCGTGATGGTGCTCAAGAAACTCATCCGCTACCTCGGCTTTGCTTTCGCATGCATCCTGGCTCTCAACCAGATCGGCCTGAACCTGGGCGCGATTCTCGGAGCAGCCGGAGTCGCCGGCATCGCAATCGGATTTGCGGCGCAGACATCGCTCTCGAATATCATCAGCGGATTCTTCCTCATTGGTGAACGGCCGTTCGAACTGGGTGACATCATCGAGGTGGACGGCATCAGCGGCACGGTCGACACCATCGGGTTACTGTCGCTCACCCTGCGCACCTTCGACAACCGCTCGGTGCGCATCCCCAACGAAACCCTGGTCAAGACCAACGTCACCAACGTCACCCGGCACCCGATCCGACGGTTCAACCTCGATGTGGGCGTGGCCTACGACGAGAATATCGGACACGTCCTCAGCGTGCTGCGGGATGTCTCCGAAAAGAATCTCCAATGCCTTGATGAACCGGAGTCCCTCATCATTTTCACCGGCTTTGGCGACTCCTCCCTCAACTTTCGCCTCGGCGCCTGGTGTCTCCAGGAGGACTATGGCGTTCTCCGAAACACCCTGCCCCGCGAACTCAAGGAACGCTTCGACGAGGAAGGCATCGAGATTCCCTTCCCCCACATGACTCTCGCCGCCGGCAAGGCCCTCGCCCCCATTCCTGTCAGGATGGTCGCGGACGCCGATAAGTCGCAACCGGGATAGCCCCCTTGAGACCACCTGCGCGAGATTTCGAGAGAGTCCGCCTCCCTCTGGATCCCTGCGGGGTCGGCCACTTTCGGCCGCCAACTACTCCCACTCGATACTGGCGGGTGGCTTGGTGGAAACGTCATAGAGAACCCGGTTCACTCCGGGCACACTGTTCAGAATCCGGTGACTGGTCTCCCGGAGTATATCGTAGGGCAGTTCTACCCAGTCTGCGGTCATGGCATCTTCGCTCACCACGGCCCGCAGACTCACGGCGAATTCGTAGCTTCTTTCGTCGCCCTTCACCCCCACGGTCTTGACCGGTACGAGTGCGACATAAGCCTGCCACACTTTGTCATACCATCCGTGATCCTTGAGGCGGGAAATGAAGATTGCATCGCTGTCGCGGATGATGCGGAGCCGATCCTCAGTGATCTCACCCGGACAGCGGACCGCCAGTCCAGGACCTGGAAAGGGATGCCGGTGCACGATATCATGCGCAATCCCCAGTGACATGCCCAGTTCCCGCACCTCGTCCTTGAACAACTCCGCCAGGGGTTCCAGGACCTTGCCCTGCTCCTGCAGTTCCAGAATCCTTTCCACCCGGTTGTGGTGTGTCTTGATCTTGGAGGCCTTGGTCTTGGCATTCGATGCACTCTCGATCACATCCGGGTAGAGTGTGCCCTGCGCCAGCATATCGGCGTCTCCCACCGAATCCCAGAAGACCTCGATGAACAGGTTTCCGATGATTTCACGCTTGGCCTCCGGGTCAGTCACCCCGGCCAAATCGCCCAGGAAGCGCTCCGAGGCCTCCACCGTCTCGATGTCCACTCCCATCCGGTGAAAGTTCTTCCGCACCTCATCCCCCTCATCCTTCCGCAGAAGCCCGTGATCGACGAAGATGGCCCGCATCTTGATTCCAGCCTCCTTCAGGAGAACTGCCAGCACGGTGCTGTCCACTCCACCGCTCACACCGCACACAACCTGCTTTTCGCCAACTCTCTCCCGGATCTCTTCCAGAAGTTCACGCTTGAAATCCTCGATACGGAATTCCTGCAGCGAGTCGGCCCGTAGCAGAAAATTATTCAGGACCCTCAGGCCTTCATGGCTGTGAGTCACTTCCGGATGGAATTGAATCCCAAAATAGCGCTCGCCCCACTGCAGGCTCACCGGCGTACCATGCTGATTGCGGGCAATCACCCGGCAGTTCCCAGCCAGATCGTTGACTGTATCCGAGTGGCTCATCCACACCTGCGACTCCTGGGAGATCCCCTCGAAGAGTCCTTCCTGTTGCTCCGGCTTCAGCACCGCGGGCCCATATTCGCGATGGTCGCTGGCCTGCACATTCCCGCCAAACTTGATATTGAGCAACTGCATCCCATAGCAGATACCGAGCACGGGAACTCCGTAATCCTGTAACCGTCCGAAATCGATGTCAGGAGCGTCCTCTTCGCTGGTACTCCTGGGCCCCCCCGAGAGGATGATGGCACCCGGCTTCCCAAGTTCATCAAATTCTTCCAGAGCATAGAGCCTGGCGAAGAACCCCAGCTCCCGTACCCGCCGCACGATGAGCTGCGTATACTGCGACCCAAAATCAACAACTGCGACGTGCCTGTTCTCTTCCATGATCGTAACCTCGATAACTAATCCCCAATCCGTTCCTAACTGATCGGTTGATAATTGGTAGGTTCCTGCGTGATGACAATGTCGTGGGTATGACTCTCACGCAATCCGCCCGGCGTGATCCGCACAAACTCGCACTGTGAGCGCAGGACTCCCAGATTTTCCGCTCCCACGTATCCCATCCCCGACCTGAGTCCCCCCATAAGTTGATAGACCACATCGGACAGTGGGCCCTTGTAGGGCACACGCCCCTCCACTCCTTCCGCCACCAGTTTACCACTGGCGCCCTGCCCGTAGCGGTCGCCGGAACCCTTCATCATGGCGCCCAGAGATCCCATCCCCCGGTAGGTCTTGAAGCGGCGTCCCTGAAAGTGAACGGTTAACCCTGGACTCTCGCGGGTGCCCGCCAGGACCGATCCCAGCATGACGATATCCGCACCGGCCGCCAGGGCCTTCACGATATCACCGGAGTAACGTATTCCCCCGTCCGCGATCACGGGCACACCATTTTCCCGGCACCACGGAGCCACATTCTGAATGGCCGTGAACTGCGGCATGCCCACCCCGGCAATCACGCGAGTGGTACAAATCGATCCGGGACCCACTCCCACCTTCACTGCCCGGGCACCTGCCGAGACAAGGTCGCGTGCGCCCTGCTCCGTCACCACGTTACCCGCCACCACCGGTCGGTCCGAAAGAGTTGCCAGTTCCTCCACCACCTGGAGAACACGCGAGGTATGCCCCGTCGCGGCATCAATAAAGAGGGCGTCTGCTCCAGCATCAATCACCGCCTGCGCCCGCTCCTTCCACTCCACTCCCACCCCGATGGCCGCACCACAGCGCAGTTGGCCATTCGGATCCTTGGCTGCATCCACAAAAGTGATCTGTTTTTCAATGTCGCCGCCGGTGATCAATCCTGCCAACCGCCCCTCGGCGTCAACGAGAGGCAGTTTCTCAATGCGGTGCTCATAGAGAATCCGGCGGGCTGCCTCGGGAGTGGTCTCGGGCCCCCCCGTAACCAGCTTGTCCCCACGGGTCATGACATCCCCCACCTTGGCCGCATCATCGGCAAAGTGACGGATGTCCCGACCCGTCACCATTCCGACCAGAACGCCCTCTTCATCAACCACCGGAAATCCAGAGAAACCCTGCTCCCCCATGATGCTCTTGAGATCCTCGATGGTGGTATCGCTCCTCACCGTCATTGGTTTCTGGATAACAGCGCTCTCCGAGCGTTTAACCCGGGTGACCATCTCCGCCTCCTCCTCCACCGAACAGGCTCGATGAATAACCGCCATTCCCCCTTCCCGAGCGAGAGCCACGGCAAGTTCTGACTCCGAAACCGTGTCCATGGCCGCGGAAATCACGGGAATCTTGAGGGCGATTTCCTCGGTGAGTGCCGTGTCCAGCCGCGCTTCAGTGGGCAAAACCCCACTCTTCTTGGGCACCAGAAGTACGTCGTCAAAGGACAGTCCCAGAGTCAATTCCGCCATGAGCGAGTGAATAGAAGCTCCACAGTATTGGCAAGCCCGATCCAGCGAAAGCTTCTGAATATATTTTTACTGCCTCACAATCAGCCAACTACCCACCCTGGAGCTGGAATCGCCACCGCATGCACGCCACCCCCGCGCAGCCGAATTCCACCCTTCATTCTCAAACGCGCACAATGCTCCCAACCTGCGTTCAAGCCCAGCTAACCAAACGTCAGGAAGGTCGACACCTCCGTTGAGGTTGTGCGGTGAGGTGGCCAAATCCACGAAACCCCAAACCCGATGGAATCCTTCGTCAGCGTAGTTCCGGTCACGAATCGCCGCCAAGAAAGACACAGCCAATTGCCCCCAAACATCATCTCTGAAAGGAATCGCATGAAACTGATGGGATTGGCATAAATGCTGCTTCGAAAACGCTCGCGTCTCGAAAAAGAAGTGCCATGGTGGTGTTGCAGTTCAACATGTAATGCCGGAACCCTCCCTCAGCCAGACCGTCAGCCAGACGCAGACCCTCGCGCCTCAGATGCGCCAGAGTCTGGAGATCCTGCAGTCGAACACCCTGGAGCTGCAGCAGTTGCTGCGCCAGTTTCTTGAGACCAACCCGGTTCTGGAGCACGAACTGTCCACCCTCTCCCTCGACGACCTCGACCAGAAGGAGGCAGATCCCGATGAACTGGTGGAATCACCTGACGATGATCTCCGTGAACTTGCCATCATGGAGCGGCGGACCAACGGGTCCAGCCAGGAGGACGAAGAGCGCCGGGAACACCTCTACAGCTCCATCGTAGGCCCGGAAACCTTCCAGCAGCACCTGGCCGATCAGCTCAATCTGTCCGCCCCCCCCGATGAATTACGGGTCGCCGCGCTGGCTCTCATCGGCAACATGGACGAACGTGGCTATTTCGATGAACCCCTTGCAGAAGTCGGTCGCTGTCTGGGCATTCCGGTCGAGGATCTGGAACGCGCAAAAACCATCCTTCAGAGCTTCGATCCACCGGGAATCGCGGTGGATGATCTCCAGGAATCCCTGCTCGTGCAGTTGCATCGCTCCAACCGGTTGGACTCGCTGGAATTCCGTATCGTCGAGAACCATCTCAACGAACTGGCACGCAAACACTATCCGAAAATAGCACGCGCACTCAACGTGAGTGTCGAGGAGGTGGTAGAGGCCGCGACCCACATCGCCCAGCTTGATCCCGCTCCGGGGACCTCCTTCGATCCGTCCAGCAATCCCTACATTATCCCTGATGTCTCATTGGAGAAAGACGGTGAGGGCGACTGGATCGCAGTGCTCACCAACGAATACCTGCCCCGCCTCCGACTGAGTGATACATACAAGGATCTCGTGGCGACCAGCCCCGACCGCAAACTCCGCACCTATCTGCGCAATCAGCTTCGCGAAGGCCGCACCCTCATCAAAGCCCTCGACCAGCGCCAGGCGACCATCCTCGCCATCTCCGAGGAGATCATCAGACATCAGACCGAGTTCCTTGAGCACGGCCCGCGCAGCCTGAAACCCCTCACGATGAACGAGGTTGCAGAAGCCATCGAGGTGCACCCCGCTACTGTCTCACGCGCGGTGGCCGGCAAACATGCCCGTACTCCTCACGGTGTGATGGAATTGCGCCGGTTCTTCGCCACCGGCTATAAGACCTCGGAAGGACATACGGTTTCCAACGAGGGGGTCCGGGAGGCCCTCCAGTCCATTGTCAATGCCGAGGATCAGCAAAAGCCTCTTTCCGACTCTGCCATCCAGAAGATCCTCTCCCGACAGGGGATCAAGGTGGCCCGCCGAACCGTGGCAAAGTACCGCGAGCAGCTCAACATCCTGCCCAGTCACCTCCGGAGGAGCTATTGAGCTCACCCCGTCTTAACCAGACAGGGACGTATTCCAGGAGAGCCCCTGATCATGATCTTCGACTGGAGAGTCGGCGCCTCCTTCTCTCTTCCTGTCATGCCGGTTCCCGGCATCGAAAACGCTGAAGCAAAACAACCCTGATCTTCAATTATTCAACTCTCTCCGGCGGAAGATTTGACAACCCTGCATCGGCCACCGACAACCCTCTCTCACATGACCGAAGACGCCATCCGCAACGCTCTCTCTGTTGTCAAATACCCGGGATTTTCCCGGGACATTGTCTCCTTTGGCCTGGTGAAATCGATCCTGATCGAAAAAGGGGTGGTGTCAGTGGGGATCCAGATACAGACCCGCGACCCTGAGGTTCCTGAGCAGATCTTCAAGGCGTGCCACGAGATCCTCGATGAAATCGCGGGCGATCCCGAAAAGGTGCAGATCGGGATCGATATTCAGGATCCCCCCGGCAACGCAACTACACCCGGTGGAGCGACCGACAGCCAGTCCATCCCCGGCGTGAAGCGAATCATCGCAGTGGCCTCCGGAAAAGGAGGAGTGGGCAAGTCTACGGTTTCCTCCAATCTTGCAGTCACCCTCTCCAGGCAGGGGCTGAAGGTAGGGCTCTGTGATTGCGATCTCTACGGACCCTCCATTGCCCTCATGTTCGGCGCCACCGACCAACAACCCATGGCCGACACAAAGGAGCGCATCATTCCCATCGAAGCCCATGGCATCAAATTGATGTCGATGGGATTCCTTCTTGGTGACGATGCTCCCGTCATCGTCCGGGGCCCTCTTGCCACCCGTTACACCCAGCAGTTTCTCCAGGGGGTGGCCTGGGGTGAACTCGATGTTCTCATTCTGGATCTTCCTCCCGGAACAGGAGACATTCAACTGACCACCGTGCAAACCATCGCTCTCGACGGTGCAATCGTGGTCACTACTCCGCAGGAAGTCGCCCTGATCGATGCCCGCAAAGCCATCAGCATGTTTGCCAAGGTGAATGTCCGGATCCTCGGACTCATCGAAAACATGTCCTGGTTCGAATGTGAGCACGGCACAAGATACCATCTCTTCGGAGAAGGTGGAGGGCAGCGCGAAGCTGAACTCTTGGATATCCCCCTGCTGGCTCAGATCCCCCTCGATCCTGATACCAGACAGCGCTGCGATGACGGCCTGCCAGTGGCTTTGCTGGACGGATCCCAATCCCCCATCGCAGCGGCTTTCCAGCGGGCAGCGGAAGCCCTTCCAGTCTCAGCTCCGGCTTGAATTGACTGGACCAGCCAGTCGCCAACAACAGGAGTCCCGGCAGGAACACAGCCCTTCCCCGTGGAGGACTCCAACCGATTAGCACCGCAGGCGGCGCCTCTCTCCTATGCAAAGAGTTTCTCCACCGCCTGGGCCTTGACCAGTTCACGCGGTTGTTTGAGATGATTGAGGACAACTGTCTCAGGATCGATTCCCACGCTGTGATAGATGGTGGCGAGAACCTCTCTCGGATGCACCGGGAGCTCGAGCGGGGCGGAACCCGTCTTGTCCGATTTCCCGTGCACGTATCCGCGCTTGATTCCCGCTCCCCCCATGACGGATGTATAGCAGTAGGGCCAGTGATCCCGGCCATCCGCACTATTGCCGTTACCGGAGGTGCTCACCCCTTTCTCAGGAGCCCGGCCGAATTCCCCAATGGCCACTACCAGGGTCTCGTCAAGCATGCCACGTTCATCGAGATCCTCAAACAGGGTGGCCAACCCACCGTCCAGCATGGGGCCCGATTGAGTCTTCATGCGCTTGCTGAGATCCTTGTGATGATCCCATGAGTGGTTGTCGGAATTGGCTACCTTGGGCCAGACCACCTCTACCACACGGGTGCCGGCTTCCACCAGGCGGCGAGCCAGAAGACAGCTCTGTCCAAAGGTGTTTCGACCGTAGCGGTCACGCAGATCATCGCTCTCCATCTCCAGATCAAACGCCTCACGAGCCTTGCCCGAGACGATCAGATTCAGAGCCTGCTCGTAGTAATTATCGAGGTTGTACTTCTCGACGGCTTTTTCGATGGCGGGCATCTGACCCTCAATCGTCTGACGCAACTTTGCACGGCGGCGGAGACGGGTGGAAAAGACTTCCGGACGGAGTTGCAGATCTTCCACACTGATCCCGTCCATCTTGCTCATCTTCATATCATCCCCCGGCGGGTAAAGGTAGTAGGGATCATAGGCCTTGCCCAGGAAGCCGGCGGTCCCTCCCTTGCCCACCACATTGCTCTCCTGGAGTGGACGGGGCAGCATGACGAAGGGGAGCATTGGCTCCTCCGTGGGCCTGAACCGAATGATGTTTGAACCGAAATTAGGGAAGTCCTTCGGCGAAGGAGGCTCAAGCTGACCTGACGGACTCACCTTGTCAGTAGTATACCCCGTCATGATCTGGTAGATCGCGGCCGTGTGATTGAAAAGCCCGTTAGGGGTGTAGCTCATCGACCGGATCGTGGTGAACTTATCGTTCACCTTGGCGAGTTTGGGAAGGATCTCAGTGAAGTGGATCCCCGGGATCTGAGTCGGAATGGTCTTGAAGACGGAACGGATCTTATCCGGAACGTTTTCCTTGGGATCCCAGAGATCGAGGTGACTCGGCCCCCCCTGCAGGTAAAGCAGGATCACGCTCTTGGCCTTGCCCCACCCATCCTTGCCCGCATGCGGACTTGCCTTCGATTGATCCTGGGCTGCCAGGATGTTGTTAAGGGACATCCCCATCATGCCGGCTCCTCCCACACGGAGGAAGTCACGACGGGAGTGGCCAAGATGAGAGTCGCAGAGATCGCGGCCCTTGGCGCCTTTGATACGGAACATGGTTTCAGATCGGGTTTGACGGAGCTTGCCTGCCCCGCGTGGTTGATTCAGTGATTAAACAGGAAAGAGGGGTTGTTAATCAATGCCCAAGTCAAATCCTGGGCAGCGGTGAGCCTGGGATTCTTGGACTGTCTGGCACTCATTTCCACGTCCTTGCGGAATCTGATGAGCCGGGAATCCTCCTCAATCGGAGCTTCCACGTATTTCAGAGCCTTTTGGAGCTCTTCCAGTTTCTTGTCAGGCGGGACAGGTGGAACCGGCCCTTTGGCCGCCCATCGACGATTCTGGTATTCAACGTCGCTCTCGCCGATCCAGGCCGCGAGAGCTTTCCCCTCCTCTTCGCTGCGCTGCGCTGCCTCTTTGCCAAACGCATCCGCGATGTGGGCAGGGATGCCAAAGTGCAGAGGATCAGCGTCGGTGGTGATATAAACACGGAAACGCCCTGCCGGATGACTCTTGAACCGGCAGAGTATGCCCACGGTGAGGGTCGCGCCGTTCTCTGAATCGCCCTTTACAGGCTCCTTCAGCTTATAGACTGCCCGCTGCGGCACCTTGTAATTTGTGCCAGCGATCGCCCAGCCCCGGTTTCCTCCATCGAGATTGCCGTCAAAGGTGCGCTTCACATCAAAATCCTTCTGAGTGAAACTGGCCTTGGCATCAGCAATGGGCACTCCCATCCCCACTGCACCCTCCGCCTTGCTCTGCCAGCGGGCCTGCAACTCCGTGATCACCATATTGCCATCCTTGCTCAAACCCGGTCCACCATTAAACGCAAGATCCGGCACGACCTCGATCATGAGGCCGGTGATATTGGTGAGTTTCGTCTCTGAGGTGACCAGATAGTCGAAGGCTCGCTCACCCCCGCTACCCTTGACGGAACCGTCTGGCAGGATCTCCACCTTGGACTTGTCGGAGGCCGTCACCGAAATCGGCCGGACGAGGTGCCACCTGGTAGGGATTTCATCTATCTTGGTCTTGGCAGCGAACTCGTCGACCTTTGAGGGAAGGGTGGCCTCGTATTCGGTAATCGCCCGCTTGGATACTTCCATCTTCTTCTGCCGCTCTTCCTCAAGACGTTTCACGCGGGCATCGTGTTCGGACTGGTAGTCACTGATCTCCTTCCTCGCCTTGGCAATAGCCACCTGCCTCTTAGCTTCCAGCTCCTTGCGGCCGGGCTCCCAGTCCTTCTCTCGCTTGGCCAACTCCTCGACCATGGCCTCATGATCACTCTCAATCAGGGCCCAGTTGGCCTTCACCACTGCGATCTCGGAGGGACGCGGCTCCCGGCTCAGCACCCGGAGGTAGATTTCCTTGATGAGTTTGGTGTCGTCCTTCTGCTCTGCCACCAACTTGGTAATGGCATTCTTGGAATCGGCAATGGCATCCGCGATATCGGGACCACCCAGCAAGGCCATCACCGCGCTCAGTCGCACATCGTTGATCCGGTCACACTCGCAGGCACTCTCCCGGGACGGGCGCCCCAGGGTGGCCAGCAACCCGCTCTTGGTGTCCTGCTTGGCGTCGATCTCCTTGGCCTGCAACTTCGGCGCGGAACCCGTCACAGCATAAACCGCATCATAAAGCACCTCCGCAGGAAGGCGACGGGCCTGGGCATGCGAGAAGTTGATCTGGTCGTCCTCATTCCATTTGTTGGTGGTCAGGGAAAGCTGGTAGACCCTCGACTTGCAGACCTCGGCAATGAGTTTGCGTACATCGAAACCCCCTTCAACGAACTGCTTGGTGAGATAGTCGAGTAATTCAGGGTTGGAGGGCGGATTACCCGCCCGAATGTCGTCGAGAGGTTCGATGATCCCCGTTCCCAGGAGGTAACCCCAGATCCGGTTGGCATAACTCCGACCAAAGAACTGGTTGTCCTCCGCCGTAATCCATGCCGCCAGTTCTTGCCGACGGGTGGCACTCTTTTCAGGAGCAGCCTGCGGCTTCTCATGCTTTACCAGGTAAGGGAAGGCAGGCGGGGTTATCTGACCGGTCCGTTCATGCTTCATCTCCCCTCCCCCTGCATCCTTGGTGATCTCGTAAAGCGGTTTGGCACCCTCTACTGCGGTTCCACCGATGTTCTGCTTGGGAGCATTCTTGCCATCCCTCTCCAACTTCACCTGGGAGAAGTAGGCGGCAATCTCGTAATACTGATCCTGGGTCCAGCGCTCAAAGGGATGGTCGTGGCACTTATTGCAGCTGAAGCGGGTAGCCAGAAAGAGATGTGTGGTATTCTCCATGAGGAGATCAGCCGTGCGATGAATCTTGAAATAGGATGCAGGCGGGTTCTCCTTGTTTGATCCGCTGGCGGTGAGAATCTTGCGCACAAAGATGTCGTAAGGGGTGTTGGCTTCGACTTCCTTGCGGATCCACTCCCGATAAATCGTGGCCCCTTCCCCGCCAAGGAACTTGCTGTTCACCATCAGCATGTCCGCCCACTTGTTCGTCCAGTGCTGCACGAACCCCGATGAACCGATGAGATCGTCGATGACTTCTTCCCGCTTGGTCTTCGAGTCAGTGGGATCCGCCATGAACAATTTCAGTTGAAGTGGCTTGGGCGGCAGTCCGGTCAGATCAAGATAGATCCTGCGGAAGAACTCCTCATCGCTGCAGAGGTCGCTGGGCAGGATCTTCATGCGCTGCCACTTGGCGGCCACCAGTTTGTCGATTTCTCCCCAAGCCGGTTGCTCGGCCCACTCGAACCCGCTCCGATCTCCCATCACTGTCAGGGTAGTGGCCGCGTAGGCACCCTCATAACGGGCCAGCACCGGAGATTCTCCCCGGCGCAGGGTTGTCATCAACCCATAATCATCATGAACCACCACGTCCTGATTGGCTCCTTCCACATAGGATTCGCGTGTCACATCACGCTTCGATCCATCCTTATAGGTGGCCACTACGCGAATCTGCTGCTGGCCGCCAACTTCCTGGATAACCGGGTTGTTCGGGAAAACCTCGATCGACTTCACAACCGGTTTGGGGTCAGTCAGAACCGTTCCGCTGGAAATCCAGTTACGGATAATCCGGCAACACTCCGGGTTCGGTTCGGTCACCAGCAGCCCT
>MPLX02230979.1_pt1 | contig 62301 bp, 55 predicted proteins | sample 1617341 | NCBI WGS metagenome assembly MPLX02 (sample SAMN05944804, study PRJNA350692) | marine metagenome | biome: marine; feature: ODZ; material: water; isolation source: 120 m water sample filtered on 0.2 um supor filter | place: Pacific Ocean | collected 2012-04-08 | depth 120m m | reverse complement strand
TGATGAAGCTAACAAATATCTTAATAAGTTCGGTGTTAAGACGGATAAGCCCTTCATAGTACAAGTTTCACGATTTGACAAATGGAAAGACCCGGAAGGGGTAATAAAAGTATGGGCCCGCGTGAAAGAGAAAATAGATTGCCGGCTGGTGCTTTGCGGCAATATCGCCACAGATGACCCAGAAGGAGGCAGGCTCTTCCAGGACATCGAAAAATCTGTTAAAAAATATTCTACAAACGACGACATCATTTTAATATTGCTGGAAAACAGCTACCTTGTAAATGCCCTTCAACGAAATGCCGCAGTCGTTATCCAGAAATCTATTAAGGAAGGCTTCTGCCTGGCGGTAACCGAAGCTATGTGGAAAGGAACACCGGTAGTGGCATCGAACGTGGGAGGTATCCCCATACAAATAAAAGACGGCATAAACGGGTTCTTGTTGAAACCGGACGATGAGCAAGGTTTTGCTGATAGAATTATAAAACTTATAAAAGATAAGAAAATGGCTAAAGAGATGGGAAAACAGGGAAAAGAGATAGCAAGAAAAAACTTCCTTATCACGCGCTTGCTTTCGGATTACCTTGACCTGCTGGCGCATGTCCTGCCGTAACAAGAATCCATATTATCAATCAACGATTGACTATTTTTTTCTTTGACCGTTGTATTCCTATCCACAATCACAAATGATCAGGGATGAGTACTTAACATTTCTTTTGCATGTTCGCGAGTAAGCTGGGTGATGCTTTCTCCACCTGACATCCGGGCGATTTCATCCACTCTTTCACTATTACTTAATCTTCGAATTATTGTAACCGACCTGCCTTTTACAACTTCTTTTTCTATACGATAATGCGCTCCTTTTAAACTGGCAATTTGCGTTAGGTGAGTAATGCAAAACACCTGTTTGTTTTGAGAGATCCTTTTCAATTTAAGCCCGACGGTTTCCGCTACCTTACCGCCTATTCCACTGTCTACTTCATCAAAAATCATGATTGGAACTGTGTCTTGAGCGGCAAGTAAATTTTTAAGAGAAAGCATGATTCTGGATAATTCTCCGCCTGAAGCTATTTTCGCTAACGGGCGGGGTTCTTCTCCCTGATTGGGTGATATTAAAAATTCAAGTGTACCAATCCCGTTTTCAGAAAAAGTAACCTGTATGCCGCGATACTTTATAAAGCTGTTTTCATCTTTTTTATAAGAAAAGTTTACTTTAAAAATAACACCGTCCATGCTCAATTGCCGCAATTCATTTTCCATCATGGATTCAAACTTTTTAACAATATTTTCTCTGCTTTCTGCGAGGCTAACGGCTGCTTTCGCTAAATCCTTTTTCAGAATGGCAAATTCCTTATTCAACTTTTCTAAAGTCTCATTGCTGTACGCTATCGCATTGTATTCCTTCTCTATCTTTTTTCGATGAGCTAATATTTCTTTTAAACTATTCCCGTATTTCCTTTTTAACTCATTTATTTCAACAAGCCTGTCCTCAATCTCAGCCAATTTTTCAGGGTTAATTTCTATTTGCCGGGAGTAATCTCTTAAGGCGTTGGACGATTCTTCTAACAAAAAGAGGGACGGTTTTACCTCTTCCTGTATCTTTTTTATTGATTCATCATAACCGGCAACAGAGGACAACTCCTCCAGCACTCTGTTCAACTGTTCAATAACTGAATTATCAGAAGAATAAAGCGCCTCATACGACTGGTTCGATATTTGAAAGAGCTTTTCAGCATTTTGCAGGATTACCCTTTCTTTTTTTAAATCATCCTCTTCTGCTTCCGTCAAGCTGGCATCATCAATTTCTTTCATTTGAAATTCAAAAAGGTCTTTTTTCTGTAAATTTTCTCTTTCATTTTTATGCAAAGCGTTTAATTCTGTTTGACACTTTAGCAGCTTTACATATAACTCCTTATATTTGTCACGAATAGCAGACAGTTTATTGAATGAATCATAAACTTCAATATGGTTCTCAGGATGTAACAGCAATTGGTGTTGGTGCTGTCCATGAATATCCACCAGCCTGTTTCCGATTTCTTTTAACACCGCAAGCGTGGATAAACTTCCATTGACATAAATTTTATTTCTACCGGAACGGGAAACAACTCTTTTTAAAAGCAATTGATCTTCATTCAGTTCGATTCCAGCCTGATCCAGGAAAGAAAAAATATCTCTGTAATTTCCACAATCAAATAAACCTTCCACCGAGGCAGTCTCCTGACCGGTGCGAATAAAGTCCATATCCGCTCTCTCTCCTAAAAGGAGGCCTAACGCTCCAATAACGATTGATTTGCCTGCCCCGGTCTCCCCTGTAAGGATATTCAAACTCTCATCAAACTGGACCCGTAAATCATGAATAATAGCAAAATCTTTTATATTTAATTCCCGTAACATACATTTGCAAGTTAGAAAGTGAAATTAATTTGGACGCAGATTTTCGCAGATGATTGATTTTTCTTGTCTGTTCCCTGTCAACTGATCCCTGGCTAGCGATCCCTGCTTTTTATCTTTCTCCCCATTTTAATTTTTTTCTAAGAACTTCATAATGGTTTTTATCCGGGGCCTTGATTAACTTGATGCTGTCTTTGGAACGCTTGATTTCTATAACATCTCTATACTTCATACCCAAACCAACCTGTCCGTCTAAAGTAATATGAACATCTGCATGATCCGTAGCCAGTTGAACTTCAATAGACACATCATCAGGAATTATTATAGGTCGGTGAGTCAGGTTAAAAGGACAAATTGGCGCTAATATCAAGGCATGAAGGGTCGGGTAAACAATAGGACCTCCGGCTGCAAGAGAATAAGCAGTGGAACCGGTAGGAGTGCTGATAATCAAGCCGTCTGATCGGTAAGAGGTAACGAATTGATTATTGATTTTTACCTCAAGGTCAACAATTCTGGCTAAAACCCCTTTGTTTACCACAATATCATTTAGCACTTTATGTTCGGCAATCTTTTCGCTCTCCCGTAATACTTTAATATCAAGCAATAATCTCTCTTCTGTTTTAAAATCCCCTTCCAAAACTTTTTCCAACACAGTATAAATTTCATCGCGGGTAATCTCCGTTAAAAAACCAAGATTGCCCATATTTACTCCCATTACAGGCACTGATTTTCCTGCTACCAACCGAGCTACACTGAGTAACGTGCCATCGCCACCTAAAACAATCAAAAAATCAACAATAGGAATGATTTCAAGCCTGCTCTGCTTGGACTCCAGACCGATCGCTCCTGCAGTCTCTTTATCAAAAAAAACTTCAATCTTCTTTTCCTTAAGCCATTTGATTAAATCAACAACCACTTCTGTTGGATAGGTAAGATGTGTTTTTGCTATGATCCCTACTTTCCGCATAATTCGTACTATATTCATTTACTACAATCACGTCAATGAAAATTAAGAAGTAACCAGGTGCTTTTTTAGGCGCTGTTTGTTTCTTCCTTTTTTAGGCACTGTTTGATCCTTCCTTTTACAGTGCCTTATACAGAGTACAGCGCCTTATGCAAGGCTTAATAAAGATTGGTTGATCTTTTTTTATTGTTTTACAACCACGAAGAACACGAAAATCACGAAGAATTGTTATATATAATTTGTTACTCTTCGTGCGCTTCGTGTTCTTCGTGGTAGGTTTTATTTTTCTTGAGGCCCTGCAACGTTATGATTAATGGAGGTAATGAAAAGAAGTTTTTAGATAAACATCACAATACGTTATAATGAACTCATGCTTTTGGTTATAGACATAGGAAATACCAATACCGTTATTGGCTTATTTGATGATAATAAGCTTACAGTACACTGGCGCCTGGCCTCTCAGCGACACCGAACCGCTGACGAATACGGGATCATGATTAAAGAATTTTTCCTGCTGAATAATATTGATGCAAAAAGAGTTACTGATGTTATTATTTCATGCGTGGTTCCCCCCTTGCTGCCGGTTCTGGAAGAGATGTCTAATAGCTATTTTAAAGTGAGCCCGCTTATTGTAGGTCCTGATACTAAAACCGGTTTATCCATACTTTATGATAATCCAAAAGATGTCGGTGCGGATAGAATCGCCAATGCGGTGGCAGGATATGAGAAATTTGGCGGCCCGTTAATTATTGTGGATTTCGGAACTGCTATTACCTTTGATGTTGTTTCTAAAAAAGGTGAATACTTGGGCGGACTGATTTTTCCAGGAATCTCTATTTCAATGGAAGCGCTTTTTAACAAAGCCGCGAAATTGCCAAGGGTGGAACTGATTTCACCCACAGCACTTATAGGTAAAAGTACTGCGGAGAGCATACAGGCAGGAGCTGTTTATGGATATGCAGGACTTGTGGATAACGTTGTAAAAAAAATACAAAAAGAAACAGGAAAAGGAACGAAAGTCATTTCCACCGGAGGACAGGCAGATCTGATAGCAAATCATTCTTCCCTTATAGAGGAAAACTGCCCGCTTTTGACTCTTGATGGACTAAAAATAATCTATGATAAAAATAAAAATTAGTTAGACACTAACTCCTATAACCTGAAGACCTCCTGTAAACGCTTTTACTTGTAACACATCAGTTATTTCACTTCATTAATACCCCTTATTTATCGGATACTCCCCTACTTCGTCAATAAAAGGCTGTTTTAGAAGCCAGTGGAATTTAAGGAATTTGGGTTCCCTGAATTGATTGAGACCAATAGTCATTTTTTGATGAGTATCTTCAGGCTGTGCTACATAAGTGCCAAAAAGCCTGTCCCACCAGGGGAAATTAAATCCGAAGTTACTGTTAGTTTCGCCTGGTTTTACAGAATGATGAACCCGGTGCATATCAGGAGTAACTATGAGGAGTCGCAATGTGCGGTCTACGCTTAAATGAATATATATATTCCCATGGTTAAACATCGCTGTAGCGTTCAACAAGACTTCAAAAATAACAACTGCCATCGGAGGCGCTCCCAGGGAGGCAACAACAAACATTTTAATGATCATGGAAAGAATAATTTCAATTGGATGAAAGCGGGAACCGGTGGTAACGTCATAATCCAGATCCGCATGATGCATGCGATGGAGTCGCCATAACAGTGGGATGGCATGGACCATAACATGCTGTATATATATGGCGAAATCTAAAAATAAAACGGCAAAAAATAATTTAACGGAGCTGTTTAATTCAACATTATTTAATAAACCCCAATTCCCTTTCTCCGCCATAACAGCTACACCCACGGCCATAAGAGGAAAGAAGAGGCGTAAGAGAAATGTGTTAAAAAATACAAGTCCCAGGTTATTGAGCCACCTTAATCCTTTCGAAACGGTCAGAGCTCTTCTCGGACCCACTTGCTCCCAAAAAGCGACAGCAATGAATATCCCAAAGAAAAAACCTGCCCTTATCGCAGCTTCATTGTCTAAAAAATATTCCTTCACAAATTCATTTTAGCTGAAATCATAGGTTGATGGAAGAATAAAGCTTATTTAAAAAATTTACAGTGAAAGTGTTTAGCGAGCGCATTCCCCCTAGCTTGCTAGGGGGAGCTTCAATTTGACATTTTAAAAATCTGTACATCTTGCATTTTTATATTGCGCCAATATTGTTTTTTTTTTATAATAGTTAGGTTATCAACTTATTAACATAAGATCAAAATCGGTATCCGCACTGAAATGATTTTAAGAGAGGAGTAATAATTATGAGTACAGGAAAATGCAAGGGGTGCAATAAAGATTTCTCTACGGAGTGGCCACCTGAAACTATTGGCTCTAATGCTATAAAGCCGAAACCAGATGAAACCGAATATTGGTATATATGCCCTCATTGTAAGGGCAGGAATTTTGTTACTCGGGATGATAAAAATAACATAACCATTGATCGATTTGAAGAGGCGGCTAAAGAAGTTCCCACCAATAAAGCTGATGGCGATCCGTTCTCACCGGTAAATCCAATTGGTTAGGGTGACTGAAGATTTGGTCGTTCACAAGAGATTAAAAAACCTTTTACTGAATTGAATCGTTCTTGTTTAACGCTTCCATTCCATAATGATCAAGATAAAGGAGGAAGTGTTCCCGTGGCATCCCTCCCCAAATATTATTGCTCGAAAACAACCTGCTTATTTGCTCCACACATAAATTACTTGCCTCCTCTGCGGATTTCACGGACATACCTTTGCTGATTTCAAAGCTCAGGTGCGTGGAGATATCCATGTCAGGTGGGTCGATAAACCGGGTAATGGAAAATTTTTCCGGATGGTTATAGATTACTGAATCCTTGTTTAAAGTAAAGACACCCGGGGCTAGGGAGTGAATGTTCTCTCTATTCTCTTTTAGAAATTCAACGGTTTCCATTGCCTCTTCCCAAGTCTCTGTTGGAAACCCGAAAAAGAGAAAAAGATGGTTCCAGATTCCGGCCTCCCTGCTTATTCGCAGGACATCACGGGCAAGCTCGCCTGAGTTTCCTTTCTCCATTAGTGAAAGAATACGGTTATTGGCACTCTCCAGACCGTAGAGAAGGAAATCAAATCCAGCCTTTTTCATTTTACGAAAAAGTTCAGCATCCATTTTCTTCTCGAACCTCAGCATGACCAGCCCACTAAAATCAAGATCCCTTTTAATAATTTGATCAGAGAGGTCATTAAGCGCGTGGGGAGAAACAGCCTCATCAGAAAAAGTAAAGTATTTTGTTTTATATTTTTTGGAAAAAGACTCCAATTGATCCACCATGGGACTACTCTTATGCAGGCTGTATCGCTGCCCGTAAATATAACTATGAGTACAGAAGGTACATTTGCCCCAATAACATCCGCGGCTCTGAAGGACTGGTAAAACAGGATAGGGCGAAAGATATAAATCTACAGGCAGCCCATCAAAGGTCGGCGGTGGTATTTCATTGAACCGGATTGTTGCCTTACGCTCACTCACTTGAACCTGACCATTGATCTTATAGATAAGGTTTGGAACCTCCTCCAGGGAAGAACCGCTCTTTATTGTGGTCAAAAGTTGATCAAGCGGTTCTTCTCCCTCAAAAGTTATGATGGCGTTACAGAAAAGCTCAAAAAATTCAGGCCATTTTTTGAGCTTTTCCGCAATCACGCTGAAGATAGGTCCTCCAAGCACAATAAAAAGATGGGGATAACGCTTTTTAAGTATTCTGGCCAGTGTAAGGCCGGGAATAATCTGTGATGTACCGATAATGGAAATCCCTACAATGCCATAATCCTCCCAGCGCTCCGATCCTAACAGAAAATTTTCATATAACTCTATAAAAGGATTCGCCTCCTCGTCTGATACCACGGCTTGAGCCTTCCGGGAAGATTCCTCAGCTCCGCTTCCACTCCGGTAAGTTAGGAAGCTGAGCATGGATGGGAAATAGGCATCGGAAATTAGTTTGAGCGCCGATTGAATTATCGTATGGGCTTCCTGGTAAATATTGAATTTAAAAAATAGTTCAGGCGCGCGCATTACTTTTTTAGCTTCATCAACCCGGGAAATGATAGTCCCGGAATATTGATTCCCAACAGATAGGACCTGGAGCAAGGCTTTTTCTACTTCTGTCAGGGATGATTTGTCTCGCAGGAAGTCTATCTTTCTCCTGCCCTTTGATACCACTTTCTCCAGAAATGGACGGGATAGAAAAATGTCATAGGAGAGGATATTAAAGTCTCTCTGGACAACATCCCATCCTTTTGACTGGAGGTATGATGTCAGATAGGGTGTACTCAAGTATGGCTGGGTAGGATACCACTGAAAGGGAAAAACGAGTAAGCTCTTCATGGTTTTTCGTGGTGGAAATTTATCATATGATGGAACAGGTGTCAAACTTTACTTTTTAAGAATTTGCTTAAGTCAGGTCTATTTGTCTTTTAAAGGTTCGGCTCCATTATATGCAAGAGATAATCTTTGAATCCCTGGTACAATTATCAGCAGTGAATAGCATATGAAGACTGTCAAGCCCAGAGGAGCTAACCACATCGCTCTATCAGGAGTAAAGAGTTTACCCACCTCGTAGCTACCGGCCATAGCAACATAACAGAGAATCAGGATTACTGTACTAATAATACGTAAATTTGCTTGCATTGCAACTGATCGTAAAAAAAAATAGGCGATAAAAGGTCCTATCATGCAATATGTGTTATTTTCTGTTCTTGAACTAAAAAGTAAAATAAATGATATTGCAACACTTATAATAATGATCGAACTTTCTTCTTTAGGGCTTTTTATCGAATGATATAAACTATAAAAAAAAGTTGCCAGGGCTAATATTAATGAAAAAACCATTTGAACTGAGGACTCTATGTTTACTCCAAAAATGTTGAGCATTCCAAAAAAAGATGCATAATCCTTGCGTTGACCCACTGTATAAGCAACCTCCAATGAATTTAAGAATTCCCTGTATTGATGAAACACATAGTCGGGTACTTGAAAAAAAAAAGGAAAAAGAAACAAGATGAGCATACCTGCAACTGCTGAAGGAAGACAACGCTTTGGAAAAACCCCACAAATTAGTAATAACGGTACTACCATATATGGTTTTAGCGCGAAACCAATGAGGCAAGCAATGACGCTGAGCGTATAGTTTTTATACGTTAAGGTATATGTAGTAATACATAGCAGACTTGCTATTGTCAGATTAATTTGGCCATTTCGCGCACTGTCAATTGCCAGGGGTAAAGAAAATAACGAGATAATGAGAAAGCTCTTTTTTATAGACATGGACCGGTATAATAATGCGACTATATAACATGAGAATGCATAGAGAGAAATGTTGACGATTCGCCATACAGCCTCAGCTATAGTAAATGGCATAATGGCAAAGGGTATCTGTATAATAGCTGAATGAGGAAGATACAAAAATCCTACTCCTTTACCAGTATAAAGATTTTGGCTGTTTATCCAATTTAAAGAAGCCTGCCAATACGATGGTGTCACAGTGTGATTTCCAGGGTTCATTACCGCATAAAAAACAAAATATGCTCCAAAAAGACACCATAATATTATCGTTAATTTCAAACCCTGGTTTTTTACGAACTTATTAAAAAGATCTACGAATCCTGTTTTATATTCTTGCATATGATAATCTGTGCACTTGTTAACTTATTCGATAGTTCACCAATCAACGGGGTTTTACTGAAAGCTGAAAGCTTATAGCTTTATTGTAAATCATAAATAAGTGTATCACTGTTAAATGTATACCAGGCAAACCAAAACCCCACAGTTGAATTTAAAAGTTTATTGTTTTTATTTGTAATATATGCAGTTGAAGACGCATTCTCATAATGCACCAATATGGGTTCTCCGCCAACAACATCCGCGATGGGTGTCTTTAACTTATTGAGTGTTGAATAAAAATACGCCTTTGCAACACCATTAAACCTGACGCCAATTATTCTTTCTTTTGGGTGAAAACGGGAATCCTTTTTTGATACCGGGAACATAAGTTCGTCGGATTTGTTATACACGGCATATTCATCTGCATCGTAGCTCGGCATATAGCCAAGTTCCGGCAAAGCAACAGTCGTCTCAGGGTGTAGCTTCTTCCAATAACCCCATGTGGTGTGTATGGAAGGCAATTGATTCAATTTACTTCCACTAAATTTGCCGGTTATGGCCTTCCCTTCAATTTGAGACCACAAAGAATCGCTATGGTGATCATAAAACAAAAGGTCACTGTTATAAAGCAATCCTGACACCGCAAAGGTAAGCTCCTTATTTCCTACCTGTCTATCAAACACAAGTCCTGTGCCACACAGCGGACAAAAGGAGATTAACACATCCCTGTCTCCAAGCCTGTCATTTACAAGTTCATGCCAATTAAGTATTTTAATGGGATAGGCTCTACTCTTTTTATTGACCGACAACCCCATGACACGATCAGAATCCTTCATAAATTCTACTGCGTTTGTTGCGGTTATAATTTCCGGGAAAATAACAGCCGGGATACCGTCTTTTGAGACTCCTCCCGATTTTATTTCTTTTAAGGGGACTAAATTATTGGAAAAATCGAAATCCATAAATGCCCAGGACTTTTCGTTTAAAATAGCAAAAATTATCAAAAGCGATAAAACAAATCCTTTGCAAAATTTACGTGTCATTTTTCCACCAGAGAGATTGGGGTCTGGCCACAATTTGCGACCACCTTTAATTTCTTTTTAGCTCAAAGCTGACCAGTGACTGCTGATCGCTTTACTTATCATACAGTCAAGTGTGGACTTGATCCATTTTTTTTAGTAACATGTTGGAAAAAAATAACTTAATTTATATATTCCTTGACCGATACTACTGATATAAATATAGTAATTTTAAATTTTCGACATAACCAAGTATGAAAAAACTTGAAAATATATACCAGCCGAGATTAAAAGAATTAGCAAATCATTATGAGCAGGTTTCATGTTGCCTTGATGATCTTGAATTATCTACAGCCCTAGAGGATTTGTTAACGAAGATCGGGTTTACTGTGAACCCTCAAGCCAAACAGAAGACGGCATCTTTGGTAAGCCACATTGCCAAATGGCTCAATGATGACCACCTTGTTTTACTAAACTACAAGAAAAAAACAGGCAGCAGTAGTAGTCTGTTAGATATTCTCAGAGCGATTAAAAGAGAGGATAAAAAAATATCCCTTAAAAACCTCATTCCTGTGCTGTGCATGCCTTCACCATCAAAAAGCCAACTGGAATCATTTAGATTATTTTCTACCTTTGATATTCAATTCGTATGCTCATTATCCTTTGACACAAGAATAGAGACAAGTCTTGAAGAGATTCTATCCGATTTAACGAATTTCAGTGAAATGATAAAAAAGGGTTTTACCGGTAAACCAAAAGTTCTAACTAAAGAACCTTCTCCGGAGATCGAAGATGTTAAAGAGTATAAAAGATTATTATCAAAAGGTGAAAGCCTCATGAAAGAGGGGAAGTATGAGGAGGCAATAGAATCTTTCACTCAAGCTATTGTAATAAATAAGTCATATGAATTGTTAATTGACAGGGGAGACGCTTTTTACAGAATATCAAAATATGTTAAAGCCCTTAATGATTACAGAGAAGCAAACAAGCTAATGCACAGTCTGCCGGAACCCTATACCAAAATAGGTACCTGTTGCTTCGCTTTAGTCAAAGAAAATGCAATAAGCAATAAAAAAGAACTTGTGAACAAGTGGTTCGCCCTGGGAATGAAACATTTTAATCTTGCGGAGAATGTTATCAAGCAAATGATAGAAGAAAACAAAAATACACCGGAAAACATGCCCGATGCTCCATTTGCGCCTCTGGCGAATGCGCTCATAGACTGTGATATCAGAGGACTAAAGTTGAAAGAAATGGAAAATCAGCTTTCGGAGTTGACTTTAACTGTTATTGAAAAAACTCAATCGGTGGATTACCTGAGTTCTGCTGTTGATATTGATGTGCGCATTGACCATGCGATTTTATTAACAAGAACAAAGAACTACGAAAAAGCAGAGAAAATATTCCGGCAAATCATTAAGGATGATCCTTCTCTGGTCGGACCCGCTTTTAATAATTTTGCTGTAGAATTAAGAAAAAACGGGAATGATGGGAAGGCTTTCGGAATTCTCAGAGAAATAATAGATTATGATATCCCTGACAAAAGTATTATTGTCGAAAACCTGAAGACAGCGGGAGTAAAGTATGCCTCGACTCTCAGGAAAAGCTCAAAACATCAGGAAGCTCTCGGTATCTATAAAATAATTCTACAAAACAATCCGCTTGAGAAGGAGTGGGTATTATGTGAATTAGCTGTAGCATACATGGAATTAAATAATAAGGAAAAGGCTTCTTCAATGCTGACGGAAGCAGTTCGCATTAACCCTCAATTAATGAAACAGGCAAAATTTAAGCGCTACCCTGATTTGGATAGTCTTGGAAAGAAATGACCGTAAAAGGAATTTTAATTAGATTAAAGTTCCGGGTGTTCAAGGATGAATTGGACGGCTTCCAACAACTCTGATTCAGGTTCCACGTATTGCACGCCATAATAAACCAAACCATGAGGCGCGGGACTGACCCGCCTTACTATCCCATCAAAACTTACAGGTTCTTTTCCCTCCTGGTACTCGAAAGATATAAAAATCGTGTCATTGACCTTATATTCAATATTCGTCATAACCCTGCATCCGTCCAAATTCATGTCTACAATGCTTCCTTCTCCAGAAGGTTTTAATTTTTGCATTCCGTTTTCAGTAACTAATCCCAATAATGCGGTCCAAAATGAAACATCAACCCTCACTTGCTTTCTGACATTAATCCCTTCCAGACCACCCTCAGGGTAAGAAAGGTTAAGAAAAGGGATTGAGGCATCTAATACTTTACTTTCAAATTTACAAACAAACCCATCCTCTGTGACGAATTGAACAGTGCAGATGCTATTAACCACTATCGCAAGAGCCGTTTGGTCCGTTTTGCTTAATCGGACAAGAAAGCCATCCTCATTTTCCCCTTTACATACAACGCAATGATATAGCTTATTTCTAAGTTTTGCCATAAGGCTAAAATCCGGAATCAAAATCTTTTTTACATCAACATCCATGGCAACAATATCCGCGTTAAAATTTTTTCTTAACCGCTGAATACGCTAAGATCGCAGAGGTTTTTGATTTATCTTTAGCTAATTATAACAAATTTAAAAAAAATTTCAAAAAAAGAACTTATAGCTCTTCGCAGAGAATTCGGAGAAAAGTTTTTATTAGCCACGAAGAACACGAACGAAAAAATTTTCCCTTAAAAAAAAGCCTGTCCTGAACTTGTTGAAGGAGGGATCTTGCCCTGAACTAAGTAGAAAGGTAGCGACTTAGTCGTCGGGGTGTGTAATGCTGATCGCTGAGTACTACTTCAAATCCATGCACTCAAGAAGAGGTTTGAGCCCTTTGATAGCCCTAGTGTTAAAATAGGCAGATTACTTCTCTGGATTCACCTTTACGGCAAAAACAAAACCAACAATCGCACCAATGATCGTCCAGGAGAATAAACTCGTGAGGCTTGGAATAAAGTCAGAAAAAAGGAGGGAGAAAGCCACCCCTACCATGGCACCAACAACGATGTGTCTTCCCAGGTGGGAGTGACCAAAGGGGAGAAGCTTCACGGGATCACTTTCCATCGAAGCGCGAAATGATTCCATCCCTTCATCCTTGAGTGACTTTTTTAAATTCTCATAAAGTCGCTCTAAGTTATTATCTTCCGGAAATTTTGGATGTTTAACAAGAGGTCTATTCTTCCCGTATCGGAGATATACTCTTATATTGGTGACTTCCTGACTGACAGCATCACGGTGCTGAAGAAGATACTGCTGCCACTCGCTTATTTTAGTGTAAGGATCGCCCTCTGGATAAATATGACTCCACGTTAAGAAACTCACAGGTCCTTTATCAAAATAGTCAAAAGACGCTTCCCACTTCTCTTCACTTAATAACGCTGCCCCCTGCAGATATGCTTTTCCCAGTTCCGTTTGCCCCTCAGCCTTGAGGAGACAGATCAGTTTATTGAGTAAAGAAGAAACATTTTTCTTCTTTTCTTCGATAAGTTTTGGATCAGACACAATAGACCCCAAATGGTAGTCTTGATAACATTTTTACCCAATTTTTTATTTGGGTATTAGCACGTCAAGACGCAAGATCAAGCCCTCTTGAGACCTGGTCTGAGTAACTTCGGCAAGCTCAGCAAAAGTTTTATCGAAGGAAGGATGCGTAATGCTGATGTCTGCCTATAATCCCTACCCCCGACACCTGTCAACTGCTTCATTGATAGCTGTATCTCATGATCCTTTTTTATTATTTGCCATCTTCATTCACAGACTGACTTGGATACGAAACTTCAAGAATAATAACATCCCCATCAGCGACAAAGGGCCCATGCACTTCTCTGGGTGGTCTGCTAGCGTAATAACCCGGTTCTAACCACAAGCCAAATGCCTCATCATATAGACGACCGGAGACTACAAAAATTTCTTCAGGATAATCATGGCTTTTGGGGCCAAAGGCTTTAGTGGAATAGCCACTTTTGAATTTTGTTAGTCTTGTGTAATCACCTGTTTCAGGATCTTCCGCAATAGTCAATTGCAGCAGGTTTCTATCTGTGCCTTCAATGAATTCCCACTCTTTAGAATTGTCACTTGCTAATGGATTCCAATAGGTTCTAGTGCTTTTCATAAATCCCTGACTTAAACAACTAACTTGTTAATAATCCGTGACCGTATATTGACGCTAACACGATGAAATCATATAAATTTGCAAGAATAGATTTTCTGAATATTACCATATAGATTATCAATTCCACAGAACAATTGAAGTTCCTTTTAGAAAGCTTCAGAATCTTGAACCCTCGAACCCTCGATTCCTTGTATCCTATTCATAGCTTTGCTGTCTGTGCAGTAATCAGTTCTCAGGAGTCTAAGATCAGAGATCGGGGTTAGATCATCAGTAACTAAATAAATAGCTTGACTAATGAATCAAATCCAATTTATATTGCTAATTATAGCAATTAATAATTTTATTTAAACTGTCATGAATTTCTTTAAGTGCTTTTTTATTTTATTCCTTTTATTAATCCCTGCTATTTCTGCAGCAGCAGGATTTCGTATTGGAGAACAGGGAGCTGCCGCAATGGGAAAGGCAAATGCTGTAACTGCAAGTATAAATGACGTAACTGCAGTCTTTTTTAATCCGGCAGCTCTAACATCTCTCAAGGGAAGTTGGATTTCAGCAGGTGGTACATTGATATCCCCTTCCACAGATTATAAAAACACAATTGGACTTGAAAGCAGCAAAGAGCCACAAATCTTTTATCCTCCCAATTTTTACGCGGGAACGTATTTGAAAGATAAAAAGATTGCGCTGGGACTTGGAATCTATGCACCCTTTGGCCTCGGTTCAAAATGGAGTGATACCGGTCCCTTTAGATATGAAGCAACATACACGGATCTTAAGGTATTCAATATCAATCCAACCATCGCGTATAAGATTAATCCCGTTGTTTCCATAGGAGGAGGAATAAATTACCAAAAACTCTTTGTCACATACGATAAGCAAAATCCCTGGTCGGCTTTTGGCGGAACTACAGACGGAAAAGCACACCTTACTGGCGAGGGAAGCGGTTTGGGCTATAATTTCGGGATTCTATTTTCTCCTACAGAAAAATTTCAAATAGGAATCGCGTACCGGAGTCGTATCCAGATTGACATCAATGGTTATCTGGAATTATCCAATATTAACGGAGCTTCTCCGTTATCAACTTTTGGAAGTTCACAATTCAAATCAGACGTCTCTCTTCCTTTAGACCTGCCTGATATTTTATTCTTTGGCATCGCTTACAAACTTTTTGACCGACTGACAGTGGAATTTGACTTTGACTGGACAGGTTGGAGTAGCTTTAAGCAACTCAAGTTTGATTATGCGGATGAAAAACCACCATTTTTAACTGATACTATCACAAAAAAAAACTGGAGGAATGTTTTGGCCTTTCGCGCAGGATTAGAATATTCATTTAATGATAATTTAAAGGCAAGAGCCGGATACGCATACGATCCCAACCCTGTACCGGAAGATACTTTTGAACCACGCATAACAGACAGTAACAGACATCAGGTAACTATCGGCAACGGTTATACATTTGGCAGGTTTATCGTTGACGTTGCTTACATGGCGGTTTTTTTTGAAAAACGCAATATCACTAACAATGAAATCGACACCCCGTCTGCGGATATTAATGGAACTTACAAATCATTTAGTCATTTGGTGGGAGCAAATATTTCGTATAACTTTTGAGGAAGCTTTCAGCAAACAGCGATCAGTGGTCAGTTTTTTTGGAACTGAAGTTATTCATGAAAGATTTTAGAGAATTAAAAGTCTGGGAAAAGGCTCATAATTTAACTCTAAAGATATACAAAAACACCAAAAGCTTTCCCCAACATGAGTTGTATGGCTTAACAAGTCAGATCAGACGTTCCTGTGCATCCGTACCGGCTAACATTGCAGAGGGGTGTGGCAGGAGTGGAGATGCGGAATTAAACCGTTTCCTTAATATTGCTATGGGCTCAGCAAATGAATTAGAGTATCTACTTTTGCTGTCAAATGAACTTAATTTATTAAGCGGTCCAGACTATAAGGAGGTTTCAAAAGAAATAATGGAAATAAAATGAATGCTTGCGGGATTTATTAAAAAGCTGAAAGCTGATCGCTGACTGCTGATAGCAGTTTCATTCACACTCCACAACATTTTTTATATTTTTTCCCGCTGCCGCAGGGGCATGGTTGATTGCGACCAACCTTTTCAGTCTTCCTTTTTACCGTATTTTGAACTCCACCTCCACCCTTGCTTTCCGGCGGAGCTCCGTGATGTTCTAACATTTTCTGCTGCCGTTGCGGCATAAGACCCATCTCCTGTTCCTCCTCAGATGCAACCTGTACACGGAAGAGGTATTCCATTATCTCCTCTTTAATCCGCTGGATCATTGCCATAAACATTTCATACCCTTCCCTCTTGTACTCGCTCAGGGGATTTTTCTGTGCGTAACCACGAAGTCCTATCCCTTCTTTGAGATGATCCATGCTAAGAAGATGGTCTTTCCAGATGGTATCAATCACATGTAACATAATTCTTTTTTCCAGCCAGCGGATTTTCTCATCTCCCATCTGCTTTTCACGCGATTGATAAGCTTCCTTTATAGTTTTTAAAAGGCGTTCTTTAAAATCTTCACAGGTTAATTCATCAATTTCCAGTTCCTGCTGATTATCTATCTTTATTGATTTCTTTCCATTCAGGGACAGGTTTACGGAGAAGAGACTGAATATCCACTCTTTAAGACCTTCCATATCCCAATCCTCAGTATATGCTTCCGGATCAATGAAAGTATTATATGAATCTTCAAAAAGATCTTCGATCATTTCGAAAATTCTTTCTTTTAAGTTTTTTCCCTCCAAGACTTCCCGCCTTTGTTCATAGATAACCTCTCTTTGTTTATTCATTACATCATCATATTCCAGCAGATGCTTTCTGATATCAAAATTATGTCCTTCTACCTTTTTCTGGGCATTTTCTATTGCCTTGGAAATAAGTTTATGCTCGATAGGTACCCCTTCTTCCATACCCAGTTTTTGCATAATTCCGGAAAGTCTGTCTGATCCGAAAATCCGCATTAAATCGTCTTCCATAGAAATATAAAACCGGGAGGAACCGTGGTCTCCCTGGCGTCCTGACCTCCCCCTGAGCTGATTATCTATTCTGCGGCTTTCATGCCTTTCTGATCCGAGGATATGCAGTCCTCCCAGGTCTGGAACTCCATCTTCAAGGACAATATCCGTACCCCTACCTGCCATATTCGTGGCAATTGTCACCGACCCTTTTTTTCCGGCAGCCGCGACAATTTCTGCTTCTTTTTCATGATGTTTGGCGTTCAACACATGATGTTTTACACCTCGTTTTTTGAGCATATGGCTGAGTTTTTCTGAATTTTCTATTGAAATGGTTCCAACCAGCATCGGCTGACCTTTTTCATTCAACTCAACGATTTCATCAACAATGGCATTAAACTTTTCTTTTGTGGTCCGGTATATCACATCAGCATAATCATCACGTACCATATTTTTATTAGTCGGTACAACTATAACCTCCAGTTTATAAATAGAATGAAATTCCGCCGCTTCTGTATCAGCAGTACCTGTCATACCGCCCAGTTTTTCGTACATCCTGAAAAAGTTTTGAAATGTAATAGTAGCCAGGGTTTGGTTTTCGCTTTCAATCTTCACGCTCTCTTTTGCTTCAAGAGCTTGGTGCAATCCGTCACTGTATCTCCGGCCAGGCATCATCCTTCCTGTAAATTCATCAACAATAAGCACCTCCCCCTCTTTCACAACATAATCCACATCTCTTTTAAAAATGGCGTGTGCTTTTAGCCCCTGGTTTACATGATGCAGGATTTCGATATTTTTAGGATCGTAAAGGTTGTTTAAATTCAAAAGTTTTTCAGCTTTAGCCACCCCGCTTTCCGTTAATGTGACAGCGCGGGTTTTCTCTTCTATTTCAAAATCATTTCCTTTTTTCAGCGAAGGGATTATCCGGTTAATTTTGTAATATTTGTCGGTTGACTCTTCTGAAGGCCCTGAAATAATCAAAGGAGTTCTTGCCTCATCTACCAGAATACTGTCCACTTCATCCACTATGGAATAATTTAAGTGCTTTTGTACAAACTCGGCGCTATCGAATTTCATATTGTCGCGCAGATAATCAAATCCAAACTCATTATTGGTGCCGTAAGTTATGTCAGATTGATAAGCTTCCTGGCGTTCTTTATCGTTCATATCGTGTTGGATCACTCCAACGCTCATACCAAGAAACTTGTAAATTGTACCCATCCACTCACTATCACGTCTCGCTAAATAATCATTTACCGTTATCAGGTGGACCCCTTTTCCTGTTAAGGCATTCAGGTAGATTGGAAGCGTAGCCACCAGGGTTTTGCCCTCCCCTGTTTTCATCTCTGCTATTTTCCCTTCATGAAGTACAACCCCGCCTATCAATTGGACATCAAAATGGCGCATACTGAGTGTTCTTTTCCCAACTTCACGAACAACAGCAAAAGTTTCCGGGAGGAGTTCCTCAAGAGACTCACCTTGATTCAGTCTGTTTTTAAATTCCTGAGTTTTACCTTTTAACTCATCGTCAGAGAGCTTCTGAATGCCCTGTTCAAGAGAATTAATTTCCCGGACATAGAGATCCAGACGCTTTAATTCGCGATCATTCTTGGTTCCGACTATTTTTTTCAAAAAAGAGACTACCATAGAGCTCACATATAATTTTGGATTAATTAAAAAAAGAATTTCATTATACCATTATTTTTTTAAAGAGATAGAGATTTTGCATAGTAGCTCAGTTTCAATTTTCTGACTTAAAACATTTTCTTGGAAAAGATAAAATTAAGAGCACTTCCTAAAACTCACTTCATCTTTTTTATCCCCCCATAACAAAGGGAGTTTATGGGGGTTTTGATCACAAAAAAATTAGTTTTTGGAAGTGCCAAATGACCCAGTACCAGAATTTGTTTGACTGACAACAAAATAGATGCTATATATCATAACATATTACAAATTAAATGGTTAGACATGGTTAGTTAATGTATATTCCAAACAAATTATTTTTTAAAATTGGAGAAGTGGCTAAGCTGGCTGAAGTAGAACCTTACGTTCTCAGATACTGGGAAACAGAGTTTAAAAACTTGCGCCCCAAAAAAAAAGAAAACGGCCAGAGGCTTTATCAGAAGAAAGAAGTTCAATTAGCCCTTGATATAAAAAAACTCCTTCATCTGGATGGATATACAATAGAGGGGGCTAAAAAGATATTGAAGGAAAGAAATAAAAAGAAAAAAGAGGACGCTTCTCAGTTAAGCATCCTCTTTGACAGGGAAAAAGTTGTAGACATAATAGAGGATTTAAAAAAAGATCTTCAGGTCATATTAAAACGATTGTCCTGACTGTCTTCCTTTCAGTCATTGTAATGTTGGTTATTGAAATTTATTTGAGATTTGCTATTTCTTTAAACTCAACAGGTTATTACATAAATTTTCTAAAAAACAACGTTTTATAAGTTAGTAACACAGTCTCTTGATCCCTCCAAATAATTATGTCATGGCAATACCGGAAAGAATTAAAAAAAACACTTGCTCAGGAAAAAGGTTATGTTGTAAAGAATCATGCCGGAAATATCTCAGTTGCCCTTGTTTATCCCAACACTTATTCGATTGGGATGTCCAATCTTGGCTTCCAAAAGATTTATTCTACCTTGAATCAGCTTGACTATGTTGTCTGTGAGCGCGCTTTTTTGCCCTCCCGGGAAGACATTTCCTCTTTAAAAGAAACAAAATCATCCCTCATTTCTCTGGAATCCCAAAAAGAACTCCATAAATTTGATGTAGTCGCTTTTTCAATAACATTTGAAATGGACTACTTAAATGTTCTGGAAATTCTTAGACTTTCCCGCATCCCTCTAATGACTGACAACAGGACAAATAAAGATCCTATTCTAGTGGCAGGAGGCATTTGTCCGACTTTTAATCCTGAACCGATAGCAAATTTTATCGATATGGCTGTTATTGGAGAAGGAGAAGAGGTGGTGAAGGAGATAATGGAATCTTTTAAAGAAAATAAGAATTCACTCAAGCAAAATAATTTATCAAAAATATTAAGCGGAATTGAAGGCGTTTACATCCCTGAAAAAAATAAGCAACCGAAATTAAAAATAAAAAAACGATTTTTGAAAAACCTTGATCAATTTCCGACTTCAACTCCTATTGTCACAGATCAAACTATATTTGGTGACATGTTTCTTATAGAAGTCGGAAAAGGATGTAAAATGAAATGCAGGTTTTGTGAGGCCGGTTACATTTGTATGCCGGTACGAAACTATTCCAAAGAAACCATATTGAATGAAGTACAAAAAGGTAAAATTTATAGAAATAAAATCGGCCTGGTAGGGTCTGCTATTTGCGATCATCCTGAAATTGGAAGTATTTTGAAAGAACTACATCAGCAGGGATTGGAATTTTCTGTTTCGTCGCTAAGGCTGAACCACATTTCACATAATATATTGAAATATTTGGCTTTAGGTGGATGCAAGACCATTGCGGCTGCTCCGGAAGCAGGCTCAGAGCGCTTGAGGAAATCGATCAATAAACAGTTATCGAAAAAAAAATTGTTTGATTCCATCAGAATGATAGCAGAAAGTGGAATTCAAAATTTAAAATTATATTACATTATTGGACTTCCAGGAGAAACCGATGAAGATATCCAGGGAATTATTCGTGAAGTAAAATCGATTAAACATTTATTTAATGAAATCAGAGGGAAAAGAGAATTGTCCCGGTTCTTATTGACAATAAGTGTAAATGCTTTTGTTCCAAAACCTATGACACCATTTCAAAGAGAACCTATGGATGATATTAAATCTCTAAAAGCAAAATTAAAAATTTTAAAAACAGGTTTCAAAAGTATCAAAAAAACTAAGTTGATATATGATGTGCCTAAATGGGCCTTTATTCAAGCCCTTTTGTCGCGTGGTGATAGAAAAGTGGGAGATTTGCTCTGCAAGGTAATAGAGCGAAATGGAGACTGGTTCAAAGCGATGCGCGAGCTAAATTTAAACCCTGAATTTTATGTATATAGAAAGTATAGCGAGAAGGAGGCTCTTCCCTGGGATTTTTTGATTCCAGAGTAAATTATTAAACAACTTGTAACTATTTTTGTCTGTTTTCGCTGATAACGGCTCTTACATTTTGCAAGGTAACCGGTATTTAATGGGGTTTGCCAGCAACCACTAAAACAGCATTTTTTGGTGCAACAAAAATCAGGCATTCAATGCAAGGCATTGAATTTAAAGGCTAAAAAATATATTGACAAGTATATATAGTTGTGATAGATTCGGGTTATTCCCTGAAAGTGCGGTGAACAATGAGAAAATTTCTTTTATTGCTGCTAATAAATGACGAATTTCTTATTGATGAGGTATGTACCCTGAATAATGTTGTTACCTTGGATTAATGGCTTTTTTCTTGGTGGCCAGCAGAGTTCAAACGGTATGTTAAGACTGCAACTTTCAGGGATTTTTTTTTATAGCTATCAGTAGCTCAATTTCTTCGGTTTAGACTCTCTCCACCGTTGTTCCATTTTTTTCAATACAGTAGCATAAAAGGAAGGAAATTTTTCATTAATTTCTTTAAAAAGTTCTGGCTGAAGGCTAATGGTTGCGGCTTTATCCGATGTTACTCTTACTGTTGCTGTTCTCGGGACCTCTCTCAAGAAAGCCATTTCACCTAAAATCTCTACTTTATCCAAATGAGCAATAATTTTTCCTCTGGTATCAAGAATATCGACTTCTCCCGAAAGCAAAATAAAGACCTCTCTATCTTTGGCGCCGTACTTAATTATGTTTTCTCCCTGCATAAATACAACGAATTCACCTCGAGAAATGAATCCAAAAAGAGATGAAAGAGATGACTCTGTAAAAAAGTTGGAAAACTCGTAGAGCCGCTCACGTATATTAGTAGTGAGTTGATATTTTTGATACATGCTTCTAGTCATGCTCATTACTTGTAGTTTACTTTTGGCTTTAACACCTGCCCTTCTTATTCTGTCCCTGTTTATCAAAGCCAACTCACCAAAAAAGCTTCCTTTTTCATAAATAGCTACCACTTTATCATTCTTTACTACTTCAGCAAATCCCGACAATACTATATAAAACTTTTCACCAATATCTCCTTGATTAAAAATATATTGTCCTTTAGAAAAAGTTTCAACAGCAGAGTTTTTTATCAAATAATCCACTTGTTTTGGCGTCAATTTAAAAAAAAGACCGGTCCTTTTTATCATGGGCAAAAAGTCATAAATTGTGAGAGGATGCTTTCTGGTTAAAATGCTTATGGTCTCTCCTTCTTTTCCAAAACGAAGCCCTTTGGTTAGACGCGTTTTTTTATCGGCATGAGTAAGAATTAGTTTTCTTTTTTTCGTTGCCGGCAGTTTCAAGAGTTCTTCAACTCTCGTATGCAATAAGCCCCCCCCGGCTTCATGGATTATATGGTCACAGTCCCATAAAAAACCCAAAATTTGATCCCGCCTTTCAGAAGTGATAATTCCATCCTTGCACACCTTATGGAGTAACTTTTTATCAAACCTTGTATCGCCTGAGAACCCAATTGTCATCTCCTTACCATTCAGGCCTCTATATCTTAATTTAAACCTTCCTGACGGTATAGAATGAAAAGAATAATCAAATGTAATAAAAGCTCTATCAATTCCCGGAAGCGGTATTTCCTTGCCGGGTTCCAAATTTACAAAATTGACAAGATTTTTAATTTTATCCTTCTCAACGCTTGTTAATGCTTCTGCTTTTCTTAGAAAACTATCAAAAATAGGACGCGAGGTTAGCAAATAACTTTTTTCTCCCCACATAATCTTTTCTATAATTCCGGCATCATGGTCTGCATGCATATGACTCAGAAAAATATGGGAAACATCATTGGAGGCAATACCATGACTCATGAAATGTTCTTCACAATTTGCCAATAGATCGACACCAATTGCCTTCCCATCAATCCAGATTAAACAACTGGATGTAAAAGTTTGTGGATCAAATCCTGTACCGGAGCCTAAGAATGTGATTCCAAATTCAGGTGATTCCAAAGGAGTTGTTGCAGTCTTCCATGTTTCATGCTTTTTTTCAGATAGTTTCAGATCAACGATGTCACACAATTTTGCACCTTTATATAACCTAAAAATTCCGTGTTTTGTCTGCCATATCTGCAGTTTTGAACCATTATTGGTCAGGTTTACTCTCCCTTTCTCATTAAAGTGATGAAAAATGAGAATTTTATTTATGAACTCTTCATATTTTTCCTCATTACACAATGAAAAAATATCCATTTCGAGTTTTAACATTGCTGCTCTGACATAAGCTTCTGTAATAAGTTTATAAATTTTATTTTTAGCAAAACTTTTAAGCCATGGAATCTTTTTAAAATGAAAACGAAGGACAGGCTGCATTTTTAAAGCTACCTTGCTTTCTTTAAGCTTAAGATACATAATTTCTTTAAATTGAGAAAAAATATCTTGATCCTGCGCAATCCGCCCTATTAATTTATTAAAAGAAGCCGTCTGCCGCTTATTAAAATGAAGTTTGTCAATTGAATCAAATAAAAAGGAGGAAAAGACATCTTTAAAGACAGGTCCAAACAGCGCTTCCTGAAGAATAGCCCTGATTTTTTCTTCCTGGGCTTCACTGCATACAATGTCTAAGGTTTTTTTGGATTTTTAAGAAAAAATGACGGAATAGGTAACAAATTCCATGTCAAATATGTTTCGCCCTTTTCTAAATACTCTTTGGGGAATCACAATATTTGATGGAAAAGTTTCATTTATTTGATAGAAACTTTTGATGACTTCAGGCGGGCAGCCAAACAGAATATTCCCAAATTCTTTATCTCTTACTAACCGGCAGTCAGAGCCAAGGGTAATCTGACGATCCAGCACTTTTTTGTTTGATTTCATTTTTCAATGTCCAAACAACATTATAATACCTGACAAATCAAACAACTGCTCATTTGAATGACTGGCATTAAAAAACCTCATGATTTCCATAAATACTAATCAGCTCAAAAGTATCTTTATTTTGACTGCGGCTACACCGCCTCATGTAATCATTCTTATGAACTGATTAATATGAAGTTATCATATATAATTTTTTAGGCTTTGTCAAACTAATCAAACACTGCCACAAGCTGCAAGCAATACTTTCATCTAAATATTTTTGTTCTTTTTTTTGCCAAAAAAAGAACAAAACGCTACTTTACTAGAAAAAAATAAAATTGACTTTTTGAAGTTCGTTGTGCAAAATTGGAAAAAATTTTTTTCAATTAACCTATGCGCTACATACCTGCTACAAAATCAAATATTGAAGAGATGCTAAAAGAAATCGGAGTTGATTCTATTGATGAACTTTTTCAATCGATCCCGGAATCTTTACGAGTGAGAAAAGACTTGGATCTTTCTTCTGCCATGTCCGAATTAGAGCTGACCCGCCATTTGCAGAAATTAGCCTCAAAAAATCATGAGGTTGACCGCTATAGTTCTTTCTTAGGCGCTGGTTGTTACAGGCATTTTCTCCCTAGTGTTATCAATCACATTGCTTCGAGATCGGAGTTTTATACCTCTTACACACCCTACCAGCCTGAAATAAGCCAGGGTACTTTGCAAGCTATCTTCGAATTTCAATCATTAATTTGCATGATGACTGGGATGGATGTTGCAAATGCCTCCATGTATGACGGCGCTTCATCTTTGGCTGAAGCAGCTTTGATGGCTTCACGCATTACAAAAAGAAAAGAGCTGATAATTTCTCATGCTATTCAACCGGATTATCGCAAAGTTTTGGATACTTACCTTAGCAACCTTGATATAAAAATAAAAATTGCACCTTTTACAGAAGATGGTTTAACTGATTTAAGCTGGGTTGAAAAAGAAAGTAATGATCAATGTGCCGCTATATTAATTCAGAACCCAAATTTTTTTGGTGTCATTGAGAATATAGAATTATTTTCAAATATCGCTCACAAAAACAACGCCCTTCAAATTGTAAGCATAACAGAACCTGTATCTTTAGGCATTTTAAAACCTCCTGGTGAAATGGGTGTGGATATTGTTACTGGTGAAGGACAGCCCCTTGGCATTCCCATGAATTTTGGAGGACCCTCTTTAGGGCTTTTCGCGACACGAGAGAAGTTTGTGCGAAGTATGCCCGGCAGATTGGTAGGGGAAACTGTTGATTCAGAAGGAAGACCGGGGTATGTGTTAACGCTTTCGACTCGAGAACAACATATTCGAAGGGAGAGAGCAACTTCTAATATTTGCACCAACCAGGGACTCTGCGCCCTGATGGCAACCGTTTATTTATCTACAATGGGTAAAAACGGTATGAAAGAGGTTGCTGAACAAAATATCCAAAAAGCAAATTACGCAAAAAAAAGACTCTCGAAAATAAATGATGTTCAATTAAAGTTTTCCGGAAAAATATTTAATGAGTTTGTGATTAAAACAGGAAAATCTTCGGCAGAAATTAACAACCAGTTGCTCAAACATTCGATTATTGGCGGGCTTGATTTAGAAAAATATTATCCTGATTTAAAAAATTGTATGCTGTTTTGCGTCACCGAATATAACACAAAAGAAGAAATTGATAAAATGGCGGAAATCATTGCAAAACATTGTGAATAAACAGAAAGGGGTTTTTTGAAAGACGTCATCATAGTGGGAGCGGGGCCGGCAGGTCTGGCCTGTGCGATTGAAGCAGCACGAAAAAAACTAGATTATATTGTTTTAGACCGTGGTTGCGTGGTTAACGCAATTTATAATTTTCCTAAAAATATAACTTTTTTTTCTACACCAGATTTGCTGGAAATGGCAGAAACCGCTTTCATCTCTGATAAATTCAGGCCAAACCGACAAGAAGTTCTTAATTACTATCTGAAAGTAGCAAAACTCTTTAAACTCAAAATCTATACCTATGAAGAGGCAGTTGGATTATCCAGGAACAACAATCACCTCTCGGTTCATACAAAAACTTATCCCGGAAAAGAAAAAGAATATAAAACCAAAAAAGTAGTATTGGCAACCGGATACTATGACAACCCTAACCTGTTGAAGATAAAAGGCGAAGATCTTCCAAAGGTGTCCCATTACTACACAGAGGCGCATCCTTATTACGACAAAAATGTTGCGATTATTGGCGGAAATAATTCCGCTGTGGAGGCAGCAATGGAACTTTGTCATCATGGCGCAAAGGTAACATTAATTCATCGCGGAAATAAATTAGGAAAAAAAATCAAATACTGGATTCTGCCGGATATCGAAAAAAGAATTGAAAAAAAACTGATTAAAGCAATTTTTAATGCTACCGTCCATGAAATATCACGAGAATATATAGAAATCCGGATAAATGGCAAAAGGAGCAGAATAAAAAATGATTTTATCTTTGCCATGACCGGTTATAGACCGGATACTAAATTGATGGACGCATTCGGGATAAAATATAGTTCTAAAACATTGACTCCAAAACATATTCCTAAGAACCTTGAAACAAATGTTAAAGGGGTTCATGTAGCAGGTTCGATAATTTCAGGTATCAATAATAACAGGGTTTTTATTGAAAACAGCCGCAATCATGGGAAAATAATTTTTAAATAATTGTTTTTTTGTAACCACGAAGAACACGAAAATCACGAAGAATTATTATATATAATTTCTTACTCTTCGTGCGCTTCGTGTTCTTTGTGGTAAATTTTATTTTGGTTGCGGCTTTATCGTATAGTGAGCTTCGTGGTTAATATTTTTTTTCTTTATCATGAGTAAAAACGCAAACAACATTTATGGCGCAAGTGGATTGGTTTTTAATGAACCTTTGATTTTCGATCTTGGAACTGAAAACCGTGAGGCTTACTCTTTACCAAAATCGGATGTGCCGGAAGAAAACATTGATGACCTGATTCCCGCCAACCAAAAAAGGGATGAAATCAAAGGCTTTCCTGAGGTAAGCGAAATCGGGGTTATTCGCCACTTTACCCGACTATCTCAATGGAATTTTAGCGTGGATCACGGTTTTTATCCTCTCGGGTCCTGTACCATGAAATACAATCCAAAAATTAACGAGGATATCGCCCGTACCCCGGCCTTTACAAATTCTCATCCTCTTCAACAAGAGCAATTATCACAGGGGAATTTACAGTTAATGTATGAACTGGCTCAGGATCTTGCCGAAATCAGCGGTATGGATAAGGTTTCATTGCAGCCTGCCGCAGGTGCCCAGGGAGAACTGGCCGGAATGATGATGGTCCGGGCTTATCACCAGAAAAATGGAAATCCGCGAAAAAAAGTTTTACTGCCGGATTCCGCGCATGGGACAAACCCTGCTACATCTACCCTTTCCGGCTATGAAGTAGTTTCCTTAAAATCAAATGACCTGGGACTTTTGAATCCTCAAGTTGTCAAAAATGCCATGGATGAAAATGTTGCCGCGCTTATGCTTACCAATCCAAATACACTCGGTCTTTTTGAAAAAGATATTTTAGAAATTACAGAAATTGTTCATGATAAAGGTGGCCTGGTTTATTGTGACGGGGCAAATTTGAATGCCCTGATGGGAATAAGCAAAATTGGAGATATGGGCGTTGATGTAATGCATTTTAACCTTCACAAAACATTCTCAACACCACATGGTGGCGGCGGGCCTGGTTCAGGACCGGTTGGGGTTAAGAATAATCTTATACCGTTTCTCCCCATACCGATAATCGATCAAAAAAACAACAGATATTTTCTCAATTATGATCATCCACAATCTATCGGAAAATTAAAAGGATTTTACGGAAATTTTTCTATTTTTCTGAGAGCGTACGCTTATATAAAAACTTTAGGAAAAGAAAATATCAGAAAGGTAAGTGAGATTGCTGTTTTAAACGCAAACTACATACGCAGCCGACTGAAGGAGGATTTCCACTTAGCTTATGAAAGTCCAAGCCTGCACGAGTGTGTTTTCTCCGATAAAAATCAATTACAACATGGAGTATCGACTCTTGATATAGCCAAAGCATTAATTGATTACGGTTTTCATCCTCCTACCATTTACTTTCCATTAATAGTAAAAGGCGCTTTAATGATAGAGCCAACCGAAACAGAGGCAAAAAAAACCTTAGACAAATTTGTAGAAGCCATGAAAGATATTGCCAAACGGACTAAAGAAGATCCAAAATCCCTTCACCACACTCCCTTAAAATCCAAAGTTTCCCGTCTTGATGAAACTCTCGCTGCCCGCAAACCAAAACTCCGATGGAAACCTCAAGAATAATCTATCCCTTACAGAATCTGCCCTAAGTGGCTTTGCAATAAAAAAACTGTGGTTGTAATGACCGCTTTAAGAAGATAATGAAAAAAGTAACCCGTAATCACCTTTTTTTTTATTTAATCTTGCTTTCTACACACCGCCTTTTCTCTCAAAGTAATCTTCGAAGAGAGAAAAAATTCCCTGCCAGGAAATAGAGAGGAAGTCTATGTGGACAAATTTACCGCCCACGAACTGCCCTTTGAAGGATGCTTTAAGGTCAATCCCATCTCCCAGGGTTAAGGTTTTCTCCAAACCGACTTCGCCATAATCTTTAGCTTTATATAAAGAGTCTCCTTTTTCCGGGTTAAAGCCGTTATTTTTAGTTGTCCAGTGCTGATAATAAATCTCTCCTCCCGAGAATTTCATGAAGAGTTTTCCCAGTACTCCATAGTTTTTTTGTGTAGGAGTATTCTTACCGCTCGGATTGTCATAATTATAAAGATAGTGAGCTGTGGCGCCTATTTCACTGATAAACTTCGTCTTCCTTTTTTTTCTCGGGTATAGTGAGTACCCCACCCCGGTCGCCATGCTTATATTATTGGACACCATATCCTGCTCACTTTTTTGCCATCCGTGAAGCACCCAGTAGATATGCCCTTCCAGCATAACGCCTCTGGCGGAAACCCAGATAAAGTTACCCACTGAAAAGAGTTCCGGCGTGTTGTCTGTTTCTTTTTCCTCCCAGCTTTTCCATAGATCCCGTCTCAACCGGTCATTCTCTCCTTTAAGTTGAAAACCCTGCTCAATCGGATCTGTATAATCCTGATCATCGTCAAAGAAAGCCTCCAGAAGCGGGTGCCTTCGCTCAATTGTCCGCGCAGTAATTCTCATGCCCGGACCAAAATCGAGGTGAAAAGATATTACCGGCTCTTTCGGGTTTACTCTGTCGGAGTCCCCGAACGGTATTCCCAGAAACGCTCCAGTCTCAATAGTAAGCTCTTTTATCGGGATATACCTGAAAAAGGTTTTCATCTGATCTCCTATAAAGGTTTCTCCCTCGTTAAATTCATCAATGCTGGCATGTTCCAAGTTTTTCATAAATGTCTCGTTTTCAACGATAAATTCAAGCGATTGAGAGGCATAAAGAGGGTAAAATGGCGGGAAAATACTAAAAATCAGATATAGTATAAATATTTTTAGATATTTTAGTCTTTTTTGCATCAGCTGGATATCTGATTACTAATTTTTTTTGAAAAATTACGACTTTATAAAAACCAAATAATAAAATCAATTTATTCATTAATTTACGGCATTTTTATGAAAATCATTAGCAATAGGCAAGTTTAGGGATAACTGTTAAGGGAATGAGGTCAATTCTATAACATTTTCAAATGAACAGAAGAATTGGTGAATCAGGTGTCCAATCTTTGGGGTAAGAAATTACGCTTTTTGAGTTTGCTTTTTTTTACCATTTTAAGACTACTTTACTCTGGAACCCGGGATTACTTCATCCTGAAAACCTGCTAAAGTGATTTTATCGCCTGAGGTTGCCGCCAAAATCATTCCCTGCGATTCTATTCCCATAAGCTTGGCAGGCTTTAGATTTGCAACTAGTATAATTTTTTTTCCTATCAGTTCTTCCGCACTATAACATGTTGAAATACCAGCCACAACCTGCCGAGTTTCCGTGCCGATATCTACTTTCAGTTTTATCAACTTTTTTGATTTTTCTACCTTCTCTGCTTCTACAATCTCCCCTACCCTCAGGTCCAACTTTGCAAATTGATCAATACTGATTAGATTTGAATCGGTTGAAGAACTATCATCATTTTTTTTGTCTTCTTGAGTTTCTGGTTTACTTTCTTCCATGCTTTCTCCTTTTAATTTTTTAAGTAATTCCTCTTTCCTCTCATCATCAATCCTTGGAAAGAGTTGTTCTGCGCGGTTTATAGAGGAGCCTGCTTTCACACCGCCCCATTTTTTTATTGAATCCATTCCCTGAGACAAAGAATCTTCAGTCATGCCGATTTGCCTGTGTATTTCATCTGCCTTTTTCGGCATAAATGGATAAAGAAGAATGGCGATAGTCCGTAAAGCTTCGAGGGCACTATACATTACAGAATTTAAGGAACCTCTTGTCTCGTCAGACTTAGCCAGCTTCCACGGTGCAGAGGAATCTATAAATTTATTTGTAGCGTCAATTAACTCCCAGGTGGATACCAATATTTTGCTGAATTCAAGACGTCCTAACAGTTTTTCAATTTCCTGAACTGTTTGAGCTGCTTTATTGATGAGATCTCTCTCCATAGCATTACCATTTACTGGTTCAGGAATAATTCCATTAAAATATCTTTGAACCATATTTAGAGTGCGATTCAACAGATTTCCGAGATTATTCGCCAAATCGGTATTAATGCGTCCTATCATTGCTTCATGGGAAAAATCACCATCCAGACCAAAAGGGACCTCCCTCATTAAAAAATAACGCACTGCGTCCTCTCCATATTCATTGATTAGCCTGTTTGGATCTACAACATTAAGCAGAGATTTAGACATTTTCTGACCGTTGACTGTCCACCACCCATGCGCAAAAATTTTTTCAGGGAGTGGGATTTCCATAGCCTTTAACATGGTCAACCAGTAAACCGAATGGGTTGTCAGAATATCCTTTCCCACAAGATGAAAATCAGCAGGCCACCAATAATTAAAACTTTTTTGATCCTTATGATAACCTGCAGCCGTTACATAATTAATAAGGGCATCAAACCAGACATAAGTCACATAGTCTTCATCAAATGGAAGTGGAATTCCCCATTTCAAGCGTTCTTTAGGGCGCGAAATGCACAAGTCGGCAAGCTCTTTGTTTAGAAACCCGAGTACTTCATTTCTACGATTAGAAGGTAAAATTACAATTTCATCGGATTTAATATATTCATTTAGCCAGTTCTGGTATTTGCCCATCTTAAAGAAATAATTATACTCTTTGATGCGCTCCACTTTTCTGCCGCATTCCGGACAATTGCCTTTTAGCAGATCCTTCTCAGTCCAGAATCTCTCATCTGGAAGACAGTACCATCCTTCATAAGAATCTTTATAAATTTCTCCCTTATCGAACAATATCTGAAGAACTTGCCTTACAATTTCTTTATGGCGTTCTTCAGTTGTGCGGATAAAATCATTATTAGAAACATTCAGCCTCTTCCATAATTCTTTAAACCTGAGATGGAGTTCATCGCAGTGTTCCTGGGGAGCTACATTCCTTTTTTGGGCTGCCTGTTCTACCTTTTGACCATGCTCATCCGTACCGGTAAGAAAAAAAACATCATAGCCTTGTAAGCGCTTAAAACGAGCAATGATATCAGCCGCTACAGTAGTGTAAGCATGTCCGAGATGAGGCAAATCATTTACATAATAGATAGGTGTTGTTACGTAGAATTTTTTTTGCATATTTTAAATAGATTTTTTTAACAACGAAGTATACAGCGCAGCTTCGTCGCAACCATAATTCGGTATGGAAAACCGAAAAGGATGGCCGGAAACCAAAGTATTCATAACCACGAAGAGCAAGAAATTAAATATAATAATTTTTCGTGTTCTTCGTGGTTCAAAAGTCTATTTATTTTCTTTGCGTACTCTGCAATCTGCGCGGTTAATCATTTTCATAGCTTAAGTCGGTTTATCATTTTTTCCCTGCCTGTTTTCATTTTTTGAGTTTTTAACATTTTTTTCCAATCGTCTTGATTTCATTAACAGGAAAAGAGTGTCTTTTTCCTTCCTCCATCTCCACAAACACTTTTTGTTGAAGAGTATCTATGCTGATGACCTTTCCTTCTCCTTCAGGCGTTTCAACTTTGACTCCATTTTTGGGAAGATTCTTTTTTAACTCTTTATAAGTATCATTCTCATAGATAAGACAGCAAAGGAGACGTCCGCATACACCTGTTATTTTCATCGGGTTGAGCGCAAGGTTCTGGTTTTTTGCCATTCTAATCGAAACAGGCTCAAAGTCCTTTAAAAAACCTGAACAGCAAAGTTTCAACCCGCATGGCCCACAACCTCCCATCAGTTTAGCTTCATCCCTGACCCCGATTTGTCTCATTTCAATCTTCATGTTAAATTTCTGCGCCAGATCTTTAATTAGCACACGGAAATCCACCCGCCCTTCAGCCGAAAAATAAAATTTCGCTTTTGTAGCTTCAAGGTTCATATTTACTTGAAAGAGTTTCATGGGGATTTTTCGTTCTTCAATTTTTTTCAAACAAAACTGGAATGCCTCTTTTGTGCGCTGATCATTATATTCACTTTTTCTTAAATCTTCTTTTGTCGCCTTTCGCAATACCTTCTTATAAGGTCTTCCTTTCTTTTTATGGCAACAACTTCTCTCAGAGATGGCAGCTATCCCGATATCTTCTCCCCAGTTGGTTTCTACAATACACTTATCTCCCACCCGGAGTTTTATGGAATTTGGATCATAATCATAGCTTTTTGAATTGTTTTTTAAATTAATTCCAACACAATGTTTGGATTTTTCATTCATATTATTTTCCATAATTACCTTTCCGAAAAAACAGAGCACATTTTTATCATCAACGTATCTATCAAAAGCTGTGCATTAATATTCCTTTTAAAACGACGAATTGTTTCTTCAACTGAATGAAACAAAAGAATCAACTGATTAATATTAGAAACTCTAATTAAAGAAATTAATTTATCTTTTACATCCAGATTCGCAATGAGTTTTTCGTTTTTCGCACCTTTTAAAACAGCCATATCACGCACAATGTTTAAAATAGATGCCAAAATGATTTCTAAATTTTCTTTATCACTACTCCAGGCTTTATTTTTTTTGAATATCAAATCCATTTCATCAAAAGAGACACCCTGCATTAAATCCAGGATTTCGTTTCTCATTTCTATTGTGTCCCTGACGCCCATTTCTAAAGCCTTTCCCAGTCGTCCCTGTGAATAGGATGCCATCAAGTGGGCATCTTCCGACGTTATTTGGTTTTCCTTTATAAGAATATCTTTTATAGTTTTCACCGGTATAAGGTTGAATTGAATTTTCTGGCACCGGGAAATTATAGTAGGCAACAGTAAATTAAAATTGTGGCATACTAAAATAAAAACCGTAGCTCCAGGTGGTTCTTCCAGAGTTTTAAGAAAAGAATTAGCGGCTCCAAGAGTCATTTCTTCTGCTCCATGTATAAAGATAACTTTAAATTTACCTTCATAAGGACGATAACTGATTTTTCTCTGCAGTTCTCTGATAATATCAATCTTAATACTTCCATCAGCGGGTTCAACTACCAAAAAATCCGGGAAATTTTTATTATCGAACTTCTTGCAATGAATACATTCCCCGCAGGAATCGTCATCCAAAGATAAACAATTCAGGGCTTTTGCAAAGTTCAGTGCAGTTAATCGCTTTCCTATCCCCTCCGGCCCGTAAAACAAGTAAGCATGTGAAACATCTCCTTTCTTGAGTGAAGATTGTAATATTCTTACCGGCCTCTCCTGTCCTATGATTTCTAAAAATGGCATAGCAGCAGTTTAACATACAGAAATGGACAATAAAAATCATTTTAAAAATCTTAACTTAATTTATACAAAAATGACAAACTGTCGTCATTCCTCTGAAACAACGTTTTGAAACGATAAAAATTTTTGCAATGTCATTTCCGCTTAAGTGGGACTCTGGATTCCCAATCAAGTCGGGAATGACAATAAAATTATGTTTATTACAATATTTTATCAGTACCTATCTTTATTTGTTCATTGCTTTTTTTGTTTAAAATATTTAGTATATGTGTTTATACTTTTTACCAAGAGCTTAATATGATAGAAAGATATTCACGTCCGGAAATGTCAAAAATCTGGAGTCAGGAAAATAAGCTTAAAAAATGGCTTATTGTGGAAATCCTTGCCTGTGAGGCTTTGGGAAAATTAGGAGAAATCCCTGAGTCAGCCGTTAATAATATTAAAAATAAAGCGAAGTTTAATATAAATAAAATTAACCTGATCGAGAAAAAAACGAAGCATGACGTTATAGCTTTTTTAACTAATGTTGCCGAATACGTAGGAGAGGATTCCCGCTATATCCACATCGGGTTAACCTCCTCTGACGTTCTTGATACCGGCCTTGCCATTCAATTAAAAGAGGCCTCCGGCATTCTGTTAAAAGACTTAAACCGCTTAGCCAGAGCAATAAAGGAAAAGGCCCTTAAACATAAAAATACGATTATGATTGGCCGTTCTCACGGCGTCCATGCGGAACCCGTGACTTTTGGTCTTAAAATGGCCATCTGGTATGAAGAAGTCAAAAGAAACATCCTCAGGATGAAACGGGCAAAAGAGGTAGTGAGCTATGGTAAAATTTCCGGTGCAGTTGGAACTTTCGCAAATATAGATCCATCAGTTGAAGAATATGTCTGCAAAAAATCAGGTTTAACCCCGGCGCCAGTTTCAAACCAGATCATTCAGAGAGACAGGCACGCGGAATATTTATCTACCCTGGCTATTATCGCAGGATCGCTTGAAAAATTCGCTTTAGAAATCAGACACCTTCAAAGAACAGAAGTCGTGGAAGCAGAAGAACAATTTGCTGCAGGACAAAAAGGGTCCTCTGCCATGCCGCATAAAAAAAACCCTGTCACTTCGGAACAAATATGCGGTCTTACAAGAATCATCCGTTCTAACTCCCTGGCAGCTCATGAAAATATCGCTTTGTGGCATGAAAGAGATATAAGCCATTCATCGGTAGAACGTATCATCATTCCGGATTCCACAATTCTCTTAGATTATATGCTTAGTAAAATGTGTACCCTTATTAAAAATCTTGTTGTTTATCCTGAAAACATGAAAAAGAATCTCGATAAAACTCAGGGACTGATTTTTTCTCAAAGAATTCTTCTGGAGCTGGCAAAACGAGGCATTTCAAGAGAGATAGCGTATAATCTTGTTCAAAAAAACGCTATGAGCTCAATAAAGAAGAATAAAAACTTTAAAGATTTGTTAGTGAAAGATAAAGATATAAAGAAATATTTAACCGCAAAAGATATTAATAGCGCTTTTAACGTAAAATACCATTTAAAACATGTTAATACTATCTTTAGTAGAGTTTTTAAAAGAGGTTAATTTTGGAAAAAGTTATCATTGACGCGGTTTATTTCGAACGAAAAAAAATGAACATAGGAGCCGGGGGGACAGTTCAAACTAAAGTCGAAGAGATCCATTATCATATAGTAGAAAAAGAAGACGGTTGCTTAAACATTGAGATGCTTAACGCAAAGGGAAAGCGAACAGGGATGGTGGTAGATACTATAGATAAAGAAACTTTTTTAAATAGATTTACTTCCTGTTTCGAGCACGAATGCGAATTTTTCCCAAAGGTATCGGAGGAAGAAGGGAAAGAACTAGCAAAAAAACATGCTGAAAATGGCAAACGCCTCGAAGAGCAAAATGAAATGAAGCAGGCTGAACTGGAATACGGAAATGCTTTGAAATTTGATGAAAAATCCGCCCGGGCTAATTACGGAATTGCCAAAGTTTATCTGGAAACTGGAAAAACTGATAAAGGTAAAAACGCTCTAAAAAATCTGACAAAGCTGGAAACAGTTTTTGAAAAGGAAAATAAACACCTGTTTAATGAAATAGGTATTGATTTAAGAAAACAAAAATTATATCAGGAAGCATTGGACTACTATAATAAAGCCATCTCGATTGATCCTGAAGATGAAGCATTATATTATAACCTTGCCCGGCTTCATAAAGACAGTAATGAGCTTCAGAAAGCCATAAATGTTATTAAAAAGTCTCTGAAAATTAAGCCTAGTTTTAAAGAGGCGAAAGAGTTTCATGACTGGCTGCAAACACAACTTGCCCCCAAATCCGCACAAAAAAAGCCCGCTACTCAAAAAAAAGATTAGGTCACACCCCAGGCATACTTTCTTTGGACGCAGATTAACGCAAATTTTTTAGGATTTCTTTTTAAAGTGAAAAACTGGTCGCTGATAGCTAAAAGCCAATTCTAATTTCTAAATGTTCATTGAAAACTGCTAACTGCCTACAGTCTTCTATTTTCTGTTATCTGCTCTTTACGGTAATATCCACTTGACAACAAAAACAGTATTATCGTATGATGCAATTCCTTTTTATTCTTAGCCTTTAAGTCATGCTAAATCAATACTTAGGCGTTTTAATTATGCTCGTCCTAGCTGCTGGTACTGCGGTAGGTATGGTCACTTTAACGTCTTTATTGGGTCCAAAGAAATCTTTTCCCGATAAAATGGAACCTTTCGAATGCGGGAAAAAACCTTTAGTATCACCCCGCCAGCGCTTTTCTGTAAAATTTTATCTTACCGCAGTTTTATTTATCCTATTTGATATAGAAGCCGTCTTCCTTTACCCGTGGGCTATTCTTTTTAAAAAACTTGGATGGTTCGGCTTTCTTGAAATGCTATTGTTCATCGTTGTCTTAGGCATCGGCCTTTTATATGTCTGGAAAAAAGGAGCTTTGAAATGGGAATAGAGAAGAATTTAGGTGACAATGTTATCCTGACATCGCTTAATGATGTCGTTAACTGGGGAAGAAAATATTCATTTTTTTTATACCCCTTTATTACTGCCTGCTGTGGAATGGAATTTATGTCGGTTGCGGGACCCCGTTACGACATAGATCGGTTTGGTGCGGCATTGCCGAGGTTTTCTCCCAGGCAGGCTGATTTAATGATGGTCGTTGGCACTATAAGCCATAAGCAGGCCCCCATTTTGGCAAAAGTTTATAATCAAATGACTGAACCGAAATGGGTCATGGCGTATGGAGTGTGCACTGTATCCGGCGGGTTTTATGATAACTACGCTACTGTACAGGGAATTGACACGATTATTCCAGTTGATATTTATATACCCGGCTGCCCTCCCCGGCCTGAAATGGTTTTAGACGGGTTAATTAAATTACAGAACAAAGTTCAAGGCGAAAAATTTTCCGATTTTCCAAAAGGACCGTCCCCTGTTTCTAAAACTGGAGTCTAAAAAATAGAGGAAGGTAGTTAACAATTATGTCTTCTAATATCGAAAAACTGAAAAAAAAATTTGGTGACACTATCATAGATTCTCACTCTTTTCGAGGGGATGACACTATTGTCATTAAAAAACACTCTGTGTTAGACGTCTGCCGCTTTTTAAGAGAAGAAAGCGATCTTGATTTTAATTTTATGATGGACTTGACTGTTGTTGACTACCTTAACCAGGAGGACCACAACGAAAGATTTGAAGTGGTTTATCATTTTTACTCCCTTAAACAAAATCACCGTATCAGACTAAAAGCCCCTGTTTCAGAAAAAGATTGCACAATTGATTCTATTGTCTCTGTGTGGATAGGCGCCAACTGGTTCGAGCGGGAAGCATACGACATGTACGGAATTAAATTTAATGACCATCCTGATTTAAGGCGAATTTTATTATATGAAGAGTTTGAAGGATATCCTTTAAGAAAAGATTATCCGATCACAAAAAGACAACCTTTGATAGGACCGAAGAATTAAAACACCTAAATTACTAATTAAAGATTTTAAATTTCAAATAAAGTGCATAAGAAATCATGGCTGACTTAAAAGAAAATCTGCATTCCGAACATATGGTTCTCAACATGGGACCGTCACATCCTGCCACTCACGGCACAGTGGAGTTTCTTGTTACATTAGACGGTGAGACTATTGTAGACATGGATGTAGAAATCGGTTATCTGCATCGCGGTTTTGAAAAACAATGCGAAAACGGTACATGGTGCCAGGTTTTTCCTTATACCGACCGATTGAACTACAATTCAGCTATTATAAATAACGTGGGCTACGCTCTCGCGGTAGAAAAACTGCTTGACATCGAAATACCCGATCGATGTAAATATATACGAGTTATTACTTCAGAGCTTGCGCGTATGACAGATCATTACACTAATGTAGGCGCCGGAGCTCTTGAATTAGGTGGATTTTCAGCATTCCTTTATTTTGTTGAAGCGCGAGAATTACTGTGGGATTTATTGGAAAAAGTCTGCGGCGCTAGGTTAACTTCTAACTATATCCGAATCGGCGGGGTAAAAAACGATTTACCCCCTAACTTCAAAGAAGATGTTAAATCCACTTTTATTAAGTGCCGCAGTTTTTATAATGACGTCGATAAACTGCTGACAAAAAATAGAATCTTTCTTGACAGAATGAGAGACGTCGGAGGCATCGCAGCCGACGAAGCAATTGCTTATGGTTTTACCGGCCCCTGCTTAAGAGCATGCGGTGTGGAATATGATGTTCGCAAGGCACAGCCCTACCTGGTTTACGACTTACTTGATTTTGAAATCCCTTCAGGAACCACAGGAGATAATTTTGATCGTTACCTTGTGAGGATGGAGGAACTTAATCAGAGTATGAGAATAATAGAACAATGTTTGGATAAAATTCCGGAAGGCCCTGTAAATACAGACGACCCAATAGTCCGGCAACCTGCAAAAGATCATGTTTATTCAAAAATGGAAGAGCTGATTGATCACTTTATTGTAGTGACGGAAGGGATAAAACCTCCCAAGGGAGAAGTCTATTTCCCTGTGGAAGGTGGCAATGGAGAAGTAGGATTTTATCTGGTTAGTGATGGCGGCGGTAAACCGGTGAAATGCCGTGTCCGCCCTCCCTGTTTTGCCATAACTCAGGCCATGCCAAAATTGTGCATTGGATCATTACTGCCGGACATTATCCCTACTTTTGATCAAATCAACCTGATCGGCGGAGAATGCGATCGTTAGGAACAGAGATTACGCTTATAAAAAAACTGATTACTCAGATTTATTAATCAGTGCAATCAAAATTTATGCTTTCAAATAACGCTAAAAAAGAAATTTCTGCTGAAATATCAAAATTTCCTGAGAAGAAAGCTGCTCTTCTCCCTGCTCTCCATATTGCCCAAAAAGAAGAGGGCTGGATTTCCAAAGAGACTATGGAAGAGATCGCCTCAACTTTAGAAATTAAGCCGATTGAAGTAATGGAAGTGGTCTCTTTTTATACCATGTTTAACATGAAGCCTGTGGGAAAGTATCACCTGCAGGTTTGCACCAACCTTTCATGTTCTCTTCTCAACAGCCGACATATGGTGAACTACCTGCAAGACAAACTAGGAATTAAAACAGGAGAAACAACTGAGGACAATAAGTATACACTATCTACTGTAGAATGCCTTGGGAGTTGTGGAACAGCTCCCATGATGCAAGTCAATGATGAGTTTCATGAAAATTTAACGAATCAAAAAATTGATGCCCTTTTAGAAAAACTGAAATAGCAGCTTACGGATGTCAGTACTCAGGGGTCGGGGATCAGGGGTCAGGGGCTGTTAATTTCATGACCTTATAAATTTAAAATAGTGATAATAACAAATAACTAAACAATGGAACTTTATTTAACAAAAAACTTTAAAACGCGTGACTCTAAAACCCTAAAAGTTTATTTGAAAAATGGTGGGTACGAGGCATCTAAAAAAGTCCTTAAAAAAATGAAACCTGAAGAAGTCACCGAAGAAATCAAAAAATCGGGACTCCGGGGTAGAGGAGGAGCTGGATTTCCAACAGGCTTAAAATGGACATTTATGCCTAAAGGAAATGAGAAACCGAAATATATAGGCTGCAATTCCGACGAATCTGAGCCGGGAACTTTTAAAGACAGACAAATTATTGAAAACGAGCCGCATCAGTTGATAGAAGGCCTTATTATTGCGTCTTATGCCATGGGAATTAAGGCTTGTTATATTTATATTCGCGGCGAATACACCATTCAGGCTGAAATATTACAAAAAGCCGTTGACGAGGCGTACAAAGAAAATTATTTGGGGAAAAACATTTTTAACTCTGATTTTAATTGCGATATTTATGTCCACCGAGGAGCGGGAGCTTATATTTGCGGCGAGGAAACCGGATTGATGGAATCGGTAGAAGGGAAAAAAGGACAACCAAGAAAAAAACCTCCTTTTCCTGCCGGTTACGGATTTTGGGGAAACCCCACAACTATTAATAACGTTGAGACCTTTTGCCATGTCCCTCATATCATAAATAAAGGCGCAGACTGGTTTAAAAAAATAGGAACCGAGAAAAGCGCCGGCAATACTATTTTCGGTATTAGCGGCCATGTAAAGAAGCCGGGTACTTATGAACTCCCAATGGGTTACAACCTGAAAGATCTAATATTTAAAACAGCCGGTGGCATTCGTAACGATAATGAATTAAAGGCCGTTATACCGGGAGGTTCTTCAACAAAAATTTTGCCCGCCGCCATGGTAGACGTGAAAATGGACCACGACTCCTTAATGCAGGCAGGCACTTCTCTTGGAACAGGGGCTGTTGTTGTAATGGATAACACCACATGTATGGTGAGAGTTGGAATTGTCCTGTCACATTTTTACCGTCATGAAAGTTGCGGGCAATGCACAAACTGCAGAGAAGGAACAGCCTGGATGCACCAGATATTAATTGCAATAGAAAACGGTCGCGGAAAAATGGAAGACATCGATCTTTTGCTGGATGTCGCTGGAAATATGGAGGCCAATACAATTTGCGCTCTCTCAGACGCGGCAGCATGGCCAGTACAGGGATTAATTAAACATTTTAGAAGCGAATTCGAAGATCATATTAAATCGGGTAAATGTACTTGTCCTGAAAGTTTTGAAATTTGATATGCCGACTTTTACTTTAAACGGAAAAGAAGTTAAAACTGAAGCGGGTAAAACCATACTACAGGCTGCGGTTGATAATGGAGTGAAAATCCCGCACTTTTGCTATCATCCGCATCTTTCTATTGACGGCTGTTGCAGAATGTGCCTGGTAGAAGTAGAAAAAATACCGAAACTCACCATTGCCTGCAATACTCCCGTTGCTGAAGGAATGGTAGTGCGCACTAACACGGAAAAGGTTTTAAATGCCAGAAAAGGGGTAATGGAATTTCAGTTGATCAACCACCCTCTCGATTGCCCCATTTGCGACCAAGCAGGTGAATGCAGACTACAGAAGTACACCTTTGAGCATGGAATTACTCATAGCCGCTTTCGAGATGAAAAAAGACCGGGAAGAAAACGGTTTAAAATAGGACCCCATATTGTTTTTGATGAAGAACGTTGTATCCTTTGTCGCCGCTGCGTAAGATTTTGTAGAGAAGTGAGCAAAACCGATGAGTTAGCCGTGTTTTACCGGGGAGATAAATCAATTATAAATACTTATCCGGGCACATCTCTGGACAATAACTACTCTCTTAATACTGTTGATCTATGTCCCGTTGGAGCGTTGACAAGCGCTGATTTCCGTTTTCAGGTCAGGGTATGGTTTCTGGAAGAAACAAAATCAGTCTGCCCGGGGTGTTCAAATAATTGTAGCATTCGAATCTCTCACCGCCGCGGCAAAGTTTATCGGATCCTTCCAAGAAAGAATATGGATGTCAATAAAGTCTGGATGTGTGACAAAGGACGATTTACTCATAAAGAGATAGCATCAAGAAACCGGTTAATCGTTCCGCTGGTTAAAAAAGAAAACAAACTTGAAGAAGTCTCATGGGATGAAGCGTTTGACACAACAGCAGAGGGAATGCAAAAGATAAAAAATAACGCAATTGGCGCTATAGCATCTCCCAATGCTACTAATGAGGAATTCTATCTTTTCAACAAATTAATAAAAACAGTTCTTAATAGTAATAATGATATAGAGTGTATTGTTCCTTCATGGGAAGCTGATGATCTTCTTGTCAAAAAAGAAAAAGCCGCGAACCCGCAAGGAGCGAGAGAATTAGGTGTGAAAACGAACGACACGTCATCAGTTAAAAAAATGATAGAAAAAATAAACAAAGGAAATTTAAAAGCACTATATATTATCGGCAATGATATTTTAGAGAATTCTAATACCAAACAGGATCTCCTGCAGTCCTTGTCTAAACTTGATTTTCTGGTACTGCAGGATACTCATAATTCCGAATTGAGCTCCGTAGCTAACGTGGTCCTTCCCTCCGCAACTTTTGCTGAGAAAGAAGGTACATTCACAAATATAAACGGCTTCGTACAGAAAGCTGACAGGGCTGTCCCCTGCCCTGCTCAGGCAAAGCCAGACCTGGAGATTTTAAGCGGAGTTGCAAAAGCATTGGACAAACCATTCGATTCCGTGGAACCGGACAAAGTAATGGATGAAATCTCAAAAAACGTAAAGAGTTTTAAAAATATAAGTTACGAAAAACTGGGAGAAAACGGAATAAAAATATAAAAATATTCTTTCAGATAGCCTAGATTAGGCTTCGATAGGCTTAGCCTGACAATTGTTGTTATTTTGAATAGGTAAATTTATGGTAGATTTTCTAATCACAGCTGCTAAAGTGCTTTTCATCTTCGGACTCAATATGGGTGTATTTGCTCCTATATTGACCTGGGTGGAAAGAAAACAAAGTGCTGTAATGCAGGACAGGATAGGAGCTAATAGAGCTGATGTCTTTGGCTTTTCCTTTTTAGGTCTGCTTCATCCACTTGCGGATGCCATTAAGATGATTGCGAAAGAAGATTTTATTCCACAGGGTGCTAATAAAATAATGCATACACTGAGCCCGATAATATGTGTTATTCCGGTATTGATTACATTTGCTGTTATTCCTTTTGGAGGGGAGTACGTTATAGGCGGGAAACAGATCAAGCTCGTTATTGCGGACCTTGATGTGGGGCTCATCTTTATTTTTGCTATATCTTCCCTTGCAACCTACGGCACTGTTATTGCCGGTTGGTCTTCCAACAACAGCTGGGCTTTGCTCGGTTCTCTACGGGCCGGTGCCCAGATGATCTCATACGAAGTCGCGATGGGGTTTACCCTGGTAGGTGTCTTCATGGTCTACGGGTCTATACAGCTAACAGAAATTGGCGCTGCTCAGGAAAATTTTTTCCGCTGGGGAATTTTCCTGCAGCCCTTAGGATTTTTTATGTTTTTAGCCTGTGCTATAGCAGAGAACAAACGGGCGCCATTTGATGTCGCGGAAGGCGAAGCTGAAATCATTGCCGGATATTTTCTGGAATACAGCGGCTTGAAATTCGGGATGTTCTATATGGCAGAGTTTCTGGAAATTGTAACTATTTCCGCGATAGTAACGACTCTCTTCTTTGGCGCGTGGAATATCCCTTTTCTTTCCTCCGCAACATTACTATCTGCTATTACCAATGTAGTGTCCTTTGTAATTCCAGCGCAAATTTTTTATGAGTCCACTCTTTCTCTAATTAATGAGACATTGGCTACTGTTATTTTAATGCTGATCCATATATCTGTATTCTGGATCAAAGTATTCTTTTTTATATGGTTTCAGATGACAATACGCTGGACATTACCGAGATTTAGGTATGATCAGATCATGAAATTAGGTTGGAAAATTCTTTTGCCATTATCTCTGGCAAATATTTTGATAACGGGAGTTGTAATTTTACTTTTACAGTAAATTATTATGCGAGTAAATCGTAATATCACTATGACCTGGTGGGAAAGGATTTATCTTCCGGAAATCTTCCGGGGGATATCCGTGACTTCCAATCACTTCTTCAAAAATTTGATTGGATTTATTCCAGCGCTTTTAAACAAAGATAAAAAAAGAAAAATATTCACTGTTTACTATCCGGATGAAAGAGCAGAATTCCCTCCCGCATACAGGGGCCATCCTGTTCTGGTGCTTGATGAAAATGGTATAGAGCGTTGCGTGGCTTGCGGATTGTGTGAAACAATTTGTCCGGCTAAATGTATAGAGATTGAGCCGGCTGAAACAGAACTGGAAAAGGAAAGGTTTCCCGACTCTTTCAGCATTAATATGGCTCGATGCATATTCTGTGGGTTCTGTGAAGAAGTCTGCCCTAAAGAAGCTATTCTGATGAGTGATGAATGTGAAATCGCTGACCTTGATAGAAACAACATGCTTTATGAAAAAGACCGGTTACTCGTGTCGGCTAATAAATTACAAAAACGACTTGATTATATAAAAGAGATTTACGGCAAATGGAATTATTAATGTTTTATATATTTGGCGGTGTGGCTGTACTGGCGGCTTTTTTAATGATTATAAGCTGGAACCCGGTTGCCGCTGTTTTAAACATGATTCTGGTCATGTTTTGTTTAGCAGGGCTTTTTGTTTTACTAAACGCGCATTTTATCGCGGCTATCCAGATTCTGGTTTATGCGGGCGCCATCATGGTGCTGTTTATGTTTATCATTATGTTGCTGAACCTGCGCGGCAATGAACCTATCTGGAAATCAAGAGACCGGAATATAGTGTTGAGCTTCATTGGATTTTTATTGGCTGTCGGCGCTTTCTGTAAACTATCAGGAACATTAAAGGCCAGTGGACTGAATAAAACAATGCAGGTTGGAGAAGGTTTCGGCACCACTGCCCTGGTAGGGAAAATTTTGTTTACAGATTATCTGCTCCCTTTTGAAGTAGCTTCTATTCTGCTTTTGGTTGCTATTGTCGGCGCGGTAGTGCTTGCAAAGAGTAAAATTGATTAATGGCTTATAGCTTATGGCATTGGGCTAATATCTATTAATTATTTATTGATAATTGATAAATGCTAATTGTTAATTGCTTATGGTTCCTTTAACTCATTACCTGTTATTAAGCGCGATTCTATTCTCTCTCGGAGTGGCTGGTGTTCTGCTCCGCCGGAATGTCATTATGATTTTTATGTCCATCGAGCTTATGCTGAACTCCGTAAATTTGACTTTTATTGCCTTTTCTAAATTTCTGAATAATTTAGACGGTCATATTTTTACTTTTATGGTCATGACTGTAGCGGCAGCCGAAGCAGCGGTGGGACTGGCGATTGTTATTGCTATTTTTAGAAACAAACCCACAGCGAATGTGGATGAGATAAATTTAATGAAACTTTAAAATATGGAAACTATTACTTCAATAAAACCTTTGCTGGCGGTTCTTGTGTCTCTGGTTGCGGCCGTTCTGATCGTCGTGACTAAAGATAACCCTAATAGAAGGGAATCCTGCACTATAGGAGCGGCCGTAATAAAATTTTTAATCATTCTTTCCATGGCTCCCGCGGTTTTTGCCGGAAAAAAAATTGAACTTCTACTTGTCACCCTTTTGCCCGGCTTATCAATCGAATTCAGAGTTGACGCTCTGGGACTGATGTTCGCGTTGACGGCTTCTTTTCTCTGGATTCTGACATCTTTTTATTCTATAGGCTACATGCGCACTCTCAAGGAGCACGCGCAAACAAGGTATTACACCTGTTTCGCGATAACACTTTCCGCTACCATAGGGGCCGCGTTCGCGGCCAATTTATTCACATTATTTTTGTTCTATGAAATTATTACATTAGTTACTTATCCCCTCGTTGCGCACAAGGAAACCCCTGAGGCTTACGAAGGAAGCGGTAAGTATCTCTGGTATTTAATCGGAACTTCCAAGGTATTTTTATTGCCCGCTGTTATTTTAACTTTCGTTTTTGCCGGTACTCTCGATTTTAAAGCCGGTGGAATTTTCCCGGGAGAGATCGTGAGCCAGGAGCAAACTGTACTCAAGGTGGTTTTTTTCCTCTTTCTTTTTGGTTTTGCCAAGGCTGCTATTATGCCTTTCCACAATTGGCTCCCTTCCGCAATGGTTGCTCCAACACCAGTAAGCGCGCTTTTACACGCCGTCGCCGTTGTGAAAGTAGGAGTCTTCTCAATTGTACGAATGATTTACTTCATCTTTGGACCGGAAACCCTGCAAAGCCTGGAGTTAGGAATCACAACAGCCTATATTGCTTCATTTACAATTATAACCTCCTCCATTATTGCCCTCACCAAAGACAACCTGAAGGCCAGGCTCGCTTATTCCACAATAAGCCAGCTCTCTTATATAGTTTTAGGAATGGCTATGCTGTCAGCCAGCGGCATGACCGGAGGGATGATTCATATAACCAATCACGCATTTTCAAAAATTACGTTATTCTTTTGTGCCGGGGCTATTTATGTGGCAGCCCATAAAACAAAAATCAGCGAGTTGAACGGAATCGCCAGGAAAATGCCATGGACCATGGCCGCATTCTCAATCGGAGCAATGAACATGATTGGTATGCCTCTCTTTGCCGGCTTTGTCTCAAAATGGTATCTTGCTCTAGGTTCCATCGAATCTAAACATAGCTCGTTGCTCATTGTATTGATTGTCAGCTCTATCCTTAACGCTTGTTATTTTCTCCCAATTATTTACGCGGCATATTTTAAAGAACTACCGGAAGGTGAAAGTACGGAAAAACATGAAGCTCCTATGACTATGGTAGTGCCTCTTACGCTTACCGCGATAGGGACTTTACTTTTATTCTTTAATTCTTCAGATTTACTTGAAATGGCAAGGTTGGTTTTAAACAGCGGATAATAGGTGAAAAAATGATAGGAGGAGATGAACTATGAAAACACCACAAAAGGTTTTATATGCTCTATGCGCAGTGCTTTTGGTGTTTGATATTTTTATTCATAAGCATGGTCATTTCGGATGGGATGATTGGTTCGGCTTTTCTGCAGTATATGGAATAATTTCCTGTTTAGTTCTTGTTTTGGGAGCAAAAAACTTGCTGCTTCCATTGCTAAAAAGAGACGAGGCTTATTATGACTAGTACAGTACCACCGGCATTGATTTTTGTTATCGGAGCTTTTTTTATCCCTTTCATAAAAGGGAAGGCAAAGTCAATCTATTTACTACTGTTGCCGGTCATTGGATTTATCAATCTCTTAAATATACCTGTAGGAACCCATTGGGTTGTCAATTTTTTAGATTCTGATCTTATCTTTGGCCAGGTAGATAAACTCAGCCTTGTCTGGGGTTATATCTTCCATATTATAGCCTTTCTATCGATACTGTATGCCATTCATATTAAAAACGATTTAGAATATTGGGCAACGTTTCTTTACGCAGGAAGCGCCCTGGGGGTTGTTTTTTCCGGAGACCTTATTTCTCTCTTCTGCTTCTGGGAGTTGATGACCATCGGGTCCGCATGTCTCATCCTGGCGCGTAGAACTCAAAGAGCATACGAAGCAGCTTTCAGATATACTTTAGTTCACGTCGCCGGTGGATTGATTCTTCTGGCCGGCATTATTATTCATATCAGTACTACAGGCTCTATAGAATTTAAATTTTTAGGATTGGACAGTCCGGGAGCCTGGCTCATTTTCATCGGGTTCGGCGTGAATTGCGCCTGGCCTATTCTCCATGCATGGCTCCCTGACGCGTATCCGGAAGCCACTTTTTCCGGAGCCGTAGTTTTAAGTACGTTTACGACAAAAACAGCGGTCTATGTTTTAGCAAGGGCTTTCCCGGGAGCCGATGTCCTCATATTGATAGGCGCTACTATGACGGTCTTTCCCATCTTTTATGCTCTTGTTGAAAACGATTTAAGGAAAGTACTTTCATACAGCTTGATTGACCAGGTGGGATTCATGGTTGTCGGCATCGGAATAGGGACGGAACTTGCTCTTAACGGTGTAGCGGCCCATGCCTTTTGCCACATTCTATATAAGGCATTGCTTTTTATGTCCATGGGTTCCGTTCTTCATATGACAGGAAAGATTAAAGCAACCGAACTTGGTGGGTTGTCTAAATATATGCCGTTAACATCTATATTCTGCATAGTGGGAGCCGCGTCTATAGCGGGACTCCCATTTTTTAACGGTTTTATAAGCAAAACAATGATTATAGACGCAACAGGCACGGAGCATCACAATTTTGCGTGGCTTGCCCTCATGTTTGCTTCGGCAAGCGCCATAATTATTCCGGGCATAAAGGTACCTTATTTAGCATTTTTCGGCAAAGAATCAAATGTTACCGCTTCAGAAGCACCTAAAAATATGCTTATAGCGATGGGAATTACAGCTTTTTTATGTTTTTTTATTGGTGTTGTACCATCTACTCTTTATAGTATTCTTCCATTTCCTGTAGATTATGTACCCTACACGGTAGCCCATGTAATTACCAAGTTAGAACTCCTTTTGTTCGCTGCCGCTGCTTGTGTATTTCTTATGAACAAGGGGATATATCCTGAAGAATTGAGAAAGATATATCTTGACACCGATTGGTTTTATAGAAAAGGCGGTATGCTATTCCTTAAGTTTGCCCGCTGCCCTGTGGAATGGTTCGATAAGCATTTCGGCGAAGCCTATATGAAGGTTATCACAAAACCCGGATTGAAATTCTCGCAGGGTGTTTGGAAAATTTTTGATGTAGAAATTGTAGATGGCCTGGTAAACCAAACTGCAAAATTTGTCCGGGATTGCGGAGAACACGTCAGACAATACCAGACAGGACATGTGCGCAATTACGCCATGATGATGGTTATCGGTTTTGTTATTATTCTGTATCTTTTTATCGGGTGACATTAAACCTTTATGCTAACTGTAATTACATTTTTACCACTTGCGGGAATCATTGCTATTCTTTTTTGCAATAAAGAGAATGATCGCGCAATAAAAATGACAGCTTTGAGCACGGCTTTGCTCAATTTTGTCTTCTCTCTTCGCATTTACTTTGGTTTTGATGCTGGAACTGCAGAAATGCAGTTTTCAGAAAAAGTATCGTGGATTGATGGTTTTGGTATTAACTATTTTGTCGGCATAGACGGCATTTCCCTCTTTTTAGTATTACTCACTACATTTTTAACAGCAATCTGTATTCTTGCTTCCTGGAATGTAACGAAACGCATTAAAGAATATATGATTTCCATGCTGTTCCTTGAAATTGGAATGGTAGGAGTTTTTATCTCTTTAGACCTGTTTCTCTTTTATGTCTTCTGGGAAATTATGCTGATCCCCATGTACTTAATCATCGGCATATGGGGAGGGCCGAGACGAATTTACGCCGCTATCAAGTTTTTCCTATTTACCATGGCCGGCTCTGTTCTTATGCTGGTAGCAATATTAATCCTTGTATATTTGAATTTTAAAGTTAATAACGAAATAACCTTTGATCTCATGAAGTTGTACCAGCTTGATATTCCAGTAAACGTCCAATGGTGGCTTTTCCTGGCATTCGGGGTCGCCTTTGCCATTAAAGTTCCTATGTTCCCATTTCACACCTGGCTGCCCGACGCTCACGTAGAGGCGCCTACAGCCGGATCGGTTATACTGGCCGGAGTTCTGCTGAAAATGGGAACATACGGATTTCTCCGCTTCTGTCTGCCTCTATTCCCTTACGGATCTCATCAGGCAGCCTCTCTGGTCTGTACACTCGCCGTTATTGGAATTATTTACGGCGCTTTAATGGCGCTGGTGCAAAGTGATATTAAAAAACTGGTGGCTTACTCTTCAGTCAGCCATCTGGGTTTTATTGTTTTAGGAATTTTTGCTTTTAACATGAGCGGAATAAAGGGTGGAGTTATCCAGATGATTAACCACGGACTGTCCACAGGATCGCTCTTCCTCATGGTAGGTATGATTTATGATCGCCGTCATACCCGTGAGATTTCAGAGTACGGCGGCCTGTCACAGCAAATCCCACTTTACGCCGCTTTCTTTTTGATCGTCACGTTTTCTTCCATGGCGTTGCCCGGTCTAAACGGGTTCGTCGGGGAGTTCCTTATATTAGTCGGCGCGTTTAAATACAGCAAAGTCTTTGCGGGAATCGCTGTGATAGGGGTCATGTTAGGCGCGTCATATCTTCTCTGGACATACCAGAGAATGATTTGCAATGACCTTTCCAATCCGGAAAACAAAAAGTTATCAGACCTGGATATGCGGGAAATAATAATAATGGTGCCGATGCTCCTTTTTATAGTATGGATTGGTATCTATCCAAAACCTTTCTTGAGCAAAATGAACAGTTCAGTAGACCATCTTGTCGCGCAGGTTGAGGAAGGAAGACAAAGAGGAGAGGCTAGTAAGACACAACCACAAAAATCATTTTATGAACTTCTTACCGGGGAAAAAGAATAGAAAAAACGATAACCACAAATTTCGCAAATTTCACTAATTTAATATCTTTTTTTATTCGTGCAATTGGTGTAATTCGTGGTTTCATTTAAAATAAAGACTACAATATGGAAATGATACAAGCGCCGGAAATAAATTTAGCAGCTATTTGTCATATATTAACATTATGCGCGACAGGAATGGCAATACTGGTACTCGACCTGTTTATAAAAAATAAAAAACTTTTACCACTGGTAGCCCTGGGCGGAGTGGTACTGGCAGGTATATCATCAATAAATGACTTTGGCCCCGTTGTTCACGCCTTCAATAATACAATTGTCTCAGACAACTTTGCCGCTTTTTTTAATGTTATTTTCTGTATCGGAACCGCGCTCACCATTCTCATTTCCATCAGCTATGTAGAACAGGAAGAGATCAACCACAGTGAATATTATGCCCTGCTTCTTTTCGCGACAGCAGGGATGATGTTGATGGCTTTGGCCGCGGACCTGATAACTGTCTTTCTCGGACTCGAGTTAATGTCCATCTCTCTTTATATCTTAGCCGGGTTTAATCGTGCAAAAATTGAATCCACTGAATCGTCCTTAAAATATTTTCTCTTAGGGGCCTTTGCCACAGGATTTTTACTTTACGGTATGGCTTTAATCTATGGCGCCACTGGAACAACCAACCTGAATGAAATCGCCGCCGCCATAAAAGAGGGCAGTTTAAATTCAACAACCCTGCTTTATATGGGCACCGGATTAATGGTTATCGGGTTAGGATTCAAGACCGCCTCTGTTCCGTTCCATATGTGGACACCGGACGTTTACGAAGGAGCGCCCACTGCCATAACAGCGTTCATGTCCGTCGGACCAAAAGCCGCAGGATTTGCCGCTTTCTTCCGGGTATTTCTTATAGGCTTGTACGGAATAACAGATCACTGGATAACACTCATCTGGGTTATAGCCGCGCTCACCATGACAGTTGGAAATCTTACCGCTGTTGTGCAGACCAATATCAAAAGGATGCTCGCCTATTCTTCCATTGCGCACGCGGGATATGTATTAGTGGCGCTGGTTGCGGCAAATGAATTAGGTTCAGCTTCGGTTCTTTATTACATGTTAGGCTATGCATTTATGAATATCGGAGCGTTTACAGTAGTTATCGTATTAGGAAGAAAAGGAGAAGAAAACCTGAACCTTGAAGACTATGCCGGATTAGCAACACGTCATCCTTTGCTGGCAGTTACCATGTCTGTATTCATGTTTTCATTAGCCGGCATTCCTCCTTTGGCGGGATTTTTTGGAAAGTTTTACGTCTTCAGCGCAGCGATAAACGCGGGTTATGTCGGTCTTGCTATCATTGGTGTAATTAACTCGGTTATCTCCGTCTATTACTATCTCAGAGTCACCGTTCTCATGTATATGAAAGAGCCTTCACGGGAATTCAAACCACTCTCTATTTCTTCATTGACCCTTGCAGCTCTTATTATAGCGGTTTTCGGTACGATTCAATTAGGACTATTTCCATCACGGATTTTAGAACTTGCCCAGAACTCCAGTTTATTTTAACATTTCTTGGACGCTGATTATTGCAGATTTTTTATGATTATTTTGGAGTGAAAAGGTGGGCCCCTCACTTCTCATTCTGAGTCCTTCGCTTGTCATTCTAAGCGAAGAATCTCTTTCTTCCACGCTCAGAGCTTGTCCTGAGTGTATCGAAGGAATAAACTAAGTAAGGTTTTTTGGATAATCCTGCTTATCCTGTAATCCCGTCTATTTTTTTCTTCTGCTGATCGCTGAAAGCTGACTGCTGTTTTTCATTTCTTCCTCAAGAGCTTCGCTTCCATTTTCATCAAGCGGAGATAATGTTCCGTAATATCTTCCGGCAATAAATTCATGAGTTCCAATATCTCTTTCTTAACGATTTTTTTCTTCTCAAGATTTTTTTCATAAGATCCAGGCTTTAGAACAACGTACTGAGTCACAGGGCTTTTTTGTCCTGTTTTTTTATCATAAGACCTGACAACTTTAATAGAAGCTTTCTCTTCAAAAGCCGCGGCAATCGGCATACCGAGAGCATCAGTGATTCTTTTCAGTGAATCCCGCGTAAACCCTCTTTTGCCATTTTCCAACTGGGTTATACTACTCTGTGCCAGATCGGCCTTAAGGGCCAACTCTTCCTGTGTTAGCTTTCGGGCCCTTCTCCACATTCTGATATTCTGTCCGATAAAATTAAGATTTTTTTCATTCATAATTTTTATTATCTCCTATAGTGTTTAATTTATTTAGACTAAACCAAAAGTCATAAAGATGCAATTAGTTCTCATTTTTTTTTAAATTCTTTTGACAGGATTAACTGGATTATTATATTGAGTAAAAAGGCGCGTCCTTCGCTTGTTATTCTGAGTCCTAGGCTTGTCATTCTGAGCGAAGCGAAGAATCTCCTTCTTCCAGCCTCAAAGCTTGTCCTGAGTGGATCGAAGGAATAAACTTTATGAGACTTTATAAAAATAATCCTGCTTATCCTGGAATCCCTTTCTATTTTTTTCTTTTGCTAACTGCTGATGGCTATAGCAACAACTCCTTGACTTAACAACTCACTTCGAGTGATAATAATCCCTCTGGTGAATATTCCCCTCTAAAAAGAGGGGTGTCGCCTCCGGCGACGGGGTGTGTAATCTGGGTTGTGATTTTATTATTTGTTTCTTGTCATTCTGAGCTTGCGAAGAATCTCGCTTTGCTCTCTCAAAGCCTTGCATAAGCCGCTGTAAAAAAACAAAATCTAAACAGCGGGTCTAAAAAAGAAAGACCCAAACAGTGCCTAAAAAAACAAGCAACATCAAGTTTTCCATGTTTAATGTCTTAATATTCAATATCACGAAATTTTTCTATAATATTCAATATATATGCAAAACATGAAAAACGCAAACATTTTTTTCCATATTTTGCTTTTTAATATACTTATAGATGGAATTTATTACATGCTATATAGGTGCAATAGATAGAAACTATTTCCATCTATCAACAATGTTAGCTATCAAAAAATGGAGGTCGAAAGAATATGATTGAAGTTGGCATAGCATGGCTTGTTGCCGCAGCACCAGCTATTGGTGCAGTAAGTACTGCTTTTACTCTCGGAAAAGATATTACGTCTGTTTTTGGGCTGCTTTCTCAGAAGCGTGGGAAACTAACCCCAATGGAAGAAAGGTTTGTCAAAATATCACCATTGGCTGCTTTAGTACAACGCAAAGTGGCTAGCCGTTTGTTGCTCTTACTCATGTTTTCAGTTTTAGTGGGTGGAATTATATTAGCCATAAGCATTATTTATAAAGAGCAGTTGCAGGGATACAAGTTAGTTCTTTCTCTCATAGTCATTGCAAGCTTCCTGAGCGTCAATATTTCGAATCGTTTAGTGCTGATAAAGCGAATGTTTATCAGTGTTGGCGAAATCCAAATACTGAAGGAGTATGAGTCGTGTTATGAAGGCTACATTCACGAAAAAATTGATGAACTCAAGCTCCTTACCGAAAGTGAGCGCTCTATATTGAAAAGCCTTCGTAGTGAGAAAATTTCTAATGCCTCATACAATGAGATTAATGATATTATGCGTAAAGTCAATAATTCTATTCGTAACCGTGAGGTAGAAGCAGTGATCAGAAAATTATCAAATTATGGCTATATCAAGGTTAATAGAAAATTAAACGGTAGACGACAGTTTTCGGTTCTTTTGGCCACAGAAAATACGTAACCAAATAACTAACAATCGAGTAGACCGGATTGTGAACAGCTAGTTTAAATTATAATAGTTTTTCTGCTATTAATGTTTTCAGTATTTTAAAGTTTAACTGCCTTTGTTCACAACCCGTCACCCGGGTCGTTAGGTCTATACATATATACTTTAAAAAAACATTAGAAAGGAGTTGAGTTTATGAGTAATCAATTAGAGCAAGACAGTGTAGTTCTTGATCCCCAAAAGTTTATTTCTGGTACGAGAAAATGGGACATTCCTATATTAAAAGTTCCAGGTGTCCAATGCGAGGAGCTGTACATTGAGGGAAATCAAATTTCCACTACTGATTTTTCAGTAAAAAAAAATCACTTATCTCTCTCAAATAAACACAATATTAAGCCAAATACTAAAGCATATTTAATAGTAAGCTTTAACCCAAAAAATATGTTAATAAAATTTTGGCTCCCAATAATTCTAGCCATAATTGGAATTATTGGAAGTATTGTGCAGCCTTTTATGTATAGCCAAAAATGGTTATATCAGCCACCTATGGATTTTCATACTCAAAAATGGGGATATGATGATGCAAAACATAAGTTTGAAACCATTCTCTTAATAAAAAACCTTAAGAAAAATGATATAAAAAACATGACTATAAATATCGGTGTGCGTGAAGAAAATACGTCAATCGATCCTCTAAATGCCAGATACTCATTTATTGGAGGTCCCTTCGAATTAAAACAAATGATGGAAATGTCAGTTTCTACAAACAAAGAGTTTACAGAAAACCTTGAAAAACGAAATGCAAATATAGAAGGTGTCATATTCTTAACTAAAAAAGGTCTTAAGGTTGAGGCTGGCTTCTCTCCACCAGATTATCCAGAAGGTGATATGAAAAAGGTTGGGAACGTTGCAATGGGACCTTTTGGGGAAGATTAATATTAAATTTACATAATAAAAAAATTAAAACCTAACGAAAAGATGAAGATGGACGTAAAACAGCACTCCTTTTATCTATGGTTTATCTGCTATCCACCGTTTTAATTTATTTTAAAGGTTTTCTGTTTTATGTTTTACGCCACTTATCTAGGTCGTTATATTTTCAAAACTTAAAGATGGTAAATTATGTCTTCAGGGTCTGTCGCAAGCTTAATTCCTGAAATATACTATGATCTTATAGCAAGAATATCATCTGGTATACCATTTGTTATTGTATTGTTTTGGGAGACTAATTTATATTCTGATAACGTAACTACTTTAAATAAAACATCGGTATTTTTCGTGGTTTTAGGAGCTGGTTATTTAGCTGGTACTTTGTTAACGACAATTAGTGCAATTATACACTATATTGTATGGGGCTTTTTACAATTGGTTACTAGAATATTAAACTTTGAGACCTCTATTCCTACTAAATCTTTACGTGAGATTTTTTCTACTCTATATGAGAAGATAGATATGATAGCTAAAAAAGATCAAGTCGCAGGTACAATTTTGAAAAAGATGGAGGCCAATGCTGGCTTAGCGGACAATCTTTTTTCAGGGTATCTCATTCTTTCAGTTACAATGTTTTTTTTAGAGACTACTCATGAATTTAACATATGGATATTTAGTCCTATTTTTATTTTATTGATTGCTACAATGGTACTAAAAAGAGTTTTGCTTGTAGGTCGACTGGACACCCTTTACAAGAATTTAGAAAATAAGGGAGAGGCCATTAATTACTAATAATTGATGCAATTTAAATGCTAATTACTGTTGCTACCAAGGTTACTTTATTCAGGCTACTTTTAGTAACCCCTATCACTATTTTACTTTTCATAAAAACACCTGACTATTTTGGAATAGCTATAATATTATTTTGGATTGCCATTCTGTCAGATTTCTTAGATGGTTTTATTGCACGAAAGTTTCATCAAGAAACAAATCTTGGCAGCTTTTTAGATGCGCTAACTGATAAAATTCTTGTTTATGTTCTTATTTTTTCCTTCCTAAAGCTTGGTTTGTATTATTCTATTATTGTAGTTTTTATGTTTCTTAGAGATATTATTGTAGACTTTATAAGAAACTTTTTTGCAATAAAAGGAAATGTAATTGCATCAAATAAGTGGGGGAAAATGAAATTTTCCTTTCAATGTGTATCTTTAAATTTTTGTTTTTTTTTCTTTATAGTTAACCCAAAATTTCAATTGTACTTTTTTCAGATGGCTAACTTTTTTTTAGTTCTTGCATTATTAGTTAGCTTGCCAGGTCTATTTAATATGCTTAATAATTGTTTGCTAATAAAAAAAGGTCAAATCTCTGCATGACTGTATGTTCACTAGAGCAATCAATGAATCAGGGATCATAAAGACAGGTGTCAGGTGCCAGGAGTTGGGGATCAGGGATTAAATACAGCGGTCAGCATTACACACCCCAGCCATTTCATAGCCACCCCTCTTTTTAAAGGGGAATTTACACATCTTTTGAACCCCCTCCCTCGATATTGCCTATCCTGAGCTTACCGAAGGGCTCAAGACATGTTTGTTTAAAATCTTTTTTACCGCATCCCAAGAGCATTACTTTCAAACGCAAGGGTGTAAAGAACACAGATTTTGATAATATTTTATTGGTTGAGTTTTTTCTTCATGAACAATATAATGCAATCAAGATAAGCCGCTGTTTTGCTTTTGTACAGCGGCTTATGCAAAGCTTAGGCGCTATTTAGTTTTTGCTTTTATTAACGCTTTTTGCAAGGCGTGGATTTTATAACATATCGGTGAAGCGGATTACCCTATAGGGGATTATGACAGGACTTAACAGTATCACAGTAATGGTAGTGGACAAGGACCCTGACAAGGAACAGGGATACCGGGATTGCCTGAAAGGGGCCGGTTATGAAATCGTATTTCATACCGACGGCCAGGCGGCATTGGATGCAGTCGAGAAACAGCCGCCGGACGTAGTCGTGGCGGATATGTTCTCTAACTCTTTAAACGGCATACAACTGTGCCACAGGCTGAAACAGGCCGAGGAACACGCCAATATACCGTTTATCCTGATGACGTCCGGTTTCGATACGTTGAACGCCAAAATCCGGGGGCTCAAGGCCAAACCGGATGAGTATATCCGAACACCGATGAACCCCGATGAATTGTTGTTCAGGATTAAAAATGCGCTTTTGAAATTCGTCGAGACGAAACGTATACTGAAGTTCGCCTACCAGACCGATCCCACAGTTTATCATCTCCCGAGAAAGGTAAAACCACAATCGCCCGACCCAACGGATGGAGGCTCCGTACTGATAGTTGACCCGACAAAATCCATCCTGAAAAGGGTGGAATCCGAATTCAAAAATGCCGGCTGCAAATTAGATATAGCGCTTAACGGCAAACAGGCCATCGAACTTGTTAATGCTCACCAGTACCAACTGATTTTGTCCGATGGTGAGATGGAGGAGATGGACGGGTATGAACTCTGCCACTATATTCGCAACCTGAAAAATTATGAGCTTGTACCGTTCATATTCGTATGCAGGGAAACAGAACAAAATATAAGGCTTCGAGGTCTTCGGCTCGGTGCGGACGATTATATCACCTATCCGTTTGAGTCTGCAGAATTGATGCAGAAGGTCACAAACGCCATGGATAAATCCAGACTGATCCGGGAGCATACCTTCATTGACAAACTCACCAGGATATACAACAGGGGATATTTTGATCTCGTCATCCGAAAAGAATTCCGTCGTCACACCCGCGGCAAGCAGACGTTGTCGCTGGTGATGACGGATATAGATTTTTTCAAGAAAGTGAACGATACTTACGGCCATCAGGCGGGCGACGTTATCCTCAAGTCAGTGGCCGGAATATTGAAAGACCAATTGCGCGACACCGACATCGTGGCACGGTACGGTGGCGAGGAATTCGCGCTTGTTCTACCGGAGACGCCCGAGACAGCTGCGATGAAACTCGCCAAAAACCTACGAAAAAAAATCGAGTCCGAAGTCTGCCGTGTGGAGCATAAAAAACTGGAACTTTCAGTAACAATGAGTTTCGGCGTTTCGTCCAGCAAAGGTGTGGAATCGTCCACGGACCTGATTTCCAACTCTGATTCTGCCTTATACGAAGCGAAAAAAAGCGGCAGGAACCGCGTGTGCAGGTATAGTTCGCTAACCAAGGCGGCGCAATGAATCAGGGGTCAGCCCTTCGGCTTCGCTCAGGACAAACGATCGGGGTTTAGGAATTAAGATAAGCAGCCAGGATTCAGCTTAATGCACAGATCTTTTTTATCTTTCTCAAATTTCCATCAGGCTAATCTAACCTTTTGAAATCTATTCCACCAAATTCGTTAAAGTAAGCAAATAAACCTACAAACTTTATCTCTTTATGATTCTTTTTTAGGAGTTCAATTCCTTTTCTAACATGTTGAGAGTGATGAGAAAACTCATCTTTCTGATTCTTGAATTTTCCTGATCCTCCATAAGCACCGCAATCTTGATGATTAACTATTATTATCATGCTTACCTTATGAAGCCTCTCTGCAAGTCTAATCTGCTTTTCTAAAATATTAATTATATCCGTTTTCTTTTCAACAAGAACTTTTGCCGCACCTGCATGAGTAATAAGATCAAAGTCATATATTCCAAGTGTATTCTGTACAAAGTTAACGGTTGCTTTCCAAAAACGAAAATCTATGCAACAGATTAATGAGGCAGTGCATTTATGTTTGTGGATATGAGATTTACTATAAATTGCCATATTTTTATATCAGCTGTCAGGGACCGGGTGTCAAGAAATAATTATCAATTAACAGTTAACAATTTGCAATGATAAAAAATTCACCATTTCACATCCCTGTAGATCACGTCTTTGTGTACTCTGCAGTTAACTGGCTTCTGCAGCTATCCGTCGGTATCTTCAATTAAGAGGACTTTTTGTTCTATCCAGTCAATAAGCCGGAGATTTAGAATTTTTTTTGTTTGTTCTTTATTTAATACGATTGCTTTTGTCATCTCAGCCAGCGATTCTTTGCGGCTTATAGCGGAATAAAGAGAAACAGCTTTATAAGTCTTATTCCATTTATCGGATTCTTTTTTATAAAGTTGATATTGTTGTTGACTCACTAAGTTTGTGAAGTAAGAGAAGGTATTCTGAATAATAAAAGGAGTGACATTTCCGTACTGCCATCGATTCTCTATAGAATTAAAGTCCCACTCAGAAAGCTTCGTAAACTGAGGGGCATGAGAATACTTTCGCGCTTGGCTTTCCATGTTTAAAGAGTCGATGACATGAGTCATTTCATGAATCAGAGTCCCCTTTATGATTTCTTCGTAATATTCATCAGAGTCTACTTTTCTCATCCAGTGATTGAAGAGATTATTATAAAAATCAATACTTTTTACCTCCACTGATGAAGAAGCAGACGCGGCCTGTGATGGGTTATGCGGGGCTATGTTATATCGATATAACTTATTATATTTAGATTGTTTAACTGCGTTAAGAAAATGAGAGAGTTTATGATGGTTTTCAATATCATTTAAGGCTTTTGTAATGAGATTTATTTCTTCAGAACTCCATGGCCTGGGAATCGCGTCCAAACACCATGCCTCATCCCATTCACCCCTGCAGGAAGAAAGAGTGGCGAATTTAAAACCGTTAAATTCTCCTTGAATAAGGATTCGAGAGGAGTTATCAGAATTTAATTTTTCTTCAGCATGTAAGGAAAGCGGGGAAAGCAAATAAAAGTAAAAAAGTAAACTCATGACACAAAGAAAATATTTTTTGATGGGATTGACCGGATTTTTATATGGAGTGAATAGCTGCACGCCAATAGCTGACTGCTGACCGCTAACAGATAATTGATAACTTTTAATTGTTTCTCTCTGACACCTGATCTCTGGCGCCTGATTCCCTTTTTTCATGTTCGTGCCCTTCGTACTTAAAGCATTTAGTTGATAGTTTATAATTTTCCTTCCTTATAATTCTGTAGTATAATTAATCGTTTCATTTTAAATTAATTAAATCAAAAAAAACATGATAAATATAAGCCAGTCTGTCGCAATCCTTATTGACGGAAATAATATCGAAAGAAGCCTCCATTCCATTTATAAAAATGAAAACGTGATGCTTAATTTCGATTCGCTCATCCCAAAACTTCTGAGAAACAGGGAACTGAACCGATTAATGTACTTCAGGGAAGGAAAAATTATTTCTTCGAAACTCGCTGACAGGTTACATGAGAACTACCACGGCTCTGTTGTCCCCTGCCATAAGTCTGCGGACATACCGTTAACCATTAAAGCTACTCAAATCGCGCAAAAGGTGGATACAATCATTATTCTTTCCGGCGATTCAGATTACATAGAACTTGTGAGGCATCTTAAAAGTGAAGGGGTAAGAGTGGAAATCGCGGCAGTTAAAAAATCTACGGCTGCTATTTTAGAAGATGAGGCTGATTATTTTACCCCTATCGAAGAAGAAGACTGCTGGGAAGCTATAAGTGACAGGAAGAGAAAAAGGGTAGTAAGGAAAAGAAGATTTTAATAAAGCTGGTGTCAGGGATTAAATGCAGCGAAAAATAAATCAGTTGTCAGGGGTTAGCATTACACACCCAGCCACGGAGTGGCACCCCTCTTTTTAGAGGGGAATGGCAAACCCTTTAAAATTCTTTTGACGGGATAAACAGGATTAAGTGGATTTTTTTCTAAATCTGCAATGAGTTCTCCAATTCCCGTCAGGCAAATCTATTCAGCTATCAACAGTCAGGAATTAATCCAACCCTGTAGCGCGTCAATAATTTTTTCCGCCTGTTCTTTATTGGAAATATTGAATTTTGACTGCTGTTTATATTCGTCATGCATCTTGCGATACCGGCGAATGGTATAACGGTCCGCAGCGTATTCTTCTTTTTTTTGATCCCATTGCTGGTATTTGAATATAATTGTTGACCACGCCCCTCTTGTAAGAACTATCTTATCGAGTTCTTTAACAAGTTGTACGCCTTCTTCTTCATAATTTATAGTTATATCGTCAATATGCGAAAACATAAAATTCTCCTTTTAATGGAAACTAATAGCATAACTCTGAAAATTAAGTAAAAATTTTTTACCATAAAAACCCTTAGAAGGCAAGACTGTAAAAAATACATTCGCTAAGTTTTTTTATCTAACTGTCACTGCTGTGCGCCATTACAATCGATGCCACAATGCCTGCCACAGCAAAAATCTGTAAGGAAGATATGGTTTCCGAATCTATCCAACCCCAGATAAGGGCCACCACAGGAATAACATACGCGACCATTCCGGCAAAAAGCGGCCCTCTCTCACTGATCAAGCGAACAAACATATAAGTAGCAACTCCTGTACAGAAAATTCCTAATAGTGCGACTGAAATAATAGCGAGACTCAGGTCTTTATTTAAATCAACAGGCTCTGCCGCAACTGCTATTGGCAGCAAAACCAGCCCCGTCATAGTTAGCAGACCACATGAGAGAGACAAAGGTGAAACAGCAGACAGGTTTTTTTTGATAAATGTGTTTGCAAAGGAATAAGAGGCAGGAGCAAATATTGCCAGAAACAAACTGCCCGCTGGAATACTGCGCTGTAAGCCGTCAGAGAATATAATTACAAGACAGATCAGTCCGCTGACCACTCCTGCTGTCTGTAATTTTGTCGGCCATACTTTTAACATGGGGATGGAGAAAAGAATGGTCATAAACGGCACAAGCCCGATCATCATACCAATAAAAGCGGAACCATAAAGAGATACAAGATGAGGCAAGACAGTATAGGGCAAGATATTAGCGGTAATCGAAATAAAAGCAATAGGGAATAGGAGTTTTCGGTCCAAACCCCAATTGTTTTTAACAAGTTTTATAGCAATCGCAAGAACAAGAGCGCCTCCAACCGCGCGTAAAGCACCAATGCTGATAGGTCCAAAAACAAGAGAAGCCTTCTTCATCAATATGAAGCTGCTTCCCCAAATAAGACTGATTAGAATAAACAGGATGTACGGCATAAAAAAATGCTGAAAATAAGTGCTTTAACTATAACACACAGATGGGTTCTGATTCTTGTCAGGTCGTAACGATTATGATAAGCTCCAAAATATAAAGGAGTAAAAAGATGAGAGAAGTAGTTGTTATAGGAATGGCAAGAACACCTTTTGGAGCATTTCTTGGTTCCTTAGCTTCCATTCCTGCGCCATGTCTGGGATCAATTGCAATCAAAGCCTCTCTTGAGCGCGCAAAGATAAAACCGGAACAGGTATCTGAAGTGATAATGGGGAATGTTTTGCAGGCAGGTGAGGGGCAGGCCCCCGCGAGGCAGGCAAGCATCTACTCGGGAATC
>MPLX02396843.1_pt1 | contig 62773 bp, 68 predicted proteins | sample 1617341 | NCBI WGS metagenome assembly MPLX02 (sample SAMN05944804, study PRJNA350692) | marine metagenome | biome: marine; feature: ODZ; material: water; isolation source: 120 m water sample filtered on 0.2 um supor filter | place: Pacific Ocean | collected 2012-04-08 | depth 120m m | reverse complement strand
CCCATCATCGGAGGCATGAAACCCTCATGCATCATTCCCATCATCGGAGGCATGAAACCCTCACCTAATCCATTAGGCCCAAACTCACCCATCATCGGAGGCATGAAACCCTCATGCATCATTCCCATCATCGGAGGCATATGGCGATCATGTGAATCCCAATGACCTCCATCCATCTCACCCATCATCGGAGGCAAAGGTTTAGACATATCTGGTTTACCCTTTTTAGATTTACCACTACGTCCCGATCGATCGAATTTATCTTTAGATTTCTTTTTCCTTAATCCATCCCGACGGTCAGATATATCTTTAAATTTTTCCTTCTTTAATTCACTCTTTTGATCTAAGTGATCGCCTTCCTTAAAAAGAGAATGGTTTTTATCAACGTTTGACGTTTTATTCTTAAGAACCTGAAGTTTTTCTTCGATTGCTTCGCTAGAAACTTCATCGTCGTCGACTACAAAAATTGCTGCTACTGCGATAACAGCTAATAACGCAAAAGCTGCTACCCATCTGATAATCGAATCTTTCATAAAGAATTCCTTCCAACCTTAAAACTAGAACACATTTACGCACTTATCTACACATGCACGTAGAAGCAGAAACCTTTCAAGCTCAACTTTCAATACTAAGAAAAAATTTATGGAGCGAGGCGAGTCTTATCAACAGTAAGGCCTAATACATCAGGCCTGCTGTAATGTCCAGTGGGGTCAAAGTTCTGACGTTGTCGAACTATCTCACTAAGATCCAAATCAGCCCAAATAATACCCTTATGATCGCTAACGGGTTCAACAACCCATCGTCCATCTGGTCCAGCAATACAAGTACCTCCGTTATGGTACTGTTCGCTTTTAAGTAGCTGATCTTTTAGAGGAAAGTCTTCAGGAATCATCTCTGAGTCATAAACAGCACCGACACTGACCACGAATAAACGCCCTTCCTTAGCAATAAATCTAGTGACATCCTCAGTAAGCCCAACAGAACCTGGCCAAGCAGCTACATGGATTTGAGAACCTGTGCTGTACATTGCTGTGCGAGCCAATGGCATCCAATTTTCCCAACAATTAAGACCCGTTAGTCTGACACCTTCATGCTCATGAGCAACTAACCCTGCCCCATCTCCATCAGCCCAAACCAAGCGTTCTCCGTAAGTAGGTTTAAGCTTGCGATGAACGCCAACAATGCCTTCTCTTGGGTCAATAGCCACTAAAGAACAGTAGATAGACCCACCCGAAGTCGCCCGTTCTACTACGCCCACGTAGGTAAAGGCGTTAGCCTCACGCACCGTTTCAATAACACCAGCGAACTCAGAGCCATCAATTTCTACAGACTGGTCAAGGTAATAGGCAAAAGCTTCTTGTTGGGTTTTCTTCTCCCAAGCTGAAGCATCAGTTAAATCAATCCAGACGGGATAACCAGATACAAATACTTCAGGAAAAGCAATCAGGTCCGCACCACCCTCACCAGCTTCGGTTATTCGATTCTGAACAATATCTAAAGTTGCTGATCGGTTAAGAAAGACTGGTGAGTCTTGAATGGCAGCAATACGCATAAAAAGTTTATATCACTGATTTTTTAGAATGCTTTAATTAAGCCAAGGCTGAACAACAAGTATTTGTTATTAATCTTGTCACCACGTACGGATCCATATTTGCATTTGGTCGCCGATCTTCTATATATCCTTTTTGATCAAGGTGTACTTGCCATGGAATACGAATAGAAGCACCGCGATCAGAAACTCCATAGCTGAACTGGTCGAACCTTTGAGTTTCATGTTCACCGGTTAACCGCTCTTCAGAACCAAGACCATATCCAGCAATATGTTCAGCTGGTTTTCCTTCAGCTCCCAATGATTCACAAGCAGTAATAATTGCTTCGTAATTTTTACGCATAGCTTTTGTAGAGAAATTTGTATGTGCTCCAGCTCCATTCCAATCACCCTTGATAGGTTTTGCAGCTACCGAAGCGTCGACTCCAAAATCTTCGGCAACACGATAAAGAAGATAGCGAGCCATCCAAATTTGATCAGCGACCGCTACCGTATCAACTGGTCCAATCTGGAATTCCCACTGCCCAAGCATGACTTCAGCATTTGTACCAGAAATATCTAATCCAGCATCCATGCAAGCTTTAGTGTGTGCTTCAACAATATCTCGACCAGCAATCTCAATTGAACCAACTCCGCAATAATACGGACCCTGTGGGGCTGGAAAACCTTCAACGGGCCAACCTAAAGGCCTTCCATCCATGAAGAAGGTGTACTCCTGTTCAATTCCAAATAGAGGTTCTTGTTCTTTATACTTTTCAAAAACTTCTACACAAGCTGCACGTGTATTCGTTGGATGCGGAGTCATTTCTCCATCTGGGAGTAGAACCTCACACAAAACAAGAACATCATCACCGCCTCTAATCGGGTCAAGACAGGAAAAAACTGGGTTAAGTACACAATCAGAATTGTCACCAGGTGCCTGATTGGTGCTTGAGCCATCAAAACCCCAAATCGGAAGGTCACTAGCGTTGTCAACTATCTTTGTTTTAGAACGTATATACGGCATAGGAACAGTGCCGTCGATCCAAATGTATTCAGCCCTTATTGACATAATTTTCTCCAATTTTTCTTGTAAAAGTTCTTACTAGATAAGTGATGAAAACATTTTTACACCACAGGAATGAGTTTCAAAGTCATTAGTTATTTGTTAACAAATTATTAACGTAAGAAAATAGGTTGTCCTTAGACAAATTTTGGATAATCATTGGTCATGAACAAAATTCAAGAAAATCGTAACCACGCACAGTTCGACTACGTTTTTCGAACCGTGGAAGAACGTGGTGTCAGACTAATACGCCTCTGGTTCACTGACGTTTTAGGTCGTCACAAATCAGTTGCTATATCGCCCGCTGAACTAGAAACAGTTTTTGAAGAGGGCCTCCAATTTGACGGTTCAGCAATTGATGGTTTTAGCAGAATCCAAGAAAGCGACGTCCTAGCTAGACCCGATCCTTCAACTTTTGAATTGCTTCCATGGGTAGCCGACGATGACGCTTCGGGAACTATGTTCTGCAATATCACAAATCTTGACGGGACACCCTTTGCCGGCGACCCAAGACAAGTTTTACGAAGAAACATCGACCAAGCCAGAGAAAACGGTTACGAAATGTTTTGCGCTCCTGAAATTGAATTTTTCTACTTCGCTAACCAAGAAAACGGTTTACAGCCAATACCACTAGACCAAGCCTCATATTTTGATTTAACAACAATGGACGTAGCCTCCGATCTTCGAAGACACACACTTCATATGCTTGAAGCACTTTCCATTCCTGTTGAATACTCTTTTCACGAAGACAGCCCCAGTCAACATGAAATAGATTTGCAATACACAGATGCCTTGACCATGGCTGACTCAGTTATGACTCTACGTTTAGCTGTCAAAAAAATAGCAATCGATCGAGGCGTATACGCAACGTTTATGCCCAAACCTCTTAACGGAGTCCAAGGTTCGGGGATGCACACACACCTTTCCTTGTTTAGTGAAGGAAAAAATGTCTTCCACGACCCATCAGGTAATCTCTCCTCAACCGGGCAATCATTCGTTGCTGGGCTTCTGCATCATGCTCGAGAAATAACAGCCGTAACAAATCAACTAGTTAACTCATATAAAAGAATTAATGAGGGTTACGAAGCCCCACGTTATGTTTCTTGGGCGCGAAATAATAGATCGTCACTAGTTCGAATACCTGTTCACAAACAAGATAAGCCTGACTCAGCAAGGATTGAATACAGGGCAGTGGACCCTGCTTGTAATCCCTATCTCGCATTTTCTGTAATGCTTGCAGCTGGTCTGAAAGGAATTAAAGAAAATTACAAATTACCCCCTGAAGCAACAACAAATCTTTATGAAATGAGTCGAGCGGAACAAAAAGAACTAGGCGTCGCCAGTTTGCCTGCAAACCTTTCTGAAGCTTTAGATGAAATGGAAGAATCAGATTTAGTAAGAGAAGCCCTTGGTGACCATATTTTTGAATGGTTTCTGAGAAATAAGAGAGCAGAATGGAATGAATACCAACGTCAGGTGACACCTTTTGAAATCGAACAGTATCTTCCGAACTGGTAGCAAGAAGTTTAAATGATTGAAACACTCCTAGTCTTTCCAGCGCCCCCTCCTCCTGAATTATCTCAATGCCTTGATGAAAAAGGGTGGGTTTGGAAAGCAATTAACAATTCTAAATCTGCTCTTTCAGATCAACCTGATACCGGTTGGGGCGGTGGAGTCATCGTTGCTGACTCGGATCCGGAAGGAGCACTTTCACTTTGTAAAAAACTTCGTCAAACAGAAAATCCTTTAGTACCTATTCTTCTGCTAATCAGTAAGGGGCAGTTAAATAATTTTGAGATAAATGAAAATCTTTTCGATGATTTCTGCATAACGCCTTTTCACCCCGAAGAATTAGAAATCAGACTCAAAAACCTTTTCATAAGATTTGGTCGAGGCACACAACCCGGACTTATTAAATACGGTTCACTTGTTTTAAATATAGAAACATACCAAGCAACTATTGACGATTCGCCTTTAGATCTGACTTACATGGAATATGAGTTGCTGCGTTTTCTAGCAACACGACCTGGAAAAGTATTCACAAGAGAAACACTTCTTAGTGAAGTGTGGGGCTACGACTATTACGGCGGAGGTAGAACAGTCGACGTTCACATAAGGAGACTCAGAGCCAAGCTTGGTGAGGAACACGCTAATCTGATTTCGACAGTTAGATCTGTAGGTTACAGATTTGGTCAATCTCGATGGGGTTCTTAACTTAATCAGAAGTTTTTTCTTGCGACCAGGGATTAGATTTGCTTAATCCCAACAGTTCAGATTCTTTATGACTCTCATCGACATCTTTTTTAACTAATCCACCAATTAAAGCCGCTGCTAAAGCCCCGCTCAACAAAATCGCAACAGGCATGACTACAACAAGCAAGATGATCATAATCACAGCTCCACCCATAGATGCATTCTGCCACCATAAAAGCACTTACGCATCTAAGCACCAGAAAGATTTAAAAGAAAACAGTTTTAGCCTTTGTGAACGATTGCCTCAATCTCTATACAAGCACCTAAAGGCAGAGCAGCTACAGCTACAGCAGAACGTGCGGGTCTGTGCTCATCAAATACTGAACAGTAAATTTCGTTCATTCGAGCATAATCATCCATATCAGTCAAAAAAACAGTTGTCTTCACTACTTGATTGATAGAAGCTCCTTCAAGTTCAACTAGTTTTTTTAGGTTTTCTAATGCTTTAGGTGCTTCGCCATCAAGACCGCCCTCAACTAGAATTCCGTCGACATGTCCTACTTGACCACTGATCATTAAAAAATCCCCTGCATGAATTGCTGGGGTATATGGACCTACGGGCTTACTCATATTTTCTCCTTAACTTCAAATTTATAATTACACTTTTACTATCCTGTAGGCCATTCAGGCAAAGTACCTTTGTGTATCCATGTTGCTGCGGCAACTGCCGCGAATACTGCATCAGAACCGTTAACGGACTTACCTTTATCAGGTTCAATCTCAACATGGACTTCAGGCATTTCACCAGCTCTAACTATTCCAAAGGATCTAATTGTTAAGTCCTGTACTTCTCCATTTTCATCAACTGCCAGAGATTCTGAAGTAACCCAACTCCAAGCCATATGAGCTGCACCTATGCAATATGATCTCAGGACCGTTTCATCTAATGACTGGCCACAACGTACCGAAATATTGATTTGTCTTTCATCTACTTCAGCTGAAGCTGATGAACCATCCGGTGAGATAATTGTTCCAACCTCACCAAGAGCCCCACATAGTAAAATTTGCGCTTCTGCCCATCCTGCTGCCCTTATCTTTGAAGAAGTTGCAGGTCCTCGTAAGTCAATTTCTTCCACTTCTATTTCTGGGGCAACTGAATTAATAGCCTCAACGATTCCTGGCGTTCGAGCGACTCTTATAACTCCTTGTCCGTTTTTGTTGACTCCACCAGCAATTGGTGGCCGCTTCGGACCTAGGCGAACAGAATCTTCTCTCGATAAAATTACTAATACAGGTCTTTTATATTTGTTGGCTAAAGATCTTGCAACTTCTGGTACCGGTGACTCAAGTTTTGATCCGAAAGCACCTCCATTAGCTAACGGCGTCGAAGGTTCTCTACCTGGTTCACACCAAGCAGAATCGGTTTCTAAATACCCTGGTTCTACCCAGTTAGTTTTGAGAACTGCATCCCAGTCTCCTGGTGGCAGTTCTATGGGGGGAACAGCTTTAGCAGTTGTTCTCCTACCTTGAATTTTTTGAGCAAGATTTCGCGCCTCAGTCAGATTCTCACCCAAAGACCATCCTCCGGAAGAATCTGGAACCGCTATAAGACAATTTGCTGGTGCAGTGTCAGCGGAAAAACCACCCTTACCTAAAACGATGTCTGAACCAATTTTTTGAGTAGATCTTCCTTCAATACTTGCCCTCATAGAGGCTTCTTTTGTTTCAATAATCCCTTCTGATTTTCCAACTTTTTCCCAAGCTTCAACAATTGTTTGCCAACCTGTGCATCTGCAAAGGTGGGCATGTAGGGAGCGTTTAACTTTCTCTATCTCTACTTCTTCTCCATCTTCTCGAAGAGCAGCAAACCGCATAATTATCCCAGGGGTGCAAAACCCACATTGACTAGCCCCAACTTGAGAAAAAGCTTCTGCCCATTCATTTTTGATTTCATCACCTAAACCTTGCAATGTTGTGATTTCTCGACCAGCCGCTCTTCTCACTGGAGTCACACAAGAAACTCTTGCTTGACCATCTACTAAAACTGTGCAACAACCACACTGGCCTTGAGGACTGCAACCATCTTTTACAGAAGTGATACCAGTTTCACTACGAAGAAAATCTAACAAAGTGATGTCTTCATCATTGATAGCGAAAACCTTTCCATCTACTTTGATTGATAATTTTTTTTGATCTTTCATAAAAGGATTGCTCTCCGCAAGTTGTTAAAACAAGTAACTAGTAATCTCTAATTGTGGTTATAAATAAGTTTCTTCTATCTCGCCGTCATGCGCTAATTAGTATCGCCGGTTTTACAGGTGGATTGATCCTTACGAGCTGTGGAAATGAACAAGATTATGAGACACTATCGCTTGGAGCACGTTTCGCAGATGGATATCAATCCTCACCAGTTCTTACAAGCGGTTCTCCTCAACGTGCGCCTTACGTCTTAATGAGCGAAGAAGGGTGGCCTCTGTCTGAAGGAGTTCCAGATTCAATTGAGTTGTTTGTGACAGAAATCAGCTCTGAGGAAACGATTTTTGAAGGAAAAGTCCCTCGGCGTGGTGAACCTGGAGTGATTCCATATTTTCCTCTAATTTTTAATCCTCCCAGATCTGGCGAATATAAAGTTGAAGGTAAAGGCTTAAAAGGTCACCATCAAATACGTGTTATTGACCCGTCAGAGATTCAACTAATCCAAATTGGGCAAAAAATGCCCTCTATCCAAACTCCGACAATGGAAAATAATTTAGAAATAAATCCTATTTGCACTAAATCATCTGGGCCTTGTTCACTCCACACAAAAAGTCTCGACGAATCTCTATCTAGTTCCACTCCTACAGCTTTACTTGTGTCTACTCCACGTTTTTGTCAAACGGACGTTTGTGGACCTGCTTTAGACATACTTATAAAACAATCAGAACTACTTGATGGAAAGTTGTCAATAATCCACGCTGAAGTGTTTAAAGAACCTGAGAAACAGAACTTTTCACTTGCACCAGTTGTCGGAGCTTTTGGCCTTACTTTCGAACCAAGCTTGATTGTTGCAAACAGTGAAGGTGTAGTTACGAGCATTCTCCACTTCGCAATGGACACCGAAGAGGTTTCAGAAGCACTATCAACTGTAATTTAAAGAAAGATCAAGAAAAAGATTTACCGCATCCGCAGGTTTTTTGAGCATTTGGATTATCAATTGCAAAACCTGCTCCATTAAGTCCGTCTTTAAAATCGAGAGTTGCTCCTACCAGTAGTTCTGCACTGGACGGATCAACTACAACACGTACCTCATTAAAAAGCTTTTCAACGTCATCTTCAGCTTTATCGGTATCAAAATACATCTCATAACTAAAGCCTGAACATCCGCCTGGTCTCACAGCAACACGCAAAGCCATGTCTTCAGTTTCCTGAGACAATAATTCAGTGACTTTTTTTGTAGCTTCTTCTGTAAGTGTTACCATTTTTCGTCCTTAAAATTTTCGATGGTAATTTCGATGGTAATTTCGATGGTAATAACAATACTATTTTACCCTATAGAGATAGTCAAAACTGTCCTGTAACCAAATTTGAATTTTTCTCAACTCTCCCAAGGAGGTATCCACTCCCCTTCGAGACGAAAACTTAGACCACTTTGGTCTTCAAGCATTCGCGTGACATTCATTTCACCAGCATCTCTACCGTATTGATCTGCTGCTTTTTCAAAAACAGAGTTTGCTGTTTTAGTCATGGGGAGTTCAGTTCCAACCTGAGACGAAAGGGACTGAATTAAATTCAAATCTTTTAAACATAGATCAAGAGAAAAAGAGGGGTCATAATGGCCAGCGAAAATTGAAGGAGCGTCATGCCGAGCTACGAAAGAATCACCAACAGAATCTTTAATTGCTTCCCAAAGAACACTTAAATCTACTCCATTAGCCATCCCTAAAGCAAAACCTTCCCCGATTGAAGCAGCCGCTATAAACCAAAGTTGATTAGTAACAAGTTTCACCACATTTCCTGTACCAAGCGGTCCACACATAATGACTCGTCCAAGATTCTGCAAAACAGGTAAAACTTCTTTAATTATCTCTTTCTGGCCTCCCACAAAAAGAGTTAGTTGACCGTTTCTTGCTCCATCTACCGCTCCAGTTACTGGGGAATCCACAACACTGACGTCTTTTGGAGCATCATTAGCAAGGCTTTCAATAAGTTCTTTCCGATTTGTTGTTAGATCAACCCAAATGGATTCAGATTTTAAAGATGCTAAAACCCCTTCTTTTAACATCAAAGTTTCAACATGGTGAGGATGAGGTAAAGAAGTTAAAAGAATCTGTGAAGCGGATCCGCACTCAATTGGATCATTAGCCGCAGTTGCTCCTTCATTCACTAAATCACTTACAGGGTCTGGATTCTTGTCATAAACAATTACTTCATATCCGGCTTCTAACAGACGTTTACACATCGGTTTACCCATTGTCCCTAAACCTATAAAACCGAGTCGATATTTTTCTTGGTTATTATTCATCTTTTAAACTTTTATCACTTTCTCCGTCGTGCCAGTTTCCAAATAATGCATCAAGCGGGACAATATTGTTTCCATAGTTAACTTTGAAAAGCCCATGATGAAGTTGATGAAAAAAGTCCCCAGCTTCAATTTTCAGCTTCTTTCCGATTGTTATTTTTTGAAAACCAGAGTGGGAAACAGTTGGTTCAATACCCTTGTAAAGCCCTGTTAGCAGAATCAATAAAGGGTGAACTGGTAGCACCCACCACACCAAAAAAAATGAAAAATATAAAATGTGTTCGACTGGATGCATTGAAATGCCACTCCAAGGACCGGGGGTTACATTTCTGTGATGGAGTCGGTGTACATATTTGTATAAGGGTCCCCAATGAAGCAGTGAGTGGATTAACCAAAAATGAACAGCTGATAACAAAAAAAATGCCACAATCATAAACGACAAATAAATAGCGTCTGAACCCCAATCAACTTTGGATATACGACCTGACGCCCACATCCAAAGAGTAAGAGTTTCAAACAATGACCAAACCGTCACTCCGCTGAACAAACTCCAAAAAATATTGTCTATTACTTGATCTCGATGAAAAAATTTTCTGCTGTTTTTTTGAAGCCAACGTTCATCGAACTTGTATTCATTTTTTTGAAAGCGTCGAATGTAAAGCGCCCAATGAATGGTTCCGGCGACGCTTGAAAGCAATACGGCATTCCTCAGCCATACCATTGCCATCCAACTTAAATTCAAACTTCTCAACGTTTCATGGGTGGGGGACAAAAATTTCCAAGAAAAAACCGACAAGAATATGAAAAAAAATCCCCACGGAAAATGAAGATCAAACATCAGCCATCTAACTGCCGCCATAGGTCGCGGTGGCCATGAGTAAAGGGGAGGAATTTCTATACGCTTCTTAGGTTTATGTCCTATCAAATGTTGATCACTCAACAAGACCACCGAATTCCCCAACTCCCATTAACAAAACCTACTAGTGCTTAAACAAAAGATTAAATTGGTTTAAGATTTAATAAAGTTCTTAAACCAAAATAAAGGAAACATTATGTCATCTGAAAATTTAAGTTATAAATGTTCAAAATGTGGTGGTCTCGAAGCAGAAACAGGACAAATCCGTGCCACAGGTGATGGTCTTTCTCGTTATATGAATCTGCAAAATCACAAATTCGGTTACGTCGCATGCGCAAATTGCGGATTTTGTGAGTTCTACCGTAACAGTGGAAAAGACAAAGGCTGGAAAACTGTCCTCGACATTTTGAGTAATTAATTTGCAAGATTCTGAAAGTGTTTCCACACAAGAAGAAAATCCATCTAAAAGGTGGAATGACCTTGATGCATTAAGGGGTTTTGCCATGCTCCTTGGAATTGTTCTTCATTCTGCTATGTCTTTTCTAGGTGGTGTTTGGTCAGTTAATGACATCCGTGCTGGAAGTGAATTCTTCTGGTGGGTTGTACTTGGAATCCATGGCTTTCGTATGCAGCTTTTCTTTCTGCTTAGTGGTTTCTTTACATCAATGGTCTGGAAAAAGCGCGGTTTGAATGAACTAGTGCAGCACAGAATCAAAAGAATTTTTCTTCCATTGTTAATTTGTTTCGTAACAGTAATCCCCCTGATGAACTGGGTTAGTGAAGAAGCAGCAGAATCAGAATATGAAAAAATTCAAAATGTTGATGATATTTGGACACCAATTTTTTCAGGGAATGTCAAAGGAGTTGAAAATGCAATTGCAATGGGTGTGGACATTAATATTCGCGGTGATGATGCCTACACACCTTTACACTTAGCGGCACTGCTCGGTGATCATGAAATCATTGAAATGCTTCTTGAAGCGGGTGCAGAACCGGACCCAGTAAACCTTAAAGATGAAACGCCTCTGGTATTAGCTGTTTTTGCTGGTAGTCCTAAAAGCTCTGAGATCCTTATCGATTTTGGTGCTAAAGATATACGCGAATCAGGGCAGGATTGGAATGATCTGTTTTGGTTTAACTGGGCTGGAAATGAGCAAGAAGATTCTAAAAATGAAAAAGATATAAAGTCCTGGTTGAACCAATTTCATCATTTGTGGTTTTTGTGGTTTTTGTGTTGGATGGTTACAGGTTTCTGCATCGCGTCGATTATTTTCCAAAAAATTAGACCAATAAGTAAAAATATGCCTGACTTTAAACGTCACTTTATTTGGCTCTTGTTACCTGCTTCTCTTTTGATGCAGTTAAAAATGGGCGACGGCGGAAATTATGCATCCTTTGGTCCTGATACTTTCACAGAATTTTTTCCACCAGCACACCTTCTGATCTACTACGGTCTTTTCTTTGCTTTCGGTTCAATAACTTTCGGAATAAAAACAAAAAAATCTGAACCGTTAATAGATCACTTAGGTAAGAGATGGTATGTACTGCTTCCAATAACGCTGATAGGTATCCTGCCTTTAGGTTTAGGAGCAACTTTTGAAGGTGATTCCTGGTTTATCGCTTCGCTTTTACAGATTGTTTATGTCTGGGGAATGTCCATTGGGCTTATAGGGCTTTTTAGAAAACTTTTTGTTAATGAAAGAAGTGGTGTGCGTTATTTATCGGATGCGTCTTATTGGATGTACATCGCGCATTTGCCACTTGTAATAGCAGTCCAATGGCTCTTTAGAGACTGGGAAATTGTTTCATCTATCAAGTTTTTACTGATCTGCATTTTGGTGAATCCTGTTTTATTAGCTTCTTACCAATTGTTTGTCAGATACACACCAATTGGAACCTTGCTGAATGGCAAACGGAAAAGAAAACCAGGAAATCCAAGCCCAATCATAAGTTAGTCAAGGAGAAAAAATGAATAATGAAAAGACATCAAACCAAACTGTCAAGAGTCAGGTAACTGGAAGTTGCGCATGCGGAAATATTCGTTTTCGTGTAACAGGAGAATTAAGAGACGTAGTTAATTGCCATTGTGATCCATGCCGTCACTGGACAGGCCACTTTATGGCCGGCACAACTACTCAAATTGAAAATTTTTTCTTCGAGTCTGACTCGACTCTTACTTGGTGGAACAGAACTGAAGAAGTTAAATATGGATTCTGCTCTAATTGTGGATCAAGTCTTTTTTGGGAAGATAGAGGAAGAGATAAAACAAGAGCCATAACCGCTGGGGCTCTAGACCCTCCAACCGGTCTTAAAACTGTATTAAATATTTTTAGTAACTCGGTTTCTGATTACCACCAGCTTGACGAGAAAATTGACGCTACATCAGATGATCTGCCTAACTTACAAGACTAATTTATTGCCCCTAGTTGATAGTCGGATTCAGAGGGGTTTTCATCAAGCCAATTTGTTCGCCAAACTTCAGCTGATACCTCACCGACTAAAATTTCTCTGTGTTCAAAACTATTTTCACATTTAACTAAAGGTTTAACCAAAGTCGAGTGACGAGGAACAGAAAAATATGGAGCACTGTAACGAGGTTTCTGATTGCGATTTGAAACACGATGTGGAGTAGAAATAAAACGTCCTCCAGACCAGACTTCCATGAAGTCACCTATGTTAACTAGGAGTGCTTCCTGGGGGCATAAGATTTCAATCCACTCGCCTTTTCTTGTTCTGATTTCAAGTCCTCCTAGAGGGTCTGGATGGAGAATGGTTATTGCACTTATATCTTTATGTGGGTGAATTCCTGAATTTTCAGATTTTGAACTTGAAACTGGGTAATGGAGCAAAGTCATATTAGTTAATGGTTCATTAAAAAAATCTAAAATAATGCCTGGTTCTACTCCTAGTGCAACAGCCAAGTGTGAAAGAAGCGTAAACGTTAAACTGTCGCATTCTTCCCAATAGGAAAGAAGTATTTCTTTCATGTCATCTACTTGGCTAACCCATTTGTTCGAACCATAAAGTACGCATTCATCTTTAACAGAATTTTCTTTAGGGCATTCCCAGTGCAGTTTGAAACCTTCGTAGAGATCGGGCTTTGTTGTACTCAAACTTTTTTGTTCATTAGGGGAAAAAAATCCAAGTGGTATATAACCCCGGTAATTGTCTCGTGAAATCGATAGCTCTTCTTTAACAGAATCTGGGACATTAAAAACACGAACTAATAATTCACGTATGTCAAATAATCGGTTTTTTTCTATTCCATGCCCAACCAGTACAGCGAAACCTGTTTCTTCAAAAGCTTCTATCAGCTCATCAGAAACTGTTTGTTTCCTATCACCTTCACTAGTTAATGAAGCAATATCTATAATTGGAAGTTCGACTTTTTTCATTTTTTGTTTTTTCGTTGATTTTTTCTATTACAACTTGGTACAGGAAAAACCATTCTTAAGCAAACAAAGTTTCAGAGTGAAAACTTTTAGGTTCTTTTTTTGCTTTGTTGGTGCGAAAATGTATAGAGAATATCTATTGTGTCAATCCTTGAAAGGAACCACATGGCCACTTTTAATGATGTTTGGAAAATAGGAATGGGACTTCCAGAAGTGGAAGAAACAACTTTCTATGGAACAGCTGGCCTGAAAGTCAAAGGTAAAGCCTTTTGTAGGATTTGGAGCGAACGCGAATATGAGCGTGATGAAATTACTGATACTGAAGTTTTGGTAATTTTCTGCAACCTAGACGAAAAAGATTCACTAATCGAACAATACGATGGAGTGCTCTTTACCACTTCGCACTACGACGGTTATGACAATCTTCTAGTCAGACTGACAGATGCGACGACAGAACAACTGACTGACTTTCTCGACATCAGTTATTTGGTAAAAGCACCGCCTTCATTAGCGAAACTAATTACTGAGTAAAAACTTTAAACGTGATGTGGAGTCGACTATTCACATCTCTGAGTAAAAAGGAAAAAAATGAATAACCGAAGCGAAATTTACATCGATGGCAATTGGATTGCTTCCAGCGGAACAGAAAGTATCGACGTTATAAACCCTTCAACTGAAGAAATTATTGGATCAACTCCAGCAGGTACAAAAGAAGATGTTGATTTGGCCGTTAAGGCTGCAAAAGAAGCCTTTCAAGGGTGGTCAGAAATGGACCTTGAAGAGAGACTCTCTTACATAGAGGGACTTGCTGCAAAACTCGGTGAGAGAAGCGCTGAAATTGGTGAGCTTATTTCCCAAGAAGTAGGTATGCCGGGAAAAATGTCAATGATGATACAAGCAGGCCTGCCAGCGGCTACGACTGCAAGCGTTTCGGGTACAGCTAGAGAATTCCCATTCGAGGAAACCATAGGAAGATCACTAGTAACACGTGAGCCTGTTGGGGTGGTCGGCTGTATTACTCCTTGGAACTACCCTCTTCACCAAATAATGGCCAAAGTTGCTCCGGCCATGGCTATGGGTTGCACAGTAATCCTTAAACCAAGTGAAGTAGCTCCGTTAAACGCATTTCTTTTAGCTGAGATAATTGACGAGTTGAACTTTCCAAACGGTGTATTTAATCTCGTTTCAGGGGTTGGTCCTGTAGTGGGAGAAGCTATTGCAGCCCATCCAGATGTTGATATGGTCTCCTTTACAGGCTCTACACGTGCAGGTACACGAGTAGCGGAAATAGCTGCAGCAAACGTAACTCGTGTACATCAAGAACTTGGAGGCAAATCTGCGAATATTATTCTTGAAGACGCGGACTTTTCAGCAGCTATTCCTTCTGCAGTTGGAGCTTGCTTTCTAAACTCAGGACAAACTTGTAGTGCGCTGACACGTCTACTCGTTCCTTTTAGCAAAATGGAAGAAGCAGCAGAACTAGCTGCTCAAGCCGCGGCCGGATTCACAGTTGGACCTGCTAATGAAGAAACAAGCAAACTAGGACCTCTAGTTTCTAAAGCTCAATGGGATCGAGTCCAAAATTACATTCAAACAGGCATAGACGAAGGTGCGACACTGGTTGCTGGGGGCTTAGGTAAACCTGATGGGCTAGATTCTGGCTATTTTGTCCAACCGACCGTATTCGCGAATGTTGAAAATTCAATGACAATAGCCCAAGAAGAAATCTTTGGTCCTGTCCTTTCAATCATTGGCTATGACAACGAAGATGACGCGATTCGAATTGCAAATGATTCTGATTACGGTTTATCAGGAGGTGTTTGGAGTTCAGATAATGAAAGGGCTTTGGAAGTAGCTAAGAAGCTTAGAACCGGGGAAGTTGATTTGAACGGTTCGTTTTTAAATACTGATGCGCCTTTCGGCGGATATAAAAAATCCGGTAATGGTAGGGAATTGGGACGTTTCGGGATGTATGAATTTGTAGAAGCGAAGCAAATAAATCTGCCTCTTTAAAATAAATACTTTTTAGAGTTGATTTTGAATTAATACACCTGCACCGGCAACGGTTAAAACAGCAACCCAAGATACAAGTCCGAGTACTAATGGTTGACGGCCAAGATTTTTTAATGCTCTAAGACGTACTCCCGCTCCTAAACCAAACATTGCCATTGTTATAAGAAAATTTCTTATGTCACCGATTGTTTCGATAAAACTTTCAGAGAAAACTGAAGCGGATCTTATTGCTGCCGCTGCAATAAAACCGAGGATAAAAACAGGAATCGGCAACTTCCATTTTTGTGATTTTTCTGAGCGTTTCTGTTGTTTAAACGACACAAACATAAGTAAGGGTGCCAGCATTAATATCCGACACATTTTTACTAGCACAGCAGAGTCCAAAGTGTTTTCACTCACAGCAGAAGCGGTAGCAACTACTTGACCCGTGTCGTGAACTGATAATCCAATCCACCAACCAAATAGATTTTCATCGAAATCAAAAATCGCTTGAATAATTGGAAAAGCTAGAACAGCAATAGAGCCAAATAAGGTCACTAAGCCAACTGCGTAACCAGTTTCTTCTTCATCGGCTCCACTTAAGGGCTTCATAGCAGCGATCGCTGACACTCCACAGATCGAAAATCCTGAAGCAACAAGAAGTGCCAAATGTTTATTTACTGAGAAAATATTACTGGCTTTTTGAATACCAAAAAAAACAATGAGTACAACTGCTATTACTATTAGGACTCCAATCGGACTCCCAATCTCAGTAATTTCTGAAAACGCAAGTCGAAAACCTAATAGGCAAATACCTATCTTTAATATGCGTCCAGATGCTAGTTCCAAAGACGGTTTTGCCCAAGAACCCAAAACACCAGAATTTGCTAATACAACTCCTATAAGAAGTGAAATCACCGGAGAAGATAACCGGTTATTGGAATAACTGATTATTTCAGCAGTTATTCCAACAGCAACTATTAAGAAAAGTCCATAAAGATTTTCTCGCACCCATTTGATTAAGGAATTCAAAGATAACTGGTACATCTTGTCTGTAATTTTAAATGCAGATACATCAACTGCCCTTTTAATATGTAGGCCGCCCGGGGCTCGAACCCGGCACCTTGGGATTAAAAGTCCCCTGCTCTACCCGATGAGCTAGCGACCCAAAATTTAGGCTAGCCGCTTATCAATATATTAATGTTGAAATAAGACTGATTCTAAAGAAAGAGATAAAGATTTTATTTAAAATCACTAATTAAGTGATTCCTTCTAACCTCTTAATATGCGATTCACTCTATTTGCTATCTTAGGTATCGCTTTAGTTGGTGCGATTATCTGGTTCGGAGCAATAGACACTGGTGATAACGCGAAGGAAATGCAACTAACTGCACCAGCGACTACTACGACTTCTACGACTACTACGACTACTACGACTACTACAACAATATTGTCACCTATAGGGACCCTTCCTTTTGTTGAAATAGAAGGGGGAGTTAATCTTAATTATTCATCATCTATTAGCACAGTTGGACTAGATACCGTTACTTTCGGTATGACTGCAACAAATGCCCAAAAAGCCGCCGGAACAAGATTTTCTCCGGTGACACCAAGAGGCAAATGCTTTTTAGCAATCCCTGATGAAGGTCCTAGTGGAGTCACATTCTGGATTGTAGAAAGCACTGTCGAACGCATTGACATTGACAATGAATTGATTAGAACACGTTCGGGAGCTGGTATCGGAGATACAGAATCTTTAATTTATGAATTATTCGGAGAAAAAATAGAAACAAAGGTTCTTCCTGAATCTTCAGAAAAACTACTTATCTATGTGCCCAGTGATTCTTCTGACAAAAACTTTCGGGTTGTATTTAAAAGTGATGGACGGCTTATAACGAAGTTATGGTCAGGCAGACTTCCATGGGTTGAAATGACTGGAATCTGCTAGTAACTAAATTTTTCTTCAAGAAGGTCATTTTCGAATTGCTTGCAATTAACAAACAGGGACCCGAAGCCAACAAATTCACCGTACTTAGTTTCCAAATCTAAATTCTTTTGCCAACTTATAGCCCCAGCAGTTATCTCAAAATCATTAACTGAAAGATCTAGTGGTTCATTTAATGAAGCTTCAAATATTGTTGAGCCATTCTTTAACAAACCGACGTATGGTCTCCCTGTAAAAGCTTGGATTAATACTTCTGCGCTTTCCTTTGTTTTAGAATCTTCTCCATAACCTATGGCCGCTACTTCGCCTAACTTAGTTTTGTAACAAGTAAACGCCATCTCAAATTTCTGATTTCCAATCTGGACCCAACCATTAGAAACTTTTGTGTTTTCTACTTCAAATTGTTGAGTTTCTTCTAATACTTCAACTGTGTTCTCACTACTTGAGCATGAAGAAAAAGCCCAAATAAATAAAGGTAAAATAAATAACTTGTAATTATTTTTCACAAACAAACCCATGTCGCTAAATCAAAATCTCCAAAAGTTTGCCATCAATACAGCGCCAGTCCAATTTTCGCAAGAAATTACTTTTAATAATTAAACCACTTGAATCTTCAAGCACTAAAGCCATTCCATGCCGTCTCTGAAATACCGTCACCTCTGCCAGGTTCCAGTTAACTAGAGCGAATTTTTCTAATTCTGGCAGTGTCTTATTAAATTTCACTTCACTCAAATCAGGCTGCGTTCCTGTTGGCGGAAAAAAGTAAACTTTTTCCCACTTTCCTGGGCGTTCAGACACAGGTAATCTCAATTTTGCTTTCTTTAAGCGAGCTAATAGTTCACGTCCGTCTATTTCAATAGCTCCCAAAACAAGTGCCTGATCTCTAACTTCTTTTGGAACATCATAATGGTCGCCTTGAAATGACATAAGACGAAGTCCAAGTAGGTCAGCAAAATCATGTAGTTCAGTCAAATTATCATCACTAGCAAGATGGGCCCATAATTTCCCCCTATACGGCCAAATTGCTTTATCAACGACTACTGCCATTCCATATGTTGTCGTTAAAAATAAAAAAATGCACGTTGAAGACAAATTCTTTCCCAGCAACTGAAAATACTTGATTTAATGACACAATTATTAAATGATTGATGCTGAAAATACCTTCACCACCGTCAAATTTTCGCCAAATTGTGAGATTGAAGAAATTTCTAGAGTTGCTCTCGCTGCAATTCTGAGAATTCACAAAATCGATCCCGCTTTAGTCAGCGAATTGGCTGTTTCACTTCAACAAGAAATTAAGAACATTTCTGCAAAGGCTCTATTCGTAGAAGTTGAATTTCAACCCGGTGAAAACAGTATTTCTGCCGAAGTAAGAGCTAATGGCAACTCGCGCACAATTAGCGCTACTTGGTAATTGAACGTCTTGCGACTAGCCATGACCCCTCAAGTGCATAAGCTGAAACTCCAAACCAACTAACTTCACTATTAGCTGACATCAAATCAATTACTTCTTCCGGAGGAAGGTAAATAGGCGTTTCAGGACCTCTGCTACTAATCCAAACCAAAAAACCTTCATCTTTTAAACATCTCTCTATCTCATTTGGAAAAAGAATCATATTCATAACCAGAAATACGTCAACAGAATTACTAGCAAAAGGAAGACAATAACCATCAGCACAAACTTGCGAGGTTTCTGGTGTAACAGAATTTTTAAGCATTTCTTTTGAAATATCTACTGCAACTACGCTTTCAAAGTTATTAACCAAAAGTTGAGTAGCTAAACCTGTACCTGCTCCTAGGTCTACAACTCTTTTCCCGTGAACCTCACCTCTTTCTAACGCATCTAAAACTGGTACCCCTCTGGTAGGAATGTTTCGGGTAGTTGACCAGTCGCCGGCTTTTTCATCGAAGAGCTTCTTTACTTCTTCCGCCAACTCAGAATTCCAAAGATTTTTGTAAACCACGTCTCTAGTAACGTGCCTCATCCGGGAATCAGAACCTGATTCTCTAACAGATTTAGAACGTGGATGAATTGTTGGAAGGTAGGTGATTTTCAAATCTTGTTACCGTCCAGAAGAACCAAACCCAGTTTCTCCTCTTTCTGAATCTGGTAGTTCTTCAACTACTTGGAAATCGCACTCTTCAACTCTTTTAATTACCAGTTGAGCTATTCTTTCACCTTTATTGACTTCGAAAGCTTCACTGGGATCAGTATTGACCAATAACACTTTTAATTCTCCGCGGTAGCCAGAATCAATAAGACCGGGTGTATTTAAACACGTAATTCCATGTTTAAGTGCTAAACCACTTCTAGGTTGAACAAATCCCGCGAATCCTTCAGGTATAGCTATTGCAACTCCTGTTGATATGAGGGCCCTCCCTCCACCTGCATCTAGAACCACTGATTCTGCAGCAACTAAATCTGCACCAGCATCACCTGGTTTTGCGTAAACAGGGATTGTTGCATCGTCTATTAATCTAATAATTGGAATATTCAGCATAAATATGACCTTACTTGCACTTCTTACTGAATAACCGACACATTAAGCCCGTATGATCAAATCTGTGTTGGCTTGGATGGATTTAGAGATGACAGGGTTAGACCCAAAAGAAGACGTAATCGTTGAGATCGCAACTTTACTTACAAATGATGACCTTGAAGAAATCGCAATTGGGCCAAACTTAGTTATCCATCAGCCATCTGAAAAATTAGAGAACATGAGTAAACACGTCCAACAAATGCATACTTCTAGCGGTTTACTTAATGAAATTTCGAAATCTACTATAAGTCTTTCAATCGCTGGCGAAAAAACTTTGGACTTCTTAAAAGAGCATATTGAAAAAGCAGGAACCATCCCCCTATGTGGTAATTCAATTGGTACCGATAGAAAATTCTTGTCAGAAGGTCTTCCAGATTTGGCATCTTTCTTCCATTACAGATCAATTGATGTCTCAACTATCAAAGAGCTTGCAAAACGCTGGAATCCAGAAATTATAAACTCTGCCCCGAAAAAAAATGGAGGCCACCGAGCATTAGACGACATTCGTGAATCAATCTCTGAACTCCGCCATTACCGTGAAAACTTTTTCATAAGCCAATGAACAAAAATACGTCCGAAGAGACAGATCTACCTCCGCGCCCAATAAGGCAGGAACAAGAACCAGCTTCAGAAGAAGTTACAGAAATTGCTAGAGGCATTTACAGATTCCAACTCCCAATTTCAATGCCTGGATTAGGACACGTGAATTGTTATGCGCTTGAAGATGAGAAAGGATTGTCTCTGGTAGACCCGGGACTACCTGGAAACGAGTCATGGAATGCTCTCGAAAAACGGCTTAAAGATCTAGGAACCAACTTTAATCATGTCCATACAGCGATAGTTACCCATAGTCACGTTGATCATTACGGTGGAGTTCACAGACTTCGAGATGATTATGAAGTCGAAGTTCTTACTCACTCTTCTTTTTCATCAGTTTTTGGTACTGATGACATTATGGAAAATCCTGATGCTGCTTCGCTAGATCTAGCCGATGATGAAGACATCGAGAAACTTCGTGAAATGCTTAGTAGACCAACCCCATGGGGAACGAAAAGAGAACCTCCTTCAGTTGAAGAGCTTAGGAAATGGAGCGGGAGTAATACAGGTGCTGATTCAAAGTCATTCCAAGTACCTAAACCGTCTTTAACAGTAGAAGACTCTGAAGAAGTAAACATCGGCGGAAGAATCTGGTTAGCTCTTCACCTTCCAGGACATACACATGACCATCTGTGTTTATATGATCCAGCAGATGGAATTTTCTTATCTGGAGATCATGTATTACCAACCATCACTCCACACATAGGAGGTATGGGGAATATGGAAGACCCGTTAGCCGTCTTTTTTAATTCTTTAGAAAGAACAAAAGAATTTTCACAAGTTTCTCTTGTTTTGCCAGCTCATGGACACCCATTTAATAATCTTGTCGAAAGAACAGATGACATTATTCAACATCATGTAGAGCGTTTGCAGTTGATCAGAGAAACGGGAGATTCGATAGGTGAAGCCTCAGTTAATGAGTATATGAAATACTTATTTAAAGAAAGATCTTGGGGTGACATGGCAGCTAGTGAAACTTACGCCCACCTCGAACATTTAAGAATTCTTGGTGAAGCGATGCCTAAAGAAGAAGAAGGCATAAAAACTTATAAATTCGCTTGATTTAAGCCAATATCTAACAATTTATTGATTTTATTGAAAAATAAGTTGACAAAATTCACTCAAAGGTGTTGAGTGGTCACTTAGCGTAGTTTTGATAAACTCGTTTGTATAGAACTGTTTTGCAGTTTATAGAAAGAGAAAATGAGCATGAATAATAGCATTCGCAGTCATTACGGTCATAAAACCGTTGGTCATGCTTTAACCTCGCACGTACTCACACCGGTTAATCCAGCAGCTCTCTCCTCAGAGACAATTTCATTCTGGTTTAACAAGTATGGATTTTTCACCAAAAAGCGGCCCTGGGAAGCACCTAGCTAAATAGCTAAAACGCAGAAACCATGGCCGCCGGAAAATCCGGCGGCTTTTTTCATTTTTAAGATCAATTCTGAAAAGGAGTAAAAATGTTTGCAATCGAATATAAAACAGAAGCATGGAGAGAAAATGCAGCATGCTCTCAACTTGGCGTGCCTACAGGAATCTTCTTTTCTGAAGACTTGGGAGACATCGCCCAAGCGAAAAGAATATGCGCGGAGTGTCCTTCTCTCACATTGTGTTTGGAAGCGGCTATAGAACGAACTGAACCTTGGGGAGTTTGGGGTGGTCAATTATTCCGAAAAGGGAAAATCTTAACTAACAAACGTGGAAGAGGAAGACCGCGCAAAATCTCTATACCCGAAGAAGAGTTCCCAGTTATACCTATACCTGTTCATCTGCAGTCTGCCCTCCGTTCTGCTTGATGATCGGTCAAACAAATTGAGGTGACGTTTTACGAACCTCGATTTGCAAAGGCTAGTTTGGGAGATGATCTTACGACCTATAGTCGTAATGGTCATCTCCCGACTACCTTTATAGATGTGAAAAAAGTTTTATTGATAATTCTTATACTTGCTACTGCTTGCAGTAGCGAAGAAATCATTGAACCACTTGACGAAAATGTATTACACCAATCTTTTAAAACAGAAAATGGATCTGAAACCCTCAAAAGTCTTTATGAACAAAATAATCAACCTATGGTCGTGAATCTTTGGGCTACCTGGTGTACTCCGTGTTTAGAGGAAATGCCATACTTCGAAGCAGCCCATCGCAAACATGGAAGCAAAATACAATTTATAGGTATCAATATTAGCGATTCTCCAACCAGAGCTAAAAAAAGAGCTGAGGAGCTTCACATTTCTTATCTACTAGGAAATGACCCTGATGGGAGTTTCACTAAATCTTTAAAAGCTATCGGCTTGCCGCTAACAGCTTTCTTCAATACTGAAGGCAAATTATCAACAATTCATCAAGGCCCTATCAGTGAAGAAACCCTCCAGGAATCAGTAATGGGACTCTTAGATGTTTGATATCGAACTAGTCCTCCCTTTCAGCCTTGGTATCATCACAGCAATTAATCCATGTGGTTTTGCAATGCTTCCCACTTGGCTCGGATACTTCATCGGTAAAGACACTGCTGACAATCAAGCACGGCCAGAGCAAGTCATTAGAGGTTTATGGGTAAGTCTGACTCTTACAGCAACATTCGTAGGAGTTTTTGGATTTCTTGGATTTGTGATTTCTCATCTAGTTAACGAAGAGACAATTGCGCAAAAAACCCCTTGGATAACTGTCGCCTTAGGGATACTTCTAATTCCATACGGGTTTTCTCTATTATTTAAAAAGAATCAAAAATTGTTTCCTTCTTTCAGTAGAAGAGGTCCAAAATCCAATGAGTTGTTCTCAGTAATTGGATTCGGTGTTTCCTACGCAATTGTTTCAGTTGGATGCTCCGCCCCTCTCTTTTTACTCCAAATCTCCGGCAGTTTCAGCAGAGAAGGAATTATTGAAGGGATAATAATCTTTCTTGCTTATGCACTCGGATTGGGTGCTGTTGTAACCATCACAACTCTGTCTTTAGCTATGGCTAGAGGTGGTATTGTCCGCAATCTTAGAAAACTACTGCCGTATGTAGATCAAATAGGCGCCCTTGCGCTACTAACAGGCGGTGCATATTTGTTTATTTACGGAATTTACGAAATTAGAACTTTAAATTCTCCAGGGTCAGGAACCAATCCAATAGTTGAAAAAATTAACGAACTCCAATCGCATTTGACTATTTGGATCTCGGAAGTTGGGGGCTTAGAAATAGGTTTAGCTTTATGGCTGATAATAATTACTTTCATACTTTGGGGTTTAAACCCAGCATTTACCGGTAATGCGAAAAATTATCTTAGATTTTCGCTTTTGGGAATTTGGCTTATCCTCGAAGGAGCCTTATATAAAGGAATGTTGTTTATAAGACCAACAGTAAATGTGATTTCAAAATGGCCTGCAAGAATGAATAATTGGTTCGAGAAACCTGAAAGATGGGCTGTTCCTTTTGAGGTATTCGTTTCAAGCATCTTCCTGTTAATTATTTACTTAAGTTTGTCAGCTTTTCTTAAAGAGAAAAAAAGATGACAGAGATTAAAAAAATTCAGAGTTTCACCGAACTGCTTTCAAGTCCTGAAATAACTGAGGAAATCGAAATTCGATCTTCTTTTGGTGTCTGCGCGCTCCATGGAGGTGGATTAGAAAGAGCAACTGAAGCTGTCGCTCGAGATGTAGCGGAAAACACCGACTCTTCTTACTATGCGGTCATCCAACCTGAGGGATCGAGAATACATTTGTCTTCTAAATATTTCGATCCAAATCAGTCCTTAAGACTTGGTCAATTTTTAGAAAAAATCGACACTCTTATCTCGATTCACGGATATGGAAAAGAAGATGATTTTTGGGCTTTACTACTCGGAGGAAGCAACAGAGAATTGGCTTATCACCTCGCAGGTTCGCTAAGGGAGGTACTGCCCGAAGAATATCGTGTGGTAGATCAAATGGATAACATCCCACTACCTTTGAGAGGTGTCCATCCTGACAATCCGGTTAATTTTCCAATCAACGGAGGAGTCCAAATTGAAATACCACCTGGTTTAAGATGGAACAGAGAACATAATTTCTGGTCGGATGCAGACGGAACTCCACGTTCAGAAGATTTAAACAAACTTATTAAAGGATTGATCTCAGGAATTAATAGTTGGCAAAATAAAAAGAATTGTTGAAAAATTATGGTGATAAGCGAGTAAAAATCCAGCCTTGAACGGTCAACTCATAACCTATTCTGTCATGTAGCCGATTTTGTCTCCCCTGCCAAAATTCAATGAAATTTGGCGAAACTTTATATCCTCCCCAATGATGAGGCCTTGGAACTTCATCACCTCGCCACTTCAATTCCTGCGTTTCAAATGCAGTATCTAATTCCTCTCGACTAGGAATTCTGCTGCTTTGATTAGAGACTAAAGATCCTATTTTGGTTTCATGTGGCCTCATTGCCCAATATTCATCTGATTCGATTTCAGGGATCTTCTCAGCTGTCCCTTCAATGGAGACCTGTCTACGTAATTCATTCCAACTGAAAGTAAGAGAAACTTTTTCATTATTTTCAATATCTTTAGCTTTCCTACTTTCATAATTAGTAAAGAAAAAAAATCCATCTTCACGAACCTCTTTTAAAAGAACATTTCTTCCACTGGGAGAACCACTTTTATCTACAGTGCTTAAAACCATTGCATTAGGTTCCAAGTAACCGACCTCTTCTATCTCTGAATACCAGATTTTAAATTGGTCAATTGGATCACTAACTAAATCATCTTCATATAGGCCACGATTTTCATATTCTTTACGTACCCGTCTTAAATCCATATAAAAGGTCTAGTCAAAATAGTCAACTACTACAAATATCAGGATGTAATGTTTGCAAATGGGTAAATATGATTTTTTTAGAGTGGGAATTGGCGGATCTGTGGGAGCAGGTCTTCGCTGGTTGGTCATAGAAAATACGACAACGCAAATTTTTCCATGGCCCACTCTGTTAATTAATCTTGTTGGTTGCGCCGCTCTTGGAATGCTTATAGCTAGAAATAAAAACCGTAAGACTCTACTTACTTGGGGTACTGGCCTATGTGGAGGCTTAACCACTTTTTCAACATTCTCACTTGAAATAGCAATTCTATTTCGTGACAATGAAATTTTTATTCCCCTTTGTTATCTATTTATTTCAGTATTAGTCGGAATACTCCTATTTAAAAATGCTTTAAAAATATGTGGTAATAAACAATGATAGTTGTAGCATTTTTTGCTTTAGCAGCTGTCGGAAGTGTCATCAGATGGAAAACTGCAATATTTTTTGGTGCTCATAAGGGAACGTTTCTAGTCAATGTAATCGGTTCATTTTGTCTCGGCCTTATGGTTGACTTAAGCGACCCAGAGTTAACACTCATCGGAATTGGAGGTCTTGGTTCGCTAACAACCTTTTCTACTTTTTGCGCCAATATAGATTCCTTATCTGAAAGCAACTATCGACCTGGTTTGGTCTATGCACTACTTACCGTCATTGCAGGTGTACTAGCAGCCACAATTGGGCTGAATATTTAAACGATCAATTAATACTTTTCACACCTTGCATGTAAGGCAAGAGAGGATCAGGGATTCGAATACTGCCATCCTCTTGCCTGTAGGTTTCTACAATTGCAGCCCACACACGTGGCACCGCTAAACCTGAACCGTTAAGAGTATGTACAACCGACGTTCCCTTTGCTTCTTCTGAGCGATATCTAACGTTTGCTCTGCGCGCTTGGTAATCACTAAACCAAGAAACCGATGAAACTTCAAGCCACTGTTCAGCACCAGGAGCATAAACCTCAATATCAAAAGTTCGAGCTGAAGAATTTCCTAAATCTCCTGAACATAAATCAAGGATCCGGTAACTTAGACCCAAATCAGCAATTGCTGACTCAGCTCTAGAGAGTATGTCCTCGTGAACCTCCTGGGCTTGTTCTGGAGTTGCATAAGCAAGTAGTTCAACTTTGTCAAACTCATGAACTCTTAAAAGACCTCGTGTGTCTCTTCCAGCTGAACCTGCCTCACGTCTAAAGCAAGAAGTGTGAGACATTAACTTCATTGGTAATTCGCTTTCGCTAATAATCTCATCACGAGCATATGACGTGAGCGGAACTTCAGCTGTAGGTATTGCCCAAAGATCGTCGCGCTCAAGATGATATGCGTCATCTGCAAACTTTGGGAGATGTCCTGTTGACACCATTGTTTCTGTCAAAACAAGAGTAGGGGGTCTTATCTCACGGTAGGCATCAGCATTTCGGTCTAGTCCATACTGGATTAATGCTCTGCACAAAGTAGCGCCCAAACCGGTGTACATGGCAAACATGGCTCCAGAAAGTTTAGTAGCCCTTTCAACATCTAGGATTCCTAAAGTTTCTCCAATTTCCCAATGAGGCACACGTTGATAATTCTCCCACGCCTCATCACTTTGACCTTCGACTCTTACAACTACATTGTCTTCAGCGCTTTCACCATTAGGGCATTCTTCAGCGGGAATATTTGGAACTCTTAATAGTAATTCTCGTATCTCAGTAGAAAGCTGGTCACATTCTTCGCTGAGCGCTTCTTCCTTCTCTCTCATTTCACGACTCGACTCTTGTAAAGGGCTGGCCTCATCTGTTTTCCCAGATTTATGAAGATCGCCTACTCGCCTTGAAAGTTCTTTAATTTCATTACGTAATTGATCTCGTTTTTCAGCAATTGATCTTTGTTTTTCATCTAATCCAATGATCAGATCTAAAGAGTCAGTGTCTTCTCCACGTCGCGAGATTGCTTTCTTAACTGACTTAAAGTCATTACGTAATAAACGAATATCAATCATTGAATTAACTTAGTCTTTAAGTGGGTTGGTATTAAACAATTTTTCATCTTTATTAGTTTCTTTGGGAGATGCCGGTCTGAGAGTTTGGTTTTCTCTATGATGGCCAGCAATTTTAAAGAATTTAAAAATAATGATTCCCCAAAGGTAGAAACCACCAACAAGTTTCATGATGAAACCAGCTGCTTGTTGATCTGATTGGACACTTATTCCCCACATTTGATATCCGTCATCGTAGTGGCTATAAACAGTGCCTTCGGCGAAAGTTAACCAGGCAGCAGGAACCGTTGGGATGATTGACATCAAAAATAAATACAACATTTGCGCTAAAGGAGACAAGCGAAGTTCAGGTAAAGGTGAAACTACTGGAACCCACATAAAAATGGCTGAAATGAATAGCAGAAGGTGCACTGAATAATGAAATATTCCTGAATCTGCTGAAGTCTGAACAATTCCACCCCAATGTGTTAATGCGACGAGAGCATTAAAAACAACTCCAGCTAAAACTGGGTGAGACGCTCGTCTGAGAATTCTTGAGCCCCTTCCTGAATCGAGAACAACCAGCTCAGCTAACCAGCGTGGAATGGATAGTAAAAATAAGGGAGGGACTATAAAAGTTATTACAAGATGTTGGAACATATGAACGGAATACAGATGATCTTCAGCCACATCATGTACTGGCCAATCAGCTGATAAAAAAAGCAGTAGAAGTGCTGAGAGAAAAGCTGTCTTTTGAAAGTTAGTGACTATTGATTTTTCTGAAGCAACAACCTTAGGACCGATCCCTTTTATTGCCCATCTTCCAAGAAGCAAGATCGCTAGAACTAATACCCACACTTCTGGGTGAGGTTTCCATGCCCAAGGATTGATTGCTCCGATGACTGAAGCCATCTTTATAATTCCTTAAATAATTTGTTTGGTGTGCCTGGAAGAATGGCAGTCAACCTTTGTGCCAGAATTCAAAAACTGTGAGGAATATGGCATATACAACACTCGCCAAAATGAGACCTGATACGAAAAACTTCATGAACAAAGAATTGTCAAAACGTAAATGCATAAACCATGCCGCTACGTAAAAGAATTTCACAACCATCATTATCATCAATACAGGTATAAGTATCTCGCCAGGCACACTTTCTAACCAATAGGTTGCTACTTCTAAAGCTGTGAGAACTGCGAGGATTCCAGCAATCTGGAAATATTTTTTGTCAGACGGATGTTCATGGCTATGCTCGTCATCGCTTTTATCAGATTCAGTGGTGTGTTCGGTTTCCGTACTCATTTTTTATCCTCTATATCAACTTGTAGGTGATGGAACCAAATAGATGACAGTGAAAATAAAAATCCAGACTATGTCTACAAAGTGCCAATAAAGACCTATTAGTTCTACCGTTTCCGCTCGTTCTTTATGTAAATTGCCTCGAGCTGACGACACGTAAAGTGACATCAGAAAAATCACTCCGAGGCTTACGTGAACTCCATGAAAACCTGTAAGGGTAAAAAAAGCAGAAGAAAAAGGACTTGTTGTGTATCCAAGTCCTTCACGTAAAAATGTCGTGAACTCGTAAACTTGTCCTCCAACAAACACAGCGCCAAGGAGAGCGGTTGTGAGAAGCCAAAGTCTGTTATTTCTTTCATCTCCACGTTGCAGTGCTGAAAGCGCAAGAACCATTGTTAGTGAGCTCATCAAAAGAACAAACGAACTTACGGAAGTAAAGGGAATGTCGAAAATATCCCCGGGTGCTGGACCATCTGCAAAGCGTCCTCTGTAAAGCAAATAAGTTGAAATCAAAGCTCCGAAAAGAAGGCATTCGGAACCGAGAAATACCCACATCCCTAATTTGTTATGAGATAGTCCTGTTGTGGTTTCCTCTGAATGGGTTTGGTTAGTCACTTGCGTCCTCCTTTTGAGGTTCATGGTGATCTACATCAGGATCATCGACTGGTTCGAAAACCCATGCGTAAAGACCCATTAACGCAAGCGCTCCTCCGAATACACAAAACCACAAGCTGTAGATAAGACCCAAGCCAATAAATGGTAAGCCAATGGCAAAAACTAGAGGCCAATAGGAAGGCGAAGGGAGATGGACGCCTTCAGCTGATCCATCCTGACAAACATCTTCTGCTGAAGCGACTCTTACAACTTTTCCGTCTTCATCAGACCCATACTTACGGTGCCAGAACTCATCCAAACTTTCGACTATTGGGATTTCATCAAAGTTGTGTGCTGGGGTTGGGTTTGGGGTGATCCATTCAAGACTTCTAGCATCCCATGGGTCAGGCCCTATAGGTGGAAGTCCTCTTGCGTTCCTTGCTGATGTGATCACATTGATTAAAAATATCAAGACACTCAACGCGATTATAAAAGAACCAATTGTGACTACTAAATTCCAAGCTTCGAATCCAAAACCAGGACTGTATGTGTCAATTCTTCTCGACATTCCTTGGAGGCCAAGAATATGCATCGGTCCGAAAGTGAGATTGAATCCGATCAGCATTACCCAGAAGTTGAGTTTCCCCATTTTTTCACTGAGTTTGTGTCCGAATACTTTGGGCCACCAGAAAAAGAAACCTGAGAAAAGTCCAAAAATTATACCCCCGAAGATTACATAATGGAAATGAGCAACTATGTAATACGTGTCTGTTTGTTGTGTGTCTGCAGGTGCGATTGAATGTGTAACGCCTGATAGCCCACCTATTGTGAACATCGAAACCACACCAAAAGCAAAAAGCATTGCTGCGCTAAATTTGATACGACCACCCCACATAGTCGCCATCCAGTTAAGAATTTTTACTCCAGTTGGAACAGCAATAAACATTGTTGATAATGAAAAAGCTGCAACTGAAACGGGGCCTATGCCTGATGCAAACATGTGGTGAGCCCAAACACCCCAACCCATGAAACCAATTGCGATTCCGGAAAACACCATGAATGGATAACCAAAAATAGGTTTTCTGGAGAATGTTGGAATTACCTCAGAAATAATTCCAAATGCAGGAAGTACCAAAATATACACTTCTGGGTGGCCAAAAATCCAAAATAGGTGTTGCCACAATAACGGGTCCCCGCCTAATTCTGGAGTGAAAAAAGTAGCTCCGAACAATCGACTGAAAGTCAGCAAGAAAAGCGCTACCGCAATTACTGGCATGGCAAAAACTAAAAGCAGCTGCACAACTAACATCATCCAAGTAAAAACAGGCATTTTGAAAAGAGTCATACCTGGAGCTCGCATATTAAAAATCGTTACTGTCAGATTAATTCCTGAAACCAATGAAGCTATACCGGTTATCTGTAGTCCAATAGCATAGAAGTCCATTCCATGGCTTGGCGAAAAGACAATTCCTGTATTAGGTGAATAAGCGAACCACCCGCCATCGGGAGCTCCACCAAGAAGCCATGAGAGGTTAATAAATATTCCACCTGCTAAGAAAACCCAGAATGACATTGCATTTAGACGAGGGAAAGCCACATCTCTTGCGCCTATCTGCAACGGGATCAGATAATTTGCAAACGCTGCGGCTAACGGCATAGCCGCTAGGAAAATCATTGTTACGCCATGCATCGTGTAAATCTGGTTGTATGTGTCTGCTCCTAGGACAGTTCCGTCAGGAGTAGCTAGTTGCAATCTGATTAGTAGAGCTTCTATTCCACCAATTACAAAAAATAGAAGAGCAGCTGCTCCATAGAGAATTCCAATTTTTTTATGATCAACCGTAGTTACCCAGTCTCTCCAGCCACTTCCACCTTTAGGCCTCGTGTATACCCCCAAAGGTCGATGTGAATTTTCGCCATTAGAAGTTTCCATAGAAGACGGTTCCATTGTTTGAGTCATTATTCAACCTCCGTAGCAGAGATAATTTCACTCGAGGGTCTTGCTCCAAGAGTTTGCAGATAAGCGACTATGTCATCTATCTGTTTTTCATTCAAGCCCATATTCGGCATACCTCTTCTGCCTTGTGCATAAGCAGGTTTTTCTTCAGGGGAATTACGAAGCCATGCTTCTAATTGACTTCGATCAAGAGAGCCATCAGGTTCATACAAATTAAAAATTCCACCTGCATAAGTGGTTCTACTCATGAAATGAGTCAGATTAGGTGCCGCATTTGAAACCAAATCAGCACCAATAGAAGTTTCGTCATTTAAACCGTTAACAACGTGACAGCGCGTACATAAAGAATCAAAGGTTTCTTGCCCTCGCTTTGCAGTTTCACTAACCGGATTTGAAGCTGGTTGCATTTGTTGGTTAACCCAGTTTTGAAAATCAATAGGTTCCATTGCTACAGTTTGCATGCGCATTCTTGAGTGAGAAAGTCCACAGAACTCTGTGCACTGTCCAAAGTAAACACCTGGTTCATCCGCTTCAATTTTCCAAGGATGGACTCTTCCTGGAACGGCGTCTTTTTTACCATTCAATGCAGGTATCCAGTGGCTGTGAATGACGTCGCGGCTTAAAATCTTTAATTCGATTTCTTCGCCAGTTGGTATAACCATTTGGGTGCTAGTGACAATGTCTGCGGGAGGAAGGTTCCGGGCATCTGAAAGATCGACACCTTCTAAGCCATCCAGATAATATCTGTACTCCCACCACCATTGCTGGCCGACTACTACTACTTCTGGTTCCCATGAAACTGTTTCACCTTCAACTGATAAAGCCATCGCGTTGTCTTCAGTACTATTTATTTCCGCGAGGGTTATAAGAGTAAAAACGGCAACACCAGCGAGTATCAAAACTGGAATTATCGTCCATAAAATTTCCAACTTTAGATTCCCATGACTTTGTGTCGGAAAATCTTCATCGGAATGATCGCTTCGAAAACGCCACATATAAATATTTCCACCAGCGACTAGAAGTAAAATTATTCCTGCAATGATAAAAATTGGGTTTGATAGTGAATCTATTGATTGTGCAGAAGGTCCTTGCGGTTCTAACGTGTCAAGTTCAGCATCTGAAGAACACCCTGTGAAAAATAAAAAGAATGCTAAAAATAATAAGTAAAATCGTGAAGTTCTATAACTAGAAAAGGGTTTCAATGTTCAACCTCTGCATGTGAATCGTCATGATGGTCAGGTCCTTTGTGGTGGAAATCACGTTCACCTACAACTGCTGAAATGAGACCAGCAATCAAAATTCCAGCTATCCCTAGAAAAAGAATGCTTTGAACCAAACCTCTAGAAATAGATGGACGTGTGCTTATAAAAAACGCCGTACCGAAAATAAGAACACCCACAATAGTGGCGACCAAAACCGCTCCTGAAGCAGATGAAGAAAGAAGAATTCGTGAAACCGCTAGAACTAAAACTCCAATACCTAATGCCCCGATGAGTGGCACTTCTATAGGTCTCATGAGTCTTTCCCGTAATTCGCTATTTAACTCTGGATCAGACGTAGCTTTCTCAGACCAATTCGTCATTGTCCACTCAATACCGATTGCAAAAATTATTACGACACCTATAACAAAAATTGCAGCATGTACCACTAGTCCAACGACCAAAATACTTAATCCTAAAGCAGCAAAGATAGGCCACCAAGAACTATCAACTTCTGGTTGCGCTTCGGGTGCTTCTTCTGTGCCAAGCAACTCAATTGCTGCTTCTGGATCACTGTCACGAAAAGCTTGACTTACAACTCCCATAACTGCCATTGAAGCCGCGCCAATCATGAGAAGTGTGTAAACCACATGATTCCCAATTCCACCTTTCCAACCCAGAGAAATTGGACCTGTTTCTGTTCCGCCAGTTGTATATCCAGCAAAAATAGCGGCTGCTACCATCGCTACACAAAGGCCGAACCAAAGCTTGAATCCAGTCGTGAGCATCAGTAAATCACATCCCTACTTCGCTATGTATATGCCGATCCAAATGATCGAATAGACAGCAACTCCTGCATACCAATAAAAAGATAAGGCAGAAACTAAATCTTGATGACGTTTAGTGTCTTGACCTCCAAAAGCTCTTAATAACAATAGAAGATTCCAGATCACTCCGATTGCAATCATTGTCATATGGGCACCAACAATAGTAAAAAGCAATGTACTGGATTTGCTGTAATCAATTGGCAATCCAATGTCATTTAGATAAAAAACGGTCTGGTTAATTACAGCAATTCCAAGGAGAGCTGTTAGTCCAAGAGCTAAATAAGTATGAATACGGTCATTATTAGAAACCGAACGTACCGCCCAAGCCATGGTTATAACTGAAAGGGACAAAGTTGCCATGTTCATTCCACCTGGCACAAGTTGAATAGCTCCTTCTGGAAACCATTCGCTCCCCCAAGCATTAGCGTCTGCTCTCATCGAAAAATAGATTGCAAACAACCCAGCGAAAAACATGACACAAGTTATGCTTCCTAGAACTGCCCCTGTTACGAGTGTTCTTGGTCTGGATTCTGCTGGTGGTGAGGCTGTATTAGACATTAAGTTCCTGCCTTCTCGACTTCATCCAGCAAAGGTCTTTCAGATTCAACTGTCACTATTTCTTCAGTCCATTCGAGAGTATGACCATTCCATGGGTCTGCTTCGGAAACCGGACCATTTTTAGTTCTCAATAATTCAACGAGTAGAAATACAACAGCACCGGCAAAAATCAGCATCGATCCTATAAATGAAAACGGGATAAGAATTTTTACTAACTGTTCGGCAGAGACTTTCTGAAGAAAATCTACCGTTGTAAAGTCATCTAAACCTAGAAATCCATTTACTGAATCCGCAAGACCACTCAATAACGCACCTGCAGTAATAAGAATTCCTGAAATTAAGCCGAGTCCTTGATTTGCACTTTTACCTATAATTCGTTCACCCCACCAAAGCATCGCTGCAATGACTGCAACTAACCCAGCTGCAATGGTCAATTCCATTTGAGCACTGGTTGATGATCGAGACAAAAGCTCAAAAGGTTCTATTGATCTTAATGCCCCCACGATCGCGCCTGAAATGAGAAGGAGTAAAGATAAAAGAGAAAGAATCATGGGAGCTGGCGGGTGTTTCGTAAGATTTCTGGCACCCAATTTTAAAGTGTCCAAAAGTCCAACTAAAAGAAAGAAAGTTAAAGGAACTGCTAAAAGGGCTGTGAGTACATACAAAGCCTCTTCTCTTACAGGAGTTCCAGGTGTATCAAAAAATGGCTGAGCGTAGGCTCCGAAACCGATAATTCCGAAAAGACTTGAAAGAATTAATATCAAGTCATGATTTCTCTGACGAACCTTTGCAGCGACTGGAACTATGTCATACGCGATACCTATTACAGGTAAAACGAATACATATATTTGCGGATTAGTAAATGCCCATGAGATTTGGTCCCAGATCAAATCTTCGGATCCAAAATAAATTGCAGAACGACCCTTCAAATCAACATAAGCTAAAATCGAATTCGCTGCCAAAACTGGTAATGTCAGAATCCAAAGTGTTCCAGCAAGCAACATTGTCCAACTAAAAAGAGGAATTCTACGTAAGTTCATTCCCGTGCATCTACCTGAAATGATGGTTGTAAGTAGACAAATAACTGACATGCATATTCCTGCAATTACTAAAAGAAGTCCCACGAGTGTGAGTGCAACTGCTTCGCGTTGGCTACCTAATTCTGGAGCTCCAAAGCCCCCATCGGCCAAAAATCCAACAACTGTGATGCCAGAACCCAGAAACCAAACCCAAAAACCAAAAGCAGCTGCTCTTGGAAAAACAATTGAATTTGCACCAATTTGAAGAGGCACTATGCACATAGCCAGACCAATAATCATTGGCACTACAGCCAAAAGAACTATTGAAGTGCGGTGTAATGACCAAAACTGAAAAAACTTATCGACATTAGAGAAAATTAAGTAACTATCGGAATCAAATCTGACAATGTCTAGTAGGAAACCTAAAACTGTTGAAAAAACCAAATAAACACAACCACTGAAAATCCATGATTTTCCTAAAGATAAATTACTTGTGCTAGTAACCAAACGTTCCACGTAAGTTTGGTCTTGTTCACTAGTAACCGCTACAGAATCTGGTGCGATATCAGTAGTAGTCATTGAATCCTGTGTCCTGGGGGTCGAAAAATTAAAACTTTGCTCAACTAAATCTACCTGTTTTTATGGCAAAAAAAGTTGATCAAACAACTATTAATTCTGTCACGTTAGCCGTTTCGCGACACGCAAAACCAATTACTCAAGATGAAATTAACTAAAAAAGAACATCTATAACCATGGAGCTAAAGAGTAAGAAAATATAAGTAATTGAATAGTGAAACAATCGTGAAGCATTTTTTTCAACTGGGTTGAAAAAAATGTTAAAAGCGAAAAATAAGAATAAGGCGCCAAGTCCTATAGCTGCAATTAAGTAGTAAATACCCATTTCTGCGACAAAGAAAAAAGCCACCGAAAACCCTATTAATACAAATGAGTACAAGACTATTTGTCGTCCTGTTTCTTTTAGTCCTGTAACAACTGGAAGCATAGGGATTTCTGCTGCAGCATAATCGTCACGATAATTAATTGCTAAAGCCCAAAAATGAGGTGGAGTCCAGAAAAAAATCACACTAAATAATAAAATTGGAGCCCAACCTAAAGTGCCTGTTACAGCAGTCCAACCGATTAAAACAGGTACTGCTCCAGCTGCGCCTCCAATAACGATGTTGCTAGTCGAAGAACGTTTTAGCCACATAGTGTAAACAAACACGTAAAAAGCAGTGGCAGAAATAGCTAAAAACGCACTAAAGAGATTCACGAAACTAAGGAGCCAAATAAATGCTCCTATCTCTAAAACAAAAGCAAAAAATATCGCTTCTTTAGGTGTAATTGCACCTGTGACCAAAGGTCGATTACTAGTCCTGTTCATTTTCTTATCAATATCGGCATCTAGTACCATGTTGAATGAATTAGCTCCAGCTGCAGCAAGTGAACCTCCAACCATGGTTGCAATAATGAGCCACAAAGAAGGTGTTCCTTCTTCTGCAACAAACATGGTTGGAACAGTTGTAATTAATAACGTGCGGATTATTGCTGGTTTCGTTAATACGAAAAAAGAATTTATTCGAAAACGAATCGAATCGGGACTGTAAACACGCATCATTCTTAGGCTATGGGTTCATTTGAATTCGCAAACGCAAAAAAAAGGTTTTAAGAAATAAGCCAATCAGACGGAGACTCCCCGGCAGGAAATAACTTTTGTTGAAATCTATGCATCCCAGCTAACCATCTGTCAATGTCGTCACTCTTACGTCGTGCATACTCTGAAACTTCTGGGTGAGGAAGAATGTGAAATCTTTCTTCTCTCACTCCTTCGACGACACTTTGAGCTACTTCTTCTGCTTTTAATACCCCATCAACGGCAGCTGGACTAGCCGCACCTTCAGATAATAGGTCTCTAGTTGGACTGTTCTCTAAAATATCTGTTTCTACTGATTGTGGGCATAATACTGAAACTTTAATTCCATGCTCCCTATATGAAATAGCTAAAAACTCTGAAAGGGAGATTGCAGCATGTTTTGTTACAGAATAATGGAGCGAACCCAACTGAGTTAAAAGACCTGCTGCAGAAGCAGTATTTAATAAATAACCACCACCTGCTTCAATCATGTGAGGAATCGAATGTCGAGCTGCCCAAAGGTGAGCCATAACATGAACATCAAACATTTTCTTTAGTTCTTCGTCTGGTGCTTCTAAAGCACCTACAGTGACATAACCTGCATTTGAAACCATTAGGTCTATTCGACCAAACTTTTCAACTGTCTCAGATATGAGTCCCGATACGGCACTTTCATCTGAGACATCACACTCGACAGCCACACCACCGACACTTTCAGCAACTTGTTTTGCACCATCAACATTCAAATCAGCTACTACTAAACCAGATGCTCCTTCTTTATGGAAGCGCTCAACTAAAGCCCTGCCAATTCCTGTAGCCCCACCAGTTACAACCGCAACACAATCATTTAACTCCATAAACCGATCTTATGTAACAACATTCATTACTATCTCACTGGAATTAAGAATCAGGTTTTGACACTCAAACGCATTTATAAAGTTAAGACCGTATTAACATGATCAATGACCTTTTTATTAATAGAAAAGCTGTAGATAATTTTATGTAGGAGGCAATAAAAGATAATCCAAAGAGGAACGTTAATACTCAAGCCTCTGCTATCGTGGCAAAACTTCTAAAGGAAATGAGCCCCCATCGTCTAGTGGCCTAGGACGCTGGCCTTTCACGCCGGTAACACGGGTTCGAATCCCGTTGGGGGTACAAAACTAAATAAATCATAAAGTAACTACAAGCACTTTGCGTGTGAAGTTACTTTGGTCCTGTGGTGCAGTTTGGAGTGCACGCCGCCCTGTCAAGGCGGAGGTCGCGGGTTCAAATCCCGTCAGGACCGCAAAACTGAAGTGTTTTACCGCAGTTTGCGGTCGGGTAGCTCAGTTGGCAGAGCGTCCGCCTGAAAAGCGGAAGGTCCCCGGATCGATGCCGGGCCCGACCACAATTTTTATAACATTTGTAAAAGTTATTACTTAAAAAATTTTAAAACCCTATGGAACTAAACGAAACAGCATCCCAACAAGCGTTACGAGACGATTTACGGGAATATTTTGCGGGAATTATGACGGAAGAAACCCGCGAAAGTCTAAGAAATACAGACAAAAGCTCCGAAATGCGTAAAAAGATTTTCCGACAATTGGGAGCAGACGGAATGTTAGGTCTCGGCTGGCCTGTTGAATATGGAGGCGGCGGACGGCCACCTTCAGACCAATTCATTCTTTTCGATGAAGCCCAAAGAGCTAATTGTCCAATGCCATTCGTAACACTCAACACAGTTGGACCAACAATTATAGAATTTGGTACAGAAGATCAAAAACAAAAATACCTACCAGGAATTTTAAATGGTGAGATAATTTTTGCGTGTGGATATTCTGAACCCTCAGCAGGAACTGACCTTGCTTCACTCCGCACCAAAGCAATTAAAGACGGAGATGAATGGATAATAAATGGAGGAAAGATTTACACAAGCGGTGCTAATGAAGCCGACTACGTTTGGTTAGCTTGCAGAACTGATCCAGAAGCAAAAAAACATAAAGGAATTTCACTGATCATCGTCCCCACAGACTCAGAAGGTTTTTCTTGGACTCCAATAACTACTGTTGGCGGCGTTCCAACAACTAGTACTTACTATGACAATGTAAGAGTCCCGGCAGAAAATCTGTTAGGTGAAATAAACAGTGGCTGGCAACTAATTACTACACAACTAAACCATGAAAGAGTTGGCCTCGCAGCTACAAGCGCTTTAGCTTTTCGTCTTTACGAAGAAACTTTAATCTGGGCGACTCAAAATGAATCTTCAGAAAAAGGGTTGGTAATTGATCAACCGTGGGTGCAACTCGATTTCGCCCGGTGCTACGCGGAACTTGAAGCACTGAAACTTATGAACTGGCGTATGACAATTGATGTCGAAAAAGGTCGACTTACACCCGATCGTTCATCTGCAGTAAAAGTCTATGGAACAGAAGCAGCAGTAAGAATATACGAACGCTTACTAGGGATAATTGGCGAAGAAGGACGAATAAAAGGAGGTCAAGACGGAACAGTCTTATTTGGTGACCTGGAAAAAGCAGGGCGAGCAGCTCAAATAAACACTTTTGGCGGAGGTGTCAACGAAGTCATGCGGGAAATTGTCGCATGGGTCGGTCTGGGAATGGCGAGGGCAAACCGGCAAGCAGAGAGCAAAAAAAGCTAATGGATTTCGACATTTCAGAAGATCAAACAGATTTATCTAACCTCGCTAAAACAATTTTCAGCGATCTATCAACAAGTGACAGGGTTTCTGAAGTTGAAAAAACTGATCAGAGGTTCGACAAAAACCTGTGGGAAGCACTTGCCGATGCTGGACTACTAGGAATAACTATCCCCGAAAATTACGGGGGACTCGGTTTAGGAATGGTTGAACTCTCCCTTGTACTTCAGCAACAAGGAAAGAAAGTTGCTCCTGTACCACTTTTTGCAACATCTATTCTCGGATCTTGGGCAATAGCAAAATATGGTAAAAATCCTCAAAAAGAACAATGGTTGCAAGAGGTTTGCTCAGGAAACCAAATACTTACAGGAGCATGGACTCCGGAAAAAAATTCAACAAAACTCATTACTGAAAACGATGGCAACGGATGGCGTGTAACTGGCGAAAAGCTTGCAGTTCCTGCTTGCAATTTAAGCAGTGCTGTTCTAGTCCCAATAACTATTGATGGAAACCAAAGAATTGCAATCATCTCTCTAGATAAAAAAGGCTTGCAGAAAAAAATAGTAGAAACTACAAACCTCGAACTTCAAGGAAACCTCTCATTTGACGCTGTTGAGTTAACTGAAGAAGACCTTTTAGATGAAAAAGGTGAAATAGTTTTCCAAGAAGTCTCACAAAGAGCAAAAATTGGTATCTGCGCACTCATTCTCGGCTGTTGTGAAGAAGCTTTAACTATGACCGCTCAACATGTTTCAGAACGAGAACAATTTGGTAGACCTTTGTCTACAAATCAAGGTGTCGCGTTACAAGCGGCAGACGCTCATATTGATATAGATGGAATCAGAGTCACACAACTGCAAGCCGCATGGCAACTTGACGAAGGTTTTGAATGTTCTAAAGCTGTCTCTTCAGCAAAATGGTGGGCATCAGAAGCCGGGCAGAGAGTTGTAGTAACTACTCAACACCTGCATGGTGGAACAGGTGCAGATACTACACATCCAATTCATCGTTATTTCTTATGGGTTATCCAATTAGCTGACACTTTGGACGGTGCAGGAAAAAGCTTAAATACTCTAGGAAAATTAATAGCTGAAGAAGCTTTAAATAAGACTAGTTAAATTCCGAAACCATCGGTTATTGGTTCTTTATCAGAGAAAAAGGGACCCAGTTCTGAATCTATTGACTCAAAAGACCATGCTTCATTTGTAGAAGTTTCAAAAATGCGTCGAGGTTTCTCATAAACAACAAGTTCTCCACCCCAAATCTGTAAAACATTTCCCGAAACTCTTTCAGAACTAGACGATGCTAACCATGCAACTAATGGAGCTACATGTTCAGGTGCATACGTATCAAACCCTTCTTCAGGTTTTTCAAAAAGCGGAGCTGAAGGGCCGCCCATATTCATACGCGTTCTAGCTCTTGGAACCAAAACATTTGCATTACATCCGAATCGTTGTAATTCTCTTGCAGCCGAAAGAGTTAAAGCAATAATCCCCGCTTTAGCCGCACTGTAATTCCCTGTTCCTAAAGCTCCTATCAACGCAGCTTCTGAAGAAGTATTAATAATGCGTCCCCCTAGTGGTTTTTCTCCTTCCTGTTTCCAAACTTCTCTCCAAAAAGCCATTGTGTGACGCATCGTGCAGAAATGTCCTTTTAAATGGACTCTTACAACCGAGTCAAATTGTTCTTCGGTCATTTTTTGCAACATCGAATCTTGAATAAAACCTGCGTTGTTCACCAAAATGTCTAAAGAGCCGAATTTATCGACAGCTGTATTAATTAACTCCTTGGACTGATCCCAGTCAGCAATATCACCAAAATGTGCTACCGCATTCCCTCCCTGTTCAATGATTGCAGCAACCGTAGAATCCGCTGGCTCAGTATCCGATCCGATCCCGTCTCGTGACAGTCCAAGATCATTAACAACAACACTCGCTCCATGCTTCGCTAATTCCAGAGCTTCAACTCGCCCCAAGCCTCTTCCAGCACCTGTAACAACTGCGACCTTTCCGGCAAGAGCACCCATATTAAATCCTTTCAATAATTGTTGCTGTCCCTATTGCTCCGCCGCAACACATCGTGATCATTGCTAAAGAGCCATCTCTTCTTTCGAGTTCATTTAATGCAGTGACCATCAAACGGGAACCTGTCGCTCCCACTGGGTGACCTAGTGCTATAGCTCCACCGTTCACATTTACTTTTTCAGAATCAATCTCTGGATTTTCCCCAAGCCAAGACAAAACAACAGATGCAAAAGCTTCATTGCATTCGAATAGATCAATATCAGAAAGACTCATTCCAGACTTCGACAAAATCTTTTTTGTAGCGTCTACAGGACCATCCAGTAAATAATAAGGATCTGTGCCAACAACTACGTTTGCGACAATTTTTGCACGGGGTTTTAATCCATTTGCTTTAGCTCGATCTTCATCCATCCATAACAAACCTGCTGCTCCATCAGAAATTTGCGAAGAGTTACCCGCTGTATGAATGCCTTCTTCTAATACTGGATTTAAACCTGCAAGAGATTCATAATTGGTATCACGAATACCCTGATCGGTACTCACCGATAAAGTCTCACCAGTTTTCTCTCCTTCGGAGTTCAAAACGGGTGCACTTATTGAAAGGATTTCATTTTCGAATCTTCCTTCACTTTGTGCAATGGATGCTTTTTCTTGTGAGCGAAGACCCCATTGGTCTACCTCTTCACGGCTAATACCTCTGTTCAAAGCTATTCGTTCTGCAGCTTCGAATTGATTAGGGCTATCCCAAGGAAAGTCATCAGGTTTCGAAGAACCTGGACCGTTGAGGACGTTTGCTCCTAATCCTACTCGACTCATCAGTTCCACTCCGCATGCCAATCCAACATCAATTGTTCCCGCTTCTATGAGAGCATGGATCAAATTGTTGGCTTGTTGTCCTGAGCCACACTGGGTGTCAATAGTCGTAGCACCTGTCGTGTAATCTCCTGCAGTGTTTAACCATGCTGTTCGAGTTATGTTGCTCGCTTGTTGTCCAGCCTGAGTTACACAACCACCTATTACCTGCTCTACTTCGGACGGTTGAATTCCAGCTCTTTCAACTATTCCTTGTTGTAAAAGCCCAAGTAGTTGTGTCGCATGAAACCCATTGAACTGACCGACTAACTCTCTTCCCCTTCCAATAGGGGTTCTCATCGCTTCTACAATGACAGCCTTCCCCATACAAACTCCTAACTTATTATTTTCTTAATCATCGCCGACGGCATTAGATTTCACCACATTATTTTAAAATAAACCATAAAGAAGCATCTTAGATAAAGTCCTCCTGTGGATCATTCTCCGAAAATCATTATTCCGGACGCCAATCTTAGAGATATAGGCGGTAAAAAAACTCAAACTGGTCTGGAAGTAAAAACCGGATATCTATTTCGTAGTGGACACTTAAGCGAATTAGAGAAGGAAGATTTTAACCAGTTTAAAAACTTACAGTTAAAAACCATCATAGATTTGCGAAGACCTTCAGAAATGGAAAAGTACCCAACCCCAAATTTGGAAGAAGTTGAAACTCTTAATTTCTCAGTGTCTTCTGATGATAACGAATTTGCTGTAGCCGCAAATTTTCTAAATGGTGAGCAGTTACCTACTGAAATCACAGGAAAAATTATTGAAAAATATTTCAAAAATTCAGTCACGGAGAAAGTTGATTCTTACATACCAGTTTTTGAATCATTAACTAATCCCGACAATTTTCCTCTACTTTTCCATTGCGTAGCAGGCAAAGACAGGACAGGAATTGTCTCTGCTTTTCTGCTCGGAATTCTTGATGTAGATGAATCTGTGATTATTGAAGATTACTTACTGACAAACAAATTACGTGAAAAAGAAATGCGGCTAAAAGAAAAACAGATAAGAGATCATCTGGTTGAAACCAATGAAAACGGTTCCGAAAAACTTATTGAAGAACGTATGGAAATAGCTCAATCACTTCTATACGCCAAAGAGAATTTCATAACTTCAGTATTTGATGAGGTTAAGAAAAGTTTTGGAACCTGGGATAGCTTTAGGCTTAATGGTCTAAAGATCAGCGACGAAAGAGTTAAAGAACTGAAAAACTTTCTCTTAACAGACTGATCATAAATTCAACATAGAAGGCAGTTCAGACAAGTGATTTATTACAAAATCTGCCTCCAATTCATCCTCTTGATCGTCATTCGCTCCTCTAAACCTGACACTTGTCATACCAATATTTCTCGCGCCTGCAACATCGGTACGTTTTAAATCTCCTACATGAGCCGCCTTGAATGGACGGACGTCTCCCATTCCTTCTAATGCTTTCATAAAGATTTTTTTGTCAGGTTTATAAACACCTACTTCATCAGAAAATGCAAAAAAAGTTACGTGGGGTGCTACACCAAATTCATTTAAAAAGAAACGTAAATGCCTGCCAGCCGATAGGGACGTGTCACTCACTATCGCAGTTTTTATACCTTTTCCAGCCAAATATGCCAAAACCTCTTCTGCCCCTTCAACAACATCGACTTTTAAAGCAAAAGAAGATTGATCGAAAGTTTCAGCAAAAACCTCACGGTCTTCATCTGTGATTTTTTCACCAAAAACGTTAAAAGCGTCTTCTAATGCCTCTTTGGCTGTGTATTGGCGGCCAGCCCGCCATTCAATATCAAATCGGACTGGGAGCATTTCAAGAACTGATAGCAACAAGTCGGAGGTTATGTTCAAATCTCTTTCATCAATTACTTTTTGCCAAGCCAATTGCCTGACTTCAATACCGCCTGGTTCACTAACTAAAAGAGTGTTCCAAAGATCAAAAGTTACACCTTCAAAAGCGACATGCTTAGATTTCAAATTTCGATACTCTTTTTATGAACGGCAAACTTTGTCAACCAAAGCCGCGTTCGCCACGGCTTCAGCAACTTTGTATGGCACAGATTTGTCAAAAACTGAAGGAACAATAAATTCCGGAATTAATTCATCGTCTGTAACAGAATCAGCTATCGCTTTTGCAGCAGCCAACTTCATGTTCTCGGTTATCTGGGTAGCACCCACATCTAGTGCGCCACGAAAGATACCAGGGAAAGCCAAAACATTATTAATTTGATTTGGATAATCGCTTCTGCCAGTCGCCATTACAGCTGCAAGGCCGTCAGCTTCCTCAGGGCGAATCTCAGGATCTGGGTTTGCCATTGCAAAAACAATAGGGTCTGGAGCCATGTTACGAAGATCACTCGCATCAATCAGACCAGGTCCACTCAATCCTATAAATACATCTGACCCTTTGATCACATCGTTCAAAGTACCCATTTTTCTATCTGGATTCGTGTTCTCGGCAAACCATTCTTTTGCAACATTCAAATTTTCACGCCCTTGGTAAACAGCCCCTGTGCGATCAACACCGACTATCTCTCCAACTCCTGCACCAATTAATATCTTTCCAACGGCTACTCCAGCAGCCCCCATACCGGCTATTACAACAGACTGGTTTTCTATCTCTTTGCCAGTTAAACGAAGCGCATTCCATAAAGCAGCGAGAGTGACAACTGCTGTTCCATGCTGGTCATCGTGAAAGACTGGGATATCAAGAGCTTCTTGTAATGCTTCTTCAACTTCGAATGCTGCAGGTGCAGCGATGTCTTCAAGATTTATCCCACCGAAAGAAGGTGCGAGTTTTTTGACTGTTTCAATAATTTCATATGAGTCAGTTACATCTAGGCACACTGGGAAAGCATCTACCCCAGCAAACTCTTTAAACAGCAGAGCTTTCCCTTCCATTACAGGCAAGGATGCTTCAGGTCCTATATCTCCCAAACCGAGCACTGCTGTTCCATCGGTAACAATAGCTACTGTATTTTTCTTAATTGTCAGATCATGAACTAGGTGTGGGTCTTCGTGGATAGCCATACAAACTCTTGCGACTCCCGGAGTGTAAGCCATAGAAAGGTCATGATTGTCAGAAATTTCTGCTAATGGTAAAACTTCAATTTTCCCACCTTTATGCATTTCAAAAGTTCGATCATGCCAAGACAGTAAGTCAACACCATCTAATTGTTTTATATGTGCAATTACTGAATCTACGTGCTCCTCGTCCCTGCAATTTATTACAACGTCATTCGTTAATATTTCACCCCGAACATCAAAACCGCCCATTGAAACGATGTTTGCTCCAGCTTCGCCAACAGCTGTAGCAAATCGTCCCAAAGTATTAGGAACGTTTTGAAGTTCAACTTTTATATAAATTGAGTAAGCAGCAGTTGGTAAATAAGGCATAAGTCTTAAGCCTACGAGCAGTATTGAGAATAAAACTATTGATTTTCGTAATCAAAACCCAATTCGGGTGCTGAAACTAATGCATGAAAGGAAATCCCCTCTTTTTCAGCTTCCAAAGCACAAGTTCCACCACGATCGACAACAGCAAGAATCATCACAGGATCTCCACCTAGTTCACGTACGACACGCGCAGCTTCCAGAGGCGAAGTTCCTCTTGTGACAGTGTCTTCACAGATAACCACTCGATCATTTTGCTCCAAAGCACCAGCAAGTCGCCCTTGTACACCATGATCTTTAGATTCTTTTCTAATACTGAAAGAACGAAAAAATTTACCTCTATTAGCGGCAATAGAAGCGACCCCAAAAGCAACCGGATCTGCTCCAGCAGCCAGTCCACCTATTGCCTGAATATCATTGGGTAGTACTTCTATGGCAGCTTCAGCCACCAGTAGCATTCCTTCAGGTCTACAGATTGTCTGTTTAGCATCACAAAACCAATTGCTTTTGCGCCCTGATTTTAAAACAAAGTCGCCTTCTTGAATTGAAAACTTTTTTAAATGAGTAATCAATTCATTTTTATCCATAAAGCGAAGTTACCTTAAAATTTCGACTTGACAAGAACCTTCGACTATCTCACCTATGACACAGGCCGGTTTTTTATGTTTAGTTAATTCTTCTAATACTTGATCCGTTGAATTTGGAGGCACAATCAAAATCATCCCGATTCCCATATTGAAAACTCGAAACATCTCATCAATATCAATTGAGCCTAAAGTTTGAATCTCAGAAAAAATTCTTGGGGTTTCCCAACTGGACTGATGTATAACAGCGTTAAAAGATTTTCCTAATACTCTCGAAACGTTCTCAGGTAATCCACCTCCTGTTATATGCGCTATCGCATGAACTTCGTTCTCCTTCAAAACATTCAAAATAGTTGGAGCGTAAATTACGCTTGGTTCTAGTAATTTTTCGCCGAGTGTACTTTCTGAACCTTTCCAAGCGGAATCATTAAGAGACTTTCCGGCAATTTCTAAAAAAACTTTTCTCACCAAAGAGAAACCATTTGAACGAAGATTGGGTGACTCTATGCCAATTATTTGATCACCTAATTCAACATTTGAACCGTCAATTACTTTATTTCTTTCAACTGCACCAACTGAGAAACCAGCCAAGTCAAAAGAATCGTCTTCCATAACTCCTGGGTGCTCTGCAGTCTCGCCTCCAATTAAAGAACACCCGGCTTCTACACAACCTTCAGCAATTCCTTCAATTAAAGATTCAACTAATTTTGGCTTTAAGCAGCCAACTGATATGTAGTCCAAAAAAAACAGAGGTTCAGCACCGACGCAAACAAGGTCATCTACACACATTGCTACAAGATCATTCCCTATAGTTTCATATCTCCCGAGCATTTTGGCTATCTCTGATTTCGTTCCTACACCATCAGTCGAAGAAACCAACAACGGATCTTTATATGAAGACAAACCCAAATCGAACATTGCGGCAAAACCACCAAAATTGTCAACAACCTCTGGGCGGCGTGTTCTTAATGAAAAAGGTTTTATTTGCTTAACAACTTGTTGAGCCGCATCCAAACTTACGCCCGACGACAAATAGTCATCATTTTTCACAATAAGTACCTGACTTCAAGTTCATGATCTACCAGAATCACAAATTTGTTGTTCTAATAGTTGAAAAAAAATCATTTGAAACCAAATTTTGATCGTTGCTTTCTTCACTGTTCAATTTTGAAGAAAGTTCTATAGGTATCTCTATTGGGTATTCGCCTGTTAAGCAGGCGTCACAAAAACCCGCTCCCGTTGTTCCTGTCGCATTAATAAGCTCTTCGAGTTGTAAATAACTAAGACTGTCTACTTCTAGATATCTTTGTATTTCGTCAACTGTTAAATTTGCTGCTAACAGTTGCCCTTTTGAACCTGTATCCATTCCATAAAAACAAGGCCACCTGTAAGGCGGTGAAGAAATCCTTAAATGAACTTCTTTTGCACCCCCATCTCGCAGCATTCGAACCATAGCTTTTGTTGTTGTGCCTCGAACGATTGAGTCATCTACAACAAGCAATTTTTGATCTTTTATATTTTCGCTCAAAGGATTCAATTTCATCCGTACTGCTGATGCACGCATTTCTTGCGTGGGGGCAATAAATGACCGACCTATATAACGATTTTTTACTAATCCTTGGCCAAATGGGATTCCTGATTCCCTAGCAAAACCTTCCGCGGCTGGAATTCCTGATTCCGGAACACCCATAACCAAATCTGCGTCTACGGGAGCCTGCTTTGCAAGTGCTTCACCCATTTTGACTCTTGCTTTATGGACACTTTGCCCATAAAGGTAACTGTCAGGTCGAGCAAAATAAACAAACTCGAATAAGCAAATACGCGGATCAATCTGATCTTCAATAAATGGAAAAAACGAACTGTAACCTTTTCCATCGATTATTACCATTTCTCCTGGATCAACTTCTCGAATAAACTTCGCTCCAATCACATCAAGAGCAGCTGTTTCAGATGCCAATACCCAACCTCCATCGAACCGTCCTAAACACAAAGGGCGAAATCCATTGGGGTCGCGAACACCAATTATTCGATTTTGATCACAGAACACTAATGAAAAAGCTCCAGATAATTTTGGTAAGACACGTTGAAGTGCTGATTTCATAGGATCTTCTTGATCTTCAACTTGTTTTGTTGATATGTCCGAAGCGATCAATTCAGCAATTAAATCACTATCTGAAGCCACAGTTCCTTTTAGCATTCCAGCTTCTCTTGCCAACTGGTCTGTATTTACTAAATTGCCATTATGCCCTAGTGCAAACTCTATGTCACCGACACCTCGATAAACAGGCTGAGCGTTTCTCCATGTACTTGAACCAGTAGTTGAATAGCGAGTCTGTCCTATCGCCAGATTTCCATTTAAAGCTGCAAGATTTTTCTCATTGAAAACATTTGAGACTAATCCCATATCTTTTACAACTGTTATTGACGTTCCATCACTGACAGCCATTCCAGCTGATTCTTGTCCGCGATGTTGTAAAGCATAAAGACCTAAATAAGTAAGATGTGCCACTAGGTGGTCGGGAGCAAAAACTCCAAATACTCCACACGCTTCATGGGGTTCATCGAAGAAAAATTCAGATTGTTCTACAGCTTTCTGAAAAGCTTCACTTTTTGACACTAACGCGATCCTAGTGTCTGGTAGTGAATTAAATCCCGATACTCATTTGATCATGAACTGATTGTGCCTACACCTAGAGCATTAGGTAAGTGAGTCACAAATGCTGAGTCAATAGTTTCTTTTGGGACATCTATCAAATCCTTGACAATGAATCTGTCGCCACCGACCAAACCCAGACGTGTAGTAGGTATATTTACGCTCTCTGCCCTAGACAATAAGTCATTCATATTTTCCGGATTTATTGAAACAAGCACTCTGCTTGGTCCTTCACCAAAAAGCGATAATGTATCGGGGGTTCGAGCAACACTAATCCCGAATTTAGATTTTGCGACCATCTCAGCTAAAGCAACTCCTAACCCTCCAGCAGATAAATCATGTATTCCATCAATGGTTCCATCAAATATAAGACCCCTTACTAAGTCAGCAAGAACTTTATGAATTTCAAAATCAACATCTATTAATTCTTCATGATCAAACCCATGTAAAGCACTCCACAGTGACCCTCCTAAACCAATATCGCTTGGACCTAGAAGAACTAAGTGATTTCCTTCTAATAGTTCAAATCCAGGAGGTTTTCTATAAAGTTCTTCAATCTTGCCAACTATTCCAACAACAGGAGTAGGCGAAATATTTGTTCCAGAAGATTCGTTATACAGACTCACATTCCCGCCTACTACGGGAATCCCGAATTCCTCACATGCTTCTGCCATGCCATCTATGGATTCTGAAAGTTGCCACATCACTTCGGGGTTTTCCGGATTACCAAAATTTAGACAATTAACAAGAGCAAGGGGATACGCTCCGACGCAAGCTAGATTCATTAATCCTTCAGCAACAATCAATTTCGTGCCTACCCTTGGATTCACAGCACACCAACGATGATTTCCATCTGTAGTTATTGCTAGACCTTTATTGGTTTCAAAACCATTTACAGGGTCACGCAACTTTAAAACCGTTGCTTCATAGCCTGGTCCCACAACAGTGTTTAAGAAAAGTTGATGATCGTATTGACTGTAAACCCATGAAGGGTCTGACAAAAGAGAAAGAAGATCATCCAATGGATCACTTGTAACTTTAATAATTTCATCAGAATCAGATTTTTTCGGTTCGGGCTTCTTTTTAGGCCGGTCGTAAATTGGCGCATCATCATGAAGAGAAGAAGCAGGGATTTCAGCTAAAACATTTCCTTCAAAACGATCAAGAATCCTTAATTTTTTTCCCTCTGTAACTCGTCCAATGACATTCGCGTTTACTTCCCACTTAATGCAAATCTCGAAAAGGCGATCTAAATTACTAGGTTCAATTATTGCAAGCATTCTTTCCTGTGATTCACTGATCATTATCTCATGAGCTTCCATTCCTAATTCTCTTTGAGGAACTGCGCTTATATCAACATCCATTCCCACTCCTCCTCGAGAAGCAGTTTCACTTGTAGCACAGGTCAATCCTGCACCACCCAAATCTTGAATACCCACAACTAGATTTGAATCAAAGATTTCTAAGCAAGCTTCGATTAACCGTTTTTCTTCAAAAGGGTCCCCGACCTGAACACTCGGTCGTTTTTCAACATCCCCTTGATCAGAAAATCCCGCTGAAGCTAAAACACTTACTCCACCGATTCCATCTCTGCCAGTCGCAGCTCCGAGCAAAACCGCTAAATTACCGATTCCAGAGGCTTGACCTAAAACCAACCGATCTTTTGGCAAAGTTCCCAAACATAAAACATTTACTAACGGGTTGCCTTGAAAAGTTGAATCAAAATCAATCTCACCTCCGACAGTTGGGACGCCAACCGCGTTTCCATAACCAGAAATGCCAGAAACAACTCCTTCAGCAATCCAACAACTTCTTGCATCATCTAACGACCCAAAGCGCAGAGAATCCATTAGAGCTATAGGCCTTGCACCCATAGTGAAAATGTCTCGAAGAATACCTCCAACTCCTGTTGCTGCTCCTTGATAGGGCTCAATAGCTGAAGGATGGTTATGCGATTCAATCCGTATTGCAACCGCAATTCCATCTCCAACGTCAATCACTCCAGCATTTTCACCTGGACCAACAAGAACCCAAGGTGCAGATGTTGGAAGACGAGAAAGATGAAGACGGCTACTTTTATATGAACAATGTTCAGACCACATAACTGAATACATAGCTAGTTCAAGTGGATTAGGTGTTCTTTGTAAAATGTCGCCAATTTTTGTTGCTTCTTCGTCGGTTAGTCCTAAAGCTCTATGTAATGAATCAACCATGGCAAAAACTGTCTTTTACCAATGAAGAAGTGTTAAAGATAAATGTTTTACTTTTTATTCTCATTAATTGGCACCTAATAAAGAATCAAAAAGCACTTTTCCATCTTCACTACCTAAAAGTGAGTCGCATGCTCTTTCTGGATGTGGCATGATCCCAACAACATTGCGACTTTCATTACAAACACCTGCAATATCATCAATTGAACCGTTCGGATTGTCACAATAACGAAGTACGACACGATCCTGTTCTAAAAGAGAGTTAAGGGTGTCATGATCACAAGTAAAATTTCCTTCAAAATGGTTTATAGGAAGTGATAATTTTACTCCTTTTGCTGCATTTCGCGTAAGTGTTGAATTTTCTGTCTCCACACGTACTTCAACGGTCTTACATAAGAATTTGAGGCCTTTATTTTTTTGAAGAGCACCAGGTAAAAGACCGGACTCAGTTAAAACTTGAAAACCATTACAGATTCCCAACACAGGTCCTCCATTATTTGCAAAATCAGTAATTGCTGACATTAATGGTGAAAATCTAGCTATAGCTCCTGGTCTTAAATAGTCACCATGTGCAAAACCACCAGGAATTATCACAGCATCAACTTCAGACAGATTTTTGCTGGAATGCCATAGAATTTTGCCAGTACCACCGAGAGATTCCACTGCATGAATTGAATCCAATTCACAATTTGTACCTGGAAATACAGCAACACCAACAGTAGCTGTCATTAATTTCCTTCTACTTTTTCTAAATTTTCAATAGTTATTTCTGCTTCTTCAATTACCGGATTCGTTAAGAAAGTAGAACAAATACTTTCTACTTTCTCATGTGCTTCCTTTTCATTCTCAGCTTCAATCACAAATCGAATCGTTTTCCCTACACTCACATCTCTAACATTCGAAAAACCTAAAGTTGGCAAAGACCGCTCAATTGTAGAACCTGCCGGATCTGCAATTCCTTTACGTAAACGAACATCAACAAGGACAGAAAAAATCAAACTAACTCCTAGCGCCAGGCCAATCCTCAAAAGACTGTCCTGAAATCATCTCATATGCCTCGATATAACGCGAGGAGGTAGCTGAAATTACTTCATTCGGAAGGTTAGGAGGCGGAGGTTTTTTATCCCATTCGACATTGTCTAAAAAATCACGTACGGGTTGTTTATCAAAAGATGGTGGTGAAAATCCCGGTGTCCATTGATCTTCCGGCCAAAACCTTGAAGAGTCTGGTGTAAGGACCTCATCTGCGAGAACTAATTCTCCATCTATTAAACCAAATTCAAATTTTGTATCAGCGATTATGATCCCACGTTCCATAGCTAGATCAGCTGCCAGTTTGTAACACTTCAACGATGCATCTTTAACTTTTTCTGCCAAATCCAAACCAAGAATTTCAACTGCTTCTAAAAAAGAAATGTTTTCATCGTGGCCAGATGTTGCTTTCGTTGAAGGTGTAAATATTGGTTGTTGAAATTGTTCAGACTCTCTTAAACCAGAACTAACTTTCTCTCCGTGTACAGTCCCTTTATCTTTGTATTCTTTCCAAGCTGAACCTGTAATAAAACCTCGCACTATGCATTCAACTGGCAGCATCTCAGCACGTTTACAAATCATCGTTCTGCCAAGCAAAAACTCTCTATTATCTAGATCGATTTCGTCACCTAGATCCATTGGGTCTACAGATAACAAATGATTTGGAACCAAATTATTCAATTCGCCCAACCAGTAGTCAGTCATTGCGGTAAGAACACGGCCTTTTTCAGGAATCGGCTCATTTAAAACAACATCAAAAGCTGATAGCCGATCGGAAGTAACCATAAGTAGTTTCTCGGAATCAATTTCATAAATATCTCGAACTTTTCCCGAATGCACATGAGGCAAGTTAATTGTCAAAAGTTAGCCCTTTTAAATAATAGATTCTGGTTTATATGAAGCGGCAAGAGGTCTGTGCGTAACTATGTCAGCAATTTTTTCGATTACTGACTGAACTTGATTTGAAGCATTACCAATCAATATTGTCCTTTGGTTAAATAGTTCATTTATTTCTTCTTCTTTTAATGGAAACCGGTCGTCTGAATCAAGAAGTTCAACGAAACTCAGTTCATCTAAACCTTCACGTCTCGACATAGAAGAATTCCTGGCATGTTCACTGATAATTTCATGAGCAGTTTCTCTACCTATTCCTTTTTGCACTGCTGCCATTAAAAGCCTCGTCGTCGATAGATAAGGAAGTTCTTCTAACAACTCTTTCTCAATTACAGCTGGAAAAGAACCGAACTCATCGAGCACAGTTATAAACGATTGAAATAATCCATCAATCGCAAAAAATGAATCCGGTAAAGCCACCCTCCTAACAACAGAACAGCTCACATCTCCTTCGTTCCATTGATCTCCAACTAAACCACCCACCATCGATAAGTAACCCTTTAACACCAATGAAAGACCATTAATTCTTTCTGAGGTTCGGGTGTTTGTCTTATGAGGCATGGCGGATGATCCAACTTGCCCTTGTTGAAAACCTTCTGAAACCAAGTTGTGCCCAGCCATTAATCTGACTGTCTTAGAAAAATTTGAAGGTGCGCTTGAAATCTGAACAAGTGCAGAAACAACTTCAAAATCCATTGAGCGAGGATAAACCTGACCGACAGAATCTAAGACCTCATCAAAACCAAGGGTTTCCGCTACACGGTTTTCAATCAGACTCACTTTCTCATTATCCCCTTCAAATAAATCCAACAAATCTTGTTGAGTTCCTACAGGACCTTTAAGACCGCGAAGGGGGAAATTGTTTAATAAATAATTCGCTTTGTTATAAGCGTTAATTAATTCCTCGGCCGTATTTGCGAAACGTTTTCCAAGAGTTGTTGGCTGTGCAGCGACATTATGAGTTCTCCCAGTCAACATGAGTGAAGAATTTTCGACAGCAAGACGCCCCAATCTGCTTAATGAAGCGACTACTAAATCAAGAACTAACTCCAAACTTTTTTTAATTTGTAGTTGTTCAACATTTTCAGTCAAATCTCTAGAAGTCATTCCCTTATGAGCATGTTGATGTCCAGCTAACTCAGAAAACTCTTCTAATCTAGCCTTAACATCATGACGGGTAATTTTTTCACGTTCACGAATCGAATTTAAATCAACAGAATTTATAACTGATTCATAATCTTGAATTACTTGGTCTTCGATTTCAATACCAAGTTCTTTTTGCGCTTTTAATACAGCTACCCATAGTTCCCGTTCAAGAACTATCCGAGATTCAGTTGACCAAATATCAACCATCTGTTGGCTTGCATAGCGACTGGCAAGAACATTTTCTACAATCAAAACGAAATCATTCTATCTTGATGCCATTTCTTCTCTATGTGACTCAAGAAGTTTTATATATTTTGGTTCACTTAAAGCAAGTATTTGTATAGCCAATAATCCAGCATTCATAGCTCCATCTATTGCGACAGTCGCTACAGGAATTCCCTTAGGCATCTGAACTGTTGCTAAGAGAGAATCAAAACCAGAAACTGCACTTCCTGATAACGGAACTCCAATTATAGGAAGGATCGTATTTGCTGCAACTGCTCCAGCAAGATGTGCAGCCATCCCAGCTCCACAAATAATTACGGAAAAACCATCTTCAATAGCGGAAGAAGCGAAATCCGCAACATCTTTTGGAGTTCGATGTGCAGACATAACTCTCGTATCTACGTCAACTCCAAATTTCTCTAATATTTCTGTGGCAGGTTTCATTCGATCAGAATCGCTTGGTGATCCCATCAATACCGCAACTCTTTCTGTCACTATTGTTCCTTTCTTTTGTCTATCTATTTATCTTTATATAAGTCGGAATTAGAAGCAATGTCTTCTCGTTTTTGCATCCCAGGCCAAGAAATTTGTGAAACTGCTTCATAAGTTAAATTCCTAGCTTTCTCCAATGTTGGTCCCATACCGGTGATCGTTAGAACCCTTCCACCATCTGTTGCAAATCCATCATTAGTCTTTCTAACACCCGAAAAGAAAATGTTTATACCTTTCATTTCTTGAACTTGAGATAACCCATCTATAAAATCGCCAGTTCTTGAATTTTCCGGATATGACTCGGAAGCACATACAACAGCGACCGCTGCTTCATTCGAAAAAATTGGATTTGAATTAAGAGAACCAGATGCTGCGCCAAGAAGTAACTCGGCTAAATCCGTTTCTAATCGAGGTAGAACTACCTGAGTTTCAGGGTCACCGAACCTTGCATTGTATTCAAGAACTTTTGGTCCGTCCGGTGTAATCATCAAGCCACAATACAAAACACCTCTGTAATCAATTCCCTTTCGCTTTAATGTCTCCAAAGTTGGTATAACAGCAATGTCCATGATTCTTTCGACCAAGTTTTCTTCCACGAAAGGAACTGGTGAGTAGGCACCCATGCCTCCAGTATTTGGCCCTTCATCTTGATCTTTAAGTCTTTTAAAGTCTTGTGCTGGAGCTAAAGGAACTGCAGTTTGACCGTCACAAACTGCAAGTAATGAAATTTCTGGTCCTGTTAGTCCTTCCTCTATAACAATTCGTTTTCCAGCAGTCCCAAAAGCTTTTCCAGATAGGTACTCAGATACGGCTTCTCTGGCTTCAGCCAAATCTGAAGTAACTAAAACCCCTTTACCAGCTGCCAAGCCATCTGTCTTAATCACATAAAGATCCGAGAGGTTTTGAAGGAAATCAAATGCTGCTTCCTCTTCTGTGAATACTCCATGCCTAGCTGTAGGAACACCTGATTCAACCAAGATTTCTTTCATCCAACTTTTTGAACCCTCAAGTTTTGCTCCATCGGCATTAGGACCGAAAACAAGCTTCCCTTGTTTTCTCAATTCATCAGCTAATCCCTCAACTAAAGGCTGTTCTGGACCTATAACAAATAAATCAGCTTCTATTTCTTTTACAGGTTGATTAGTAGAAAAAGGTATCCCTGGATTTCCTGGAGTGACAATTACCTCGGCTGTTCGTGCAAGAACATGAGCCAACGCATGTTCTCTTCCTCCTGATCCGACAACACAAACCTTCATTTAACCTCTTTATTGCTGGCGGCTGAAATATTGATGACGTCCTGGTCCTACTCCGACTAAGTCGACAGAAATATTTAAAGAATTTTCAATAAAATTCAAATAATTCTCAGCTTCTTCTGGAAGTTCCGATCGATTTTTGATTTCTGATAAATCACATTTCCAACCTGGAAATTCTTCGTATATAGGAACTGCTTGGTTCTGTACTGACTGGTGGTGCGGTAACCAGTCGTATCTCTGACTTTCAAATTCATAAGCAACACAAATTTTTATCACATCTAGATTGTCTAAAACGTCAAGTTTTGTAATTGCAAGCTCAGTTAAGGAATTGACGCGAGTGGCATAACTAAGCATCACCAAATCAAGCCAACCCACACGACGTCTACGACCTGTATTTGTCCCGTACTCATGGCCAACATCGACAAGATGTTCACCAACTTCATCAAATAATTCAGCAGTAAAAGGTCCAGCACCAACTCGTGTTGTGTAAGCCTTAGTTATTCCTATTATTCGATCAATATCAAGCGGACCTACCCCAGATCCAGTGCAAGCTCCTCCTGCAACTGGATTAGAAGAAGTCACAAAAGGATAAGTTCCATAATCCAAATCAAGGAAAGTGGCCTGGGCTCCCTCAAGTAATATTCGTTTTTTTGCAGTCAACTCTTCGTGGACTAATTTAATCGTGTCTGCTATGTGTGGAACTATGCGTGGTGCGTAGTCATCTAAATAAGTTTGTGCAATTTCCGTCGGATCCATAGGCGCGTGGTCAAAGACTTGAGTGAGAACACTATTAATGTATTTCATCGTTGCTTCTAATTTTTGTGTAAAACCATCACGATCAAGAAGATCTTGAACTCGAAGACCTATTCGTAAAGCTTTATCCGCATATGCAGGGCCAATACCACGTTTGGTTGTACCTATTTTTTCATCGCCAAGATTACTTTCATAAAGTGCATCTAACTCTTGGTGATAAGGAAAGATTAAGTGGGAATTACCACTAATTCGCAAATTCTTCGTACTCACTCCACGTGACTCAAGAGAATCCATTTCTTCAATAAGAACACCTGGATCAACTACAACCCCATTACCTATTACTGGAGTTACATGTTCTGCCAAAATTCCACTAGGAATTAGCTGTAAGGCAAAAGTTTCTCCATCTACTACCAAAGTATGGCCTGCATTATGACCACCTTGGTAACGAACAACCATTGACGCGTCCTGAGCGACAAGATCGGTAAATTTTCCTTTACCTTCATCACCCCACTGCGTTCCTACGACGACTGTAGCGGGCACATCAATTCTCCTGAGTAGGGATTATTACTTGCTGATCTTACCTTTATTTCGGGCTTTTTTTCAGCACTTTTTAAATGCAATAGATTGTTTGTCGTTAGAAGTTAAGTCTCTTGAACTAAAGATTTGGTTTTCCACATGTCCTGTGGAAAAGCCTCTAATACCCTTTCAGAGAAAGGGGGTAATTGTGGAACGAAACCTGTTTGTAATCTTTTTGTTATAAAAGATTTTGAAAATTAATTCATAAAACTGCAGGTCAAGGCCTTTTCTGTTGCCGAAGTAAAGTGACGCTTTGATTTATAGGTACAAGATCTCTTCGATATTGGCGGTGCACTTCAGTAACTGCTTCAGCAATTTGATTTTTTGCTATTTCAAGTTCTCGATTTAGACGAATTACTTCAGCTTCAAGTTCTAAAAGACGCTTAACACCCTGCAAATTTAGACCCTCGGCAGTTAAATCTGCGATTCGCCGAAGAAGTCTTATATCAGTGTCGCTATATCGACGGTTACCTCCAGCTGTTCGAGCCGGATCCAGTAATCCTCGGCTTTCATAAATACGTAAAGTCTGGGGATGCATCCCAGATAATTCTGCTGCAACTGAAATTACATAAACTGCTTGATCGGGTTGTGGTCTTTCCATGTCAATTTTCCTCTGTCTGAGCGGTAAAACTCAACACACTCATGACCTTAGCTTTATTAATCACTGCATTAATCCTTGGGCGTTTTTTTCGCCATAACATCAGCCAACTCCTCAATAAGTGAAACTTCTTTATCATTCACCTGCGTTGGGATTTCAACTTCAACTGTTACTAAAAGATCACCAAGTCCTCTTGAAGTGGAAACTCCGCCTCCTTTTACACGAAATGTCCTTCCATTTGGCGTTCCAGGGGGAATACGCAACGTCACTTTACTACCGTCTAATGTGTCAACTTTTACTTCAGAACCAAGTACAAGTTGAGGAAAAGTAACTCGGGTAACTAAAGTCAAATTTTTCCCTTCACGCCCAAAAAAATCATGTGGTTCTACTTGCACAATCACAAATAAGTCTCCAGGTCCCGCAGGTCCAGATTGACCTTTACCTTTTACTCTGACTCTTTGACCGTTTTCGACTCCAGATGGAATCTTCACTCGCACAGATGTCGATCCTTTATCTTTCTGACTTCCTAACGTCAAAGTAGTAGTAACACCATTTACAGCATCTAAAAAAGAAAGAGGCAGAGTAGCTTCTATATCTAGACCTCTTTGACCACCTCCATTTGGTTGATTTCCAAAAAAGTTCCCAAAAATATCGCTTATGTCAAAAGGGATGCCGCCTGAATTAAAGCCGGTAGAACCAGAGTTAAAACCAGCTCCAAGAGGACCTAAGCGACGAAGTTCATCATATTCAGAACGCTTTTTTTCATCTCCGATGACGTCATAGGCAGCAGACACTTCCTTAAATTTTGCTTCAGCTTCTTTGTCATTCGGATTCGCATCTGGATGTAATTTTCGCGCAAGTTTTCTATAAGTCTTTGTAATTTCCTTAGCTGACGAACTCTCTGAGACACCAAGAGTTTGATAGAAATCCTTTTCTAGCCAGTCTTTTTGAGCAGTCACTTAATGTCTCACAAACCCGTTAACCGCGTACTTTGACCATTGCAGGTCTAAGTATTTTGCCTTCCCAAAAATATCCTTGTCTTAATACTTCACTTACTACTTGTCGCTCTTCACCCTCAATACCTGGTTCATGCGAAACAGCTTCATGAATGGAAGGGTCAAATTCTTCTAAAGCCTTTCCAACAAGTTCCAAACCTTCATTTTCTAAAGAATCAATTAATGCTTTTCTAATCGCTACTACGTCTTCAGCCCCATGGGAAACAGCAGCATCACATGCATCAAGAATCGGGAGAAGTTTCTCGACTATTTCCCCACGTGCGTAAGTACGTGTTTCGGTTATTCTTTTCTTAGTTTGCTTTTGATAATTATCAAATTCAGCTTTAACGCTTTGTAAAAGGTTTAAATATTCATCGCGTTCTAACAAAATTTCATTAAATGACAATTCCGTCGCGTCGTCAGAGTTATTACTTTCTTCCGCCGTCTTACCAACTGAAGACACATCATCTGCCTGTTCGTTTTTCTTGTGTTCTTGTTCTGAAGTGTTTTGCAGCTCTTCTTCCTCAAACTGAGGAGAAGTTCCATTCTCATTTTGTTCTTCTGAATTTATTGAGTTCACTGTTCATCAACAATTTCAGCGTCAACTACATCATCATTTTCTGAACTTTGAGATTCGGAATTTTCTTGAGCAGCAGATTCATAAATTCTCTGCCCGAATTCTTGACTAGCTGCCATTAGGGCTTCTGTAGCATTTTTTATCGCTTCAATATCATCACCGTCTAACAGCGTTTTTAATTCAGTTAGTTTTTCCTGGACAATACTTTTTTCTTCTTCTGAAATATTTTCAGCCTGATCTGTAAGCATCTTTTCAGTTTGATAAACAAGATTGTCTGCATTATTCCTAACTTCAGCTTCTTCACGACGAGACTTATCTTCTTCGGCATGAGTTTCAGCATCTTGAACCATCTGATCTATTACATCTTTATCTAAAGATGATTGACCAGTAATTGTCATCGATTGCTCATTATTCGTAGCTTTATCTTTTGCTGAAACATGAACGATTCCATTTGCATCGATATCAAAAGTGACCTCTATTTGAGGCATACCGCGAGGTGCAGGAGGTATGTCAACTAGTTGGAACTTTCCTAAAGTCTTGTTGAATTGGGACATTTCTCTTTCACCTTGTAAGACATGAATCTCAACAGATGGCTGACTATCCTCAGCAGTGGTAAAAATTTCAGATTTTTGTATTGGAATAGTTGTGTTCCTGTCGATGAGTTTTGTCATTACACCACCCTTGGTTTCTATTCCCAAAGACAATGGTGTTACATCAAGTAGTAAAACGTCTTTAACTTCGCCTACAAGAACACCAGCTTGAACAGCTGCGCCAACTGCTACTACTTCATCAGGGTTTACATTTTTACTTGGTTCGCTGCCGGAAATCTCTTTAACTAAATCAACTACCGCGGGCATACGAGTGGAACCTCCTACTAGTACCACATGATCAATTTCACCCTTACCTACATCTGCGTCTTTGATTGCTTGCTCAAAGGGGCCACGACATTTTTTCAATAATTCAGCAGTCAACTCATGAAATTTTGCTCGAGTTAATGAATAATCCAAATGTAAAGGCCCACCATCTGTAGCAGTAATAAAGGGAAGGTTTATTTGTGTTTGCTGAACTTGTGATAATTCTATCTTTGCCTTTTCAGCCGCTTCCTTAAGACGTTGCGTTGCCATTGGATCAGAAGCCAAATCAACACCATGATCATTCTTGAAAGAAGTGACTAACCATTCAATAATTGCTTCGTCCCAATCATCTCCACCCAGGCTTGTATCACCATGCGTGGATTTAACTTCAAACACTCCGTCACCTATTTCAAGAATAGAAACATCAAATGTTCCACCCCCTAAATCAAAAACCAAAATTGTTTGATCGGAACCGTCTTTGTCTAACCCATATGCCAATGCGGCAGCAGTGGGTTCATTAATAATTCTTAAAACTTCTAAACCAGCTACTTGTCCCGCCTCTTTAGTTGCAGTTCTTTGAGCATCATCAAAATATGCAGGAACAGTAATAACAGCTTCAGTAACGGGGGTTCCGAGATAAGCTTCTGCGTCTCGTTTTAATTTCTGAAGAGTTCTGGCGGAAATTTCTTGTGCGGTGTAACTCTTATCATCTATTTCCTTTTTCCAATTAGTACCCATATGTCTTTTAACAGATCTAATCGTTCGATCAGGGTTTGTAATTGCTTGTCTTTTAGCTACTTCACCTACAAGGACTTCTCCATCCTTGGAAAAAGCAACAACCGAAGGGGTTGTACGTGAACCTTCAGCATTTGCGATCACCACCGGGTCACCGCCCTCAAGGACACTTACAACTGAATTTGTTGTACCTAGATCGATTCCTACAGATTTACCCATTTTTTCTCCTGAATTTCTTTGATTTTGTAAATAAAACACTCAATTTGATTTAAAACAAAATACAGTCTTATATAATAAATATATCATTTTCTATGTTATATCCACTATATAAAGTTTAGTGGGGTATTAGCAACATTTAATTTGTATTTTTAAGTATTGTGTACCAAAAGACAAACAATGGTGGATTTCTAGATGCCAACCCTAATCCTGCTAAGACATGGTCAAAGTGAATGGAATCAACAAAATCTTTTCACTGGATGGTATGACTGCGATTTAACAGATATAGGAATAAAAGAAGCTCTTAACGCTGGAAAACTACTAAATGAAGCCGGATTGATACCTGATGTGACATACAGCTCCTTGCAAAAAAGAGCAATTAAAACAGCTGAATTAGTTAATCAAAGCCTCGATAAAAAAATACCCATTCACAAGAATTGGCGACTCAATGAACGCCATTACGGTGATCTAACCGGACTAAACAAATCAGATGCCAAAATAAAATTCGGCGAAGAAAAAATTCAAGAATGGCGACGAGGTTACAACACGCCTCCACCTCCTATAAGTCCAGAAAACCATTTCAATCCGAACGACGACGATACATACATGAATGTACCCAAAGAGTCGATTCCCTTAAGTGAATGTTTAGCAGACGTGGTTGACCGCTTGATCCCCTATTGGGATTCAGATATTTCAGCAGATTTAAAATCTGGAAAAAAGGTTCTTATAGCTGCACATGGAAATAGTCTCCGGGCACTTTGCAAACATCTTGACAAAATCGAAGACAAAGAAATTGTAAAACTGAACATACCAACAGGCATGCCTTTCATTTATGAGCTCGATAACGAGCTTAATCCGAAAATAAAAAAGCCTGTTTTAGAAAGAGCAATCGATCCTGAAACTGCTCGAATCCAGGCGGAGTCTGTGAAAAAACAAACACACTAATTGAAAAGCTAAAGAAAAAGCTTAAATTTTAGATTTACCCAAAATCGATAGAAATATTTTCTAAACTAAAGTTAATAAAAAAGTTGTTTGTAATAAATCAAAATTACACAACAGCCGTATACGCGATAGGGTCATCAAGTCATGAAAAAACCCAGCATGAGACCACATCATGCAATTATTGGACTAGGTGTTTTAATTGCTCTTTTCACTGCACTTTCTGGAGTGGCAGCTTCTGTTTTCAAATTTCATGATGACTCACCAGTAACAAGAGAAGTTTTTGAAAACATACCCGGCTCAATAAAATTTGCCTTCTATCTAGTAATTCCCTTAGTCCTGATTTACGGATCTGTTCTTTTCGCTAACCGTGTTAAAAACTGGGAAAGAGGAACGCCAGACAACCGTTCAACTAACAAAAAAAATGCTAAGGCACGCTTTTCAGATTTCAGAGCTGGCGTTTACATGAAGACCCTTTTACGTGATCCAGCTGCCGGAGTAATGCATTCTTTAATGTATTTTCCCTTTCTAATTCTTCTTGCTGTTACAACCACCCTTGAAATAAACCATCAACTTCCAGAAAGCATAAAATTTTTACACGGAGATGTATACCGTGCTTATACAGCAGTTGGTGATATCGCAGGAGCACTTTTCCTTATTGGTGTTGTATGGGCTCTAGT